>Ga0207693_10005359_pt1 | contig 10716 bp, 8 predicted proteins | sample LARL81metaG_FD_184347 | JGI IMG/M metagenome (GOLD analysis project Ga0207693, IMG submission 184347) | Corn, switchgrass and miscanthus rhizosphere microbial communities from Kellogg Biological Station, Michigan, USA - LAR L8-1 metaG... | ecosystem: Host-associated > Plants > Roots >... | reverse complement strand
ATGAGGACCGGGTCGTGCTCGATGCCGAAGGACGGCCGGCCGAGATCGTACGCGCCGAGCGGCTCGACAGCCATCGGCTGATCGAGGAATTCATGATCCTGGCGAACGTCGCCGCCGCCGAGGAGCTCGAGGCGCGCCGGCAGGCTTGCATGTACCGCGTGCACGACGCGCCCGACCCGGCCAAAGTGGAGGCGCTGCGCGTCTTTTTGGAGGAGACCGGCATTCCCGGCTTGGCTCTGGCCAAGGGGCAGGCGATCAAGCCAGAGCTGTTCAATCGGGTGCTGCGCCGCGCCGCCGGCACCGGGGAAGCGGCGCTGGTCAACGATTTGGTCCTGCGTTGCCAGGCGCAGGCGGCCTATAGCCCGAACAACATCGGCCATTTCGGTCTGGCCTTACGCCGCTACGCTCATTTTACGTCGCCGATCCGCCGCTACGCAGATCTGTTGGTACATCGAGCGCTGCTCGGAGAGGCTGTAGCAGCCGCCAACAGTGACCGCCTGGGGGCGATCGCCGACCATATCTCGGTAACCGAACGCCGTGCGGCCGACGCGGAGCGGGCCGCCATCGAGCGCTACCGCGCGACCCTTCTCGCCGGGTCGGTAGGGAGCCTCTTCAACGCCGACATCAGCGGGGTCGCGAGTTTCGGGCTGTTCGTGAGATTGCGGGAAAACGGCGCCGACGGGCTGGTCCCCATATCGACCCTGCCTGGCGATTATTATGTCCACGACCAAAGATCCCAGCGGTTGGTGGGGCGCGGTACCGGCCGCATCTACCGGCTCGGCGAGGAGGTTCTCGTGCGCCTCGTCGAAGCCGACGGCATCGGGGGGCGCCTCGTATTCCGGATCGAAGGGGAAACCCTTTTCCACCGCAGTCCGGCGTCCAGCAAAGGCCGCCGGCCCGGGTCGAAAACCGCCTGGCCTCGTCGCCGCCGCTGACATGCCTGGAACCGCACGTGCAGGCGGTGCGAATTACCTGGAGAGCGGGGGCGGCCGCAATCGAGCGCTCCGGCTCGGTGTGGCTTGTCGAGCGGGTCCGGCTTCCATCGTTTCAAAACCGACGCATTAGCTGTCGGCGCCGTTGATTGCGCCGTGCGGAAGCTTTACTGTTGCCGCGGCAGTCGGCCTGTGCCGCCGAAGCTGATGGATCGAGTTCTGCACATTGCTGCGGGGAGAGGTTGGGGCTTCCTCTTTGGGAGTGAATGCCGTGTCGCTGCATCCGGCCGCCGCGCGTGTGCGTGCGTGCAGCCTAGTCCTCGTCGTCGCTCTCGCGGCCTGCGCCGAACGCCAGGCCTTGCCCAATGATCCGACGGGACGGCTGTTCGCGCGTAGTCTCGACGAGATAACCGATCTCTACATCGCCCCGGTGTCCAGCCGGAGGCTCGTCCTGGCCGGTGCTGCGCGGCTGTCGCGCCTCGACGACAAGTTCTCGATTTCCGAGACTCCGGGACCTGACAAGGCCCAGCTCGTTCTGGCTTATGCCGGAAGCGAGGTGGCCGTCTACCCGATACCCTCCCATGACGATCCGCATGAGTGGGGAGCCCTGATGGGCCGGCTCATCGCGAGCGCAAAGGCCGTATCGCCGAGTGTTGGCGCGCTGTCGGAAGACCAGATCGACAAGGCCTTGTTCGATGGCATCACTGCCGCTCTCGACCGCTTCTCCCGTTACTCACCTCCCGACGTCGCGCAAGATCAGCGCGCCGCCCGCGACGGGTTCGGCGGGATCGGAGTGACCCTCGATACCTCGAACGATGACTTTCGGATCACCGCGGTCGCACCGCACGGTCCGGCCGATCTCGCGGGCATGAAGCCCGACGACAGGCTCGTGGCGGTCGACGGAAGGCCGACGTCCGGGCGGTCCCACAACGACATCGTCCACGTGCTCCGCGGACCGATCCATAGCCGGGTCGAGGTAACCGTCCGTCGCCCGAGCCTCGCGCAAAACCGCGTCTTCCATCTGCTGCGCGAGTTGGTGATCCTTCCCACGGTGAAGGTGTCGCGGGATGGCGGGATCGCAATCTTTCAGGTGGCGAGCTTCAACCAGAATACGACGCAGCAGATCGTCGAGGCCCTAGCCAACCTTAAGCGCGAGATGGGTCCACAACTCCGCGGCATTGTGCTCGACCTGCGCAGCGACCCGGGCGGGCTCCTCGATCAGGCGGTGAGCCTCTCGGACGTATTCATATCGAACGGTCCGATTGTCGCGACGGTCGGCCGCCATCCCGCAAGCCGCCAGTTTTTCGAAGCTTCGGGCGACAGTGTCGCGCCGCAGACACCGATCGTAATCTTGATCAACGGTGGCTCGGCCTCGTCCTCGGAAATCGTCGCCGCAGCCTTGCAGGACGCCGGACGTGCGGTCGTCATCGGCAGCGCATCCTATGGGAAAGGCACCGTGCAGACGGTCTTGCGGCTGCCGAACGACGGCGAGCTGACATTGACATGGGCGCAACTCGTCGCGCCGTCGGGATATCTCCTGCACGAGCATGGCGTGGTGCCGACGCTGTGCACGAGCGATCTCGGGGATGATGACCGCTCCCTGCAAATAGCGATTCAGCGAGCGGCCGGCTCGTCCCCCACCCAACCGAACGCAACACGGGCGCGCGCATCGCTCGACGAAAACGCTTGGTCTCAGCTGCGTCGCTCTTGTCCGACCCGGCAGGGCGACCACGAGATAGATCTGAAGGTGGCAAAACAGCTCCTTGCCGACCCGGTCCTCTATGGCCAGGCGGCCCATGCGATCACCCCAGGCCAAAGCCTGGCGTCCGCTCCGACCGCCGCCGGGGCGGCGCTCATCGAGCCTGCCTTGACAGAAGGCAGCCCGGCGTTATCTTCCGGTTCACGCAACCCCTGAAGCGAGGGTCGTCAAATGGCCAAAACCAATACTGTCCTGATCAAGCTTGTGAGCAGCGCCGACACCGGTTTCTTCTATGTCACCAAGAAGAATCCAAGGAGCAAGACCAACAAGCTCGAATTGAAGAAATTCGACCCGATCGCCCGCAAGCACGTCGTATTCAAAGAAGCGAAAATTAAATAGCGGAACTGCGTCCGGCTCTTACAAGAATCGGCTTATGCAACGGCCCGAGGCAGGCCTTCGAGGGAGCGTACGACCACCCGATTGCGTCCCTGGTTCTTAGCGGTATAGAGAGCAATATCAGCGCGCTTTAGCATCCTCTCGCGATCATCATCGGCCGCCGCGACGGATGTTACCCCGATGCTGATTGTTACCGTGAGCTTTTGACCATTTGCCCTGACGGTGAACGGCTCTTTTGCCACCGCCGCGCGCAGACGTTCGGCCACTGCCGCGGCGATGGTGAGATCGGTCTCGGGCATGACGACGACAAATTCCTCGCCCCCTTGCCGCGCGACGAGGTCGACGCTGCGCACGCTGTTCATCGCGCGAGCCGCGAGCTCTCTCAGCACGTCATCGCCCGCGTCGTGGCCATGCGTATCATTCACTTGTTTGAAATGATCGATATCGAACATCAAGACGGCGGCACCGATCCCGTCTTGATGCACTCGTTTGATCAGTTCGTCCAGATGCCGATCGAGATATGCCCGGTCGTACAGGCCGGTCAGCGGATCGGTCAACGCGAGAGCAATGCAGCGTCGATAGCTTTCCTGCAGCCGGTCTTGCAGCCTTTTGCGGCGAACCTGAGTAGCCGTGCGCGCCAGCAACTCGTTTCGATCCACCGGGCGCGTTACGTAGTCGTTTGCACCCAAATCGAGCCCGCGGGCAGGACGACGCAGATCCTTGTCCTCGGCAATCAATAAGAGCGGAAGCTGGCGGAAAGCTTCGTTCGCGCGGCACTGCGAGACGAACCGCAACGCGTCGCTGCCGGATATGGACAAGCTGGCGATTACCAGGTCAGTGTCGGGAGCCAGAAGAGGCCAAGCTTCCGCGTAGCTTAAGGCACGAGTGATCGTAGCGATCCGCGACAAGTTCTCGCTCATGCGGGCGAAGGCGAATTCATCGTCGTCAACGATCAGAATACGAGCAGAGCCGAGATCTTCGACGGCGGGAGTGTCGCGCCCGCCAAGCTGGCGGCAAATGCCCTCGCGGACGCGGAGTTCCTCCATCATTCGTTTCAGCCGGACGAGCGAACGTACCCGAGCGAACAACGCAATGTCATTGACAGGCTTTGTCAGGAAGTCGTCGGCACCCGCCTCGAGACCACGCAGCCGACTGGCGACATCGGACAGCGCAGTCACCATAACTACCGGGATATCGGCGGTTCGTGCATTGGCCTTTAATTGGCGGCATGCTTCGAACCCGTCCATCCGTGGCATCATCACGTCAAGGAGAATGACATCCGGGAGTTCGGTATCGGCAATTTCCAGGGCTGCGTGCCCGTTATACGCTGTTAACACATCGAAATATTCGCTCGACAGCTTGGCCTCGAGCAATTTTACGTTCGCCTCGATATCGTCGACGACCAGAACTCGACCCGACATCAGCCTCTCGCACCTGAAGGGGCCGAACGCTCGCCTCAGGAGAGGAAGCGTTCGACGGTTTGCAAAAAGCTCGTTACCGAGATCGGCTTGGCAATATAAGCCTCGCAACCACCGTCCCGCATCCTTTCCGCGTCGCCTTTCATCGCAAAGGCTGTCACCGCGATGATCGGGATTTTGCGCAGATCATCGTCTTGCTTGATCCATTGAGTGACTTGCAGGCCGGATACTTCCGGGAGCTGGATGTCCATTAGGATCAGGTCAGGATGGTGTTGCCGAGCAAGCGCGAGCGCTTCGACACCGTCCTTCGTCTGCAGTGTAACATAGCCATGGGCGACGAGAAGGTCATTGAAGAGCTTCATATTGAGGTCGTTGTCCTCGACGATCAATACCTTCTTGCGTACAGGTCGATCGGCGTTCACCTCCGGTTTCATAATGTCGAATATCATGTTCCTCAGCCTCGAAAGCGACCCGACTCTGCCCTACCCTCCCCGTGGCTGCCGGTAGGAGAGAGGAGGAACTGCGGTGAGGCGATCCCGCGACCGCCGTTCCGCGCCGGCTCTGCTGGTGCGTTGTACAGGATCGCGCTTAATTATCCGTAACCGACCTCTCCCTGAGGAAATCGCCCTTGTCAGGACGGCTTCGCATCGGCATCGACCTCGGCGGCACCAAGATCGAGGGAGCCGCTGTAGACGCCTCCGGATCGGTGCGCTTCCGCCGCCGTGTCGCCACGCCGGCCCAGGACTATGCTGCGACGGTCGACACGATCATCGTCCTGATCAAGGCGATCGAGCAAGAGATCGGGATTGCGGCACCGGTCGGGATCGGCATTCCGGGCGCTGTCTCCCCCACCACCGGCCTGATCAAGAACGCCAACTCCACCTGGCTGATCGGGCGCCCCTTGCAGCATGATATAGAGACCGCACTCGGGAGGCCGACGCGACTTGCCAATGATGCCAATTGCTTCGCCTTGTCAGAGGCGACCGACGGCGCCGGCGCAGCGGCGGAGACGGTGTTCGGGGTCATTCTCGGGACCGGCGTCGGAGGCGGGATAGCCATCGGACGGCAAATCCTGACCGGCGCCAACGCAATCGCAGGAGAATGGGGGCACAATCCCCTGCCCTGGCCTGCGCCCGACGAGATTCCGGGACCGCCTTGCTGGTGTGGCCGCTCCGGTTGTTTGGAGACGTTCCTTTCGGGGCCGGCTCTCGCCAGCGAACATCATCGCCATTGTGGCCAAGAGCTGAGCCCCCCGGAAATTGTTGAGGCCGCAGCAGCCGGAAATGCGGACTGCCGCGCGACGCTCGGACGTTACACGGACCGCCTCGCCCGGGGTCTGGCTTCCGTTATAAATCTGATCGATCCGGGCGTGATTGTACTCGGCGGCGGGTTGTCGGGTATTTCTGCGCTTTATGAGCAGGTTCCTCGGTTGTGGACCCGGTATATTTTCTCGGATCGCGTGATTACTCGACTTTTGCGGCCGGTCCATGGTGACTCGAGCGGCGTGCGCGGCGCGGCGTGGTTATGGCCGCCGGACGAAGTACCGTGAATGCGCTGTGCCGCGATTGCGGCGCCCTCGAAACTGCCGGGTCGCGAACCGAGCGTTGCGACGCGTGTGGCTCGCCGCGGCTGGTTCGTCATGCCGAACTTGCCTCCCTGGCGATCGCCCATGTCGACTGCGACGCATTTTATGCAACCGTTGAAAAGCGCGACAAACCCGAACTGGCCGACCGCCCGGTCATTATCGGCGGCGGCGCCCGCGGGGTCGTGCTCGCGTGCTGCTATGTGGCGCGGCTCTATGGCGTGCGCTCGGCGATGCCGATGTTCAAGGCATTGGCGGCCTGTCCGGATGCGATCGTGATAAGGCCGGACATGGCGAAGTATCGCGAGGTCGGAAGCGAGGTACGCGCCGAGATGCGGCGTCTTACTCCCCTGGTGGAACCGCTGTCCATCGACGAGGCATTTCTCGACCTGGGCGGTACCGAGGCTCTGCACGGCGCTTGTCCGGCGCAGCTTCTCGTCGGCCTCGCCAATCGGGTCGAGACTACGCTCGGAATCACCGTATCGATCGGGCTGAGCGACACCAAGTTTCTCGCGAAGCTCGCCTCCGATCTCGATAAGCCGCGAGGCTTTGCGGTTGTCAGCCGAAACGAGGCCCCGGCATTCCTAGCCGGCAAACCCGTCTCGCTGCTGTGGGGCGTCGGAACGGCGCTGCAGCGGCGACTTGCCCGAGATGGGATCACCCTCATCGGACAACTCGCCCAAATCGGCGACCGCGAGCTTGCCTCTCGGTATGGCCGGATGGGAACCAGGCTTTCGCACCTGGCCCGCGGCGAAGACGACCGTGCGGTTCTCGCGCATGCCCCAGCCCACACAATCTCGGCAAAGACCACTTTGGGCCGGGACGAGTGCGACGGAGACGCGCTATCGCGCGAATTGTGGCCGCTCTGCGAGCGCCTGTCGGCTCGGTTAAAGCACGCCTCACTGGCTGCCGGCACGATCACCTTGAAACTCAAGACGGCCGATTTTCGCCTGCGAACTCGTTCCCGCCGGGTGGCGGACCCGACGCAGCTGGCCGATACGCTTTTCCACGTCGCATCCGCCATGCTCGCCGCCGAGATCGACGGCGTCACCCGATTTAGATTAATCGGGATCGGCGCGGATAACCTCTCCGACAGCTGTGCCGCCGATCCTCCGACCCTTTTCGATCGCGAGCTCGACAGTCCGAGACGTCTCGAGCATGCGATCGACGCGATCCGCAACAAGCTCGGCGAGGGATCGGTTACGTTTGGCCGCACCCTCCCGCATCACAAAGAGGGCGGCTAGCAGTTCGGCTTCGAGAGCGGCTCGATGTCGTCGAGTTTGGCGCGTATCGAATACTCGCCATAGTCGATCACCATGTCCTGCGACACCCCATTGTCGAGGAGGCGCATGCCCAGCTCGTAATCCGGTTTCTCGGCATTGGCGTCCACCGGGAAGAAGGCCAGCCGCACCCGCCACCCGGGCCGTTCCAGCAGCGTGCTGCGCGTGGCGGCCGCCGGGTCGGCGGTGAGCTTGACCCCGATTACCGCAGAGACCTGAACCGCGTTCTCGTCGGTCGCGCCATCGAATACCGAGCGAGAGACGAAGTTCTCGCCGGCACGGGCAGAGTCGATCAACAGGATCGTGTGGGCGCTGGGGAACATCACGCCCGGCTCGAGCGTCAGGGTCTGCGCCTCCGGCTTCGAGAGCTCGGCAACCCCGCCCTTGCCCGGACCGTCGAGCCTTGCTTCGCCGCGAATCTCCTGATCGACCTCGCCGTTGCGCGTCTGCTTCTGATTGAAGCGGTAGCGCAACCCATCCTTCGACTCCCAGGTTACAAAGCTCGAGATGATGTCGACATCCGAGGTTTCGACATAACGCATCTTCAGCCGGTACCGCTGCTCGATCGTCCAACCGTCGCAGGTCTCGCCCCATTCGTAATCCATCGTCCCTCGAGCATCGACGACGCCCGAATCGTTCCGGGCGTTGCCCAAGGACATCGTGTAGAGCGCGCGGTGCGGTGTGATCTCGGCTGCCTTGACAGACGCTGCCAAGGGCGCCGTGGCGATGACAGCCGCGGCGATAACAACGGGCCCCAAGCGCCACCTTTTCATCGACCCCCAACTCCCGCACCAGATCGCCGGCCGATCATCGCACCGCCGGCCGACGAATTATATGCAGAAATTACCGGGTTCAACTCCTGGCAGCTCTCGCGGGCGGCAGATCCAATCGGATGTGCAGTTCCTTCAGCCTTTCGGGCGAGACCGGCGCCGGGGCTTGCATTAACAGGTCCTGCGCCTGCTGATTCATCGGGAATGCGACGATCTCGCGCAGGTTCGGAGTATCGGCCAATAGCATGACGATGCGATCGATGCCGGGAGCCGAGCCACCATGCGGGGGGGCGCCGTATTTGAACGCGTTGAGCATGCCCGCAAAGCGCGCCTCGACTTCCTCCGCAGAATAGCCGGCGATCGCGAAGGCCTTGTACATGATGTCGGGGCGGTGATTGCGGATCGCCCCCGAGGAAAGCTCGACCCCGTTGCATACGATGTCGTACTGGTGCGCGATTATCGCCAGCGGATCTTGCTGCTCAAGCGCCGCGAGCCCGCCTTGCGGCATCGAGAACGGGTTGTGGCTGAACTCGATCTGGCCGGTTTCCTCGTTGCGCTCATACATCGGAAAATCGGTAATCCAGCAGAACTCGAACAGTTGGTCGTTAGTGAGACCAAGCTCGCGGCCGAGCTTGAGGCGCGTCGTGCTGGCGAAAGCGGTAAAATCTTTGGGCACGCCGCATACGAAGAACACGGCATCCCCGTCGCCGAGACCGAGCTCCGTCCGAATGTGTTCGGTCCGTTCCGGTCCTAAGTTCCTGGCGATGGGGCCGGCGCCTTCGCGGTCGCGGAAGAAGATGTAGGCGAGCCCGGGCTGACCTTCGGATTGGGCCCAGGCATTCATCCGGTCGCAAAAGGCGCGGTTCCCGCCACTTGGAGCCGGGATTCCCCACACTTCCGCCGCCTCATCCGAAGCCAGCTGGCTGGCAAATACCCTGAACCCGGAACCGCGGAAATGCTCCGACACGTCACGCATCTCGAGAGGATTGCGGAGATCGGGTTTGTCGGTACCGTATCTGCGCATCGCCTCTGCGTAAGGGATCCGAGGAAACGGGGGCGGCGTGACCGGACGGCCGCCGCCGAATTCGGTAAAGACACCGTGCAGCACGGGCTCTATCGCCGCGAACACGTCCTCTTGCGTCACGTACGACATCTCGAAATCGAGCTGGTAAAACTCGCCCGGGGACCGGTCGGCGCGGCCAGCTTCATCTCGAAAGCACGGGGCAATCTGAAAATAGCGGTCGAACCCGGCGACCATCAGTAGCTGCTTGAATTGCTGCGGCGCCTGCGGCAGGGCGTAGAATTTGCCGGGATGAAGGCGGCTCGGCACCAGGTAGTCGCGCGCTCCCTCGGGCGAGCTGGCGGTCAGGATCGGCGTCTGAAATTCGACAAAGCCCTGCTCGATCATGCGCCGCCGGATCGATGCGATCACGTTGGATCGCAGCAAGATGTTGGCGTGCATTCGTTCGCGCCGCAAATCGAGGAAGCGATAGGTGAGACGCATGTCCTCGGGATATTCGGCTTCGGCATTGACCGGGAACGGCAACGGCTCCGCCTCGGACTGTACCTCGATATCGGCGATAACGAGCTCCACCTCACCGGTGTCGAGCTTGGGATTGACCGTTTCAGCGGAACGGGCGGCTACGCGTCCGGTCATCGTGACTACGCTTTCCAGCCGCAGCGCATCCGCTGCCGGAAAGAGCGGCGAGGAAACGTCGATCACGCACTGCGTAACGCCGTAATGATCGCGCAGATCGATGAAAAGAAGCTGCCCATGATCGCGCTTACGGTGCACCCATCCGGAGAGCCGAGCCTTCCGACCCGCATCGGTCAGGCGCAAGGCTCCGCAGTTATGGGTCCGGTAAGCATGCATCAAGGCAAATCCCGTCCAGGGGCGCGAACACGGCACGACAGGCGGTAGTTGTCAAGCGGGCGCCGGTGCGGAGCGCGGCATCAGGGCTCGAGCTAAAGCCAGCTGCGCGACCTGATCATATCCTGATCATATAGGGAGAAAGCAGGCAGGCATCGACCTCCTGCCGAAACCTGCTAGCGAGGCACGCCGCCCGGAAAAGCAAACGGAGCCTATCCGACCACGTTCATGGCATGCCATGCCGGCTATATTCGGAGAGCAGCTCGGCTCACGATTCCGGAATCAATACTTGCGCACGCCGAGGACGTCATAGACGAAGCTCCTCGAACGGATTCTACGCTTACGTTGCACCCACGCGACGTAGAATCCGGCGAGAGCTAAGCGCGGATCCCTCGATGTTGCGGGATCAGCTAAACGAAGGATCGCGGAGGAGTGACTTCGTAACCGAGACGCGCCTAACTAGCGGCCATATCTGTCCGATGTCGTTCTTCCACCTGCGGGCATCCGACCAGCGCTAGACCCCGGGGGGCCCCCTGCTGGCTGTCCGCTCATGTCAGGACCCGGAGGCGGCGGCGGGGGTGTAAAGTTGCCTGATTGAAGCCTCGCCAACTCCGCTTGGTTCAATTGATTGGCAACAGTATTACCCTGCATATTCGGAGAGCGGCTGGGGTGGTGCGACGCCATCTTGCCATGCGAGCTGCTCCGTGCATGCCGGTGCTTAGGCGGCATCGCGGAGCTGGTATCCGACATCGAAGGCGGCGGCATCGCG
>Ga0207693_10005358_pt1 | contig 10718 bp, 9 predicted proteins | sample LARL81metaG_FD_184347 | JGI IMG/M metagenome (GOLD analysis project Ga0207693, IMG submission 184347) | Corn, switchgrass and miscanthus rhizosphere microbial communities from Kellogg Biological Station, Michigan, USA - LAR L8-1 metaG... | ecosystem: Host-associated > Plants > Roots >... | reverse complement strand
AGTCGTCCGGCGTTCCGGCAACGACAAGCCGATCGGCGAGCGCGTCCGGCGTTGCGTCTAGCGCGGCCTGGATGTCGCCGGCGGTGAACGCGGCGTTGACCGGAGCGACCTCCTCGGGGTCGATGTCGTGGCGCTGGAGCAACGCTGGCGGCATCGACGGGATGTAGAAGGCGGCCAGGATCCGGCTCGCCTGCCGGGCGACGTCCGCGTCAGGCGCAATCGCCCCGAGCAGCGAGTCGGCCAGATCGAGCCCGGCCGTCTGCCGTCCGGCACGCGACGCACCGGCCAGGAAGTGCTCGACCGCGTACCGAAGGGCCTCGGCGGAATATGCGCACGCCGTCTGCAGGCCATCGGCGATCTCGCCGGCGAGCTGCATCGATCGCGGGCCGCCCATCGCACCGATCTTCACCGGGACGCGCTCCTGCACCGGCCGCGCCGCCGTCACCACACCCCGGTAGGAGAAGAAGTCTCCCTGGAAATCGATCGACCCGTCGTCGAGCAGCGTGCGGACGACGTGGTGCGCCTCGCGCAGGCGCCCGATCGGGCGAGTGCCCTGCCATTGCACGCCGTACTGGTCGAGCATCGCGATGTTGCCGATGCCCATGACCACCTCCGCGCGGCCGTCGCTGAGCTCGTCCAAGGTGGCCGCCAGCTGTGCGATGTAGCTCGGGTCGCGCATGTAGATCGGAGCCACGCACGGACCCAGGCGAATGCGCTCGGTGCGCGCTGCGGCCGCGGCGAACAGCAGCCAAGCGTCCTTGTGGTAGATCTCGTCGGCGCTGTAGCAGGCGTAATAGCCCAGCTCGTCCGCGATCTCGATCGCCGCGAGCAATTCGCTCGCGGGCTGCTCGGGGATCAGCTGCAGACTGACCTGCACGGGCGGCGAGCCTAACCGATCAACAGTGGCTCGCCGAAAAGCCCTAACGCACGGCTACGCGAGCCGCGGCCACCACTCTGCCAGCCGCTCGCGCGCGGCCCGCGCAGCAGGCGCGACGCCCACATCCGACCCGCCGTCAAGCGCGGACACAGGCTCGGCGAGCACCTCGAGCGTCGCCCCCACGGACCGCGCCAGAGCACCGAGCGCGTAGCCGCCCTCGAGCACCGCTCCCAGCGGCACGTCGAGCTCGGCACAGCAGCGCCGCATCGACCGCGCCATCCCCGCAAACCCCTCCTCGGTCAGCGCGCAGTTCGCAAGCGGATCCTCGCGGTGGGCGTCGAAGCCGGCCGAGATCAGCACCAGCTGGGGCTCGTACTCCCGCGCGAGCGGCGCCACGACATGATCCACGAGCGACCGATAGAGCACGTCGTCGGCGCCCGCCGACACCGGCAGGTTCACCGTGTACCCCTGCCCCGCGCCGCTGCCGACGTCGGTGGCCGGGCCGGTGCCGGGATACAGCGGCGACTCGTGGATCGAGATGAACAGGACCTGATCGGTCGCGTGGAAGATGTCGTTGGTGCCGTTGCCGTGGTGCACGTCCCAGTCGAAGATCAGCACCCGGCCCAACCCGCGTGCGAGCACGGCGTGCCGCGCCGCGATCGCGATGTTGTTGAACAGGCAGAACCCCATCGCGCGTGCCGGCAGGGCGTGGTGGCCGGGAGGTCGGTGCATGCTGAAAACCGTCGAGGCCTGGCCGTCGAGCAGCATGTCGACGAGCTCGACGGCTCCGCCGGCGGCGTGCAGCGCCGCCCGGTACGAACCCTCGCTCGCAACCGTGTCGGGGTCGAGGTGCCCGCCACCCGACGCCGCGATCCGCTCGATCGCGTCGACGTATTCGGGTGCGTGCACCGCGGTCAGGTCGGCCTGATCCACCTCCGAGGACTGGACGCGCTCATAGCCGAGCCAGTCCCGCGCCGACAGCTCTGCCTCGATCGCAGCGATGCGGGCCGGCTGCTCGGGGTGCGAGCCCGTGTCGTGCTCGACCGAGCTCGGATGCTCCAGTAGGACCGATGCCATCGCGAGTACCGTACCTCTCGCATTGCGTCAGACCCCGGATCAGTCCTGCTCGCCATGACCTCGGCCCCATTCGAGCCGCCCCCAGCAGCGCCTGGCTTCGTCCTCGTCGGCTCACGCAGCGCTGCTGCCGCGGGCTTGCGGCCCGCTCGGCATCCTGCCTCGCCGTTACGGGCCGCGCCCGCGTCGTCCGGCTGCCTCCTGCGTCCTCGCCAGTCATCTACTGGTGACGCCTCTCGGTGGGGCTGAGGTCATGGCGAGCAGGACACCCCAGGTAGCGGTCGTCGGCGCCGGTGCCGCCGGGCTCTACACGGCCCTGTGCGCCGCCCGCAACGGCGCGCGCGTGACGCTGATCTCAGGGCCGCCTCTGGCGGGCTCCTCGAGTTGGTGGGCGCAGGGCGGGTTGGCCGCGGCGATGTCCGCGGACGACAGCCCCGAGCGTCACCTGCGGGACACGATCGCAGCGGGCCGTGGCGCCGTCCGCGAGTCCGCCGCCCGCGTCTTGTGCGACGAGGCGCCACAAGCGGTCGACGACCTGACCCGGCTGGGCGTCCGATTCGACGCCGACCGCGAGGGGCGGCTGTCGCTGGGCCTCGAGGGCGGCCACAGCGCGCGGCGGATCGTGCATGCCGGCGGCGCGGCTACGGGTCGCCGCCTCGTCCGCCAGCTGAGCGCACTCGTCGCGGAGAACCAGAGCATCAACGTGCTCGAGGGCCGTCGCGCGATCGAGCTGATCAGCGACACAACACGCTGCCGGGGCGTCCGCCTCGAGGACGGGACCGCGATCGTCTCCGGCGCGACCGTGCTCGCCACCGGCGGCGCGGCCGCGCTTTGGTCTCGCACCACCAATCCCGCGGGTGCCATCGGCACCGGGCTGCTGCTCGCCTACGACGCGGCCGCGACGCTCGCCGACCTCGAGCTGATGCAGTTTCACCCCACGGCGGTAGCCGCGGCCAACGGCGCAGACGGGTTCCTCGTCACCGAGGCGGTCCGGGGCGAGGGGGCCCGCCTGCTGAACCGCGCCGGCGAGCGGTTCGTCGACGAGCTCGCCCCGCGCGACGAGGTTGCCAGGGCCGTACAGCGCCAGATGGCGCTCACCGGCGCGCCGTCGGTCGACCTCGATATGCGCCACGTGGACCCCGCCTTGTTCCCGAACGTGGTCAGCGCCCTGCGCCAGGCGGGGATCGACCCTGAGCACGAGCTCGTGCCGGTCGCTCCGGCCGCCCACTACATGATGGGCGGGATCGCCACCGACACCGACGCCAGGGCGACGCTGCCCGGCCTGTATGCGGTTGGCGAGTGCTCGTGCACCGGCTTGCACGGAGCCAACCGGCTGGCGTCCAACTCGCTGACCGAGTGCTTCGTGTTCGGCGCCCGGGCGGCCCGTGCCGCGTTGCACGAGCCCGCCCCCGATCCGGCCGCCGTCGAAGCCCACACGCAGCCACCGACGCCTCCTGCCCTGACCCAGGACAGCCGGGAGGCGCTATGGCATCACGCCGGACTGGAGCGCGACGGTGCCGGCCTGCGGACGCTGGCCTGCGACCCGCACCCGCTCGTGCGCTTGATCGCACAGTCCGCCATGGCACGCGCAGAGAGCCGTGGCGCCCACCAGCGCCGCGATTTCCCGGCGCTCGACCACGAGCTCGACGGCGGCCACATCACGCTGCGAGCCGGGCGCGATCCGATGCTCCAGATTTGGGACTAGCGGCCGCCCGGAAGTGAACGTAAACGTTCATTTGAACGCCTCTCGGATTGAACTCCGGCGTTCATAAGTAGCCGTTTAGTTAACGCGAGCTTAATAAATGGTGCGCGTGGGACTTCACACACCGGGGGTAGCTACGCCTCGCGCAGACAGGATGCGCACCCAGGCAGGGGAAGGAAAGGAGTGTATGCATGTATAGGTTCAGCCGGGCTATATACCGGGAGCTCGCTGAAGAAATCATCGAAGACCAGCACTGCCACGGCGGCTACACGAATCACGAGCGTGTGCTGCGGGCGTGCGAGTCAGCGGTCGAACGGCTGGCGACTGACCGTCACTACTTCGCCAAGCCGTCCCGAACGCTGTTCACAGACATCCGCGCGTATTTCCCGATGACCTCACAGCTCCGGGTCCTGCGCGTGATCGAGCGTTACCTGGCGTGCGCGGACGAGTTCCTGCGCCGCCTCCCGCAGAACGGCTTCGACGCCTACGGCAACCCGCTGCAGTGCCGCGCCAGCACTCGCAAGGGGACGCCGTGCCAGCGAATGCCGCTGCCGCACAACGGATACTGCCCGTCTCACCAGCACCTCGCCGAGACCGAAGAGGTCGAAGTCCCGATCGCGGCCTAGATCGGGGGGCATTCCGACTCTTATTAGGGGCCCCGCTCGCGCGGGGCCCTTTTTTGCGGTCGGGCCCGGGTAGGGTCGAGCCATGCTCCTGGGCGTCGACGTCGGCGGAACGTTCACCGACGCGGTGCTCGCGTTCGACGGCGGCCTGGTCACCGCGAAGTCGCCGACCACTCCGGAGGATCAATCCGAAGGCGTGATCGCGGCTGTCAACGCAGTGCTCGACAAGGCGGGGCGCGGCGCCTCCGACGTCGCCGAGTTCTCGCACGGCATGACCGTGGCGACCAATGCGCTGCTCGAGGGACGGGGTGCCCGCACCGTGCTGATCGCGACCGAGGGCTTCACCGACCTGATCGCGCTGGGCCGCCAGACACGCGCCGAGCTCTATCGCCTGTGCGCCGCGCACCCCACCCCGCTTGTTCCAGACGACCTGCGCCTCGCGGCGCCCGAGCGAATGGGCCCGGACGGGCCCCTGCGCGAGCTCGGCGAACACGACGCCGCCGAGCTCGCCGAGCGCGTGGCCGGCTGCGAGCCCGAGGCGGTCGCCGTAGTGCTGCTCCACGCCTACCGACACCCCGAGCACGAGCGCTTGCTGGGTGAGACGTTGTCCAAGCAGCTGCCCGACGCGCACGTGTCGCTGTCTCACGAGGTCGTCGGCACCTTCCGCGAGTACGAGCGCGCCGCCACGACCGAGATCGACGCGGCGCTGTCACCGCTGCTCGCCGGCTATCTGCGTCGGCTGGTCGACAGCGCTCGCGAGGCCAAGCTTCCGGAGCCCGCGATCATGCAGTCCAACGGCGGTCTGATCGATCTCGAGGCAGCCGCAGGTCACGCCGCCTGGACCGTGCTGTCAGGCCCGGCGGGCGGCGCCGGCGGCGCGGCGTTCGTGGCCCGGGCCGCGGGAACCCCGGACGCGCTGTGCTTCGACATGGGCGGGACGTCGTGCGACGTCTGCGTGATCGAGGACGGCGCCGTGCAGGAGCGGGGCTCGGGCGAGATTGCGGGGCGGCCGCTGGCGCTGCCGATGCTCGCGATCCACACCGTCGGCGCGGGCGGCGGCTCGATTGCCTGGCGCGACGCCGGCGGTGCCCTGCGCGTCGGCCCGCGCTCGGCGGGCGCCGACCCGGGACCCGCCTGCTACGGGCGCGGCGGCACCGACCCCACGGTCACCGACGCGAACCTCGTGCTCGGACTGCTCGCATCCGACGCCCCGCTGGCCGGCGGCGTCGAGCTCGACCTCGACGCCGCTCGCGACGCCGTCGGCACGCTCGCCGACGAGCTCGAGCTCGATCTGCTCGACTGCGCGGAGGGGATCCGACGCGTGGCGGGCGCCGAGATGATCCGTGCGCTCCGCGTCGTGACCGTGCAGCGGGGCATCGACCCGCGGCGGTTTGCGCTGCTGCCGTTCGGCGGCGCCGGGCCGCTGCACGCCACGCAGATCGCCGACGAGCTCGGGATCGAGACGATCGTCTGCCCGCGGGCGTCCGGAGTGCTTGCGGCGGTCGGGCTGGTCGTGTCCGCGCGCCGCCGCGACGTCCAGCAAAGCGTGCTGTTGGCGGGCGAAGCGCTGACCGCTGACGCGGTGGCGCAAGCCGTCGCCGAGCTCGGCGAGCGCGCGCGCCGGGCGCTCGCCGAGGACGACGCCGAGCTCAGCGCCACCTACGAGCTGCGTTATCGCGGGCAAGCGTTCGAGCTGGCGGTATCGGCGTCGACCGAGCCGGAGCCCGAGCAGCTGCGCGAGGCGTTCGAGGCCCAGCATGAGGATCGCTACGGCTACAGCGATTCCGAGCAGATGCTCGAGCTCGTCACGATCCGCGTGACCGCGACGCTTCCCGGCGCCGACGTGACGCTCGCTGCCAGCGGCGACGAGGCCGACGTCGACCGCGGCACCCGGGAGGCGACGATCGGCGGCGAGCAGGTCGAGCTCGACGTGCTGCGCGGCTCACCGCTCCCGGGCACCCAGATCGCCGGCCCCGCCGCGATCGATCTGCCCGAGTCGACGCTGATCGTCCCCGCGGACTGGTCGGGCGAGGTCGACGACACCGGCACCATCCACCTCCACAGGCGATGATCGATCCCGTCGAACTCCAGGTCGTCTCCGGCGCGCTGCGCGCGATCTGCGAGGAGATGGGCGCGGTCCTGATCCGCTCTGCGCACTCGGCCAACATCAAGGAGCGGCGCGACGCATCGACAGCGCTGTTCAACCCCCGGGGCGAGATGGTGATGCAGGCCGAGCACATCCCCGTCCACCTCGGCGCGATGCCGGCGGCCGTCGCCGCCGTACTCGCCGAGGACCATGCCGAAGGCCGCGCCTGGATCCTCAACGACCCCTACCGGGGCGGCACCCACCTCCCCGACATCACGGTGATCACGCCGATCTTCGCGGGCGACCAGCTGATCGCGTTCGCCGCCAACCGCGCCCATCACGCCGACGTCGGTGGCCCCACGCCGGGCTCGATGCCCGCCGACAGCCGCAGGCTCGATGACGAGGGCGTCGTGATCGAGCCACAGGTGCTCGACGAGGACGCGATCGCGAGCCTCAGCGAGCAGATGCGCCAGCCCGAGCAGCGACGCGCCGATCTGCGCGCCCAGCTCGCGGCGGGCCGGGTCGCCGCACGCCGCACGGCGGAGCTTCACGATCGCGTCGGCGCGGAGCATCTCGCCGAGGCGTTCGAGGAGGTGCTCGAGTACGCCGAGCGCCGGACGCGGGCATGCCTGGAGGAGCTCGAGAACGGCACCCGCACCGCTCGCGACGTGCTCGAAGCCCGCGAAGGTGATCTCGAGATCGTGCTCGAGGCAACCGTCGACGGCGACGAGCTGACGCTCGACTTCACCGGGACTGCCGACCAGCACGAGGGCAACCTCAACTGCCCGATGGCCGTGACCCGGTCGGCTTGCTACTTCGCGATCCGGGTGCTGACCGATCCCGACATTCCACCGAGCGCCGGCGCCTACCGGCCGGTGAACGTCGTCGCACCGGAGGGATGCCTGCTCAATGCGCGCTCCCCGGCGGCCGTCGTCGGCGGCAACGTCGAGACGTCGTCACGGATCGCCGACGTCGTCATGAAGGCGTTCGGCCGCGCCTTGGGCCAGGGGACGATGAACAACGTCACGATCGGATCAGAGGACGTCGTGTACTACGAGACGATCGGGGGCGGCCAGGGCGCGTGCCCCGATGCCGACGGGCCGAGCGCGGTCCACGTGGCGATGAGCAACACCCTTAACACCCCCGTTGAAGCGCTCGAGCTCGAGTTCCCGCTGCGCATGATCGAGTACTCGCTGCGGCGCGGCTCTGGCGGCGACGGCCGCTTTCGGGGCGGCGACGGCGTGGTCCGCGAGCTCGAGGCACTGGCTCCGCTGAGCTACTCGCTGATCACCGAGCGCCGGCGCCATCCGCCACCCGGCGCAGACGGCGGCGGCGACGGCGCCACCGGACGCAACCTGCTTGACGGCGAGGAGCTGCCGGCGAAGGCGATCGGCAAGTTGCAAACAGGACAAACGCTGCGCATCGAAACCCCCGGGGGCGGGGGTTATGGAAACCCCGATTCTGCGGGAAAACCGTGATTTTGCAGCAACATTTGAGGATTTCGAAAAGCTCGCGTACAATCGATGTTCCTGTTGCTGCGATTCCACTTCGGTGTGCGCGCGCAGGATTTTGATTGCCCCGTAAATCTCTTCGTTCCCCCACCCATATATATGCCGATTGCTTTTAAAGAATGGGCCGTGACTGTGCGGGCCCTCGCCGAAGGCGAGCAGCTCGTAACCCTGCGCAAGGGAGGCATTCGCGAGCCCGAGAGGCACTTCAGCCTCGAGTACGACCGCTTCTTCCTGTACCCGACCTTCGACCATCAGCGCCCCGATCTGGTCCGAGAGTCGCACCAGCCCGAGTTGTCTCGCGCCCTAGAGGAAGGCGTGTGGACGGACGGCGAGCCACACCCGCACGCGCTGCATCGCCCCGGCGAGATTGCGCAGCCTGACCGGGTACGCATCCGCGCCTGGGCAGAGGTAGCTGGCCATTTCACGATCACTGACCGGCGCGCGGTCGACGCTCTGTCGCCGTTCTACGTGTGGACGACCGACTACGCCGAGAAGCGCCTGGCGTGGAAGCGGCGCCACCCCCTCCACGTGATCTTGCTGCGGACCTATCGAATCCCGCGGCCGGTCACGGTCAAGGTGCGCGACGAGTACCACGGCTGTCGTTCGTGGCTCGAGCTCACGCGTGAGCTCCCGTTCGAGGGCACCCCGGTGCTCTCCGACGAGGAGTTCGAGCGCGCGTCCGAGGAGATCGCCTCGATCGCTTCCGACCGCCAGATGGTTATGGCCTAAACAACCGACGGGCGCTAGCCGACCAGCTCGGCCACCGCCCACACGATCGCCGCTCCAACCGCGAGCGCGATCAGCAGCCCGATCAGCAGCCGTCCCGGCGTAACCACCGCCGGGCGGCTGAAGTCGGGCGAGATCAGCTCGGCCTCCAGCAGCACCTGGCGCGCCGTGTCGACCCCGGACTCGGGCACCATGATGTCCCGCGGCCCCGCCGCGAGGAAGTCGGGAACGTCGAACCCGGCGCTGCGGCGCAAGAGGCTGGGGACCCCTTCTTCCAGCAGCATCCCCTGGATAAATTCGGCCTCCGCCTGGTTGTGTGCACCGGCGACGCGGACCAGCGAGCCCTCCGCGAGCTGCGGTTTGATCTTGCGCGCCCACGCGTGCCGATCGCTCACCGGGCCAAGGCCCCCGGGCGGGCGCTCGAGCGTCAGCGGCAGCTTGCAGTCGGGGCAGAACCGCTCCGGCTCGGGAAACGTCGAGCCGCACGAGGGGCACACCAGCGGAGTCGCGCTGGAGGTGTCACCGGCCACGCGACACTCGCTCGGCCATCACTGCACTTCCAGCTCTGCCTCCGTCACCCGTCCGTCGCGAATCTGGAACGCGCGGACCTCAGGCTCCTCGCCGGCCAGGCCCACGATCACGTACAGCGCCTCCGGATAGAAGGCGAGGTTGATGTCGGTCTGCGACGGATACGGCTTGCTGCGAGTGTGCGAGTGGTAGATCGCGCCGAGGTCGTGACCCGCGTCGTCGATGTCCATCTGGATGCGGTACTGCTCGGCGCCGTCGATCTCATAGCGCAGCGGGCTCGCCGCGGCGTTGACGGCCGGATACACCTTGACGGCCTCTCGATTGCTCGTGGCGACCATCCCGCAGCACTCGTTGGGCGCCTCGGCGCGAGCGTGCTCGACCATCTCGTCGTACAGGGGCCTTGAGAGCTTCATCGCGGCGAGGCTACCAACCGCGGTCAAGCGCTTAGGCGCTGCCCTCGACGAACGCGCCCGGAACGGCCTTGTTGATGTCGCCCGGGTGCAGCAAGCCGGCCAGCGCGGTGTAGTGCTGCGCCTCGGCGCCGAGGATCGAGGCGCACGTGCGCGCCAGCTTGACGTCGGCGAATTTGGACATCGACACGTAGTAGGCACCCTGCACCAGCGACTCGACCTGTTCGAGCAGGCGCAGGCAGTCCTCTTCGGAATTCAGCGAGGCGAGCCTGGCGGATCCGTGCAGCACGCTGAGCTCGGCGTCGGCCGCCGTCACGGTGGCCGGCGGGTCCGGCGGCTGCTGGCCCAGCTCCTCGAGGTCGGCGGACATCACGTCGACGTGCGTGTGCTCGTGGTCCAGCAGCTGGCGGATCACGTGCTCGCTGTCCGGGGTGAGCCTGCCGGAGCGGAGCACCTGCTCGTAGGAGAACACGACCAGCAGCTCGACCGTCAGGATCGCGCGGATCAGCTCGGCGTCGGTCTGCGGTGCCGAGGCCTCGGCGTCCCCCGCGCCGAGCGCCGCCTCACCGATCGCCCAAAGGCCGGCACCCGCGGCCGCAGTCACGATGAGCTCACGTCTGGTCGGCTGCTGTCGAGAATGCCCGGTCATGTCCTTGCAGGAGGTGTCTACTCGTGCCCGGTTACGAGCGCCGTCGGTATCGGGCGGCGGCCCAGCGAGAGACGCAGCACCGCGATGTGCTGAGCGTCGTTTGCGAGCACCGCCGCCAGCGCGGCGCGGGTCGATCCGAGCGATACCTTGGGGATGGCGTCGAGATACGCGTCGATCTGCGCGCGCTCGATCTTGTGAAGCAGCTTTAGCACGTCCTCCTCGGTGGTCGGATGCCCAAAGTTGTACGTCTCCCTGCCCTTGTGGGGCTTGCCGCCGGCCTGGTTGACGAGGCCGGCGAGCTCCCCGGCATGGGACAGCTCCTGGGTGAGGAACAGCTGGCCGTCCTTGCGCCCGGCCGGCGACAGCAGCGGAATGCCGGCCGTGTATGCGGCGATCCCCATGTGCTCGAGGTCGAGCAGATGGTTGAGCAGCGCGGCGTCGAGAGTGTTTGGAACCGGCCCGCTGGTGGTGGTCGTGGTCGCCTGGCTGCTAGAGCTGTGCGAGCCGCCGCACGCGGTAACCAGGAGCGCTG
>Ga0207693_10005355_pt1 | contig 10722 bp, 9 predicted proteins | sample LARL81metaG_FD_184347 | JGI IMG/M metagenome (GOLD analysis project Ga0207693, IMG submission 184347) | Corn, switchgrass and miscanthus rhizosphere microbial communities from Kellogg Biological Station, Michigan, USA - LAR L8-1 metaG... | ecosystem: Host-associated > Plants > Roots >... | reverse complement strand
CCGCACCTGGAGCTGTACATCCGCTGCATGCAGGAGACCCGCCGGTTCAAGCCCTCCACCGTCTCCCGGCGCTTCTCAGTCACCGCCGGGTTCTACCGCACCTGCGTCCTCGACGGACTGCTGGAGCACTCACCCGCAGAACACGCCCGCCGGCCCTCGGTCCCGCCAGAACCACCAACGCTGGGATTCACCCACCTGCAGTTCGAGGCGCTGCGCACCGCCGCCCGGCAATCAGCCAACCCGTCCGACTTCGCGCTGGTCGCGATGCTCGGTCTGCTCGGCCTGCGGATCTTCGAAGCCACCGGCGCCGACATCGCCGACCTGGGCGAAGAACACGGCCACCGGGTGCTGCGCGTGGGCGGCCAAGGCACCAAGGCCGTCCTGATCCCGCTGCCGCCAGCCGTCGCGCGGGCCATCGACCGCGCCATCGGCACCCGCACCCGCGGCCCGATCCTGCTCAACAGCCGCGGCCCGCGGATGGACCGCCACGCCGCCACCCGCCTGCTGCGGCGCCTCGCCGGCACCGCTGGCGTGCCGATCACCAAACCCCACCCGCACATGCTCCGCCACACCTTCGTCACCACCATGCTCGACGCGGGCGTGGACCGGCGGGACGTCCAGATCGCGGCCCGGCACGCCGATCCACGCACCACCATGCGATATGACCGGGCCCGAAAGAACCTCGACCGCCACCCCAACTACATCCTGGCCGCCTACATGGCCTCCGGCACCTGACCGAGCCGTGCCACCCGTGGCTCAAGCTCAAGGAGACGCCCGGTAGTGCCGAATTGAGTGCGCTGCGTGTGCGCATGCTTATGCGCCGCCTGGCATATTCACCCGTTAGCAAGTAGGGCCGCGACCATGGGGCGAGCGGTACCGGCCGCCATGAGCCCTGGTTCGTGACCGCCTTCGTGCGTTTCTCAAGCTCTTGACCATGCAACTTGAATTGGTCTTTAGATGCACGCGACCTGGACATTGCCATGGGCGGCCGTCCGGGTGTACCGTTCCCAAACCCCCGGAAGAGGATTCATGATCCCTTTGTGAAAGGGGGGCAAGATGAGACGGTTGTTGACGGCGCCACTTGTCGTCGCGCTCGGTTTCTTCGGTGTCACGTGCAGTGCCCAGGCGTCCGCACGCCATCTGCCTAGAGGGCATACCTCGCCGATTGTCTCGGTCTTCGCGACAGGCCTGAATAATCCGCGCGGGCTGACGTTCGGGCCAGACGGGAACCTCTATGTCGCCGAGGGCGGCCTAGGCGGCTCCCACTCGACGGTAGGTAAGTGCCCGCAGGCTCACGGCGCGGCCGCTCCCTACACCGGAAGCACCCATAGCCGGGTGCGTGGTGGGCGCATCTCGATGATCAGCCCGGCCGGCGTGGTCACCACAGTGGTGAACGCGCTGCCCTCGAGCCAGACCAACGCGGCCAGCGGAAGCCTGGTCAGCGGCGTGTCGAGCGTGGCCTTCCTCGGCGGTCGGCTCTACGCACTGCTGGCGGGCGCCGGCTGCTCCCATGGCGTGCCCACCATCCCGAACGGGGTCATCAAGGTCGGCCACCACGGCACGTGGAAGCTGATCGCCAACCTGAGCGCCTTCCAGAAAGCGCATCCGGTCGCCCACCCCGACCCAGAGGACTTCGAGCCGGACGGCACGTGGTACAGCATGATCGCCATTGGCCGAGCCCTGTACCCGATGGACTCCAACCATGGTGAACTCGACCGGGTCACCCCGCACGGCCACATCAGCCGCGTGATCGACATCTCGGCGAGCCAGGGGCACGTGGTCCCCACCGCGCTGGTTCACTGCGGCGCGACCTACATCGCGAACCTGGGCCTGTTCGAACCCAGTGACAGAGCGGGTGACGAACACGTCTGGCAGCTCACCAGCCACCGCACGCTCAAGGTCCGGGCGACCGGAGTGGAGAAGGTCCTCGGGCTCGCCTTCCGCCACGGCAAGCTGTATGCGCTGGAGATGAGCACGACAGCAGGCGCCCCAACCCCGGGAACCGGGGCGATCGTGCGGGTCCGGGCCCATGGTCCCGCCCAGACGGTCGTCTCAGGCCTGGACTTCCCGACCGGCATGACGGTCGGTCCCGACGGGGCGTTCTACGTCTCCAACCAGGGCTTCGGCGCCCCAGCCGGCGCCGGCCAGATTCTCCGCATCCAGCCCTGACCGCCACGACGACCCCGGGCCAGCCTCCAGGCGGCCCGGGGTCCGTCGCGCCCGGACACAGCTGACGCGCCGCTTACGTACAGCCGCAATCCCGAACTCAGCTGCCCCGCCAACAGGTCCTGACCCATGCGCCGCAGCGCCGAGCCCTGCATGACTATACGAAATCGCTGCCTGCACATAGCATCCTCATTTGCCGCCTTGCGCGCGCCTAACTGAACGTTGGCTACTGGAAGGGCACAGGCGTCTGAAGACTGCCGGGTTCAGGTATTGCGGTGTGCACGAGTGTAGGCGTCGAGCCGCTCCGGCTCGTCCGCTTACTTGCCGCGCATTACCCGCGGGGCGGACAGCCGCTCAAAGAGGCCACCGATCCCGCCCGCACCTTCCCAGGTGGTGGAGGTCCGCACCAGGGGCCTGCCGTCCTGGGGCGTGACGGTGAACGTCATGACCATGCTGGAGAGGGGGAAGGCTTCGGGGGGCCGGGTCACCAGGAGCATCGCCGCCAAGCCGCATATCAGCGCGCGTTGGGCGGTATAGCGAGTTCCGGAGACTGACCCAGTTCGTGCCCGGAGAGGTGCGGATGCACCGGCTAGCGGTGATGCCCCCCGGTGGTACCGTCGGCGGCATTACGGGCCGGAACAGGAGGCAACGATGACCGCACCGCTCCAGGTGATCGCCTTGAGCTTCAGTCGTGACGCCGGTTCCGAGGACCGGATCCTGGCTGAGGTGGATCGTCTCCGCGGGCGGGGAGTTCTCCGCCTGCTCGACATGCTGTTCGTGGCCAAAAGGCAGGACGGCACCATCGAACGGCTGGCGGTCGGTAGTGACGAGGACTTCGGATCGCTCCTGGCGGCGGTCGTTCCCGTGGCGAACGGCGGACCGGCCGGGCCGGCGCCAGATGGCGCGCCAGCAGGCTTTGACCCGGCCGATGCGCGGGCCCTGGCCGATTCTCTCCAGCCGGGGACCGCTCTGGCCTTCCTGCTCGTTGAGCACCACTGGGCCGCCCCGCTGTTCGACGCCATCGCCGAGACCGGCGGCACGCTGATCGGTGAGGGCTTCCTGACCTCCGAGACCGGCCTGGTGGTGGGAGCCGAGGTCGCCGCCCTGGAGGAGGCGTCGGAGGTGATCGCCCAGGCCCAGGCCGATGAGGCCGCGGCGCTGCTGGCGGCGGTAGCAGCCAGAGCCGAAGCGGCCGAGGCTGTGGCCGAGTCAGAGCAGATCCAGTCGGCCGCTGCCGCTGCCGCCGTCCGCGCGCTGATCATTGCCGGACTGGTAGAGGAGGCAGCCGCCCACGAGGCCGTAACCGCACTGACCGCGGCTGGCCTGATCGTGGCCGCCGCCGACCAGGCCACCACCGACGCCGTAGCCGAAGACGCCGCCACCGTGGAAGCAGCCGACGAGGTGACCGCGGCGTCCCTGGCGGAATCCCTCGCCGCCATCGCCGCCGCCGACGAGGTAGCCGTCGAAGCGGCCGGTGAAGCCGGGGAACGGGTTAAGGCGGCGTCTATCACCATGGCCGAGGCCCAGGTGCTGCGGTATCTCCCCAAACCACTCCCTTTCTCCGTTATCGCCGACAAGCTGGGCATCTCCCGGTCGGCAGCCAAGGAGCGAGCGGCACGCCTGTATAAGAGGCTCGGCGTCCACACCCGGGACGAGGCGGTCAGCCGGGCCCGCTCCCTGGGCCTGATCCGCGGCTAATAGTTATCGGCCGCGGACGCTCGCGCGAGGAGTAGCGCCCCGTGCTCGCGGGCCCGCACAGATCAGGCAGATCTGCGCCTGCCAGAGCTTCACTGTTTCGCGCCAACGGCCGACCGGCCGGAGCCCCGATCCGCGGCCAGCCAGTGGTCCATTACGCTGCTGTGGACCGCCAATCCCAGGTTTCAGCATGCCGGCCATCCGCCAACCCAGCGTGCATGACTCAGCCTGTTGGGCTTCCCCTCGTAGCGTGGACACATCGCCTTAGAGGGAGATGGCGATGGCAGAGACACGCAGGAAGTTCGATCATGATTTCCGGGAGGGCGCTGTCCGGCTGGTGCGCGAGACTGGCAAGCCGATCGCGCAGGTGGCCCGGGACCTGGGCATCAACGAAGGCACCCTGGGCAACTGGGTGAACGCCGATAAGCGCCGCCGTGGCGAAGGTGACGGGGCGCTGAATGAGGGCGAGCGGGCTGAGCTGGCCCGGCTGCGGAAAGAGAACGCCGAGCTGGCGATGGAGCGCGATGTGCTCAAACGCAGCGTGGCCCTGTGGGTGAAGGACGCGATGGGGCGGTAGCCGTGGCTGCCGTGATCGCGGCCCGCAGGGCTGATGGCATCCCCGTGGCGGTCGCCTGCCGGGCGCTGGGAGTCTCTCGCGCGTGGTTCTGCAAGCACAAAGACGGCCGGCTGCCGCTGCGCGCTCAGCGGCGGGAGGCGCTGAAAGCTGAGGTCGCGCGGCTGTTCGCGGCGCATGAGGGGAGGTACGGGTCGCCGCGTATCGCCGCTGACCTGCGGGAGGCGGACTGGCGGGTCAGCGAGAACACCGTCGCTGCGCTGATGGCTGAGCTGCACCTGGCGGCGCGGCGGAAGAAAAAGCGCAAGTCCACCACCCGCCTGGGCAAAGGCCGCTGGCGGGCACCGGACCTGGTCAAGCGGGACTTCCCCGCTACCCAGCTCAACACCAAGTGGTACGGGGATGGCACCGAGATCGGAACCGGCGAGGGCAAGCTCTACCTGGCCTCGGTGCTGGACATGGCAGCCCCTCCAGCTCCCCGGCCACCTCCGCGTGCAACCCGGTTGCCAGGTCAGCTTCCAGCCGGCCCTCCACCGCGGCCAGCCGAAGCTCCTCCAACCGCGCCCCCTCCCGCGCCAGCGGCTCCACCTCGGCCACACCGGCAAACGCCGGGCCGCGCCACAGCGCCAGCGCCTCCCGGAAACGATTACCCGCGGCAACAGCCGCCGGGTCACGGCCGTGAGAGCTAGCTGGGCTGGGGATAGTGCCGGGCCAGCGCTACTGTCGTGCCCGGCGTGGTTTTTGACGACCTAGTGGGGAGACGACGGTGCCAGACCCATTTATCGGCGAGATCAGGATGTTTGCCTTCAGCTTTGCGCCGCAGGGATGGGCCCTGTGCAACGGCCAGCTGCTGCCGATCAACCAGAACCAGGCTCTGTTCAGCCTGCTGGGCACGACCTACGGCGGTAACGGTACAACCACCTTCGCCTTGCCCGACCTGCGTTCCCGCGTGCCAGTCCACCAAGGCCAGGGCCCAGGGCTGTCGTCCTACGCCGAAGGGCAGGCCGGCGGCATGGAGACCGTCACGCTGGCAGCGGCCCAGATGCCTCAGCACACCCACCCGGTGACGGCCAGCAGCAGCGCGGCCACATCAGACAACCCTGCGGGCCGCACACTCGCCCGCCCGGCCAGCCACATCTATCATCCTGAGCCCGGCCAGCACGCCGTCATGAACGCGAACATGCTCGGCGAGGCGGGCGGCAGCCAACCGCATGAGAACATCCAGCCCTATCTGACCGTGATCTTCTGTATCGCTCTGGCTGGGATTTTCCCGGCACAGAACTAACAAGTACGATCCCGAACGGGACCTCTTGCTTCAGGATTAAAGACCGGCCTGGGTCACGTCCGGCGGAGTGGTGTGTGGAGGGGGCTCCGCGTGATTCTCAGCTGGGACTTACACCTCAAGTCCGGCGGGAGCCAAGTTGGGAGCCATTATTCGCCGACATCAGGCCATACCGAGCCCGTTCAGGCGTTCGATCTATCTACCTGACCTCACATCGAGCCACGGGAAACGACATCGAGCGACGGCGGGGGCCTCCTTCGTCAGCATGATGAGCCACCAGGGTGTGCCAGTCGAGGAGATCAGCAGGCTCGCCGGGCATTCGAACTCCAGGACTACCGAGGTGATCTACCGCAAGGAACTCCGGCCGGTGATCACCACGGGTGCCGAGGTAATGGATCAGATCTTCCACTGAGTGCCTGACCCGTAGCCACCGACTGCTACGCAGTCGGATGCAGAGACACATGACACCCCCGTCAACGCAGTGGAGCCTGAACCGCCCAGCGGCCGGTGTTGATCCTGTAGTGCTTGCCAGACCAGCCTAAAGTGAGCCGGATCCTCCTGTATGTCCGTGGTTTTCCGTTTATCCGTATGATCGGATATGTGTGCTCACGTCGTCTTTCTGGGGTTCTTATGACGCAATCCTAGGAGGCCCGGGGAAAGCTATTCGCGAGCGTGATGACGAGACTCCTTCCATCTTGGACTTGGAGTGGTCACGCATACGCCCTGTTCAAGCACGGGCTGACAAGATCCGCTAAGGGAAACCTGCCCGCAGGCTTGCTGGCAGCAACTAGCGCAAGTACGCCGTGTAGGGCATCCTTGAGTGGATATGGTGGCTAGCGCCTGGGGGGCGCCGTGCTCGGAAGAGGCTCAATAAGCGACGATGCTGTCAACGGCGATCCTCTTGGTCAATCGATAACTATGGATGACGGCAGGGGGACCACTGACGCGGTGAGGGCCGCGGAGGCCCGGGAGGTCGCGGATAGCGCTAGACAGTTGCAGGCCAGCGTTGGGACGGTTACTACCGAAGAGTTCCTCTGGCAGGAATCTCATTACGATCATGACTCCAAACACGGCCGTGAATTACTCTTCCTTATAGCAAATCACGAATGGGTCCGTGCCACATCGGAGATCGTTGACATTTCTCGGTCAGATGCCATAGATACGACCATTAAGATCGATATTGACCTAGATCAGATAACTCATGAAGCATTCCGGAGAAGAACCGGCCGGTTGTGGTTGCCAATTAGTGTGTTGCCGCCTCAACCTGCAGTGCGCACGCAGCCTGAATGGGGCCAGTATCGCGTGGAACCGGATCCGTTCGCTACTGTCACCAGCGCGGCTGGCGATTTGCTCCCTCTTCTACCTGGCGCCGATGTCCGTCACCAGATGTCGGCGGCCATGGCCGAAATCATCGTTAACATGGGGGTTGCTCGTTGGCCTGGCGCGGATGCGGAGCGGCCGACCGCCACTCGCGATCAACGCTTGCTGTTGTCAGCTGCCATCTACCGGTCGCTTCGGCGGAGCAGCCGAGCCGGACATTCCGTGGCGCTAAATGCGGTCACAAGGGACTCGGCCGCGGCCGTTTCGGTGTCGCGCATTGACAAGGCAAGGCAGCAGCTGATGGAACTCCTCGGCCACTACAACAACATGTTGAGTCAAGCCGCTAATGAGCTTTCTGATGAACGAGCAGATAGTAATCGGGGGCCGGGCACAGGACAATTCGCTCCCGAATTGGCGCGCAGAGCAGTTGTGGTTCTGAAAGCCCTCGCCGACTCTGTGATTATCGTCGTCCCTATAGAACGTACTACTGCACCGACTGTACTCACAGTTAAGGTCCCGACCAGAACCCTCAACTCACCCGCCGTATCGAAGCTGATGCAGCCTTCAACATGGATGCTACGTCCGTTGGGCCGCCTAGAAATCGACGTGCTGCTTCCCACCGCGGATGCTGATCGTCAAGTGGAAATTAATCTACCTGACGGGGTGACATTTGAGGATGCTCACCTCGCCGAAGCTCGCGATACGTCACTTCCGCGTATGGATATAGAGGTGCGACGACCGCAACCGTTGAGAGACTTGGCGGTGCTGATGGAGCAGATTCTCCATCCGCAGAAGCGCCAAGGGTCTCTGTCCTTGGGATTGTCTTTGCAGCGATGTCTTGCAGACCTTGCTGGGAGCAAAATGTCGTCTGCCCGGGAGACGCTGCGACAGTATGACGTAGCCTCCGCACATGGCGCGCTATTTTCTTCTGCTCAAAACCGGCAGGCCGCAACGTCTAACGCCCGCACTACGTTGACGAGATTGCAGAAAGCTCTCGCTCAGCTCTATATCAGTAAAGACGCAGCCCCCGCAGAACCAGCGTACGCCGCGCCGGAAGAACTGGATAACGCGTGGGAAGCGTTTGAGCTGGAAACAGACTCTCTTTGTCGGCGGGTTTCTGCAGAACGTCCCAGCCCCCGCACAGTGGTGGCCCGGGCCGAAATGATCGAAGACATTTATCAGCGTGCGACGCCAAAGAGGGCCAGAATTTATGCCGACGTGGTTGTTGCCGACAGTGAATACTTTTCCATCGCCAGGTTTTCCGGCAGGATGAGCCTGCTCTTGATGACGGTGGTGCTAGCCTTCTTGGCCATCTCACGTCTTACCCGACTCGGTTCCATACTTAGTCCCGAAGTGCTGGCAATTGTATTGACTCTCTTCTCCGCCATTCAGGCTGGACAGATGGAAAGCCCCGACAGATCGACCATACGCGGTTTGCTGTCCGCAGCTGGCAACTGGCTTATAGCGGCCTCTATTCTCCCGGCCGTAATACTAGCCGTTGCGCTTGCTTTTTCCAGGGGCGGGTGGGTACCCACAATCTGGGCACTAATCTGTGTCAGCTTGCAGCTCATATTTCAGCTAGCCATGTTGCGGGGCCCTTTGACGCCTCGTGGGTCGCCGCGCACGAAACAGCGCAGGAAATTTTCCACTGTACGGCCGAATTATCACCCCTTTGAAGCCCTTCGGAGCGACTATTGGCGCAGCACGACCGCTGACGCCTTGACAATCGGCCGAACCGCCTACGCCTATATCGTTTGGCAGAAAAAGCAGGAAGGCCAAACGACACCTCAGCTGAAACCACTGCTGGCTTGGAAGAGCAAGTACCCAGTCCGGGACGAACCGGCTAATGTTCTGGCCCTTCTCCGCGCGGGTACATTCGGACAGGCAATGACGTTTGTCGTATTTCGACAAGAGCCCGATAAGAATTGGGTCGGTAATGCCACGGTTGCCCGACCCGATTTCGACCCGGACCGACTGGCCCCGCTGGAGAGCATCACGAGCGTCTTCGACATATTTGTTGGTGTCCCTCAGAGTCAAATGCGAACTATTGCCGATCATCCGATGGCAGGAATCCTGAACGCCGCCGCACGCAAATTGATGGTATTGGATGCTCAACTCCCCGTTCCGCCACCTGTAGATGGTTACAGTTGCCGACAATGGGCGCGTGTCCGGATAGGTTTGCGGAATACCGGAGACATTGAGCGGCTGGGACCATTTCTTGATGAAGTTTACAAGCGCACAGGTACTACTTCAAGTGGCGATCAACCGTATGTTGTCGCCGTTCAAGCGGCACGAACCGTTGCCCCGCGGATCATAAGAGAATCCGAGAGATGCTGCAGGAGCGAATCGGATCTGGTTCTGACTAGCGACTTGGATATCACCTATCCAGCGATGAACCTTGACGAAGATCCCGATGCTCGTACATGGCGGGTGCTGACATTCTCTTCTGATGCTCGCAGCAATATAGAAAGCGAGATTGTAAACAAGCTGGCGAGCGCAACCGGGAACCAGCTAGAGCTGGTCGGCCTGACCTACGCTCTTTTGCACGGAATGGCGATCATGACGATAGTAGCGCACGATTCTAGGGAATGTACTGAGCGTGAGCAGGACCTCGAAGCTAAGCTCAACTGGGATCCCGCGCGCAAGGATAAGGATCCTGCGCACAAGCTTCAACTGCTAATCAACGAGAAACTTACCAGGAATGAACTTGCACCACCCACAGAGTATCCATTGCTCCGAGTCCATTTCCGCTGGCCGGACCGGCCTGGAGCCATACTGAACGTGCTCGACTCACTCGGGAAGACATTGAATGACCAATTCCCCTCAATCAATGAGGATCAATGGAGTGTCTCGTACGCTCGAACACAGGCACCTGCCGGCCGCGCTGCGGTGGCCCGCTTGACCCTCCGCCTTCACGCCACCCCCGACGAAGTGGAATCCTGGAACCCGGATAACGAAGACATCGAGCGGAAAGTCCGAACACGCGCAGCCCAGGAGGCAATTGCTGCTCGCCAGGCTAGTCCAGCCGATGACGAACCAGATATCCCAGAAGATCCAGTGATCAGCGTAAACCTCATCAGGACACCGCCTATAACCAGGAACGACATTGAGTGAATCGGGCGAACCATTCTTCGCGGTCCAACCCTGTGTACAGCTGGGCTTGAAGCGGGGTAACGGTGCAGGTCATGCGAATCGGATCCGCATTTATCAGCTTCCGGGAATCGGCCAGTCAGGGCCCCTGACCCGCTGACCTGGGCACTAGGCCGTAGGTGGCCGTCATAGGCGATGCGTCATCAGGGCGGACCGACGTGGTGTCGCACACTGGGGGCACGGTGCCGCGGGAGTGGCGACGAAAACAGAGCTGGCAGATGCGTTGAGCGGGGCGGGACACCCGGGGATTCCCGTTGCGTGAGCTGGCTAGGTGTTCGCGGATCTGGCATTGGCGATCGCTGACGGGGCGCACGTGATTCACCGGTTCCATTGAGGTTGGACGTCGCAGAGCATCCAGTTCGGGGCGCTGCCCCACACGGCTATCGCTATCTTGTTGGCGCCCGCGATTCTGTCTGGGGGATCTCGACGGTCGTTCCCCGTATCGGTCCTTGAAGCGGCAGCTCGCTCACGGCTGAGGCGCGGACTGGAGGGCGCTGAGGGCCTGGGTGGTCTGGGTGAGGGCGTAGGCGACGGC
>Ga0207693_10005354_pt1 | contig 10723 bp, 10 predicted proteins | sample LARL81metaG_FD_184347 | JGI IMG/M metagenome (GOLD analysis project Ga0207693, IMG submission 184347) | Corn, switchgrass and miscanthus rhizosphere microbial communities from Kellogg Biological Station, Michigan, USA - LAR L8-1 metaG... | ecosystem: Host-associated > Plants > Roots >... | reverse complement strand
CGAGCTCCGGGAGCGTTGACTGATCCTGGCCGGCGGCGACCCCGACGGTGGAATGCACGATCGGAGCCTGGCTGTGCTGGTGCGGCGCACTACGCCCTGCTAGAGATGGCGCGTTGGAAGAGGGCTCTGCAAAAGAGCCGCACACGGGCTGTTTCTTTCACCTCGACTTGCCTGATCTTCAGCGTGCCAAGGGTGTGGAGCCCTTTATGGAGCCCGAAGGTCGAGAACTCGGTTTCGGGCCCGACTCGAGCCTCGGTTCAACCGGTACGGCCGTCAAGATCTTTCCGTGTTCTTCAGGCTGAGCAGCTGGGAGCTTGGACTGATCATCCTCGCCGTGGTCGGGGCGGCGACGCTCGCGGGGTTCGCGACGGGCAGATATCTGCGAGAGCATTCCGCCACACTCCGCGAGCCGTTCGGAGTCCTTCAGGCGGCGCTGCTCGGGGTGGTCGGACTGATCCTTGCGTTCGGTCTCACGCTTGCCGTCGGGCGATATGAGGATCGTCGCGCCGCCACCGTGACCGAGGCGAACGCCATCGGGACGACCTATCTCCGCGCGCAACTAATCGCAGAGCCCGCGCGGAGCCGGTCGCTCGAGCTCTTGCGCCGCTACACGACGCTCGCGGTGAACGTCTCGCGCGAGGTTCCGAACAGCCCGGGGATGCAACGCACCACCTCAGCGCAAGGAGTGCTCCAACGACGCCTCTGGCGGCTGGCCGGGCAGTCGATCTCGGCCGCCCCGCTCGCGAGCGCGCCGCGTCTTTACGTGGACAGCCTCAACTCGACGATCGACGATCAGGAGGCGCGGCTCTCGGCTCTGAACAACCGCGTGCCGGGCGCCGTTCTCGCTCTCGAGGTGATCGGTGCCGCGGTCGCGCTCGCGCTGCTGGCGCTGCACATCTCGATTCTAGGACGTGGCCTCGTCCCCACGATCACCGCAGCCGCGCTCGTGACCTTGCTGCTGCTGGTGACCTTCGACCTCGACCGGCCGACCCGCGGCCTCATCAAGGTCCCGTCCACACCGCTGGTGTCGTTGCGAGCCTCAATGTCGCTACCTCCAGCCGCGAACGCCCAGCCCTAGGGGATGCGCGCCCCCTGCGAGTCGCACGGGATCTCGAAGCCGCCGCTGGCGATCCCCGTTTCAGGCTTGAGAAGCTGGAGCGTCCGCTCCATGGCGACCGGTCGCAAGGCTCCGAGCCCGTGGTGGTATGGGTGATCGAGGAACCAGAGGAGAAGCAGCGTCGAAGTGATCACGATGGCGACGCTGCCCATCATGGTCGCCTGCACGATCTTGCGTTCAGCGCTGTCGGCGAAGAAGAGCATGAAGACGAAGATGATCCCTGCGCTCAGGAACAGCACGATCCAGAGCGGATCAGGGATCACGCCTTCCGCTCCGTGAGTGCGGTCGGCACGAGCCTCCTCGCGGCTAGTGCGCTGGTCGAGCCACTTGCCGTAGGCGGCCTGCTCAGACGCCGAGCGCGGCTGGGTCGTTTTCAGGGTCGCGAACATGGTCACTCCCCAAGGGTTGTAGGAATCGCCGAGGCTTCCCGATTCCATGCGCGGCCACTCTTGGTGCACCACCGAGCGGGCGTAGCAGACGAGCTCGCCCGAGAAGCGACCGCGGACGGCGACAGGCATGAGCTGGGCTGTCTCGAACTGCTCCGCCACGATCTGGGCTTCTGCCTTTGCGCCGGACCGCGATGTGTCGAGGCTCTCGAAAGCGAGGAAGACGACGAAGCCAAGCAGCACGGCCAAGCCGGTCGCGAGGACGCCGAAGACACCGGCCGCGCGGTCACCGTCCTCGAAGTAGCTCCCCTCGGGAGCTCGTCGCCGGACGAGCAGCATCGCGACGATTGCAACCGCCGTCACGCCCACGACGATGAGCGCCGCCCAAAGCAGATTCATTCGGTCGTCACGCTCGCGCCGCTGCCTGCGCCGCCTCGATCAGCCGACCACGCACCCGGCCCACTTCGGCTTCCAGCTTCCGAAGACCCGTCGGCCACGCCTCCAATTCTCTTTTGGATACCCGCCCGGGCCTCATCCGAACGGCATGAACGCCGTCGACAGTCTGGCCCTGTCGGCCACGCCAGCATCCGAACGACTCCGGCGGACATCCCGATCCGCACCGTCGGAGACCTCGTCACGGTCACGCCGGCCTCCTTGCTCTTCCTCTCGGCATAGAACCCGCTGCCCGCCATCCGATCAGGGGGAAATCGCTTGCGCCAACGCCGCCGGTCGCAAGAGAGCTTCCGGCCACCAGAGAGATCACCCAGTGTGGATGAAGCCGAGCTTCGTGTCGGCTCGTACGATCACCTGACGCTGCTGGCTGCGGTTCGTCCCGTGGCCACGATCTCGGTCTGCGAGGCACCTAGGAGGTAAAGGCGGATGAGCGACCTGACGACTGACCGCACCATCCTGCCGATTCGGCGCCCATCGTTCCGCGGCGTCACGAAGAAAACGCTCGAGGGCTCCGAGCCGGACTGGAACCAGGCGGCCAGGACGGCACCCCCGCAGGATGCCCCGAACGTCTTGGTCGTGCTCATCGACGACGCCGGCTTCGGCAACCCGAGCACGTTCGGCGGCCCGATCAACACGCCGACCTACACGCGCATGGCTGAGGAGGGTCTTCGCTTCAACCGCTTCCATGTCACCGCGGTCTGCTCCCCCACGCGAGCGGCGATGCTCACCGGCCGCAACCAGCACCGAGTCGGTTTTGGCCTGGTCGCCGAGTTCTCGGGACCGTTCCCCGGCTACAACTCCACGATCCCGCGCGACTGCGCCACGCTGCCGAGGATCCTGCAAGAGAACGGGTACATGACCTCGGCCATCGGCAAATGGCATCTGACGCCGGATGACCAGCAGGGCTCGAGCGGGCCGTTCAACCGGTGGCCCTCAGGGCTCGGATTCGACTACTACTGGGGCTTCCTCGGCGGCGAGGCGGGCCAGTACGACCCGCTCATCACGGAAAATCAGAAGATCCAGGGCGTTCCCGAGGGCGACGAAGACAAGCCCTACTACTTCCCGGACGACATGGCGGTGAAGGCGATCGATTGGCTGAACCGCGTGCGCGCAGAACGGCCCGATGCCCCCTGGTTCATGTACTACGCGACCGGGTGTAGCCATGCACCGCACCACGTGCCGCGAGAGTGGTCGGACAAGTACAAGGGGAAGTTCGATCAGGGGTGGGACGTCCTCAGAGAGGAGACCCTGGCCCGCCAGAAGGAGCTCGGCGTGGTGCCGGCCGACACGGAGCCGCCGGAGAACGACGCCTTTCCGAAGTGGGACTCCCTGAGCGAGACGGAGAAGCGCCTGTACGCGCGCCAGATGGAGACGTACGCCGGCTACTCCGAGAACGCCGACTGGAACGTCGGCCGCGTGCTCGCAGCGATCGAGGAGCTCGGCGAGCTCGACAACACGCTCGTGCTCTGGATCTGGGGCGACAACGGCGCCAGCTTGGAGGGCACGCTCTCCGGCACGTTCAACGAGATGACCACCTTGAACGGGATCCCGCTGACCACCGAGCAGCAGCTGGGCCTCCTGTTCAAGCACGGCGGGCTCGAGGCCTGGGGCGGCGACATGGTCGCTCCGCACTATTCGGCGGCGTGGGCCTGGGCGAGCAACTGCCCCTTCGACTGGGGCAAGCAGGTCGCGTCCCATCTCGGGGGCACACGCGATCCGCTCGTCGTTCGCTATCCGAAGGCGATTCCCGATCCCGGCGGACTGCGCAGTCACTTCACGCACGTGATCGACATCGCGCCGACCGTGCTGGAGCTGGCTGGGATCCCCGCTCCCACGAAAGTCGACGGGATCGAGCAGGAGCCGTTGCACGGGTTCACCTTCGCCGACTCGCTTTCGGACGCGAAGGCGCCGGAGCGTCACACACAGCAGTACTTCGAGGCCGTCGGAAACCGGGCCATGTACAAGGACGGCTGGTGGCTCGCCATGCGGCTGCCGCGCGTCCCGTGGCTGCTCGACCCCGAGGCCTTGCGGAAGTTCGGTCCGGGTTGGGATCCGGACGCCGACCCCGTTGAGCTCTACTACCTTCCGGACGACTTCGCGCAGGCGAGGAACCTCGCGGACCAGCAGCCCGAGAAGGTCGAGGAATTGCGGGCGCTCTTCTGGGAGGAGGCCGAGCGCAACCAGGTGCTGCCGATCCTCGGCGGGCTCTCGTCCTTCTACGGGATCGTGCCGCCGATCCCCAAGGACTCGCAATTCACTTACCGCGGGCGGATCGAGAACGTCGCGGCGGGGATGATCCCCCGCATCTACAACCGCTCGTACACGATCAGTGCCGACCTCGTCGTCCCGGAGTCCGGCGCCGAAGGCGTGATCGTGGCCGCGTTCGACCACCTCGGAGGCTTCTCCCTCTACGTCAAGGACGGCAAGCTGACGCACCACTACTCGATGCTGGGCGTGTTCGAATACACGCAGGAGGCGGATACCCCTCTCCCGAGCGGAGAAGTCGGCGTCGAGATGGTGTTCGCCGCCGACGAGCCCAAGCCCGCGACGGGTGGGACGGTAACCCTTCTCGCGAACGGAGAGCCCGTCGCCGAGGGGCGCATGGAGCACACCGTGCCTGGACGCTTCTCGGGCTACGCCGGAATGGACATCGGCTGCGACAACGGCCTCGTGGTCGACCGCAGCTATGCGGACAAGGCTCCCTTCCGGTTCACGGGCGAGATCAAGCAGGTGACCTTCGACATCGCACCGCACATGAGCGAGGAGGATGCGCAGGCACTTCACGAGCACGCGCAGCAGACGCTCGCGGCCCACGCGGCGAGCGCATAGCGAACTTGCCAGGGAAAGGAGAAGGCATGAGCGACGAGACGCTGGACGTACTGATCGCGGCCTACCTGATCCCCGACCTCGCAGAGCAGGACTTCGGCGCCCTCGTCAAGCTTGCCGAGGAGAAGACCATCTCCACGGAGGGGATCGTCCTCGTCACCAAGGATGCCGACGGCGAGGTGCAGGTCGAGGAGACAGGCGACCACGCAGGACGCAAAGGGCTCACCGCCGGCGGGGGCGTCGGCCTCGTGGTCGGCCTGTTCGCGCCGCCTCTGCTCGCAGCGACAGCCGTCGGCGCGGCCCTCGGCGGGCTCACGGGCAAGTTCGTCCGCAAGCGCGTGGAGGCGGGGATCGGCGAGAAGATGGACGAGGCACTTCCCCCGGGCTCGGCCGGGATCATCGCCGTCTACGACCACGAGCAAGCCGAGCTTGTCGACGAGGCGCTCGCGAACGCGATCCGCAAGTCGACCGCTCGGATCGACAAGGCCAGCGCGAAGGAGCTCAAGGACGGGCTCGAGCAAGCAGGAGCCGGGCTGGCGGGAACCGCTTAATCGGCCAAAGGAGAAAAGTGATGACGAATACGCTCGATGAACGACAAGCGACCTCGCTCGATGAACTCGGTCCCGTGGACTACATCGTCGTCGAGTTTCCACCCGGCGCTAGCAACTTCACCGGCGAGATGGCGTCGGAGCTGGTCGCGCTGGTCGACTCCGGAACGATCCGCGTGATCGACGTGCTGATCCTGACCAAGGACGAAGACGGGACCGTCGAGCCGATGGAGCTCTCCGATGTTGGCGAGCTAGGTGAGCTACAAGCAATCGAGGCGCAGCTGGCGGAGCTGCTGGCCCAGGAAGACGTCGATCACCTGGCGGCGGCAATGGAGCCGGGAAGCACCGCCGGAGTGCTCATCTGGGAGAACCTGTGGGCTGCACCATTCGCATCCGCGGCACGACGATCGGGCGGCCAGCTGATCGCCAACGGGCGGATCCCAATTCAGGCGATCATCGCCTCGATCGAGGCCGATGAAGCAACTGCGAGCGAAGGAGACTGAAGATGCCCCTTAGAGCCGCACGCGTAGGACGAGTCGGTGTCATCGGCCACCCGGTTGCGAAGACGGCCGTAGTGGCCAAGGCTGTCACGCCCGGCGCGGCGCCGGTGGCAAGAACGGCGGTGGTGGCCGCGGCCGTCACGCCTGGCCGGGGTCGCCGCCGGCGAATCTAACGCCGTAGCCTTGGTGTTGTCCCTGAATCCGTAGGCTGGCCTTGGGCTCACGAACCCCGGCGGCCACCATCCACCGGCGGCGAGGAATCACTAACCGCAGGAAAGGCGGCGCCACCAGCGCCGGCACGGCCTGATCCGATGACCGCCACGAGCGTTGATCCGAGAGCGGCCTCGGTGCTGATGGTTCCGGATGCCCCGCAGGCGTTCCACCTGCTTGCGAAGCCGACCGGAGCGGTGTGCAACCTCGACTGCGCGTACTGCTTCTTCCTGTCGAAGGAGATGCTGTACCCGGGCTCGCGATTCCGGATGGCAGACGAGCTGCTGGAGGCCTACGTCCGGCAGCTGATCGAGGCGCACGCGGGCATTCCGGAGGTGCAGGTCGCATGGCAGGGCGGGGAGCCGACCATGATGGGGGTCGACTTCTTCCGGCGTTCCGTCGAGCTCGCGGACCGGTATCTGCAGCCAGGTCAGCGTGCCGTGTACACGATCCAGACGAACGGCACGCTGCTCGACGAGGAGTGGGCCGGGTTCTTTTCCGAGAACGAGTTCCTGGTCGGGATCTCGATCGACGGTCCGCGGGAGCTGCACGACGCCTACCGCGTGAACAAGGGCGGCAAGGGCTCCTTCGACCAGGTCATGCGCGGCCTCGGCCACCTCCGGACCGCGGGCGTGGAGTGGAACGCGCTCACGACGGTGCACGCCGCGAACGGCGACCACGGTCGCGACGTGTACCGCTTCTTGCGCGACGAGTGCGGTACCACCTTCGTGCAGTTCATCCCGATCATCGAGCGCGTCGCGGAGGTCGACGAGGACGGCACCGTGCCGTGGATGTCGTGGCGCGACCGGCCCCTCTACGTGCAGCAGGGTGACCGCGTCACCGGCCGCTCGGTCACCGCGAAGCAATACGGCCGGTTCCTGATCGACGTGTTCGAGGAATGGGTACGCCGCGACATCGGCGAGGTCTACGTGCAGATGTTCGACGTCGCCCTCGCCAACTGGGTGGGCGAGCCGCCGGGCCTGTGTATCCACACGGAGGTCTGTGGGCGGGCCCTCGCGCTGGAGCACACCGGTGACGTCTACTCGTGCGACCACTTCGTCGAGCCGGGCTACAAGCTGGGGAACATCAAGGAGCTGCCGCTCGTCGAGCTGGTCGCACTCCCGCAGCAGCGGCAGTTCGGGCTCGCCAAGCGCGACACGCTGCCGCAGTACTGCCTCGACTGCGACGTGCGCTTCGCCTGCCACGGCGGCTGCCCGAAGGACCGCTTCATCACCACCCCGACGGGGGATCCGGGGCTCAACTATCTGTGCGCCGGCTTCAAAGACTTCTTCCACCACGTCGACCGGCCGATGCGGATCATGGGCCAACTGCTCGCGCAGGGCCGAGCGCCGTCGGAGATGGTTCGGCTGTACGCGGCCGAGGACGCAAAGCGCGGCCGCAACGACCCCTGCACCTGCGGCTCCGGCCGCAAGTGGAAGCACTGCCACGGCGGCTGACGAAGCGCTCGCAATGCCGCTCGGCAGCAAGGGTGTCTCGGCCTGATGGGAGTAGCCTCTCGCCCGTGACCTACGAGCAGTGGATTACGGAGGTCGTCAAGGTGGTCGAGACGGTCGGCAGCGGCATCATGGTCATCGGCGGGTTGGGCGCGTTCCTCGCGTTCGTGCGCGACGCGGCCACAGACGCGCGAAAGGCCGGGTCGTACGAACGGCTTCGCCGCAATCTCGGCCGATGCATCCTGCTCGGGCTCGAGGTGCTCATCGTCGCGGACATCGTCCGCACCGTCGTCGTAGATCAGACGTTCGAGAGTGTGACCGTGCTCGGAATCATCGTCCTGATCCGGATCCTGCTGAGCTTCTCGCTCGACGTCGAGATCGACGGCGTGTGGCCGTGGAATCGGTTGAGGGAGTCCAGGAACGAGCAGGTCCAGTAGCCCCTCGCCCGAAAAGAGTTATTGGGGGAGTCCGAGTTGCTTGGCCTGCAGCGCTACGTCCCAGAACGCGGAGATGACGATGAGCTGGTCGCCGTCCCACTTGCTCGTCTGGGCGAACTCGAGGTCGAAGGCCTTTCCGGTCGGCGGGATCACGCTGCCGTCGGGCAGCGTCATCTCTCCGGTGAAGGTTCCAGTGGCGTTGGTGACGACAGTGATCCAGTCGCCGTCTCCGAACTGGATCGGATACGGGGTGTTCACGCGGATGTCGGGAAACATCCGCACCAGCTGTTTCATCGCCGCGCCGTGTGCCTCCCGTCCGTAGATCGGCTCTGCGCTTCCGGGGATGTGCGCGATCATGTCCGGGTGATGGAGGGGCTCGAGCGCTTCCCAGTCGCGCGTATTGAAGAGATCGTCACCCTTCGCCATCAGCGCCAGCAGGCGCTCGGTCCGGCTCGTATTTCGGGTTGCGGCTGCCATGAAGGCTCCTTCCGTTGGTGGCGTACGACCTGTGCGATCTCATGGTATCGCCGCTAACATATCACCGATATCGGCGATGTGTAACCGTGATAACGCACTACTGTTTTCGCTGATGTCATCGAGGGATCAGAAACCGGACGCTCGAGCCCGCATCGTGCGAGCCGCGAGTGAACTGCTCGCCACCGGCGGACGCAACGCGGTCACCACGCGAGCGGTGAGCGCCGCAGCGGGGGTACAAGCCCCAACGATTTATCGCCACTTCGGCGATATGCAGGGCCTGTTCGAAGCGGTGGCTCGCGAGACGCTCGCCACCTACGCTCGAGAAAAGGCGTCCCGCCCACTTACGAACGACCCAGTCGAGGACCTGCGGCGAGCGTGGGATCTCCATATCGCGTTCGGCCTCGCCCACCCCGACGCGTACGCGCTTCTGTACAGCGCCCCGTCCGTCGCTGCGTACAGACCGGTGATAGACGAGGGCGTTGCGCTCCTGCAGGGCCTCGTGGCCCGCATCGCCGAGGCCGGGCGACTCCGGGTCGATGTTGCCCACGCCACGGACCTGATCCACGCCGCGGGCACCGGCGTGACGCTCACTCTCGCAGCCACCCCACCCGAGGAACGCGACCCGCGGCTCTCCGAGACCATGCGTGAGGCGATACTCACCGCCATCACCGTTCCGGCCTCCGGCGCCGCGAACGGAGAGACAGATGCGGCACGGGCGGCTGAACGGGTCGCGGTGCACGCCGTCGCGCTACGGGCGCTGCTCACCGAGGCGCCCAGCGTCCTCTCCCCCGCAGAGCGACAGCTACTCGGCGATTGGCTAGACCGACTGGCGACTGCGAGGAATCAGGCCTGATCCATACGACCGGGCGACTCTCACAGGCACCCGAATCTCGGTTGGCTGAACCGGCGTACTCCCCGCCACTCGATCAAGCGCGGACCGTCAGGCCATGAACGGCATCAGCTCCGGGGCCATGGTCACGAACGGTCGCATCATGTCCCGGTCTTCGTGCTCGAGGATGTGGCAGTGGTACATGTAGCGGCCGCTGTACGCCGTGAAGCGGACGGCGATCTCGACGATCTCGTTCGGGTTGACGCGGATCGTGTCCTTGAGCCCCCGTTCGTTCTCGTCGATCGCATGCTCGAGCTCGTCGTCAGCGTCGCGCTCGAGAGTGACGGTGGCGGCGAGATCGCGCTCGCCGATCGCGCCCTCCGGGATCTCGTAGCGGATCGGCCGGCGCGACAGGATCTGGAACGGGTCGAGATGGAGGTGGATCGGGTGCGTATCCCCGGTCAGGTTGATCAGCTGCCAGACCTCGTACTCGCCGAGCATCGGGAAGAACGTGGTCGTGTCCTCGAAGTGCGCGGCGACCGAGCGGTAGCGGGAGGTCTGCTCGCCGTCGCGGATGGTGACGAGCGGTCCGGCGTGATTGTCGCCGGCGACTCCGAGCTCGCGCAAGGTAAGCATGTTGGGCCCGTCGTCGACCTCCCGTTCGACGAGCGCAATCATGCGGCGCGGCGCGATTGACAACGCGTCAGCCGGCGGCGTGTCGTAGTCGGTCGCTAGTTCGTGCGGGATCGAGCGGCGGCCGGCCGTGCCCGGGACGACGCGGACGCGCATCACCTGCGGATACGGGAGGAGGCCCTCGAGATCAGCCGCCTTCTCGGCGTCGACGGCCGGGAACGTGGCGCCGTCGAACGGAGCGCGGGCGGTGTTGAGCAGTGTGAGCTCGCTGCCAACGTCGAGGTCGGAGAAGTCAACCAGTAAGTCGGCGCGCTCGGCCGACGCGAGTACGAGCCCGTCCGCGGGCACTGGCGTAGGAGCCCGGAGTAGCCCGTGGTCGGTGCCGACCTGCGCGATCCGGTCTAGAGCCCGTTCGCCTTCGTGCACCAGGACGAGCCGGTAGGTGCGGGCGTTGGAGCCATTCAGCACGCGGAAGCGGTAGGTCGCCGGCTGGACGTCGAGCACCGGCCAGACCTTGCCGTTCACAACCGTGAACGGCGGGAAGGCTTCCATCACCTCCGGGTCGGTCTTGTGCACGAGCCGGCCGGTCAGCCTCCCCCGCTCGTCGGTGTCGAAGTTGCGGTCCTGAATCAGTAGCGGCACCTCGAACGGCGGCCCCTCGGGCAAGGCCAGCTCGCGCTCGCGCTCGTCGCGGACAATCCAGAGCCCCGCGAGCCCCGCGTACACGTCGAACTTCGTGATGCCCATGACGTGGTCGTGGTACCAGAGCAACGCCGCGCGCTGGTCCATCGGGTAGTGGAAGACCGCGGTTTGCCCGGGAGCGAAGATGTTCTCGGCCCAGCCGTCGTACGAG
>Ga0207693_10005352_pt1 | contig 10725 bp, 9 predicted proteins | sample LARL81metaG_FD_184347 | JGI IMG/M metagenome (GOLD analysis project Ga0207693, IMG submission 184347) | Corn, switchgrass and miscanthus rhizosphere microbial communities from Kellogg Biological Station, Michigan, USA - LAR L8-1 metaG... | ecosystem: Host-associated > Plants > Roots >... | reverse complement strand
GCTCTGCGCGACGGCGTGACGCGCCTGGAAATAACCACGCGCGTGACGCTCGCCATCCTGGCGCTGGCCAGCGGCGTCTACACCTATATCGGCGTGCGCGAATTGCTCAACGGCAACGCCACGCTGGTGTTCTTCGCCGCCGTCATCTATTCGGTGGCGGTCTCGGTCGGCATCTACGCCTTCTGGACCTATCTCATGCGCTTCATGCCGCACGTGCGCGAGCGCGCCGGCCGCGGCCTGCTGTTCGGCTGCATGGCGCTCGGCGCGGTGATGATCATCGCCATGTCGGCCTGGCTCAACGCCTCGGCGCTGGCCGGCGCCGCCGCCATCCAGCAGCATCTCTCGGTCGCCGTGCAGGCCTATACCCGCGACCTCGACCGCGCGCACAACAACGCGCTGGCCGCGCAAGGCCTGTTGCCCGACATCCAGATGGCCTCGGCGCGCTTCGCCAATTTGGCCGAATCCGAGCGCACCGGCTCGCTCACCGGCACCGCCGGCTCCGGCACCGTGGTCCAGTTGCTGACGCAGATGTCGGCGCAGCTCACGCGTCTCGGCCAGCAGGTCACCGATTCCGCCGACAGCGTCAAAGCGCTGTTCGAGGAAGGCGGCAAGCACGTCGACAAGATGCGCGCGCTGGTGTCCGACCGCGGCCCGATCAACGATCGCAGCGACGCCTTCGGCAAGGAGGCGATGGCGCTGATGGGCGTGATCGCCAAGTTGCAGCAGACCTCGGTGGCGCCGGCGGTCAAGCGCACCGCCGACGGGCTGGTCGCCGGCTTCATCGCGCCGGTCGCCGACGGCCGCACCGCCGATCTCGCGCAACGCCAGACCAACGTGGTCGGCAAGGTCGAGGCGGCGGTGGCGACGCAGGCGAAAGCGCTGTCGGCCGCCACCCAGCACATCCTCGACACCCCGCCGGTCGAGCCGGCGCGCTTCCAGCCGCTGTCGCCGGCGGCCGCCGTGATCGTCTATGCCGGCGACTTCCTGCCGAGCTGGGCCGGCGCCATCTCCATCGACCTGATGCCGGCGGTGCTGGTGCTGATTTTGTGCGTGGTGCACGCCAACATCCGCCGCGAGAACGAGCCGGCGGCGGTCGAGACCATGACCGCGGCGCAGGTGTTGGCCGCCTTGCGCATCGCGCGCGAGGTCGAACAGAACGCGCGGCCCGTTGCCGAGGCGGCCGAGGCGGCCGCGGCCGAGCCGCCGCTCGAGAACGTCACCGCGCTGGCGACGGCGCGCGGCAAGAAGGAGTAGGCGCATGGGCGAGGCTCTTTCGCCGCGCCCGGCGCGTCCGCGCTGGCTCGCCGCGCCGGCCGACGACCTGGTGCTGCGCGCGCTGTTCGGCGCCATGCTGGCGGCGACCGCGGCGGTGCTTTACGTCGACTATCACGACTTCAGCGCCGCGCAGGAAGCGCGGGCGCGCGCCGCGCCGGCGTCCGAGCCTTCGCCGACTGCCGACAAAGGCGCCAAGATGACCTTCGATCTCACCGGCGGCGGCCGGCTGATGGCGACCGGCGCCATCGCGCCCGGCACCGCGCAGGCTTTTGCCGCCGAGATCGAGAAGCGCGGCGGCTATGTGAAGACCGTGGTGCTGCATTCGCCCGGCGGCTCGGTGCAGGACGCCATGGCCATGGGCCGGCTGATCCGCGCCAAGAATCTCGCCACCGAGATCGAAAGCGGCCACATCTGCGTCTCGTCATGTCCGCTGGTGTTCGCCGGCGGCGTCGCGCGCAAGGCCGGCGCCAAGGCCGAGCTCGGCGTGCACCAGGTCGCCGCCGCCGGCCCGCATGAGATGACGCAATCCGAGGCGATGGAGGACGCGCAGCGCGTCAGCGCGCAAGTGCAGAACTATCTGCGCGAGATGGGCATCGATCTTGGCTTGTGGGTGCGCGCCATGGCGACGCCCAACAAGCGGCTGTACGACCTGACGCCGGCGGAAATGCTGGAGTTCAAGCTCGCCACCGAGGTGGACGGCGGCGACAAAGTCGCCAAACCGCGCGGCAAGACGCGGTCGTAGACTTTCCATTTGTCATGGCCGGGCTTGTCCCGGCCATCTCGCTTAGGCGGGCAATGCGCTCCTAAGCGGGATCACCGGGACAAGCCCGGTGATGACGAACTGAAAGACTGAGCTATCTCACATCTTCGGCAGTTCGCTCACCGCCACCTTCACCGAGCCGGCCGCTTCGGCGGTGATGCGCAGCGTGTGCGCATCGAAGGCGAGGCCGGTCAGCCGCAGCTCGTCGATGACGGCGTCGGCGCGGGTGCCGGGCGCCGGCTGGCGGAATTCGGCGAGCATCAACGTGATCTTCTTGCGCGCGTCGGCGGCGAACGGCTTCAAGTCCACCTGCGCATTGTCGGCCAGCGCCTTTTGCAGGTAGGGCAGGGCCGCGCGCGCGGCCGCGCTCAACAGGCCGGTCTCCGCGTCGACCGCGAGCGCAATCTCGCTCAGCCGCAAAATCTGGTTCTTGTCGTCGAGCACCGGCTTGCCCCAGACATGGATGGTGGCGTCGGCGCCGAAGCCGAACCAGCTCTTGTGCTCGCGCGCCTTCACCTTGAGCGTGATCAGCAGCCGCTCGCCGGCGGCGGCAACCGCGACGCCGCGCACTTCGGCGCGCACCGCGGCGTCGGCGTTGGCCGGGAACATGCGGCCTTTGAGCTGCGCCGTCAGCACTTTGTTGAGCGCGGCAAATGGCACGTCGATCGGCAGGCCGACCGACAGCTTGCCGTTCTGCATCGGCGGCACCAGTTCGAGCGCGGCCGGGAACGGACAGTTCGGCTTGCTCTCGCGCTCGGTGATGCGGGTCTCGGCCTGCACGCCGATGGTCAGCGTCATGTTCTGCGCGTCGATCTGCGGCTGCGCGGCGGCGGCGCGGATCGGCTTCATCTCCAGCCACAGCCGGGGCAGGCCGGTTTCGCCGCCGCCGAGCGCGATCGAGCGGCAGAGCTTCGCCCATTGCTCGCGCGCCGCGCGCTCGAGCATCGGCTCGTTGCGCAGGCGCGTCTCCAGCCTGGCGATCTGCGCATTGATCTCGCGCTCGATCAGCGGCTTGGCCTCGCCGGCGACGTCGAGCTTGAATCCGGCCAGCATGACCGTGCTGTCGGCGAGCGTGACCTGCGAGGTGAGGTTCGGCAGCAGCCGCCAGTCGGCGGCGATCGCGGGCCGCGCATGCACCAACACGTTGCCGTGGATGTCGGCGCGCTGGTCGAGCACCTGGCTGGCGATCTTGCCGACGCTGCTGGCGATCGACTTGTCGATCAGCCCGGCGATCGAGCCGGTGATGTTGCCGGCCTGCTCCGCGATCTGGCCGGTGATGCGCAGCGTGCCGGTGACCGGCGTGCCGATCGTCATTTCGTTCGGCTTGCCGGCCATGCTCAAGGTGCGGCGTTCGACCGTGATGCCGATGTCGGCCTCGGAGAGCAGGCTGCTCACCGCGTTGTCGTTGTTGCCCGCGAACTGGCGCGGCGCGGCGTCGTCAAGCTTGCGCTGGATGGCGCGCAACGCGACCGCGACCGGCGCGATCACGTAGGAGGTGCGGGTGACCGGCGGCAGCGGCGGCGGCGGGGCGATCTTGGTCAGTTCCGGCGGCACGCCGCTGCCGGCCGGCAGCAGCCGGTCGAACGCGAGCAGCGCGCCGTAGGAAAAGAGCGCGAGCGTGCACAGTGCGGCGAGCGCCAGGCGGAAGCCGCGCGAGCGGCCGAACAGGCGGATCGGCGCCGTGGCGTAGTAGACGGCTTCGTCGAGAAGGCGCGGCATGGCGAAACCCCCCACTGATTCGCCGAAGCCGGAATCCTAGCGCGTGCCGCTGAAAAGTGCGAAGGAAGCATGGTTATGGCGCAGCCCTTCGCCGAGCCATGCGACAGCGGGGTGATCGCGGCCGAGCCGTGTCCGCGTCTGCTCGGGCGCGAGCTAGCGCCGCGGCGGCGGCGCCTGGTGCTCACCGCCTGCGTGCTCGCCTCGTCCATGGCCTTCATCGACGGTTCCGCGCTGACGGTGGCGCTGCCCAAGCTGCGCGCTTCGTTCGACGCAAACGTTGCATCGGTGCAGTGGGTGCTCAATGGCTACGTCCTCGCCCTTGCCGCCCTGACTTTGATCGGCGGCGCGCTCGCCGACGTCTACGGCAAGGCGCGCATGCTCGCCGTCGGCTGCATCGGCTTCGGCCTCGCTTCGGCGGCTTGCGTGGTGGCGCCCTCGATCGGCTGGCTGATCGCGTTGCGCGTGGTGCAGGGCGTTTCGGCGGCGATTCTGACGCCGGCGAGCCTGGCGCTGATCGGAGCGAGCTACCCGAAGGAAGAACGCAATGCCGCAATCGGCGTCTGGGCGGCGGCCTCCGCGCTCACCACCGCCGGCGGTCCGGTGCTCGGCGGCTGGCTGACCGAGAGCTTCGGCTGGCCCTGGATATTCGCGATCAATCCGCCGCTGGCGCTCGCCACCGTCGCGCTGCTCGCCTACGCGCCGGCAGACCGGCGCGCGGCGCGCCGCTTCGATCTCACCGGCGCGGCGCTGCTGGCGGTTGCGCTCGGCCTCGTTGCTTGGGCGTTGAGCCAAATCGGGCCGGGCGAAGCCGGCTTGGCGAACGGTATTATGGTGACAGCCGCCTTGTTGCTCGGGCTCGCCGCCTTGGCCGGCTACGCCTTGTGGGAGCGCGCCAGCCCGCATCCCATGACGCCGCCGCGGCTTCTCGGCAACCGCGCGTTCGTCGGGCTCAACGCAGCGACGTTGGCGATCTATGGCGGGCTGGCCATCATGTTCTTTCTGCTGTCGTTCGATCTGATCGACCGGCGCGGCCTGCCGCCGACGCAGGCCGGCTTGGCGTTCCTGCCGTTCACGCTCGGCGTCGGCTTGCTGTCGCGCGTCTTCGGCGGATTGGCCGACAAGATCGGCGCGCGCATGATGCTGATCGTGGGCCCGCTCGGCGCCGCGCTCGCCTTCGCGTGGCTGGCGTTGGGCCGGAACGGTCCGCTGCTGCCGGGCGTGCTGGCGCCGATGACATTGCTCGGGCTCTCGTTCGCGGTGCTGGTGACGCCGTTGACCGCGTCGGTGATGTCGAGCGTTGCGGATGCCGACGAGGGGCTCGCCTCCGGCGTCAACAACGCGATGAGCCGGGTGGCGCAACTGGTGGGCGTTGCGCTCGCGGCCGGCGTCGCCTCCTACGCCGCCGGCTTCCGCGCCGGCATGGCCGTTGCCGCGGTGCTCGCCGCCGCCGGCGCCGCCATCATGGCGGCGACTTTGCCGCGCGTCCCGCAGGAGAAAGCGCGATGAAAGAAAGCTGCCCGCACGTCGCCGGCATTCATGAAGTCACGCCGAGCGCGCTCGGCTGCGAAGATTGTCTGAAGACCGGATCGCCCTGGGTTCACTTGCGGCTGTGCCGGACCTGCGGCCATGTCGGCTGTTGCGATTCCTCGCCCAACAAGCACGCCACCAAACATTTCCACGCCACCGGCCACCCCATCATCGAGGGCTACGATCCGCCGGAAGGCTGGGGCTGGTGCTATGTCGACGAGGCTTTCGTCGACCTCGGCACTCCGACGCCGCAGCGCGGGCCGATCCCGAAATTCGTGTGAATGAGGGGGATTGCCGGGCCGGTCAGGTCGGCTTGGTCAGCCGCGGGATCGGCATCAGCTCGAGCGGCTGGTAGTGCGCGAGCGTCTGCATCGCCTCGATGTCGATGAACTCGACCTGCCGCTCGCTGTCGGCGATCAGCTTCTCGGCGCGCAACTGCTGCATCATGCGGTTGAGATGCGGCACGGAGAGGCCGAGCACGTCGGCCATCACCTCCTGCGAGAAAGGCAGCGTGAAACGGTTTTCCTCGGCGTAGCCGACCGCCCGCAACCGCGCATACAGCTCGAGCAGGAAATGCGACAGGCGTTCGATCGGCGTGCGGCGGCCGACGTCGATGATGTGCTCGGCGTAGGTGGTCGCCTCCTGCACCGCGATCCAGGAGAGCGCCAGGCCGAATTGCGGGCGCTGGTAACAGAGCCGGATATAGGCATCGAGCACGCAGACATGCATGCGCAGGTCGGAGATGGCGGTGACCGAATAGAGCGCGCGGTCGTGGAAGCTGCCGGGCAGGCCGACCACGTCGCCGGGCAGGATGACGTTGAGAATCTGCCGCTTGCCGTTGCGCAACAGCTTGTAGCGCATGGCATAGCCTTCTTTGACGAAGCCGAGCTTGCGGTATTCGTAGCCGTCGACCACGAGGTCGCGCCGCCGCCGGATGGTGATCTCGCCGTCGATGATGGCGTCGAGCGATTTAAGGTCGGCGGCGGAGAGCGCCACGTATTGCATGACGCGGACCACGAAAGGGTGCCGGTCGAGATCGTTGCGGGATACCGTGGCGTCCATGTCTACTAACCAGCACCCAGCCTATATAGGTTCATTAATCCGAAGCAATAATCCAAGTGAATGAACCGGCTCGGGGGCGGCGGTCTAGTTGAGCGCCACTTTTCCCCTCTGGAGCGGTGGCACAGACGACTTCAATGAGGCCGCGCTGCGACAGTGCGGCCATTTTTTAGCGGGCGAGGGCGCCGCCCGCAACGACGCGTGCCGGGACGGCTGTTCGGTTTGCCCCTTTCAGCCGCCGCCTCGCGCAAGGGAGCCCCGGTCTCGCCGCCGGGGCTCCTACGCGCTGGCTTTATACCAGCGCATGACGCCCTCACGCCTTGCCCATGCGGTGCAGCTTGAGCACGGTATAGACCGCGTCGCTCGCCGGGGTCGGCACGCCAAGCTCGCGGCCGAGCGCGCGTACCTTGCCGTTGAGCCAATCGAGTTCGAGCCGGTTGCCGCGCTCGAGGTCGTGCGCCATCGAGGCCTTCATGCCGGGTTCAACCTTGCCCTGCAGAAATTTCATGCGCTCCTCGATATAGGCGCCGTCGAGCGCGACGCCTTTGGCGCGGCCGACCGCGGTCGCCTCTTCCATCAGTTGCCGGAAGAAGCCGCGCAATTCCGGATCGGCCGCGATCGGGCCGATGGGCGAGCGCAAGCCGGCGGTCGAGCCGGCCATGGCGGTGAGGAAGATGAACTTGTGCCAGCGCTCGCGCTCGATGTCGGCCGAGATGTCGATGTCGAGCTTGGCGGCCTTGCCGGCCGCGACGAAAGCCGACAGCGGCGCGTCCGGCTTCTTGTCGGCGCGGCCGAAGCGCAACATCGCGAAGCTGCTGGTGTGCTTGATGACGCCGGGCGCGGCGATCACGGTCGCGATGTAGGCGGCGCCGCCCACGGTGCGGTCCGCGCCCAGGATGGGCGCGATACGCTCGACGCTGTCGACGCCGTTCTGCAAGGTGATCAGGCGCGTGTCCGGCCCGAGCAGCGGGCGCGCCGCCTGCGCGGCGGTCTCGGTGTCCCACAGCTTGACCGCGAACAGCACGATGTCGACCGGCCCGACCTCGGCCGGGTCGTCGGTCACGTTGACCTTGGGCAGATGCAGGTCGCCGTGCACGCTTTCGACGGAGAGGCCGTTTTTGCGGATGGCGTCGAGGTGGGCGCCGCGCGCGATGAAGGACACCTCATGCCCGGCAGCCTGCATGCGCGCGCCGAAATAGCCGCCCACCGCTCCCGCCGCCATCGCCGCAATCTTCATGGCCCGCTCCTTGTTGTCGGCGAACGTATAGCCCCGATGGATCGCGCGGCCAACCGTGCTCCGACGCCGATCAGCAATGCTATAGTGCCGCCGCATGTTTTTCCTGGCAGACCTCCATGTCCGCGCGCCACAGGTTCGAGCCGCTCTGATCGGCCGAACAATGGCACGGCCGGATCTTGTCCGACGCGCACCGGCTGACCTGCAATGGCGCGCGCGCTGATCATCGGCGGCTCGCTCGGCGGATTGTTCGCCGGCCTGTTGCTGCGCCAGGCCGGTTGGGACGTGACGGTGTTCGAGCGCTCGAGCGGCGACCTTGCCAGCCGCGGCGTCGGCATCGGCACGCATGTCGAGCTGTTCGCGGTCATGCGCCGGCTAGGCATCGCGGTGGATCAATCGATCGGCGTGCCGACCGGCGCGCGCATTTGCCTTAGCCGCGACGGCGCGGTGATCGCGCGGCTGCCGTTCGAGAAGATCCTCACTTCCTGGGCGCTGTTCTACCGCGCGCTGCGGCGGCATTTGCCGGACGCCTGCTACCGGGCGGGCATGCAGCTCGAGGACGTCGCGCAAGACGCGGGCGCCGTCAGCGCGATTTTCGCCGGCGGCACACGGGTCGAGGGTGATCTTCTGGTCGGCGCCGACGGCCTGCATTCGAGCGTGCGGGCGCGCGTCTTCCCTGCCAATCCGGCGCCGCGTTATGCCGGTTACGTGGCCTGGCGCGGAGTGATCGAGGAAGCCGCGGTGCCGCCGGCCGCCCGCGAATTGCGCGAGTCGTACACATTCTTTTTGCCGCCGCGCGAGATGGTGCTGTCCTATTGGCAGCCGGGCGCCGACGACGACGCGCGTCCGGGCCGCCGCCGCTTGAACTGGATCTGGTATCATCCGGTGCATGCGCGCGAATTGGCGGCGTTGTGTACCGACGCGGCCGGCCGCCATCATGCCGCCGGCATTCCGCCGCCGCTGATCCGGCCCGACGTGATCGCCGCGTTTCGCGCCGAGGCGCGCGCGCTGCTGCCGCCACAATACGTGGCGGTGACCGAGGCGACGCCGGCGCCCTTTTTCCAGCCGATCTTCGACCTGGAGTCGACGCGCGTCGCGGGCGGCCGCGTGGCGTTGACGGGCGACGCCGCATTCGTCGCGCGGCCGCATGTCGGCGCCGGCGTCAGCAAGGCCGCGCTGAATGCCGCCTGGCTGACCGACGCGCTGGCGGCGGCGCCCGGCAATATCGACGCCGCGCTTTCGGCCTATGAGAGGCAAGCGCGCGCTTTCGGCGCGGCCTTGGTCGCGCGCGCCCGCTATCTCGGCGCCTATCTGGAAGACCCGCCGCGCGCCGGGCTTGCGCCCGACCCCATCCCGGTGATGCAGGCGATCGGCGCGCCGCTGCGCGAAATACCGGAATTGGCCGGCACCTTTTGAGCGCCGACAAAAAAAGAGCCCGGCGCAAGGCCGGGCTACAGTTGGGAGGTTTTGCGGAAAATCTAGTAGAGCGCGGGCGCCCGCGCGGCGTTGAAGGTCATGCGCTCGCGCGGCGCGGGCGCTTTGGCCTCGCGCAGCGGCGCGCCGGCCTGCGGCAGCACGATCACCTTGGCGCCGACTTGCACGCGGTTGAACAGATCGATCACGTCGTCATTGGTGAGGCGGATGCAGCCGCTCGAGACGTTCTTGCCGATGGTGGTCGGATCGTTGGTGCCGTGGATGCGGTAGACGGTGCCGCCGATATAGAGCGCGCGGGCGCCGAGCGGGTTGCCGGGGCCGCCGGCGGTCATGCGCGGCAGATAAGGCTGGCGCGCGATCATCTCGGCCGGCGGGAACCAGTCCGGCCACTCGGCCTTGCGCTGGACCGACTTGACGCCCGACCAGGTGAAGCCTTCGCGGCCGACGCCGATGCCGTAGCGCAGCGCTTTGCCGTGGCCGAGCACCAAATAAAGATAGGTGTGGGCGGTATCGACGATGATGGTGCCGGCCGCTTCGCGGCTCGGGTAGTCGACGACCTGGCGCTGCAGGCGCGGCGCGAGCGTGGCATCCTCGTTGCCGATGTCGGCGTCGAAATTCGGGTGCGCGGGCGCGACGCGGCTCTGCACCGGTGCCGAGAAGGCCAGTTGTTGGGCCTGCGCGCTGCCGCAGGTCAAAACAGCGATGGCGGCGAGCGCGGTCAGCGAACCGTAGGTGAACTTGCGTGCCATGACACAGCCCTCGTCATTTCCCCGTCGCGTGTGTGTCGGACCAATGGCGAAGGAGGTTCAAAGGTTCCGCATCACAATCGCGTAACCGACTGGAACAAGAGGGCTTTTTGTGATTCAGGCGCGCGGGCTGTGCCAGCCGACTTGGGCCTCCGGCACGCTGTCGGTCGAGGCGAAATAGGGCTTGATGTCCAAGAGCGGCGTGCCGTCCAGGCAATCGAGACCGCTGACCGTGAGCTTGCCCTCGGCGACCCCCAGTAGCTTCACCACACTCATGGCGATCGGGTTGGGGCGCGCCGGCGAGCGCAAGGCGAAGGTGCCGTGCTGAGCGCCGTAATGGCCGGGCACTTGCAGCACCAGATTGCGTGGCGCTTTGTCCATCCAATAAAGCAGCACCAGATGCGAGCAGGTCTCGACATCTTTCAGCCCAGGCTGGAAGGCGGGCTCGACCTCGACCGTGCAAGCCGCGTCGGATTCGCGGGCGTTTTTCGGACAGTCCTGACGTGTCTTCCAGGGCGTGTGGATGCGGCCGATGAAATAGACGCCGGCGTCCGGCGCCGCCGGCAGCTCGGCCGCGACCTCGCCGTCGCGGATTCCGAAGTCTTTTTTGGCCATGGTGTCTTTTTGCCCGGCGGACGAGCCGCCGTCGAGATGGATATTCCGGTGGGCCTTGCGGGCGGACTATTAAAGGTATAAAGATATCTTTATATAATGGGAAGCGGCCCACGCGTCCGGCATAAGAGCCCACGAGAACAGACATGAGCAACGACGGCCGGCTCGGTTTCGATGCCCTCAACGCGGCGCTCAAGGCCGCCGGCGAGGAGACGCGCCTGCGCATGCTGACGCTCTTGGCCGAAGCCGAGCTTACCGTCTCCGACCTGACCGACATCCTGCGCCAGTCGCAGCCGCGCATCTCGCGTCATCTGCGGCTGTTGGCCGAAGCCGGCCTGGTCGAGCGCTTCCGCGAGGGC
>Ga0207693_10005351_pt1 | contig 10726 bp, 10 predicted proteins | sample LARL81metaG_FD_184347 | JGI IMG/M metagenome (GOLD analysis project Ga0207693, IMG submission 184347) | Corn, switchgrass and miscanthus rhizosphere microbial communities from Kellogg Biological Station, Michigan, USA - LAR L8-1 metaG... | ecosystem: Host-associated > Plants > Roots >... | reverse complement strand
CTGCTGCTCGACGAGCCGCTCGCGGCGCTCGACAAGAAGCTGCGCGGGGAGACGCAGTTCGAATTGATGCAGCTGCAGCAGAGGCTCGGCCTCACGTTCATCATCGTCACCCACGATCAGCAGGAGGCGATGACGGTCGCCGATCGCATTGCGGTCATGGACCGTGGACGGCTCATTCAGGTCGCCACGCCGCAAGAGATCTACGAGCGGCCGAACTCGCGCTGGGTCGCGGACTTCATCGGCGAGGTCAATCTGATCGAAGGCCGCGTGATCGATGTCGGCGCCTCGGGCACGGTGGTCGTGAGCGCCGCAGCCGGGCGGCTGCGTGCGCTCTCGCCCGAGGATGCGAAGCCCGGCGACGTCGTATGGGTGGCGCTGAGGCCAGAGAAGGTGCGCATCGCGCCGGAGCTGCCGGGGTCCGCGGAGGAGAACTGCGTGGCCGGCGAGGTCACCGATATCGGCTACCTCGGCGACCTCTCGATCTACAAGGTGCGGCTCGACAGCGGAACGATCATGAAGACGGCCGTCGCCAATGTGACGCGGCTCGCCGAGCGGCCGATCGCGTGGGATGAGCGGGTATGGCTGAGCTGGGCACCCGAGGCAGCCATGGTATTGACGCGTTAGGGGAGGGCGCTGCGGTGGACCGAGCAACGAGCAACCCCGGCGCGCATCGATCCTGGGGCGAGCGGTTGATCGTGCTCGTGCCTTATCTCTGGCTCAGCGCGTTCTTCCTCCTTCCGTTCCTGATCGTGCTCAAGATCAGCCTCTCGCATACGGCGATCGCGCAGCCGCCTTACACGCCCGTGTTCGATCTCGCCTCCGGTTGGAAGAGCCTCGCGCAAGCCCTCTCCGCACTGTCGTTCGAAAACTACGCCTTGCTCGGCTCGGATTGGCTCTATCTCGCCTCCTATCTGAAGAGCCTGGAGGTCGCCGCCGGATCGACTCTGCTGCTGCTGCTGATCGGCTTCCCGGTCGCTTACGGCATGGCGCGCGCCCCGCGGCGCTGGCAGCCCGTTGTGTTCGTGCTGGTGGTGCTGCCATTCTGGACGTCGTTCCTCATCCGCATCTACGCCTGGGTCAACATTCTCCAGCGCGACGGACTGCTCAATCAGGTGTTGCTGGCGCTGCGCATCGTCGACGAGCCGCCGGCGTGGCTCTCCACCGACACGGCGGTCTATATCGGCATCGTCTACTCCTACCTTCCGTTCATGGTTCTGCCGATTTACGCCACGCTCGAGAAAATGGACGAAACACTGCTCGAGGCCGCCGCCGACCTCGGCTGCCCCAACTGGAAAGCGTTCTGGCTGGTGACATTGCCGCTGTCGCGGCCTGGCATCGTTGCGGGCGTCTTGCTTTGCTTCATTCCCATCGTCGGCGAGTTCGTCATCCCCGACCTGCTCGGCAGCTCGCAGACCATGATGATCGGGCAGACGCTGTGGGCCGAGTTTTTCGCCAACAGGGATTGGCCCGTGGCGTCCGCCGTCGCGGTCGTCCTGCTCTGCCTGCTGGTCGTGCCGATTGTCGTCTACGAGCAGCTGCAGACGCGCGATCTCGCAAGGGGACGCTGACCATGCGCAAGGCGTCTTGGTTCAATGTCGGCTCGCTCGCGCTGGGGCTTGCCTTTCTTTATCTGCCGATCGCGATCCTGGTGATCTACTCCTTCAATGCCTCGCGGCTCGTCACCGTGTGGGGCGGCTGGTCGCTGCGTTGGTATGCCGAGCTCCTCGAGGACCGAGCCATGCTCGAATCCGCCTGGGTGACGCTGCGCATCGCCGTCCTGTCGGCGAGCGCGGCGACGGTGCTTGGCACGCTCGCGGCCATTGCGCTGGTGCGGTTCGGCCGCTTCCGCGGCCGCGTGCTGTTTTCCGGCATGATCTATGCGCCGCTGGTGATGCCGGAGGTGATTACCGGCCTAGCGCTGCTGCTCCTGTTCGTGGCCGTCGATATCAATCGCGGCTTCTGGACGATCACGATCGCCCATACGACGCTGATCACGTGCTTTGTCACCGTGGTGGTGCAGTCGCGGCTGTTGACGTTCGACACGAGCCTCGAAGAAGCGGCGATGAATCTCGGCTGTCCGCCGTTGAAAACGTTTCTGACCGTGACGCTGCCGCTGATCGCGCCGGCGCTGGCGTCGGGCTGGATGCTCGCTTTCACCTTGTCGCTCGACGATCTCGTGATCGCGAGCTTCACTACGGGTCCTGGCGCGACGACGCTGCCGATCCGCATCTATTCGGAGGTTCGCCTCGGCGTGAAGCCGGAAATCAACGCCATCTGCTCGATCCTGATCGCGATCGTCGCCGCCGGCATTGCCGGCGCCTCGCTGCTCGCGAAATTCCAGGATGTCGGCCGCGGCGGCGTCGCCGGTCTTGCCGCGCGCTGACGGGTTTGCTGCCGCGGAGCCTCGCGGGAATGCCGGCTAGCGGCTCTCTTGCGCGGGCTCGACGGCGTCGCCTGTGCTCGGCGTTTGCGCGCCGGACGGCGTGGAGCTTCCCGCCAACGCCGGCGGCGTCTGCGGCGCCGACCCGGTCAGCCGCTCGATCGCCGAGCGAACCGGATCGCGCAGGCCGCGGTTGCGCACCGCGTCGAGAATGGGCTGCGCCGCGCCGGAGTGCAGAATGCGGCTCTGCGGGTCCGGTAAAATGATCGGGTCATCCCACGAGCCCTGCACCATGAAAGGCAGCTCGAACGCGGGTGCCGCTGTGCCGCTCGTCGACATCGCAAGCAGGCTCGCGGTTCCCCGAAGATCGAGGTCGCGCTCGGGTATCGACGCCGCGCCCGCTACCGCGAGACCGACGCTCGAGCCCTCCATGCGCACGTCTTCGACATTCGCCACGCCCTGGACGATTCTCAGATTGACCGAGAGCGTGTCGTAAGAGGTCTTCCCGGTGCGGAATTCGCCGCTGCCCGAAAGCGGCCGCCGCTCGATGCGCTTGAGCAGCTGTTCGACGTTGAATCCCGCGATCGCGCCCTTGCGGCTGGTGAGGCTCGCCGTGCCGTTCAATCCCTTGGTCACGTCGTAGACGCTGCGACCCGCGCTGTCGATCGCCAAACCGAGATTGCCTTTGCCCTCGAGTCTGCGAATGCCGAACAATGCGCCGAGGCATTGCTCGAGATCGACGTCGGCGAATTGCAGCTGCGCCTTCAGACCGGCTCCGGCCGCCGATTTGGCGAGCCCGAACGTGCCCCTGACCACGCCGCCGAACGCCTGCGACTCGCCGATCGCCACCGCGAGATTGCCGTCGCGCAGGTTGGCTGCCACCGCGGTGCGCCCGAATCTGGCATTCGCGACACTGACGCGCGCGGCCGAGAGCCTGAGGTCGAGTTGCACGCCGTCGAGGCCATCGAGCGCGATCGGCTTTCGGTCCCATCCGCGGCCGCCGCCGGTCAGCAAACGAATGGTGGAAATGTAGGGCGTAAGATCGAGCCCCTCGGTGGCGAGGGTTCCCTGCAGGGTTTGCCGCCCGTCGAAGGTCAGTACGCCTTCGCCGACATTGCCATCGAGCTCGATATTCACGCCCGAAAGCGCAATGATCCCCCCGGCCACGTCCGTTTGCGCCTTGAGCGCGAAGCGGCCGAATCCGCCCCCGGGCGGAGGGTGCAGGCCGGTCCAGCGCAGCGCCTCGCGCAAGGATGGAGCATCGGCCGCGAGCGTGCCCTCCATCTTGAGCGTGGGCCGGTGGCTAATGTAGCCGTCGAATGCGAACTTGAAGGGCGCGCCGGCGAGGCGGATCTTGAGGCCGGATCGGTCACCCTGCAGCGCCGTAGCAAAATCCGTCAGGCTGGTCGTGGCGTCGATCGGCTCGTCATGCCAGGTGAAGCGGCCGGTGGCGGCGAAGCTTCGGGAGATCGAGGGCCAAGCGAGCGACATCTCTACATTCGAGATGGTCTCCAGGATTTCGTAAGCCTCATCGCGCAGGATGATGGTGCCGTCGGCGATCCGGATCTCGGAAAACGAGGCTGGCCGTCCCGCTCCCGACTTGAGATTTTGCGCCAGCGTCTCGATGTGGCCTGACCAGTTCGAGCTGCGGTCGGCGTTGAAGACGATGGCGATGGTCGGGCGCACCAACGAGACGTCCGCGATCTCGATGCGCCCGAGCAAAAGCGGGAAAAAGCGCAAACGCGCAATCATGTGCTCGGCCGCCAAGGCCGGCGCGCCGGTGCGGTTGTCGCCCAGGATCAGGTCGTCGAAGCTCACCTTGCCGGCCGGAAACAGCGATACGGAGGCCTGCCCTCGCAGCACCGGATCGAGCCCAGTTACCGCGCGGATTTCGGCCTGCACCGCTTTGCGCACGGCGTCGGCCGGCATCAACAGCGGCAGGATGACGAGAGCAGCGATAGCGGCGGCGGTCAGCGCCGCAACAGCAAATCCAAGGCGTTTGATGCCAACGGCCGCGGTCACGACGCTTCCATGTCTCAATGTTCGCCGACCAAGCCGGTCGGCCATAACCGGAGAAGATCGAAGTGCAAACCTGCAAGCTGATGGTGCGACCTTGCAATCGCTCTGTGACGCTTCTGTGGCCAGCCGCGCGCCCGACCGGCCTGCATTTTCGAAGTCCTTTCAGTCGCTTATGCCGCCGCGAGCGCGTTGGCGACGTGATAGCTGGCCTGCGTCTTGCTGCGAATCTCCTCAAGCGTCGTGCCCGGTGCCAACTCGACCAAGGTCATTCCCCCACCGCCCCTCTTATCGATGGTAAATACCCCGAGATCGGTGATCACCATATCGACCACGCCGGCTCCCGTGAGCGGCAAGGTGCACCGCTTGAGCAGCTTGGGCTCGCTCTTGGCCGAATGCTCCATGACCACGACGACCTTCTTGACGCCGGCCACGAGGTCCATGGCGCCGCCCATGCCTTTGACCATCTTGCCGGGAATCATCCAGTTGGCGAGATCGCCGTTCTCGGCCACCTGCATTGCGCCAAGGATCGACAGGTCGATGTGTCCGCCGCGAATCATGGCGAAACTGTCGGCAGACGAGAAATAGCTGGTCGTCGGGATCTCGGTGACCGTCTGCTTGCCGGCATTGATGAGATCCGGATCCTCCTCGCCTTCATACGGGAACGGGCCGAACCCGAGCATGCCGTTCTCGCTTTGCAGTTGCACGCTCATGCCCCGCGGGATGTAGTTCGAAACCAGTGTGGGGATGCCGATACCGAGATTGACGTAAAACCCGTCGCGCAGCTCCTTGGCGGCGCGTTCGGCCATCTGCTCGCGTGTCCAGGCCATTACACTTCCTCTCCGGTTCCCGCCGGCGCGGCGGCGCGTTTGCGCACGGTTCGCTGCTCGATGTGCTTGGCCGCATTGGGCACATGCACCAGGCGCTTGACGTAGATGCCCGGCGTGACGATGTGGTCGGGATTGATATCCACCGGCTGCACGAGGTGCTCGACCTCGGCCACTGTGACCTTGCCGGCCGTGGCCATCATCGGATTGAAGTTGCGCGCGGTCTTGCGGTAGACGAGGTTGCCCTCGGTGTCGCCCATCCAGGCATGCACGATCGAGAGGTCGGCGATGAGCCCACGCTCCATGATATAGCGCTCGCCCTCGAATTCGCGCTCCTCCTTGCCTTTTGCTATCTGCGTCCCGGCGCCCGTTCGCGTGAAGAACGCCGGAATGCCGGCGCCGCCGGCGCGTATGCGCTCGGCGAGCGTGCCCTGCGGATTAAACTCGATCTCCAACTCGTCCGCGAGATATTGCTGCGCGAAAGTCTTGTTCTCCCCGACGTAGGACGAGATCATCTTCTTGATCTGTCTGGTATCGAGCAGGAGGCCGAGGCCGACTCCGTCGATGCCGCAATTGTTGGAGACGACGGTGAGGTTCTTAACCCCCGAGTCGCGGATCGCCAGAATGAGCTGCTCGGGAATGCCGCAGAGCCCGAACCCGCCGGCCATAATCATCATGCCGTCCTTCAGCAGGCCGGCGAGCGCGGCGCGGGCATCGGGATAGACTTTTTGCATGGACTTGCCTGCTTCCATCGCGGGTCGCCAGCGCGCGCAATCGCTGCACCTGCGGCCCTGAGAATTGTCTAGCGTGCTGGGGCGCAGCCTGCAATGTCTCAGCGCACCAAGCGATGCGGCTCAGCCGGCAGCAATGCAATCTCGGCGATGAGTTTCTTGATGATGGCGCGACCGAACGAGTTGAAATTCTCGGCGACCAGGACGAACGCCCCGGGACCGCCGACGACATTATCCTGGTAGTATTTCTCGAGCCCGCCGGGCGGGTTGGTATGCTCGGCGTTCCACGGCACCGGCCGGTCGCTCAGGATCACCAGACCATTGATGACGATGCCCTTGGCGATGACTTCGTCGCGGGCAAGCTTCACGTCGCGGCCCGCATTATTGGTGCCGTCGCCGGACACGTCGATGGTGCGGCGCGCGCCCGCGAACGGCGCACGCTCCAACTGCGCGGCGGCAAATTCGATGCCGCCGCTGATCGAGGTGCGGTCGGCGAACGAACGCGGCAATTCCAGCAGTTGGTCGCCGAATTTGCGTGCCGCGTCGGGGCCGTCGACGAGGCTCCAATCGATGACCAGCTTTTGTGCGCCGAAGCCCGACCATTCGACGAAGCACAGCGCGATGCGCTGGTGCGGCCCGGATTTAATTGCGTCGAGCACGTGTGGATCGGAAATCGCCGCGGCGTAGCCCTCGCGCTGCAGCAGGAATTTCGGATGGTCGACGCTGCGCGAGACGTCCGACGCCAACACCAGCAAGAGGTCGACTTCCTCCGCGGCAAAGCCGACCGCCGGAGAGAGCCAAAGGAACGCCGCTAGTGCCAGCATGCATCGCATGAGCGTGCGGGTCCCGAGCCGGACCATGTCGTGTCCTCCTGCGCCTCAACGGTTGCAGCTGCAGCGCGGCCGCAGCTTCACAATAGCCGATTCCGATCGGGTTGCGCATGGGCCAGTGGCGCCGTGGAAGTCCGTTGGTCCACGGCGCCGTGGCGGCCTCCCGGGTGGACGGCGTCAGGCGGCGAGGGCCCGCATGATGGCGTAGAGCGCCGATTGCCCCTCGAATCCGATGCCGGGCCTTTCCGTCAGCGTGAGATAGCCGCCGTCCAACTCGGCGTCATCGGCAAAGCCGCCGAAGGGGCCGAATACGCCGGGATAGGATTCCGCGCCGCCGAGCCCGAAACCAGCGGCAATGGCGAGCGCCATCTGATTGCCGCCGTGCGGAAACAATGCGCTGCGCGGCCAGCCGTGGCGCTCGAGCATCGCGACGGTGCGGGCGTATTGCACGATGCCGTAAGCCTGCGGCGGGTCGACCTGGATAACGTCGTTGCGCTGCGCACGCAGCCCGCCGAAGCGCACCAGGTTTTCCACGTCCTGCGTCGAAAACAGATTTTCGCCGGTCGCCAGCGGCGGCGCATAGCGCGCCGCGATCTCCGCGAGCAAGGCAAAATCGAGTGGGTCGCACGGCTCCTCGAACCAGCGCAGCCGCAGGGGAGCAAGCGCATCGGCATAGGCGAACGCCTCCGCGCGAGCGAATTTGGAGTTGGCGTCGACCGCGAGCTGCGCATGGGAAGGCAACATCGCCTTGACTGCCTCGACCCGTCGCACGTCGTCGCCGAGCGGCAGACCTCCGACCTTCATCTTGACCATGGTGTAACCGGCATCGAGATGGCGGCGCATCTCGTCCTGCAGATCTTTCACCGTCTGCCCCGGGGCGTACCAGCCGCCGCCGACGTAGCAGAAGACCCTGCGTGCCACCGTGCCGCCGTTGTAGCGCTCGGCCAGCAGCCGATGCAGCGGTTTGCCGGCGATCTTGGCGACTGCGTCCCAGACCGCGACCTCGATCGTCCCAATGGCGATCGAGCGCTCGCTGTGGCCGCCGGATTTTTCCCGTTGCATCATGACGGCAAGAATTTTTTCCGGGTCGAAATTCTCCTGCGTCTCGTCGAGCAGGGACCGCGGATCGGCGCCGAGGATGCGCGGGACGAAGCGTGCGCGCATCGCCGCGCCGCAGGCGTAGCGGCCCGTCGAGTTGAAGGCGAAACCGACGACCGGCCTCCCTCCGCGCACGACATCGGTGATGATCGCCACGACCGAGGTGGTCATCTCGGAGAAATCGAAGCTCGAATTGCTGATCTCCGATTTCAGCGGAATCGCGCATTCGCGGATGTCAACGATACGCATGGGGTTTATTCCAATTCCTGTTAGAGTGCGGTCCGCAAGCTCGACGGCTCCGCCGGCACACCGTGTGGCACACGAGCCCGTGGGCGGAAAAGCGACGGCAGTACGTTCGCGCCCATCTCGGGCGTTCCAGCGTAAGCCGGTTCACACGCGAGGAGGTGACCATGGCCGCCAGCGACCGTTTCGAGGTTCCCCCTGAACTGCGGACGTTTGCCGAAAAGAGCGTCGAGCAGGCGAGGCAAGCCTTTGACGGCTTCATTTCGGCGGCGCACCACGCAATGAGCGCCTTTGAAGGCCAGGCCGAGAGCACTCGGAAAGGTGCCAGAGATGTCACGGAAAAGGCGATGACTTTCGCCGAGCGCAACATGGCGAGCGCATTCGAGTTTGCGCACGAGTTGGTGCGGGCGCGAGACCTTCAGGAGGTGGTGCGGCTACAGGGGGACTACATCAGGCGCCAGATGGAGGCGCTGACGGAGCAGGCGCGGGAGCTCGGCGAGAGCACGAGCAAGGTGGCGAAGGACGCCGCTGCGCGGAGGGATTGACCCCCTCCGCGGGATTTGACCGCTGGAACCCGGAAAAAGGCTGATCTCGTCGGCACTTATTGTGCGCTGCAATATTTGTGTTGCATTGCACCAAAATGCAGCCTATATCCACTTCAGCAACGGCAGTGGTGTTTCCGACCTCGCGCGGGCGGCCCCGTGCCGCTTGTCATCCCAGGCGCGGATCGGCTGTGGGCGCGGATCCGTACGACCGCCGAATTGTCGCCCCTGCAAAGGATCCACTCTATGACCGAGGCTATCGAGACGACCACGTCCAAGTCCAAAGCCAAGGCTTCGCCAGCCACGTTCGACATGCCGAAGTTCGAACTCCCGAACTTCGAGATGCCGAAGATGGAAATTCCCGCCGCGTTCCGCGAGATGGCCGAGAAGAGCGTCTCGCAGGCGAAGGAAACCTACGAAAAGATGAAGTCCGCCGCCGAAGAGGCAACCGACGTGCTTGAGGATACCTACGCGGCGGCGACCAAGGGCGCCTCCGACTACGGCCTCAAGGTGATCGAGGTGGCGCGCGCGAATACCAACGCCGCGTTCGATTTCGCCGGCCAGCTGATGACGGTGAAGTCGCTCTCCGAGATGGTCGAGCTTTCGACCGCACATACGCGCAAGCAGTTCGAAGCCCTTACGGCTCAATCCAAGGAACTCGCCGCCATCGCGCAGAAGGTGGCCGCCGACTCCACCGAGCCGGTCAAGGAAAGCTTCGGTAAGGTGTTCAAGAAGGTCGCCTGAGTCTCGCGATCGGCGTTCGTAAGGTTGCGTTGCGGCCCGGGCTCTCCGCCCGGGCTTTTCTTATCGCCGCCGATATCAGCCCCGGCGCCACGAGCGCCGCGAGGTACCCCCCGCGCGACGACGGCGGGCATCTTGTCAAAGCAGGAGGGGGCTCTTAGGTTGCGCCGCGACCCAAGCCGCGTGCAGCTGTAGCTCAGTTGGTTAGAGCGCTTGGCTGTGGACCAAGAGGTCGGTGGTTCGAGTCCACCCAGCTGTACCAACTCTCCTGTCGATCGGAGCCGGCGCTCGCGTCTCTCACGCCGTGCGGCTGGCCACGAAGCGCGCCGCCGCGCGCAACACGCCCGCATCGCTGCCGAAGCCCTCCAGCGCCGCCTGCGCCTCGGCGACCAGACTCTCCAGCCGACGCCTGGCAGCAGCGGGCCCTAGCACGCCCACCAAGGTTGCCTTGTGGGCGGCGGCGTCCTTGCCGGTGGCCTTGCCAACGGTTGCCGGATCGCCTTCCACGTCGAGGAGATCGTCGGCGATCTGGAACGCCTCGCCGACCGCCGAACCGTAGCGCTCGAGCGCGGCGCGCTCGCTTTCATCGGCCTTTCCCAAAATCGCGCCGGCAAGACATCCGAAGCGCAGCAGCGCGCCGGTCTTCATTGCCTGCAGCGTCTTGACCTCCTGCTCGCCGAGCTTCGGCATGGAGGAGTCGAACCGTCCTTCGGCCGCGAGGTCGAGCATTTGTCCGCCGACCATGCCGCCCAAGCCTGCGGCTCGCGCCAGCGCCGAGACGAGTTCGACCCTGACCTTGGCATCGGAATGCGTCTCGCTGCGCGCAAGAATGTCAAAGGCGAAGGTGAGAAGACCGTCCCCGACAAGAATGGCAGTGGCCTCGTCGAATGCCTTGTGCGTCGCCGGGCGGCCCCGTCGCAGATCGTCGTTATCCATGGCGGGCAAATCGTCGTGCGCCAGCGAGTAGCAATGGACGCATTCCAACGCCGCGCCCGCCATCAGTGAGTTTTGGCGCGGCACGTCGAACAGGGCGGCCGATTCCACCACCAGGAAGGGCCGCAAACGCTTGCCACCGCCAAGGCTCGCATAGCGCATGGCCTCAAGCAGCCGCTTGGGCCGCGCCCGTTCGCCGTCGAGGGGGCTTGGCGCGAGCAGGCGCTCGAGCAACGCTTCCGTGTCCTCGGCAACTCGACTAAGCCGGTCCTGAAACACGGCTTCAACGTCGACGGCCGTTTTCTTCACCCGATCGATGCGGGCCATGCGTTTCCGCCCCCCGTGGCGCGTAGTGCAAGCGCGGTTGCGATCTCTGCGTCCGACC
>Ga0207693_10005350_pt1 | contig 10727 bp, 7 predicted proteins | sample LARL81metaG_FD_184347 | JGI IMG/M metagenome (GOLD analysis project Ga0207693, IMG submission 184347) | Corn, switchgrass and miscanthus rhizosphere microbial communities from Kellogg Biological Station, Michigan, USA - LAR L8-1 metaG... | ecosystem: Host-associated > Plants > Roots >... | reverse complement strand
CGGAGACGAGGGCCTCGTACCCGTCCATTTCGCTCCCGTCAGTTGCGGACATCGGACATCTCCTCCTCGAGTCGCTTCAAAGCCCGGCTGAGCCGGGTCGAACAGGCCGTTGAGCTGATTCCGAGAACGCGCGCCGCGCCCGGGCCGTCGAGCTCGAGCAGCACGCGCAGCGCCACCACCTCGCGCTCGGCCGGGGTCAGACGCCGCAGCGCTCGGTCGAGCTCCGGCGACAGGCCCTCAGCGAACACGGACTCCTCGAGCAGCGCTGCGTCGCGGCTGTAGCTCTCCTCCCGCCGCTGCCGCCGGGCCTCCGCCCGGAACCAGTCGACGGCGGCGGAGTGCGCGATGCGGCAGAGCCACGTGCGGGGCGCGCCCCGGCGCGGGTCGAAACGGCGCCAGCTGCGGAACGCCCGCTCGAAGGTCTCCGCCGCGAGATCCTCGGCCGCCGCGCGGTCGCCCGTGAGATAGACGAGATAGCGGTAGACGGCGTCGAGGTGCTCGGCGACGATGTCTGCGAAGGACGGTGCTGCCACCCGACCAGGCGGGCGGACAGCTGCCGGCAGCGCGTTCACGGCCTTCATACGACGCCGGGGGGTGGAAGTGTCACATCGGAACGGTAGGCCTGCCTAGGCTGCGTTGGCAATGCGCCGACTCCTGTTCCTCGTCTGCGGCCTCGTCTGGGTGGACACGCTGCTCTACTCGGCGCTCACGCCGCTCCTCCCCCACTTCGTGCACCAACTCCACCTCTCGAAGGCGGGGGCAGGCGTGCTCGTGGCCGCCTACGCGGCCGGCGCGCTCGTCGGTGGACTGCCGGGAGGAGCCGCGGCTGCGCGACTCGGCGCCCGGCGAGCCGTGCTCGTCGGCCTGACATTGATGGGGCTCGCGAGCCTCGGCTTCGCCTTCGCGCATGGTTTCTGGCCGCTGGCCGGCGCGCGCTTCCTGCAGGGCGTCGGCAGCGGCTTCACGTGGGCCGGCGCGTTCGCCTGGCTGCTCGCGGCCACGCCGGGCCAGCGCCGCGGGGAGGTCATCGGGACCGCGATGGGCGCCGCCGTGTTCGGAGCACTGCTCGGGCCGGCGGTCGGCGCCGCGGCGGCACTGCTCGGCCGGGACGTCGTGTTCACGGCGCTCGCCGGCCTTGCGATCGTCTTCGCCGTCTGGACGCTGCGGATCGACCCGATCCCACCCGACGAGCCGTCGGTGGCGGCGATGCGACGCGCGCTGCGCGACTCCCTGTTCGTCGGCGGCCTGCTCTTGATGGCGCTGCCCTCGCTCCTCTTCGGCGTCCTCTCGACGCTGGCGCCGCTGCATCTGGCGGCGGCCGGTTGGGGTGCCGCAGCCATCGGCGCGGTCTGGCTGGTCGGCGCCGCCCTGGAAACGGGGATCTCGCCGGCCGTCGGCCGGGTGCTCGACCGCCGCGGCGTCCTGCTCCCGATCCAGCTGGCGCTGATGACCGCCGTGCCCATCACGGTGGCGCTCGCGCTCGGGCCTCGCCCGGCCGTCTACGTGCCGCTCGTCGTCCTGGCCGGCGGAGCGTACGGCGCGCTCTTCACCCCGGCCTTTGCCCTGATCGCGGAGGGGGCGGAGCGGACGGGGCTGCCGCAGGGAATGGCCTTCGGGCTGATGAACGCAGCCTGGGCGATGGGCGCGCTCGTCGGCCCCGCCGCGGGAGGAGCCGTCGCTGCGGCGACGGGCGACATCGTCCCGTACCTCGTCTCGGCCGGATTCTGCGCGGTCGCGCTGGCGGCGGTGCGGCGCGCGCAGCACCGCACAACCGCCCGCGCGGTGCCGTCAGACCTCGCGCGTTAGCGGCTCGCTCGCGGCGACGTCCGCCTCCTCGGGCAAGACTGCGAGTCCGCGCCGCGGCCACCGGGCACCTCGGCCGAAAAGGACGACGAACGCCGGCACGAGCGCCGAGCGGACGAGGAAGGTGTCGAGCAGGATCCCGACCCCCATCGCGAACGCCATCACGGCGAACGGCGTGATCGGGATGATCGCGAGCATGGCGAAGCTCAGCGCGAGCGCGACCCCGGCCACCGTGATCGCGCGGCCGGCGCGGGGCGCCGCGACTGCGACCGCCTCCTGCAGCGGCCGCCGGTCGGCCTCCTTCCAGACCCTCCCGACGACGAAGATGTTGTAGTCGGAGCCCAGCGAGAGCAGGAGCACCGAGAAGGCGACCGGGATGTAGTACGGCAGGCCCGAGTCGTGCAGGACCCCGGTGAAGAAATAGATCGTGAGGCCGAAGGTGGCGGCAAGCGCGGCAGCGCTCGCCACCAGCAGATAGAGCGGCGCGAACAGCGAGCGCAGAAAGAGCACGAGGAAGACGAAGTTGACGGCGAAGGCCACGAGAATGACCCGCCAGAGCGACGTGTCGGTGGCCTGCACGGTCTCGACCGCGAGTGCCGTCTCGCCGCCCCAGCCGACGGCCGCGCCGCCCAGCCCGACTCTGCGCAGCAGACTCGGGAGCGTCTGCTGGACGCGTTCGAGATGTCCGATGGCCGGCGCCTCCGTCGGGTCGCTGTCGAAGATGATCACGTAGCGGGCCGCTCCTCCTCGCGGTGCGAAGGCGCCGCCGAGCCGGCGCCCTGCCGGCTGGTCGGCCGCGCCGACGACCCCCGCGACGTGCGGCTGCCGCTCGAGGGCCGCCTGGAGCCGTTCGAGTGCGGAGCCACGGCGCTGGATCCCGGGGGCTTGCAGGAGCAGCTCGGTCGGCGCCACGACGCCGGGCGCGAAGCCCTGCCCCGCCGCCCGGGCGCTCACGGCGACCGGGTTGTTCGACGGAAGGCCCTCGACAAGCTGGAGCCCGAGCGGCAGCCCGTTGCGGAGGCCCGTCGCCGCGACGGCGAGCGCGGCGAAGACGCCCAGCGCGAGCAGCAGCGCCACCGGCTTCCTCGTCGCGACATGCGAGACCTTCTTTCGCCATCGGCGCACGGGAGGCGGTCCCTGCCGCAGGCCCGGCCAGAAGAGCACCGGCCCGAGCAGCCGCAGCATCGACGGCACGAGCAGCACCGAGACGATCAGGCCCGTCGCCACGGTGATCGCCATCCCGGGCCCGAAGGAGCGGAAGAAGCCGAGCGTCCCGAGCATCAGCGACGCCACTCCGAAGGCCACCACGGCGCCGGCGGTGAACACGATCGGCGTGTTGAGGACGGTGGACCGGCGCACCGCCTCCCGCGTCGGTACTCCGTCCCGCAGCGCCTCGCGGGCGCTCGTGAAGTAGAAGACTGAGTAATCGGTGACGATCCCGAGCATCAGCGCGACCGCGACTCCCTGCAGCTCGTCGGGCATGGTCAAGCCGGAGCGCGCCTCGAGCCAGCCGAGGATGCGCTGCGAGATGACGAAGGCGAGACCGGCGCAGAGCACGGTCAGGATCGGCGCGAGCACCGCCCGCAGCGCGATCCCGACGATGAGCACGATCAGCAGGACCGTCGCTCCCTCCGCCCAGTGGAGCCGGCTCGAGAGGAGGTCGAACTGCTCGACCCGGGCGGGCTCGGCACCGGTCGCCCCCACCGTGTGGAGCCGCGGACCGAGGTAGCGCGCGTAGCGCTGGGTGTCGGCGTAGGCGAGCCCGCTCGCCGTCGAGTGCGGGAAGTAGAGGAACGTCACGATCGTCGTCCCGTGCTCGCGCGACGAGGGGACGACTCCCAGCGTGTTCAGGATCGGCACCGCGACGATGCCCCGCAGCGACGGAACCCTGGTCTTGTCCACCGCGAGCGCCTTCGCCAGCGTCGCGCGCTGCACAGCCGCCGAGAGGCCGTTCGGATCGCGCTGGACAACCGCATACGGCGTCGCGACAGGAGCCCCGAAGAGCTTCGCCGACTTCGCCTCCACCGCGAGGGCCGCCGGGTGACTCGGCAGCAGCGCGTCGCTCGACATCGTCGGCGCCGAGGCGATCGAGGGCAGATAGCGGTACGCGCCGTACGTCGCCGCGGCGACGACCAGGACGAGCACCGGCGCGAGCCAGACGACGACGGAGCCGTAGCCGCGCGCAAGGCGTCCGGCGGGCGGCGGCCGGTGCTGTTGCGCCTCGCCGCTCGGTCGCCGCCCCAGCGGGCGACGCGGTTTCTGCTCGATCAACGGGCCACCGGTTCCCGTGGCCGCCGCAGCGCCTCGACGCGCCGCGCCGGACGATCGAGGCCGAGGCGCCGCAGCTCGGCCGCGGCGAGCTCGAAGCTCGCCGGGGAGCCTTCGGTCCCGTCGTAGCCGAGGTCCCGGAGCTCCTCGAACGACAGATGCGAGAGCGCCCGCTGCGCGAGAAAGGCCTCGAGCCCGGGCTCACCGTCCCAGCGCGCGACCGCGAGCCGAATCGCTCTCCGATCCCTGCGCCAGCCGAGGCGAAGCGGCACGTAGAGCGCGAGCAGCGGCACGGTCGGGATCAGGGCGATCGCAATGCCGAGCAGAACCGCAAGGTGGTCGACGGTCGTCGCCGTCGAGGCGCCGCCGGCACGTGCGCTCGCGCCGGCGGCCGTTGCCTGCGCCGCGAGCTCCGAGATCCGGCCGCCGACGAAAGGAAGGTGGCCGACCGCCGCGAGCGCGTGGCCGGTCGACTCCGTCGCCGCTCCCGCTGTGACGACCGTGTGGCCGAGTGTCCGCAGCGCCGCCACCTCGTACGCGGTGAACGCGGCGATCCCGATCCAGAACGCAGCCCAGATCGCAAGCGCCACATCGAGCCGGCGCATCGCGCGGGCGGAGAGGAACGCGGGGACGGGCGGCATGGCCCGCTGATGCCCGCGCGTCCGATTCGCAACCGGTGGGAGCCGGCCGGCTAGCTACCGATGGTGTACGAGTACTGCAACACCTTCAGGACGTCGGAGCTCCAGTCGCCGATGCCCGAGACCTGCGCGAGCGAGTTGTAGTTGAAGGTCTCCACAGGAACCTGGCCGGTAACGGTCGTGCCGGCAGCTCCGTGGGGGACCGTGAAGGTCAGGTTCATCGTGCCGCTCTGACCGGGGCCCAGGAAGAGCGGTTTCAGCTGCTGGCTCGCATTGTTCACGATGTCGTCCCAGACGTTTCCGGTGTCGGGCACGGCGTTGTCGTCGAAGCCGAGCGTGGTCACCGTGGCGCTCGTGGAGTAGTCCTCCGGCGCCTCCGGGGCTGCGAACGGCCCGACCTCTGCCGGACCCGGCGCCCACGCGGAGGCGAACGGGTTGATCACGGTGACGCTCGTCGTCCCGCCCGAGCTGGCCGGGGAGGCGATGTCCGGTGAGCCCCAGTACGGGCTGAGGTCGAACACGATCGGCGTCGTACCCGTCGTGCTCACGTTCATCTTCAGCTGGCTGCTGAACGGTGGCACGACGTACTGCGGGATGCTGTCGGCGAAGGTGATCGGCAGCGTGCCCGACGTGTCCTCGGTCGACACTCCGGCATACGGCGTCTGCGCCGTCGTCCGCGGGTCGAGCTGGTAGGTCTCGGGCTCGACCCCGGTGTTCTTGACCGTGACGTGTGCGGTCACGGTGCTGCCGGGCGCCAGGGTGCCGCTCGGCATCCCGGTCGCCGTGACCCTGGAGGTGTTGAAGCTCACCGTGCCGTTGAGCGCGGCGTGGGTCAGCCCCGAGTACACGTCCAGTCCCGGCAGGAAGAACAGGCCGTTGGCGACGTTCACCCGCCAGGTGCCCGGAGTCGGGTTGGCCCAGACGAGCTGCACCGCGTTCGTGTTGTCGATCTGCCCCAAGAAGTTGACCTGGTTGAAGCCGATCTGGCTGTCCACGGCCTTCCCGTTCGGGTCGACGAGCTGGCCCATCAGCAGATAGCCGGCATGCGAGGCCTTCAGGTTCACGTCGAGGTCGTTGACGCCCTTCGGCACCGAGAACTCGTAGCTGAGCTGCTGCGCGAAGGCGCCCGGGCGCCCGTTCCCGCCGATGAGCGTGCCGGTGAACTTTCCCGCCTTCTTGGTGGTGACCTGCACCTTCGCCTCCGAGACGACGGGGATGGTGCCGAGCTTCGGGTCGCGGTTGCTGTGGAAGACGACCGCGCCCGTCCAGAGCCCGGGCTTGGCCGGCGCGGGCACCCTGACGGTGAACGACACCGACTTGCCCGGCTTGAGGACCTTCGACGTCGGCTTGACCGCACCCTTCACGTTGTGGAGGGTCTGGGCCGTCTCCTGGTAGCTGACCGCTCCCTCGTAATTGGAGGTGGCCCGGCCGAAGACGAGCAATGTCCACGTCCCTGCGGCGGGCTGGTGGATCTGCTCGTCGGCGAAGCCGGAACCGTCGCCCTGCGGGTCGCTGTACTGCGCGTACCGGCCTTTCGGGTCGATCAGGATCTCGCGGGCCGTGGGCTCGCCGGCGGTGCAGCTGGGGCAGTCCTGGAGCGGGTTCCAGCCGATCCGCGAGTCGAGCAGGTCAACGCCCTTCGGCACCTTGAACGTCTTGCAGCCCAGCTCGGGAATCGTCTCCCCGGTGAAGTACTTGGCGGTGGTGTGACCGGCGCAGGATCCCTGCGTCCCCTTCCCCGACATGAAGAGGTTCAGCTTGCCGCCGGCGAGATTGCGCGCCTTGCCGAGCGTGCGCAGCACCGGCGTGATCTTCGCCTTGCTGCCGCCGGTGTTCGTGACCTTCACCGTGTGGCGGAAGGACGCTCCGGGCTTTCCGAGGTCCGCCAGGCTGTCGGGCGAATGCAGCAGGCCGCCGCCTTTCGCGTGCCTGCCGTAGGCCTTCGCCAGCTGGACGGCCCGCAGCGCGTTGAGCAGGCCGGATCCCTGGTTCTCGGCCGTGATGCCGAGATCGGTCGCGCTGCTGAAGATGATTCGGCGGACCACTGCGGGTGTCGGCGCCGTCCCGCCGTGCGACTGGCGGAACGCCTGGATGACGAGCGCCGCGACTCCGGCCGTGAGCGGTGTCGATTCGCTCGTCCCGCCGAAGTCGGTGAGGCCGATCGTGCTGCCGCCGAGCGAGTTCTCGCAGTCGGTGTAGGTCGCGGTGTCGGTCGAGCAATCGGCCCAGTTCAGATCGCCGGGGGCGATGAGGTCCGGCATCCGCCGGTCCTCGGTCACGCCCGAGCTGGACAGCGTCGAGACCTCGTTGTCGAGCCAGCCGGGGGTGCTCTGCCCGAGGTGGTACGACTGCGTGCCGCTGCCGTTGTGGATCACCTGGGCCAGGTCGTAGAGGAAGACGTCGGTCTGCGCGAAGAGCCGGTACGAGGTGCTCGCCGCGACGCCGATCACGCCGGGGTCGAGCGCCGGGCTCCCCTCGGTGTTCGACGGGCTGGAGTCGCCGGTGCTGGCGACGACGACGATGCCGTCGGACATCGCGTTCTTGAGGATCGCCGTCAGCGGCTGCCCGGCTGCGGTGTTCGGTACCGGCGTAGACCCGAACGACATGGACAGGATGTCGGCGTGGTCCTTCTGGATGGCCCAGTCGACCCCCTGCAGGATCTCGCTCGTGAAGCTGGCGTTGCTCGCGCCGAAGACCTTCATGACGTCGACGTCCGCCCCGGGGGCCACGCCGAGCACCTTCACGTCGCAGGTACCTCCGGTCGTGGCGAAGCTCGGGTTGATCTCCTGGTCGAGGTTGTAGGTCGTCTTCCCCTGGGCGACGAGTGAGCTGACGTCGCCGAAGGCCTCGCCTCCGCCCGTCGGCCCTGTGCCCTCGCCCGTGAAGTCCCGGTAGTCGCTGACGGCCGACTGGCCGTTGCGCTGGAAGTCGGGGAGGTTCGGGTCCATCCCGTCGGGGAAGACCGCGACGTTCACGCCGGCGCCCGTGTAGCCGAGGCTGTGGGCGCTCCTGGGCCCGCTCGTGACGGGGCTGTTGGCGTTGGTGCGGTTGTCGGCTTTGATCAGGCGCAAGGCTTGCGGCTCGAGGAGCGGCGCCGTCGCCGTCCCACACACGGCAGGGCTGCCGGCCGCCGCCTTCGCGGAGCCGGTCGCTGCATGGGAGCTCGCGTGCGAGACGGACGTGCGCATCGCGTCCGGCAGCAGATCCGCGTTGGTCGACGGTCCCTTGATCACCGCGTCCGGGTCCACGGCGAGTACGGCCGGGTCCTGGCGGAGATTGGCGGCCTCGGCGGCGGAGACCGTCGTCGCGACGGCGTTCAATGTGCCGTAGGCGACGACGCGCGGCGCGTCCAGCTGTCGCAGCTGCGCGACGATCGGCCGGCGATCGGCGGCGAACGCGCGAGCACGCTGCGTCTGTGCGCCGCGGCCGGTCAGCGTCGTGTGCTGATCCCGCAGCAGGACGATCACACGCTGGTCGGCATGCGCCGAGAGCACGTCCACCTGCGCGGGCGTCAGGTGGCTCGACCACCCGTGCAACGACATGCCGGCACTCCCCACGCCCGGAGAGGCGGCCGACACCGCAAACGCGATCAGCCCGACAGCGGCTCCGGCCAGAACCGTTCTGGCAAACCTGCTCTTCACTTCGAAGGCCCCCTTCTTCGCGCGAGCTTGCCCACCTGCGCCGGCGAGTCCCGCTCGATGACCGAAGTGCGCTCTGGCACCGGCGGAGGGTAGCCGAGAAGCTTCGTATCGTGATCCGATTTTGCGCCGGGCGCACGAAAGAACCGCGCGCGGAGAACGGCTACATTAGGCGCGTCCGGGCGCGTAGCTCAGCGGGAGAGCACTCGCTTCACACGCGAGGGGTCGCTGGTTCGATCCCAGCCGCGCCCACTCCCTCGACTGCCGCCTCTGCGTGCGCGGTCACACTACGAGGATGAACCTGTTCGGCTTCTTCCCCGGGTACGAGGCACACGTCTACGACGCGGGGCGGGAGCCGGCGTTTCTGATGCTGGTCACGTTCATCCTCACGCTGGCCGGGACGCGCTTCTACACCCGCATGGCGCGGAAGCGCGGCTGGGGAAGCGCGCACGTCGGCGACGTCCATGTCCATCACCTCGTGCCCGGGATCGTGCTGACCCTCCTCGCCGGCGGGCTCGCCATCGGGCTCCAGCCCGGCGAGCTCTGGGTCGCGCTGTTGGCGATCGTGTTCGGCGGAGGCGCCGCGCTGGTCCTCGACGAGTTCGCGATGCTCCTTCATCTAGACGACGTCTACTGGACGACGGAGGGGCGACTGTCGATCGATGCCTGCCTGGCGGCCGTCGCATTCCTCGGGCTCGCGATCCTGGCGACGTTCCCTCTTCCGACCGACACCGCCGGCGACCGGCTCGGGAGGATCGTCGGCGACGGGCTCATCGTGCTCGTCGGCTGCTTCGTCGTGGTGACCTTGCTGAAGGGGAAGCTCAAGCTCGGCCTCTTCGGGATCGTCTTCGCGCCGCTCGCGGTGGGCGGGGGGCTCCGCCTGGCCAAACCGACTTCGATCTGGGCGCGGCGGCTGTATCCGGACGGCGGCCGAAGGTGCCGGCGGAGCGAGGCCCGCTTCGCCGCTCGCGAGGCGCGGTGGACGCACCGTCGGGACCGCCTGTACGACCTGATCGGCGGCGCACCGCACCTCGGCTCGAAGCGAGACGTCACTCCTCGCTAGCAGGCTCCGTGTCCGTGTCCGGGTCGATCTGATCGGCGCGCGCGCCGACTTCCGCGGCGACCCTGCGCGACTCCTTCGCCTGCTCCACCTGCTCCTGCGCGACTCGTTCGCGCTCCATCGCCTGCCGGGTCCGCGTGTCCGCCTCCTGACGGAGCTCGTTCGCCTGCTCGCGCCGTTGGTTCTTCTCGCGGCCACGGAGCGCACCGACGACGATGAGCCCGAGGACGACGAGAACGCCGATCGCAATCAGAATCCAGATCCAAGCTGCCACTACCGCCTCCTTGGTCGTTCAGAGGCAAACGGACGGCACCGCGGTTCGGTTCCGGTCGGCTCAGCTGTTGCAGGCGGGCATCCGTGGCAGAGCACGGAGTGGAACGACCACGACGTGCGAGCGGAAGTCGAGCTTCTTCCTGGTGTTGTTGCCGTAGGCGACGAGGAGCGCGTTCGCGTTCAGCTCGGTGTAGCCGTACTGGCGTTCGATCTCGAGATAGCGATGCGTCGCCGTATCCGCGAGGAAGAGCGGCGGCTGGATGCCGAAGCCGACGTAACGGCCGCCGATCTGGACCGAGTTGTCGATGGTGTTCAGACCGCGAGCCGCGAGGATCTCCGTCGGCCTGGCGCGCAGGGAAGGCGACCACCAGAGCGACTTGAACCGCGCACTCGGGTAGGCGATCTGGCGTCCGTCGCTGTCCAGGCCGGAGATGCCACGAAGGCCGCGTAGGGCCGGCGGCGCCTTGGCCCGCTTGCCGGTCAGCGCATTCGCGACGAACATCTGCGCGAACGCCCCTCGCCTGGGCGACTCGGCCCAGGCGACTAGACGGTGAGGCAGGAGGAACGGGCCTTCGGTGTGGCCGATGTGGATCACCCTGTCCCGGCGGGCATCAAGGTCGTACACGTGCACCTTGGTCAGCCCGTTCGGTCCTGAGCCTTGCGCCCACGTCGCCAGACCGTTCCGCACGTCCGGCCCCTGCCACGGGCTGACCCAGAGGTCGCCGGTCGGGCCCCTGGCTGCCGCACCGATCCGCTCGACCCTGCCCGTGCGCGAGTCCCAGGCGTAGATCTTGAAGTCGTCGAAGCTCGAGAACCCGTGGTACTCGTACCAGACGAACCAACGCCCGTCGAAGCTGCCGTCCGCCTGGTACGTGTCCGAGGCGGGGAACGCCTTGATCTCGGTCATGGCGTGCGCGCCGGAGCCGATCCTGGCGACTCCGGAGAAGTGAGGCGAGCGCACGTCGGCGAAGAACGAACGGCCGTTGGGCGCGAGTGCGAACGGCACGAGCGAGGTCGTGCGCGAAAGCGGCACGATGTGGTTCGCGA
>Ga0207693_10005349_pt1 | contig 10728 bp, 12 predicted proteins | sample LARL81metaG_FD_184347 | JGI IMG/M metagenome (GOLD analysis project Ga0207693, IMG submission 184347) | Corn, switchgrass and miscanthus rhizosphere microbial communities from Kellogg Biological Station, Michigan, USA - LAR L8-1 metaG... | ecosystem: Host-associated > Plants > Roots >... | reverse complement strand
CAGCTCCGGATGGCAGGCGGTGCAGAGGTCGGTGCGCTCGATCGCGTCGACGCCCGCCTCGCGCAGCGCGAGCTCCGCCGCGCCCCAGAGGTCGAGGTTACGGCCGTCGACGACGCCCTCGCCGAACCGGGCGCGGTAGTCGTCGCGGATGTCCGGGCCGACCTCGTAGCAGCACGGCCCGATCCCCGGGCCGATCGCCGCGGCGAGCGGCCCGTCGCCGAGCGCCTCTACCCCGGCCGCGACGACGCCCTCCAGGAGCCCGAGCCGGCCGACGTGCAGCAGCGCCAGCCCGGGCGTCCCGTTCGCGCGCGCCAGCGCGACAGGTAGGCAGTCCGCCGTCAGCTTGAGCATCGGAACGCCGGGCTCGTCCGTCCAGAGGCCGTCGCCCGGCTCTCCTCGGTTCCCGGCGGCGGCGCGGTTGACGACGGCCCCGTGCACCTGGCGGTTCATGGAAAGCCGTTCCAGGTCGGCGTCGACCTCGGCGGCGAGGCGCCGCCTGTTCTCGGCGACCCGCTCGGGCTGGTCGTCCGTCAGCAGCCCGACGTTCAGGGACTCGTACGGCCCCTCGCTGACGCCGCCGCGGCGGGTCGAGAACGCCACGACGTACGGGCCGGGTGCCTCCCAGCGGATCACGCGCCGGCGATCAGCTCCCGCGCCGCCGCGATCTCCGCGGCGCGGCTATCGAGCGCGCCGTTCAGCTTGCGGCGCCGCAGCTCCGCGAGCACCTCCCCCACGCGCGGCGACTCGCCGAGCCCGAGCGCCGCGAGGTCGTCGCCCGTGAGCTCGACCTGGACGTCCCGGAGCCGGCGGAAGTAGTCATGCAGCGCCGGGAGATCCTCCTGGGCGAGCGCGAGCAGCGGCGTGTCCGGGCCGGTCTGCTCGACGGCGTCCACGATCTCCGCCGGGTCGAGCACGCGGCCCCGCAGCCGGGCCCGGAGCGCGGGCGCCTGCGCGACCGCCTCGTCGACGCGCGTCACGACCGGGCGGGCGAACTTCAGCTCGTCGAGCCATCCCGGGGGCGGCTCGAGGGCGAGGAGGCCGAGCTCCCACTCGGGCTTCGGCGCGTACTGGGCGGCGAGCAGGCGCAGCCGCTGGAGCACCGCTCCGTCCCCGGAGAACTCGAGCTCCGGATGGAGCGCCGCGTCGACGCCGAGCTGGTGCAGCCGCGCGAGGATCTCCGCGGCCCGCTCCTCCGCGAGGATCGCGAGCAGTTCCTGCCGGACGCGCGCGCCGGACAGCCGCCCGACCTCGGGAACCGCCATGAGGGCGAGCGTCTCCGTCTTCGGATCCATGCGGAAGCCGAGCCGGCCCTCGTACTGGGCCGCGCGGAAGATCCGGGTCGGGTCGTCAACGAAGGAGCCCTCGTGGAGAACGCGCACGAGCCGGTCGGCGAGGTGGCTGCGCCCGGAGAACGGGTCGATCAGCTCCCGGTCGGGCAGGCCGACCGCCATTGCGTTGATCGTGAAGTCCCGGCGGCCGAGGTCGTCCTCGATCGTGGCCGCGGGCGCGACCTCCGGCAACGCGCCCGGCTCCGGATAGGTCTCCGTCCGCGCCATAGCGACGTCCAGGTGCTCGCCGTCGCCGTGGTGGACGACCGCCGTCCCGAACCGTCCGTGCTGGACGACGCGGCCGTCCAGCCGCTGCGCGAGCGCCTCCGCGTACGCCTCGGCGTCGCCGACGACCACGAGATCGACGTCGAAGCCGGGCCGGTACAGGAGCAGGTCGCGAACGGCGCCGCCGACCAGGTACGCCGGGCCGGGCAGAGCCTCGAGCACCGGGCCGAGCTGCTCCAGGCCCTCGAATCGCACTACAGCTGGGCGACGGCTTCGATCTCGACGAGCGCGCCCGACGGGAGCCGGGCGACCTCGACCGTCGAGCGGGCCGGCGGCCGGTCGCCGACGTGCCGTGCGTAGACCTCGTTCATCCCCTGGAAGTCGTCCAGGTTCTGGAGGAACACCGTCGTCTTGACGAGCCGGTCGAGCCCGCTCCCGGCCTCGCCCAGGATCGCGCTCAGGTTCTCGAAAACCTGCTCCGTCTGCTCCTGGATCGTGCCGCCCATCAGCTCGGTGTGACCCGGCTCCAGCGCGAGCTGGCCGGATACGAACACGAATCCGCCTGCCTTGATCGCCTGCGAGTAGGGCGCGCCCTGAAACGGCGCCGGCGCAGCCTCGGTCCTCACAACCTCTTTGTCCGTCACATCGCCTCCCTTCGCCGGGGTGCGCACGCCATCGCGAGCGCGGCGCCCAGCGCCTTGAAGATCGCCTCGAGGACATGCTGCGTGTCGCTCCCCTCGATCAACCGGACATGCAGCGTCAGCCCCGCGCCCTGCGTCAGCCGCTCGAGGAACCTCGCGGCCAGGTCGGTCGCGAGACCGCCGACACGCGCCTGCGAGAGGTCGACGTTCGAGACCAGGAGCGGCCTCCCCGACGCCTCGACCGCGACATGCGCCAGCGCCTCGTCCGCGGGAACGGCGGCCGACCCGTCGCCGCGGGCCCCGGGCGCGCGGAGCGGTTCCTCGAGCGCCTCGCCGAGGGCGGCCGCGGCCGCGTCGATCTCGGCGTCCGCGGTGCCGGGCTCGACGCTGAGCGAGAGATCGAAGCCGGCGTGGACGGCCAGCAGCCCCAGGAGATGGTCGAGCACGGGCACGCCGGTCTCGACCCTCGACTCGCCGCTTCCGGCGACGTTGACGCGGACGCTTGTCCGCCCTTGCCCGGTCGCAGCCACCTCGCGCCAGCGTACCTCAGCTACCGGCGTGGGCCTTCGGCCTTCGGAAGATGGGCCTTCCGGCCCATGACACGCCTTGCGCACCGCAGGATGGTGTGCGGGATCGCGCATGCGATTGCCTGCGGCCATCTCGGTTCTCGTCTCGTGCGCGCTCCTCGCGACGGTCGACGCAGGCGCAGCGACGGGGCGGCTGCTGGCGGTCTCGTACGCGTCGCCTGCTGCGCTCCGGGCCGCGACCGAGGGCCGGGCCCGTGTCCTACGCGTCTATCCGCGCATCCACGTTGCGCAGATCCGGGTTGCGCGGGCCGGCGCCGCCGCCGCAATCCGCGCCGGGGCGGGGATCCGTTATGTCGAGCCGGTGCACACGCGCGTGGAGGCGTCGGAGCCGGCGCTCTTCTCGTCCCCGGTAGTGGGAACGCCGTACGAGTGGCAGTACGCGGCCGCGCACGTCGACGCGGTGCCGGAGTCCGTCCTGCGCGCCGCATCCGCGGTGACGATCGCGGTCATCGACACCGGCGCCGACCTGACGGCGCCGGACCTCGCCGCGAAGTCGCCGCGCACGCACAACCTGCGCACGGGGAGGCCGGACGTCGAGGACGTGATCGGCCACGGCACGTTCGTCTCGTCTCTCGCGGCCGGCTCGGTCACGAACGACGACGGGATCGCGGGCTTCGGCGGCGACGCCAAGCTGCTCGTGATCAAGGCCAGCGGGCCGGACGGCTCCTTCAGCGACGTGGACGAGGCGAACGCGATCGCGTACGCCGTCGACCACGGCGCGCGCGTGATCAACCTCAGCGTCGGCGGCACGGAGACCTCGGAGACCGAGCGCCGCGGCATCGCCTACGCGACGCAGCGCGGCGTCCTCATCGTCGCGGCGATCGGCAACGAATACGAGCTCGGGAACCCGATCGAGTACCCGGCCGCACTGCTCCAGCCGGTCGGATCGCGCGGGAACGGCGGAGTCGGCCTCGCCGTCGGCGCGACGGCCGAGGACGGCGAGCGCGCGTTCTTCTCCAACACCGGCTCGCAGCTCTCCCTCGTGGCACCCGGGGAGCACGTCTTCGGCGCGGTCGCGTCCACCGCCGAGCCCGACTCCTATCCGACCGTGACGCTGCCCGGATCGACGGCCGGCCTCTACGGCTTCGGCACCGGCACGTCGTTCGCGACGCCCGAGGTCGCGGGCGCGGCGGCGCTCGTCATGGGCGCGAACCCGCTCCTCCGCCCGACCGAGGTGTCGCAGATCCTCAAGGCCACCGCGTCGAACCACGGCGCCTGGGACCCCTACACCGGCTACGGCTCGCTCGACGTCGGCGCCGCCGTCGCCCGGGCGCAGACGCACACCCTCGTGTCCCTCTCGGGCACGCGTGTCGGGCGGCTGATCCGGCTGCGGTGGGGGACCGGCGGAGCGTCCACGTACCGCGTCTCGGTTCGCCCGGCCGGCAAGCCGCCCGCTGTCCTCCTGTCGCGGACGACCAGGACGTCCGCCGCCTTCCGCCTCCCGCGCGGGCCGCGCTACGCGTTCACCGTGACGGCGTTCGACGCGGCCGGCACGCGGCTCGCGTCGGCCAGCACGATCGTCCGCTAGCCCTCGGTTCGCTCGATGCGGGCGCCGAGGGAGCGGAGCCGCTCGTCGATGCGCTCGTAGCCGCGGTCGATCTCGCCGACGTTGCCGATCGTGGACGTGCCCTCCGCGCAGAGCGCCGCGATCAGCATCGCCATGCCGGCGCGGATGTCCGGGCTCGCCATCTGCTGGCCGTAGAGCCGCGACGGGCCGGAGACGATCGCGCGGTGGGGGTCGCAGAGGATGATCCTCCCGCCCATCGAGACGAGCTTGTCCACGAAGAACAGGCGGTTCTCGAACATCTTCTCGAAGACGAGGATCGTCCCCGCGGCCTGTGTCGCCACGGCGAGCGCGATCGACGTCAGGTCCGCCGGGAACGCGGGCCACGGCCCGTCCTCGATCTTCGGGATCTGGCCGCCGAGATCGTCCTGGACCAGGAGCGGCTGGTTCGGTGCCACGCGCACGCTCGACTCGCCCACCTCGACCTCGACCCCGAGCCGCCGGAAGGCCGGCAGGATCGACACGAGATCCTCGGGGACGACGTCCTCGATCGTGACGTCGCCGCCGGTGACGGCCGCAAGCCCGATGAAGCTCGCCACCTCGATGTGGTCCGGCGCGATCGACCAGCTGCCGCCGGTGAGCCGCTCGACGCCGTCGATCCGGAGCATGTTCGAGCCGATGCCCTCGATCCGGGCGCCGAGCGACCCGAGGAACCGGCAGAGGTCCTGCACGTGCGGCTCGCACGCGGCGTTCCCGATCACGGTGTGACCCGGCGTGATGACGGCGGCCATGATCGTGTTCTCCGTCGCCATGACGCTGGCCTCGTCGAGGAAGATGCTCGTCCCGCGCAGCCCGTCCGTGCTCATCTCGTAGCGCCCGTTCATCTCGATGCGGGCGCCGAGCTCGGCGAGCGCGTGGATGTGCGGGTCGAGCCGGCGCCGGCCGATCACGTCGCCGCCCGGCGGCGGGACGCTCGCGCGGCGGACGCGCGCCAGCAGCGGGCCGGCGAGCAGGAAGGACGCACGAATGCGGCTCGCGAGGTACGGGTCGAGCTCGTACGACGTCAGCTCCGCAGCGTGGATCCGCACCTCGTTGTGCCCCGTCCACTCGATCTCGGCGCCGAGGTCGGCGACCAGCTCGACCATCGTCTCGACGTCCCGGATCCGCGGGACGTTCCCGAGCACGACCGGCTCGTCGGTCAGCAGGCACGCCGCGACGATCGGCAGAGCGCCGTTCTTGTTACCGGCGGCCTCGATCTGGCCGTTGAGCGGCTGCGCGCCTTCGATTACGAACGATTCCATCGTCCGTCCCGTGACGGCGATCTGGGACATCGCGGTAGCCTAACGGCGGCGGTGGAGGCCACACGCGAGCATGCCTGGGAAACGCTCACGCGCTACACGAAGAGCGAGGCGCTGCTCCGGCACGCGCTCGCGGTGGAGGCGTCCATGGGCTGGTATGCACGCCACTTCGACGAGGACGAGGAGCGGTGGCGCGTCGTCGCGCTGCTCCACGACTTCGACTACGAGATGCACCCGACACTCGACAAGCATCCGCAGGACGGCGCGCCGATCCTGCGCGACGAGGGCTATCCGGAGGAGGTGATCGAGGGGGTGCTGTCACACGCAGAGCATCTGAGCATGCCCCGCGACACGCTCATGAAGCGTGCGCTCTTCGCGTGCGACGAGCTTTCCGGCTTCATCCACGCCTGCGGCCTCGTCCGGCCGACCGGCCTCGACGGGCTCGAGCCGAAGTCGGTGCGGAAGAAGCTGAAGCAGCCGTCCTTCGCAGCCGGCGTCCACCGCGACGAGGTCTACGCGGGGGCCGAGGGGCTCGGGATCGAGCTCGACGACCACATCCGGAACGTCATCGCCGCGCTGCAGCCGATCGCGCCGCAGCTGGGGCTCCGGAACGCCGACAGTGCGGAGGTGGCGTGATGGCTCCCCGCTTCGAGGCGTTCGGGCTCCCCGTCAGCGACATGGCGCGCTCGGTCGCGTTCTACCGCCGGCTCGGGCTCGACTTTCCCGAGGGCGCGGACAACGAGGACCACGTCGAGGCCGAGGCGGGCGGGATCCGCTACATGCTCGACAGCGAGGAGGTCATCCGGTCCTTCGACCCGGACTGGAAGCGGCCGACCGACGGCCGCCTCGGCGGCGGCGCGTTCCGCTGCGACTCGCCGGAGGAGGTCGACCGCGTCTACGGCGAGCTGCTCGAGCTGGGCGGGTCGTCCCACAAGGAGCCGTGGGACGCGTTCTGGGGTCAGCGCTACGCGCAGGTGAGGGACCCCGACGGGACGGTGATCGACCTGTTCGCGCCGCTCCCGGACAGTGGCGACGTGGGCTGACCTCGCGGCGGCGGCGCCCGAGCTGGCGCGCGACGGCGAACGGCTCTTCCGGGCCTTCACGCTCGCCTACCTCGCGACCGTCCGCGAGGACGGTGGCCCGCGCGTGCACCCGGTGACGATCACCGTCCACGACGGCCGGCTGTACGCCTTCCTCGTCCGCGGGACGCCCAAGCGGGCCGACCTTCTGCGCGACCCGCGGTACGCGCTGCACAGCTTCCCGTCGTTCCCCGGCGGGACGATGGACTCGTACATCGACGAGGAGGTGGTCGTCTTCGGGACGGCGCGCCCGATCGAGGACGCCGCCACGCGTACCGCGGTCGCCGACGCCCACAACGACACCGTCCACGAAGGCGACCTCCTGTTCGAGCTGGACGTCGACCGAGCGCAGCACAAGACGCGCCGGGACGGGCGCGCCGTCTACAGCCGCTGGGCCTCCTAGCCGCGCCGCGGCGGCTGCCTGTGGACGAAACGTCACACTCTCGTCACACCTGGGGTCAGACCCAGGCTTAAGGGGCCTGGTCAGGAAAGGGCGGTGACGAGGCGGGTGAGATCGTCGTCGTTCGTCCACCAGCCGCAGCTGGCGCGGAGCCAGTTCGTGCCGGGCAGGTTGCGGACGACGACCCCGGCGTCGTAGAGGCGCGCTGAGTCCTCCGCCGCCTCTCCCGGTGCGACGAACGACACGAGCGTCGCCTGATCCGGCTCCGTCACGACCTCGAACCGCTCGCCGACGACGTCGCGACAGCGCGCCGCCATCGACGCCGACCGCTCGTAGCGCCAGTGCGGGGCGCCGTCCAACGCGGCCTCGAGCCCCGCGAGCCCTGCGGTCGGGAGCCAGCCCGTGTCGAAGCGCGGCGCTCCCTCCGTCGGCACGAACGTCCCGTCCGGCTCGATCGACTGCTGCGTGAAGAACGAGGCGAACGCGATCCCCAGCGCCTCCGGGTCGCGGACGTAGAGCGCTCCGAGCGGCTCTGGCCCGCAGAGCCACTTCTGACAGGAGACCGTGTAAAAGTCGAGCTCGCCCACCTCGACGGGCACCGCGCCGACGGACTGGGCGCCGTCGACCAGCACGGGCAGGCCCGTCTCCCGCTTCAGCTCGTGCACCGGGATCACCTGGCCGGTCGTCCAGATCACGTGCGAGAGCGCGATCAGCCGCGTCCGCGGCGTCACCTGCTCGAGGATCGCCGCGAGTGCCTCCGAGGCCGGGCGGGTCGTCACCGCCGCGACCCGCACGCGCGCGCCGGTCACGTGCAGCGGCGCGAGCAGGCCCGGATGCTCGGAATTCGTGGTCACGACCTCGTCGTCGGGACTCAGGCGCAGGCCTGCTAGGACGACGTTGCAGCCGTCCGTCGTGGAGCTCGTGAGCGCCAGCCGCTCGGGCGTCGCGCCGATCAGCCCGGCGAGCTTCTCCCGTACGCGCGACCGCAGCGCGAGCATCGCCTCGAAGTACTCGTGCCCGCCGCGTCCTCGCTCGTTGTCCCAACGGGTGCGCTCCTCCATCGCCCGCATCGTCGCCCGCGACAGCGGCCCGAGCGTGCCCGCGTTCAGATACGCGAACCGCTCGAGCACGGGGAACTCGGCGCGCGCTTCCTCAGGCGTCACGGCGCTCCACCGGCGCATGGTCGGACAGCAGACGACCGTCGACCCGCCGTCGCTCCTCGGGCCAGCGCTCGGCACGCCCGAGACCGAGCCCGCGATCGAGGACGTGGTCGATGCCGCGCGGCGTCGCACCGGCGAGCCCCCACTCCGGCTCGACCAGCCTCGGCAGCACCTGCGAATTCTGCAGCGTCACGTTGAAGTCGCCGGCGAGCAGGACCGGCTCGTCCGGCCGAGCGAAACCGTCCGCGAACGTCGCGGCGCGCAGGAGCTCCGCATCGGGGATTCCTTTTTCCGTCCTGTGGCCCGTCGCGTGGAGGTTCGCCGCGATGAACGTCGAGCCGTCCGGCCTCGCCACGCGTGCGACCTGGCAGACGCGCCGTTCCTTCGCCCACGCGATCCGCTCGTCGAGACCGAGCCCGAGCCGCGGACCCTCCCGGCGCCGGTAGCCGAACGGGTTGAGGACGACCACCCGCCGCTCGGCGGCGCGCAGCGAGCGGGCCAGCAGCAACGCGTTCGCCTGGCCGACGAGGAAGGAGCGGAAGAGCCCGGTGTCGAGCTCGGTGATCCGGCGCCCGAGCTCGGGCGGCACCTTCGGCCGCGCGGCAACCGCGCCGAACGCCGTCATCCCACTCCACGCCGCGAGGTGGCGGAGCGACCAGACCGGCAGCTCCTGCAGGCAGAGCACGTCGGGCTCGTCCGCGCTCGCGAGCCGAACCATCTGCTCGAGAAAGGCTCGGCGCTCGGGCGGCTTGGCGTTGCCGTGGAAGAGGTTCCAAGTGCGGACAACCAAAGCCTATGGCTCCGAGTCACATGAAGAGGCCACGCTGAAGACGACGGGGACGTCCGCCTCGTACCCTAAGCGCTTGTGCGAGTCGTCCTCGCGGATCCCCCGGCCTTCACGCCGCGCTACGACCACGAGCTGGCCGCCGCGCTCGCCCGCGCGGGCGCGGAGGTCGAGCTGGTCACCTCGCGGTTCCGCTTCGGCGAGGCGCCGCCCGCGGACGGCTACCGTCGCAGCGAGAGCTTCTACCCGGCGTCGTCCCGGCTGTTCCGACGGTCACGTCTCCGGATCCCGGTCAAGGCAGTCGAGCACGTCCCGGGAACGGCCGCGCTCCTGCGCCGCCGGCCGGACGTCCTGCACGTCCAGTGGCTCGCGGCCCCGGAGCTGGATGCGCGCCTGTTCCGGCCGCGGGTCCCCTCCGTCTTCACGGCCCACGACCTGCTGCCGCGGCGGACGCAGGCGAAACGCGACCTCTGGCGCCGCCTCCTCGCCCGGTTCGACCGCGTCGTCGTCCACAGCGAGCAGGGCCGCGAGGCGCTGGCCGAGCTCGATGTGGAGGCGCGCGTGATCCCGCACCCGGTCTTCGCGAGCAACCCGCCGCGCACTGACGACGGACGCACGCTGCTGTGCTTCGGCCTGATCCGCCCGTACAAGGGCCTGGGCGACGCGATCGAGGCGGTCAAGCGCGTCGACGGCGCACGCCTGCTCGTCGCCGGCGACCCGCTGGAGCCGATGGACGCCTACCGCGACGCCGCCGGCGACCGCGCGGAATGGCGGCTCGGCTATCTCTCCGAAACGGAGGTCGAGCGCGCGTTCGCGGACGCGACCGTCGCGCTGTTCCCCTACCGGCCTGAGCTCGACCAGAGCGGCTCGCTCCTACAGGCGCTCGGCGCAGGCGTCCCGGCCGTCGCGTACGACGTCGGCGGGATCGCCGAGCCCGTGCGGCGGTTCGGCGCCGGCCGTGTCGTCCCGCCAGGCGACGTCGACGCGTTCGCCGCCGCAGTCCGCGAGCTCCTCGACGATCCGGCCGCGCTCGACGCGGCCCGTGCCGGCGCGCGCCGTGCGCGCGACGAGCTGACCTGGGACGCGGCCGCGCGCGCCCACCTCGACCTCTACGAAGAGCTCCTGTGATCTTCCGCCGCGGCCGGTTCGCCGACCTCATCTCGCGGCAGCTCGACCTCTTCGAGCGGGATCACCGCGGGCTGATCGACGATTGCGTCGCGGCCGAGCGGGCATACGATCGCGCGGACCGGGACGAGGCCGAGGAGCGGTACGGGGACTACATGGATCTCGTGGAGACTGGAACCGAGTTGCTTGCCGACATCCGTGATCACTTCGCCTCCACGCTCGACGAGGCGGCGGCCGAGGAGTACGAGGACGCCTTCAACCGCGGCGTCGCGAAGCGCCTGCCGCGCTTCGCACTCGAGATCGAGAACCGCTGATGCCGCGGATCGAGGACTACGCGCTGCTCGGCGACCTCCAGACGGCAGCGCTCGTCGGCCGCGACGGGTCGATCGACTGGGCGTGCTTCCCGCGCTTCGACTCGGGCGCGTGCTTCGCCGCGCTCCTCGGCACGCCGGAGCACGGCCGCTGGCTGGTCGGGCCGCGAACCGACGCCTGGGAGGCGGGTCGGCGCTACCGCCCGCAGACGCTCGTGCTCGAGACGGACTGGGAGACGGAGCGCGGCGCGGTCCGCGTCATCGACTTCATGCCGCCGCGCGGAGA
>Ga0207693_10005348_pt1 | contig 10728 bp, 11 predicted proteins | sample LARL81metaG_FD_184347 | JGI IMG/M metagenome (GOLD analysis project Ga0207693, IMG submission 184347) | Corn, switchgrass and miscanthus rhizosphere microbial communities from Kellogg Biological Station, Michigan, USA - LAR L8-1 metaG... | ecosystem: Host-associated > Plants > Roots >... | reverse complement strand
CGAGGATTACGCGAGCCTGAGCCTGACTTTGAAGCGTCACCCGCTCGCCTTTCTGCGCGCCGATCTCGCCCGCGAGGGCCTGGTCACCGCCGCCGACCTTGCCCATCTGCCGGTCGACCGGCGGCTGTCGATCGCCGGGATCGTGCTGATCCGGCAGCGCCCCGGCAGCGCTAACGGCGTCGTCTTCATCACCATCGAGGACGAGACCGGGATCGCCAATCTGATCGTCTGGCCAGCCATCCTCGAGCGCTTCCGCCGCGCCGCACTCGGCGCCACTCTGCTGCGCTGCATGGGCAAATTGCAGCGCGAGGATGGCGTGATCCATGTCGTCGCCGATCGTCTCGAGGACATGACGCCGCGCCTCAGCACTTTGCGCGATCGCACCGGCTGTGGCGAGCCTGAACCCGCGCCGAAACCGCCCTTCGCGTCTTCCGCAAAGCCGCCGGGTTACGATCCTCGAGACATCGTCGTCGCGAGCCGCAATTTTCGTTAGAGCGGCGCAGCAGGCAGGCCGAGCGCTGCAGCGTTGTTCAACGAACGGATTACCGGATGATCGGTAGTTCCGAGACCGAACGTCGGGCCGCTGTTTCGGCCTTCATCACCGCATTGGCGCGTCTTCAGCGCTGACCCGCGACGTTCAGCCGATGGAGGCACGCTCGCCGAGAAGCCCAATGGCTTGGGCTCGCCGCTCGACGGCGACCCGGATCGCCCAGGGCAAGCTATTGAGGCAGCGCGGGGTTTCGTCTGGCGAAACGGCGGATTAGTGTCGGTGGCGCGTCTGATCGCGGTCAAACACGAAATCGAAATCGGCTGCAAAGAAAGAAGAGACGGCTGTGCATCGCAGGATCGACGGCTTTCCGTTTGAGCGACCGAGGTGATGAAGCGGCAGCGGACGCGCGTCATACACGGGCCTACCGACCACCCACCTTGCCGACCGATCCCCCGCGGCGCGCCTGTTTTTACGATCGCCGCGTTGGGGACAAACCACGTAGGCGCTGCGCCCTGCCTCTAATACATTACGGCGCGGCCGTTGCCGGTTCGGCCGATCCCGGCTCTTCCTCTTTGATCACCTCTTCGGGGTGCGGCGGTTCATAGGCCCATGGGACGAGCACGACTGCGAGATTGGCGCCGCCGTGGCGCATCAGCGCCGCGCACAAGCGGCGGGTGCGGAAGTTGTTCAGCAGCAGGTAATCCCACCAATGTTCCTCGATGACTTCGGGGACGACGACCGCCAGCGGACGACCCGGGTGCTGTGCCTCGATTTCGGCAACGTACTTCAGCAGGCGGCCGACAAAGCTCCGGTGCGGCGAGGGTGATATGACGAGCTTCGGCGGCGTCAATCCCGCACGTCGCGCCGCGCGCTCGACATCCTCGCGCCATTGCCGTCGGAGTATATCCTCGTGCTCCTCGGCATCGGGACCTTCGAGCTTTGTCAGATGGATCGCGACCACCTCGCGCGACAGCAGCATCGCAAAGCGCACAGCCTTCTCGGCGAGCCGATCCCAGCGCTCGAGCGGCATCAGCACGAACGGCCACTGCAGGCCGCGCAGGTCGATCGGGCCTTCGCCGCCCAGCTGGCTATCGATTAGCTCGTAATGGCGCTTGATAGCCTTCAGCATGATGATCACCAGCGGGATTACCAGTGTGGTGATCCAGGCGCCCTCGGCAAATTTCGCCGACAGGATCACGGCGAGCGCGATGCCCGTCCCCGCCGCCCCGGTCCCATTGATCAGGAGACGCACCCTGTTGCCCTGCTGGCGCGCCCAGCGGAACGCCATCCCGAGCTGCGACAGCGTAAACGCCAAGAACGCGCCAACGGCGAAGAGCGGGATCAGCCGGTCGGTAATCCCGCCGAAAACCGTGAGCAGCAGTCCGGCGGTCGCCGCCAACCACAGGATGCCGACCGAGTAAACCAGGCGCCGCCCCGGCGTTGCAAAGGTGCGCGGCAAGTATCCGTCCCGGGCCGCCAGGCGGCAGAGCCTCGGAAAATCCACAAAGCTCGTATTGGCCGACAGACACAGGACCGCGAGCAGGCTGCCTATTGCGATAAAATAGATTACGCCGTGTCCGACGATGGCGCCGGTCAGCTGAGAAAGGACACTCTGATAGCCCGGCTGCGTCTCGTCCATTGCCCCGACGCCATAAACGGGGCAGATATACGAAATGACGGTGAGCAACAGCCCCAGGATCAGCACGATCACAGTCAATGTCCGGTGCGCGTGCTTGACCGTAGGATCCCGGAACGCGCTGACGCCATTGCTGACCGCCTCGACCCCGGTCATCGCCGTGCAGCCGCTGGCAAACGCGCGCAGCAGCAACCACAATGTCACGGCTTGGGTAGGGGTGGGAAGCGGCGGTGGCGGTACGACCGGGACCGGGCTTCCGCCGGCGGCGAGCGCCTTCGCCACCCCGAACAGCAAAACCCCGCCAAGGCTGGCTACGAACAGGTAAGTTGGTACCGAAAAAACCAGGCCCGCTTCCAGCGTGCCCCTGAGATTGACGATCGTAATCAGCGCCAGCACCGCCAGGCACAGTTCGAGGGTGTACGGGTGGAGCTGCGGGATAGCTGAGGTCAGCGCGCCGATGCCGGCCGAGATCCCGACCGCGACGTTGAGGACATAGTCGATCATCAAGGCGCTGGCGGCGAGCAAGCCGGCATTCGCTCCGAGGTTTTCCCTGGCGACGGTGTAGGAACCACCATTGCTCGGATAGGCCTCGATGGTCTGCCGATAGGAAAGGTAGAGCAACGCCAAGAGTACCAGGATGGCGGCCATGATCGGCCGGATCAGGTGCAGCCCTTCGGCACCGAGCGGAATGAGGATGGTCAGCGCAGCCTCGGGGCCATAGGCTGAGGAGCCGAGCCCGTCCAGGCCCATCGCGGGGACGCCCTCGATCGCGGCGATCTTGCGCGCCTCACCCTCCTGGTTCGCTAGTCGCCGTCCGATCAAAATGCTGGAAAGATTCATCCTCATACCCTGCAAGGAACCGCTCACAGTGCAAACAGGATGCGGGAGGCGGTGTCCCGAAGGATCACGCTTTGCTTCGATAAGAGGGCGACGACCACATCACTGGCGGATAGAATTACGAGCGGAGCCTGCGATGACGATGGTGCAATCGGATCGGCCTTTCGCTAGGCCGATCGCGACCTTCGGGACAATCCGATGGGAACAGACGGGTTCGAATTTGTCGAATATATCGGGCCCGACCGGCAGGCCCTGGCGAGGCTGTTCGAACGCATATGGTTCGCCGGTCCGCCATCGCTCGAAGAACGTGAGTCTCTATAAGCAGCACGACATTATTTTCATTTTAAACGCCCGGCCGGAGAGGTTTACCCAGGCCTTCGAACGTGTGGTAGTCTGCTGATCGCCGCCCTGAATTCCACATGTGGCGAACCGTGCCGCGGCCGATCAGCTTGTCGCCAATGTGCTGCCGATCGTTCGGACCATCCGAGCATCACCAGCCTCGCTTGCATCGCTGAGGCGCTCAATGCTCGTGACGTTCGAACCGCGCCGGCGGCGCCTGGCATACCTCGACAGCGCGCAACCTGCTCTCTCGGGCGCCGGCTTGATTTTCTGGGCGGCTGCCTCGCGCGTTGTGGGCTCGGAAAATTCCTTCCGCGCGTGATGGGCGGGGGCGAGCGAACCGGGGCGCCAAGCCCCGACAAAGAGCTTCTACTGGAACAGGTTTCTGGCGACTGGGCGGTCAGCACCGATCCGTCCGTGCATATCGAAGCGCTCAACAAACTCTTCGACAGCGGCGTCACGATCGTCAAACGTCGCTCGGGCCAGCCAAACCATCAGAAGGTCATTGAGTTTTACGCAAACAATATCCTTCCCAGCTTCCGGAACCGCTCGTAGTCGGGGTGCGACGCTGCTATTTTTGGTGAAAACTAGCCGTCGGTGGGGGCATGTCCCCGCCCGACGTCCGGAAGTCGGCTGTGCAGCTCTTCTAACAAGTGCTCGACAGCCACGTGCTGCGTGAGCTCAGAACTCTCGGGATCGTGGTGCTGCTCCACGCCAAGATGCGCACCGAGGCGCTCAAGCATCTGAATGATCCTTGTCGCGCGGCGCTTGGTAAGAAGGTTCACTTGCAAATCGAGATGATCGCGGCGATGGGCGACTATCCCCATGCGGTTCTGTTTCATTAGGATGAAGGCCGCGATCAAGACCGCCTCCAGGGAGGTGATCGCAGACAATAATGGGTAGGGGAAGGGGTCGAAGGGAGTTATCCATGGGATCTTCCCGGCATTCACAATAACCCAACCGCTGGATGCCAAGATCTGCAGCGCGACGAACGCGATCGTGCCTACGAATTCGCTGATCGCGTCTGTGAGTGCTTCGCTGCTCGACCGGGGTTGTAGGGCTTCGTTCTCAACCCGGATCACGGTCTCGATGTTTTCCGCAACTGACTCCGGTGCGCGGCCCTTTGATGGTTCATTCATCCACAGATATCCAAACTGCCGTGGCTCCGCACATTATGAACGTCTACAGCATCACGTCTTTATTCCGGCCTACGCTGCGGCATGAGGCGGCCACTGCGCTTAAAAAACGAAGATGGGGAGCTGTTCGGTTCCCGACCTCCCGGAAGATTGCGGAGAGCGAACACAACAGCTTCCTAATCGAGCATTGCTGCACGACGTCATCAGGAACGCAGCATCGGCCCAAAGTGTTCGTAGTGCCGAGCAAGCTGGCTCTATTCGTGCGGTACGCGATTCCCGCACGCGGTCCGGGAAGAGATTTGATTTGGCAAACCGAAACCGCGTTTCCAATGCTGCGGCAGCTAGGAAGAAGAAGTGTTCCGAGCTGGTACAAGTAGTGCTCGACCCGATGGAGGCGGCCAAACTGGCCAAGCTGCGCCATGTCAGCGACCAGATGCCGGGGATCACACGACATAAGGCGCGGCACGGTTTTGATTACCAGTACCCCGATGGAGCGTTCGTGCGCGACATCGACACCTTGAACCGTATCCGCTCGCTGGTGATCCCCCCGGCCTGGGCTGCGGTCTGGATCTGTCCTTACCCGAACGGCCATATCCAAGCCGTCGGAAGGGACAAGCGTGGACGCAAGCAATATCGTTATCACCCGCGTTGGCGCGAGGTCCGCGACGAGTCGAAATATGGCAAGATGCTGATATTCGGCAGGGTTCTGCCGGTAATCAGAGAGCGGGTCGAGGCCGATTTGTGCAGGCGCGGGCTGCCGCGCGAGCGCGTCCTCGCGGCCGTCGTTCGGTTGATGGAAATGACACTCTTCCGCGTTGGCAACACCGAATACGCCAGGACAAACAAGAGCTACGGTCTGACGACGCTACGCGATAAGCATGTCGGGATCGACGGCAGCCATGTCCATCTGAGCTTTCAGGGGAAGCACGGCCTGCGCCACGAAACCGATATCAACGACCGCCGACTGGCCCGCATTATCAAAGGCTGCCGCGATTTGCCTGGTTACGAGCTTTTCCAATACCTCGATGAAGACGGCAACCGGCATACGATAGATTCAGCGGACGTCAACGATTACTTGCGCCAAATCAGCGGCGAAGAAATTACCGCCAAGGATTTTCGAACCTGGGCTGCCACCAATCTCGCGGCTTTGGCGCTGCAGGAATTCGAACTTTTCGATACCGAGGCAAAGAAGAAGCGGGCGGTGGTGCGCGCGGTCGAAAAGGTGGCCAAGCACTTGGGTAATACGCCGGCGATTTGCCGGCGATGTTATATCCATCCGGCAATTTTCGATGGCTATCTCGACGGAACCTTGCTGACTACCCTGAAGGAACAGGCTCGCAACTACCTTGCCGAAAACGTCATAGGGATGAGTGCGGAAGAAGCGGCCGTTATCGCATTCCTTAGCTTGCGCCTCGGCCAGCTCGAACGAGAACACAAGGCGGCGCCCGCCAGTTCTCCCAGCGCCAACCCCAGAACTCAGAATAGCCGCTCGAGCGCAAATATACCAAATCGCCAGAATTCATCCACACTCGTTGAACTGATTGCGCTCCGCGTTGTTCTCCCGCTGACACCACTGCGTCTCACGATTGCGCAACTGGGAACGAAGAGGAACTCGTGTCGAGGATCAGGTCGCGATCGTCGGTGTTGGAAATTGCGCCTCGTCGCTCGTTCAGGGCGTCGAATTCTACCGCTGTGCGGCCGCGGGTTCGCCAATTCCGGGGATAATGCATCTCGAACTCGGCGGCTATTCCATTGGCGATATCGATTTCGTTGCGGCCTTCGACATCGCTGTCGGCAAAGTCGGCTGCGAACTGGCCAAGGCAATTCTTGCGCCTCCAAATAACACGGAGAAGTTCGCGAGCGTTCCGCCGCTCGGCGTTGAGGTGCAGCGCGGTCCGACCTATGACGGCATCGGCCGGTATCTGCAGGATGTAGTTGTAGAATCGCCGGCCCTCGAAGACGACGTCGCAAAAACGCTGCGCGCCACTGGCGCAGAAATCGTTGTGTCTTATCTACCGGTCGGGGCGGAGACCGCATCGCGCTGGTATGCGGAGCAGGCGTTGGCAGCGGGCTGCGCTTTTGTGAATTGCATTCCGGTCTTCATTGCCAAGAACCCCGCCTGGTGCCGGCGGTTCGAGGAGCGCGGGCTACCGTTGATCGGCGATGATGTGAAAAGCCAAGTCGGCGCCACAATCGTCCATCGCGTGCTCGCCAATCTGTTTCGCGAGCGGGGTGTGCAGGTCAACCGTACTTACCAGCTCAATTTCGGCGGCAACAGTGATTTCCAAAACATGCTCGAGCGCGAGCGGCTTGAGTCGAAAAAACGCTCGAAAACCGACTCGTTGACCAGTCAGCTCGGCGAAACATTGTCGGACGCACACGCTCACATTGGACCTAGCGACTTCGTTCCGTGGCTGACGGACCGAAAATGGTGCTACATCAGGCTCGAAGGGACGAGCTTTGGCAATCTGCCGCTGAACTGCGAACTCAAGCTCGAAGTCTGGGACTCCCCCAATTCAGCCGGTGTCGTAATCGACGCGATCCGTTGTGCCAAGCTGGCTCTCGATCGGCGGATCGGCGGCGCACTGGTCGGTCCGTCGAGCTATTTCATGAAGAGCCCGCCCGAGCAGTTTACCGATTACGAGGCGCGCGCCAGAACCGAGGCGTTCATTCGCGGTGAGATGGAAGCCTGAGAAAAAAAGCAAGCCCGTCCCATAATGAAAAATCGCGTGTCCCTAAACGCTGAACGGTAAATCCATTGGCAGCGGCCAATTGCTGTACATCGCGGCGGTCGGCTTCGTCGCCGCGATAGGAAAAGTTCAGGATCAAGAGGGTCCCTCCCGACCGCAATCGCCGGGCGCAGTCACGTACGTGTCGTGCCGCGATCTCGGGGTCGGCGGCGAACATACAAGGGATGGAGTCTATCGCCAGGATGAGGTCGAATGATCGGTCGTCGAATGGAGTGAGGTCCCGGCCATTACACAGGTGGAATGTTACGTTTGCCAGGTCGCGACACCGCCGTCGCGCCTCGTCGATCATATAGGGGGAGATATCGATGGCAGTGATCAACGAGTGGCGCCAGGGCCAGCTCGATGCGCCCGATCCCACAACCGATGTCGAGCACCGTCAGATCCAAACCCAGCAGGTTCCACTCGGCCAAACGCGTCATGATCTCATTGGTGGCGCGGTCGAGAATTTGCGAGGAGCCGAGAGAATAGAGCGCGACCGATGCTTCCGGCGCGATAGCGACTGCCCCATCGAATAGGGCGCGGATGGCACTAACCCCGCCCCTCCCGGCAGCGGCCAGATCCACTAGACCACCTTCCACAAGCGCTGTGACCTGAGTCAGGTGGTCCGAATTCGCGGCAGCCAAGTCGATAAGATCCGCGAGCTTCCCACGCTCTGGCGCCGCCGCGACGAGACCCTCCAATGTCGAGGCCAACGCTCTGGCTTCCCCGAGATGCAAAGCGAAATGCATTAGCGTGATCTCGCCGGAAATTTCGCCGGCCAGATAACGCGCAAGCGGGACGCGCAGCTCCGGCGAGCACACGGAACTCAGGGTTTCGGTTAGCATCGGCGCCTCAATGTGCGTGCCACATTCCGCCGGTCGACCGCCCCCCAGGCATATTTATAAGCCTCGCCACCGCGCAAGAAATGGAACTCCCGCACACCTTCGCGGATCGCCTCCTCGATTGCATGACCGATGATTTGCACACCCGGACACAACTCAGCGCAATCGGGATCGAACCCGCTGAGATAGGCATAAGCCGAGCGGTTTGCAGTAAACCCGTAATATGCCGCTACCGGCGAATTTCCGATCCTCAGCAAATATAGGCGGAGCATGTCTGCATCGGCCAGCCGCGCGGCCGCAATCAAATGAAAGCGCCTCACCATGGGATCGGCGCAGACACCCCGCCCGCCTGCGCGCTGCCAACGGCGTTCGTGGAGTCGGAAGAGCTCGCCCATACATGCTTCGACCGTGCTGATCTCAGCTCTGGTCACGGTTACATCACCAACCGCGGCTGCCCGCCGACGGGCACGCCGCAAATAGCGCGAAGTCTTGTACGGTACGACCTCACGCAGCCTTTCGACAACGCTCGGTAAGCCCAGAACGGGACAGGTTTCACCATCACTTCTGTCCTCCGAAAGTGCGGATGGACATCGTGCGGCAAGCAGGACTCCACCAGGGGGAAGATCCGGCAAATGGCACTCGTCCCACCCCGGCACTGCGTTCAGACTCTCCAATAAGGTACTTCCCAATCCTGGGAAACGCGGATCGATCAGCGCGTCGAAGTAATCTGACAGACTGACCCCGAATGGCAACAGTTTCCGGCACCCCGGCTCGTCGAGGACATACAGCGGCATGAGGCCGATCAAGCGATCATCCTCATGCGCAGCCGCCACCGATGGTGGCGTGTTGCCGAAACAGCTCCACCAGGACAGTAGCCACTCAGACGACTGGAAGGGGGTCGCATCCGGGATACGGCGCCATAGCGCCCGCCATTCCGGGGCGAGCCGTTCGACTTCAGCCTCCGTCGTGATCTGGTCTATGCGGACCATCGCTCTGTAGACAGTTTTCGTGCTGCGAGCTCTCGATAATATCCAAAATAAGCCTCGATCATGGGCTCCTGGGAAAATCTCCGACGCGCTGTTTCTCGACAATGTTCCCGGTCTATGCTGTCGACTGCATGGATCGCCTCGGCCATTTCGCGATGATCGCTCACAATAAAGCCGGTGACGCCAGGATCGATGATGTCTGGCAGCGCTCCGGCCGAATATGCCACGACCGGCGTTCCGCAGGCGATCGCCTCCATCGCCACCAGCGAACTGGTTTCCGGAATGAGGCTCGGCATCAACAGACAACGCGCTGCGATCAGAAAGCGGCGTTTGCGAACAAAACCGAGAGGACCCAAAAAGCGCACCGTAGGCCCTAGCCGCGGTTGGACATCGGTGGCAAAATAACGTTCGTGGGCCTCGTAGGGAAAGACTTGCCCCGCTATGATCAGAGGAATTTGCGCCAGGGCCGCAGCGTCGATCGCGTGGTGGAAACCCTTTTCCGAGCATATGCGGCCCAAGGCCAAGGCAAACTGCCGTTTTGCGTGGTGGGCTTGCAGCGGCGCGACCGGCACACCATTGGGAATCTCCGGCAGCATCGCGTCGCTGTCCGGAAAGGACCGCTTCTGGGAGGCCGAGACGCAGTTGAAGTACAGCCCGGGACGGCAGTTTGACAGAGCTTCGGCAGGATAGTGATCGACCGGCAGGTGCAGAGTCACCAAGATCGGCACGCAGTGCGTCGGCAAGTACTCGGCAAAATCGTGACCATGAAAGTGGACGATGTCGATCGGCCATTCGCGCAGGGCCTCATCAATCCGCAGCCGATGCAATTTTAGCGCGTGTCGGCGGGCGTCGTCGTTGATCTTGGCCGTGAGCGCGCCCGTGGCGAACAGCCTGCCTGCGATCTGCGAGCCTGCACAACCGACCACCAGTGACCAGTGGCCGGCCGCGACCAGAGCCCGGTCGAGCGCCGAGAGCACCTGCTCCGCGCCGCCGACAGTGTCGGGCCCGACTGGCGCGAATGGATAGGCGACATTGAGAACCGTCAACCGCGTGGGCATGCGGGTGAGCCAAGCCGGTCCAGGGCCAACCGGGTTTGCTGTCGCCAGAGCGCACCGTTGATCTTCCAGCCCAGCCTCTCGTAATGGACCGCACCTCGGGGAGGCGGCTCGCGGAAATCATATTGCGGTGCTTCACGGAAGCTCTCGGTCTCGACAGCGAACCCGGCCAGCAGTTCACGCTTGCGAAGCAAAACAATCGATCATCCGCTTTTTCCGCAGGCGATCCACAGCAGTCAATGTCAGTGTCGTCACAGCGTGCTGGCTCGGAAGAAAAACCCCGGTCGCAAGCCCACGCCCGTCGGCATGGTATCCAGTCATTTCGATGATCGCCGGCACCGATCCCCCTCGCGCCTCGATCAGCCCGCAAGCAAGACTGACAGCCAAGCTCGCTGCGTCGTGGTCAGGATGTCCGCCTTCATAAGCATGAACGAAGATTGCGTCAGGAACTTCTGTCCGCAGCAACCCTGACAGGCGCCCGGTCAACTTTGGAGATAGAACCAAGCCTCCTGGTCGATGATACCAGTGAATTCGGTTCTGAGACCGCGCGCTTGTCCGACTTCGAGCGCTGCAGCGAGTTCGGCCCGCCGGACAGCAGCATACTCCGCAATGGTCGCAAATCCGTGCGCATGCGCATCGCGCCCATCGCGCGGAGCACCGTCAGTGACCTGTACCAGC
>Ga0207693_10005347_pt1 | contig 10729 bp, 6 predicted proteins | sample LARL81metaG_FD_184347 | JGI IMG/M metagenome (GOLD analysis project Ga0207693, IMG submission 184347) | Corn, switchgrass and miscanthus rhizosphere microbial communities from Kellogg Biological Station, Michigan, USA - LAR L8-1 metaG... | ecosystem: Host-associated > Plants > Roots >... | reverse complement strand
CCGCATTCACCCCAACGAGAAAAAATGCCGCCTTCACCTTCGCGGCCTTTAAAATATCGAGAATTTTCGGCGTCCACTCCGGGTCGGGCCCGTCATCAAAGGTCAAAGCCACCTCGTGTGCGTCGCCGGCACCCTGATGGTACAATGTCGGAAACTCCGGGAATTTGGTGTAGGTCGCAGCAAGATAACCGTCCTTGTCGACAGTCAGGCTGCGCATTCCGTCCGCCCGCGATTCGTCCACTGTTACGACCTCCCCATCGCCGACGTCAGCGATGGTATCGGTCCCACGCAATACCTCCAGGAGCGACCGTGTACTGGCGTCGAACTTGAAATCAGACGGTGTGCTCAGCGCATCCCAAATCGCGTTATCTTCTGTTCCCAGGCGATACAAGGCAATGCCGCCTGCCTTTTGTTTCCGAACTTCGCGCAGTTCGTTCAGGAATGTAACAACATCAAGAAACCAGACCGCATGCTCTACATCGTTATCCTCATAATAGAAGTATGCATTGTAACCGGGAGCGCTTACTTCAGTCGACTCGATTCCGGCACTGCTCGCGCGACTCATTGCCTCCGGAAAACTGATTAGTTCCGCTTTCTTTCCGCCAATGACCCAGTCGTAACCGTAGCTACCGAGCGCGATGATCCATTGTCTCGGGTCGGAATCTTCCATGAGCACGTGCAACCAGCCTTCGAACCACATCCGCGAGGCCAGCGGGCCGGGCGCGTCAACATCGGAAGTCTCGTCGAATAACATCGCCACGAAGCGATCGATATACGGAGACAGTTCGTCGAAATCGATGTAGTCGATTTCCTGGCCGGGCGAAACAATCAACCATAGCTGGCGGCCGTCCCGATGAAGTGCATTGGCAAACTTCTCGAGTAGTTCGGTGAAGTCTTTTTTGTAGGTTGGATCCAGTTGCTCCCAGTCGACTACTACTCCCGCCGCTTTCGCATTGCGGAGAACTACCAGCACATTGGCGATGAACTTCTCTTGTCGCTCCGGCGGACCGTGCGCCACATTCTCCACCGCTTCCGGTTGCCAGCTATCGCCCACCAGATTCGTTAGCAGCGGCATGAGCGCGATACCCTTGTTTTGCGACAGTTTGGAAACCCGCGCGTCGGCATCGATTTGCAAATCGCCAACCCCGTTGACCATCGACATCCACTCGGGGCAGACATGCGTGATCTGCGACGCATGCTGTTCGAGCGAGGAATAGCTGTAGGGATCGCCGTTCGTGTAAAAGGCCAGCCGCACCTCATTTCCCGACACTTTGCGATGCACTCGCGGCGGCGTTGTAGTGGGCGAGCCTGCGACTGCCGCTGGCACCGCGAGTTTTTTCGCCGCCTGCTTGGTCGCCTCAAATTTTTGCCACAGCAGCGAATTCGGCGCCGATCGTTGACCGGCCGGATTTTGTGTTTGCAGCGACTTCAACTGCCCCTTCAATTGCCGCAAAGAAAAAGGCGCGGTCATCCGCGGTGCGATGAACAGCGTTTCGACAAATAAGACCGTGGCTAGAAAAACCAGCACGCTGGTGATCAGCAATAGAGTGCGGAGACGTGGCCAGCGTTTTCCGAGCGGATCGGAGAATACAAATGGCGTCAGCCCGGGCGGAACATCTTCTGGCATTGGCTTGTTAATTTGCCCCGATTATGAAGAAGTGCGAACAAGGAAACGGCGGTCATTTTAAGTGGGCGGCGGTTATCATTGTCCGATTTGGTGTCGCACAAGATCCGGATAGCGCACGCGTATAACCGATGCTGCCCCGCATCAACTCTTCAACGCTGTGGCCAACTCGCGGGCCCGTTCTCGCAGTAACTCCTTCGCTTCCGGAATAGGCCCTCCAAGTTCGTAAACGCCCTCAAAGAGATCGCGCACTTTCGAATTTGCTTCGGCGCGCCCCACAACCGCGAAGACCGGTTTACCAAACTTGCGCGCCAGATCAGCAACGCTAGCCGGTGTCTTCCCTTCCAGCGTTTGATTATCGAGTTTGCCTTCTCCGGTAATGATCACGTCAGCGCGTTTGATTTTCTCTTCCAACCCCACGGCTTCAGCCACGACCTCAAAGCCAGGGCGAACTTTCGCATCACAAAAACTCATCAAACCAAACCCAAGCCCGCCTGCTGCGCCCGCGCCGGGTTTGTTGCGGAAATCGCAGCCCAGATCGCCCGCAGTCGCGTCGGCCAACCTGGTCAATGCACGTTCCAGAATTTCGAGCTGCTCCGGCGTCGCACCCTTCTGCGGGCCGAACGTCCGCGTCGCGCCGTTCTGACCTAACAGCGGATTTTTCACATCTACCGCGGCGATAATTCTCGACGAGGAGATCACATCGAAGACCCGTGAGAAATGGCCTTCACCTGCCGCTTCGCGTACGGCCTTCAAGCCTGATTCCCAAGACACCTGCGGCCTGTGTCCTCCTCTCCCCGGGGGAGAGGACTGAGGTGAGGGTGGAACAAGTCGCTTCAACTTCACCAGCGACCCGACATCGGTAAGCTCGCTCTCACCTTCTCCAAGAAATCGAAATCCCAGCGCTCGCGCCATTCCAAGGCCACCATCATTTGTGGCGCTGCCACCGAGTCCGATGATGATCTCGCGCGCGCCGCGTTTTGCGGCATCGAGCAACATTTCGCCGACGCCGAATGTATTTGCGCGCAGAACGTCCCGGGCAGTGTTCTTCAGCCGGCGCATCCCGGCCGCCTCGCTCATCTCCATCACCGCGCTTTCGCCTAACCAGACGTAGGATGCTTCAATCGGATCACCGAGCGGACCGTGGACGCTGCATGTCACCCACTTGCCACCACGCGTTTTGCAAATGACTTCCGCCGTTCCCTCCCCGCCATCCGCCATGGGTGCAATTTCGATTTCGGCATTTTGAATTACATCGCGAATTCCGAGCGCGATGTTTTCTGACACTTCTTGCGCGCTGAGTGAACCCTTGAATTTGTCGGGTGCGACGAGGAATTTCATCGAGGAAGGTTAAAAAACGTTATAAAGTTAATTTGCGGCCGACACGGCCGCCGCTACAGCAATCCTCCGATTTAACGCCTTAACCTGCGCTCCAAAATCTCGCCCGCCAATCGCGGGTTGGCCTTTCCTTTCGACAACTTCATCACCTGGCCCTTGAGAAAATTTAGCGATGCCGTATTGCCTGCTTGAAAATCCGCCGCCGGCTTCGGATTGGCTGCGATCACTTCGTCGCAAATTCTTTCAATCGTGTTCACGTCGCTGAGTTGCTCGATTCCTTTCTCCCGAACAATCGCATCCGCGCTTTTGCCGGTGGCAAACATCTCGGCAAAAACCTCCTTCCCCTGTTTGCTGCTCACCTTTCCTGAATCGATCAGCGCGACCAGTTCGTTCAAGCCCTGAGCTGGAATCGGACAGTCAGTAATCGGTTTTCCCGCGGTTGAAAGCGCGCTTTGCAGATCGTTCAGAATCCAATTCGCGATTGCCTTCGGCTTCTTTGAATCGCGCGCCGCCTCTTCAAAATAAGCCGCCAACTCCAGGTCATCGGCAAGTACACCGGCATCGTAGGGAGTGATATCGTATTGCTGAACGAAGCGGGCGCGCTTTTGTTTTGGCAATTCGGGCAAGCGCGCGCGCACATCTGAAAGTAAGACCTTGGTTTTTACCGGCACCAGATCCGGATCGGGGAAATATCGATAATCATGCGCGCTTTCCTTGCTTCGCATCAAAAAGGTCTCGCCCCTGGCATCGTCCCAGCCGCGTGTCTCCTGTTCCAGCTTTTCACCGCGCTCCAGCGACGCGATTTGTCGCGCGACCTCGTAGGTTAAGGCGCGTCGCACTCCGCTGATCGAGTTCATGTTTTTGATCTCGATCTTGGCCCCGAGTTCCGTCTGCGTTTCCGGTCGCACCGACACATTACAATCGCAACGCATCTGCCCCTTCTCCATATCCGCATCGCTTACACTTCCGTAGATCAGGATTTGCCTGAGAGAGGTCAGAAATGCGAAGGCCTCTTCTGGAGAGGCGATCTCCGGCTGGGTCACGATTTCCATCAAGGGCGTACCGGCGCGATTGAAATCGATCCCGGTAGTGGTTTCAAAATGAAAACTCTTGGCTACGTCTTCTTCCAGATGAATGCGGACGAGATGCACTTCCTTGTCCGGAGTCGCGATATTCTTTTGCGCATCTTTCGGATAAGCCAGGTCATGCAACGGCACCTTCCCGTTCGTGCATAAGGGCATGTCGTACTGCGAAATCTGATAATTCTTCGGCATGTCAGGATAGAAATAGTTCTTGCGATCGAATTTCGAGATATCGGCAATATCGCACTCCAGCATAAGTCCCGTTAGGAGCGTAAAACGCAGCGCTTCCTCATTCATCACCGGCAAGGCCCCCGGCAAACCGATGCAGACAGGGCAGGTATGTGAATTTGGCTCGGCCCCAAACTCGACCGGACACGTGCAAAACATTTTCGACCGCGTCCTTAATTGCGCGTGCACTTCGAGACCGATGGTCGTTATGTACTTCATCGTTCTGTTGTTCTCAAACCAAGTCCACAAAGGTCACTTCTACGAGGTTAAATTGTTAAAAAGTTGCGTTGTTAAGACGCTGTTCGGTTTAACGATTTAACGTTTTAACGAATTACGCTGCTATTTTTTTTGCAGCGCATAATCCAGCGCTCGTTCCAGATCGAATTTTTTGATCCGGGTTTGCAGCGACGGATCATTCAGAGCGTCGATCATGCGCTGGTTTTTCATCAGCTCAAAAATCTGCCCGCTTGCGATCAGCTGCATTACCTGCCGATCGTTCCGTAACGCCACTACCCTGGGATGCTCGCTGATTTCGCGGGCGCCGGGAAAAGAAAGAAATCGTTCGGCGCACTGCGGATTGGAGGCCACCTCGCCCGCTTTCTCCAACCCGCGATAGAGCCCCGGCGGAAGCGGATCGACGGCACGCACTGCCTCGCCGACATGACCGTGTTCGAGCGAGTTCTTCATATCCGCCGCCATTGTCATGAGCGGGTTGGGTGGTGATACCGATGCAGCGGGGTCGACAATTCCATTCGGGTGTGCGGAGATGGCAGGCGGCTTCTGTGTGTGCAATTGCGCCTGTGCCACCGAGCCAACCATCCGAATTCCGGTAAAAGTCAGCCAAAGCGTGAATACTCCGAGGAGAATCCCGAGGAACGCACCCGTGATTCCCCAAATCAACCGGATGACCGGTGATGGTTGTTGCGCGGTTTTTTTGAACAGGAAAGCGCCGATCAGGTTAATGGCAGCGAAAAGGATAAACGCTAAAATTGTGCCGCCCACTGCGGAAAGAATCGGATCCGGGAGCTTTAGGTGCGGGCGTAGCAGCGGGACGGTGGCGCCGGCGGCAAAGAAACCGCACGAGTATGCGACAATGATGGCAATCACTCTCACCAATTGCCGGATGAGACCGAGCCGCCAACCGTGAATGACCTCAAGTAGGAGGATGACGACGGCTAACGAGATGAAGACAATTTGCCAGTTCGAGCCGGAAGTGGCGGCCGGCTGCGGGTTAGTGATGGCGGCGAGGATGCAAAAATCCTGAATCTTCGCCTCAAACGGACGAACTTGGCTCACTTTTTCGAAGTGCACGTGAAAGGGCTATCGAACGTTTTCTCTAAGAATGATCGGCGGCCCTTGACAGCCGTTTTGTTTCGGTCGGCAGGTCCGAGCCGGACTAGCACTGAAACAGCCGTTCCTTGAATCCTCCGTGTGCTCGCAGACATTTCCATCCCAAAAAACCTGGCTCCCTTGTCAAACTGACCAACTTGCTACCCCATCGAGATTGCTTTCTGGCGCAGCGCATGATCGCACAAAACCAGAGCGGTCATTGCCTCCACCATTGGGACAGCCCGCGGTAGGACACATGGATCGTGGCGCCCGCGCGCGGCGAGCTTCGTTTTTTTACCCGATGAAGTAATGCTGTCCTGCTCCCGCGCGATGGTCGCCGTCGGTTTAAAGGCAACGCGAAAGTAAATTTCCTCGCCGTTGGAAATGCCGCCCTGGATTCCGCCGGAAAAATTCGTGCGCGTCACAATGCGGCCACCGCGTTTTTCGAACGCATCGTTGTGCTCCGATCCGTGCATGCGTGTCGCGGCAAACCCGGAACCAATCTCGAAGCCTTTGGTAGCCGGCAAACTCAACATCGCTTTCGCGAGATCCGCTTCCAGCTTGTCGAAAACGGGCTCTCCCAGTCCGGCGGGAATGTTGCGCGCGACACATTCAATTACGCCCCCGAGCGAGTCGCCCGCGGCCCGTGTTTCCTCAATCAAATCGACCATCATCTTCGTTGCCGCCTTATCGGGACAACGAACGACCGAGGATTCAACCGCCGCCGCCTTAACTTTCGAGCGATCAATTTTGGTAATGATCTGATGAACCTGGCTAACGAAAGCGACGATCTCGATTTTCGGAAAGAGCGTTGCCAGCACGTTGCGCGCAATCGCCGCGGCAGCGACGCGACCAATGGTTTCACGCGCGCTGGCCCGGCCGCCGCCCTGCCAGTTGCGAATTCCGTATTTGGCCTGGTAGGTAAAGTCGGCGTGGGAGGGACGAAACGTTTCACGCATCGTTTCGTAGGCCTCAGGCCGCGCGTCTTCGTTTCTAACGAGAACTGTTATCGGGGTGCCGAGAGTTTTTCCTCCGAAAACGCCGGACAAAATTTCGCTTTTATCCGGTTCCTTTCGTTGGGTGGTGATTTTGCTCTGGCCCGGACGGCGGCGATCGAGTTCCCGTTGAATGTCATTATTCGACAAATCAATCCGCGGCGGACAACCGTCGACAACGACTCCGATCCCACCCCCGTGCGATTCGCCGAAGGTGGTGACGCGAAAAAGTTGGCCAAAACTGTTGCCCATGCCGCATTGTAGCACAGGCATCCTGCCTGTGGGGCCAACGGGCGTCTCGCCTGTTGTGCAAAAGGACATAGACATTCCTGTCCGCGCCGCCGGCTGACATTCTGTCCGCTGTCGGCAGGTTTCAGGGCCGCTGGGCACACAGGTTGAAAGCCTATGTTCCTACTTTTGTTCGGCTCGGAATTCAACGGGCGAGACGCCCGTTGGCCCCACAGCCGGGACGGCTGTGCCACATCAAATCGCTTCGAAAGCGAACTGGAGATCGTCAATCAGATCGCGCACGCCTTCGACGCCGACACTTAATCGCACCAGTGAATCGCTGATGCCGAGCTGTTCGCGCATTTCTTTCGGGACCGAAGCATGCGTCATGATCGCGGGATGATCGATCAGGCTTTCGACGCCGCCCAAGCTTTCCGCGAGCGCAAACAGGTGCGTGTTCTCGAGAAATCGTCGCGTGCCCTCGAGATCCGTTTTCAAAACGACCGTCACAATCCCGCCGAAAGCGCGCATTTGCTGGCGGGCGAGATCATGCTGGGCATGCGTTTTTAGCCCGGGATAATGGACTGACTTCACATGCGGCTGTTCCTCAAGCCAGCGCGCGATTTCCAACGCGTTGGAGCAATGCCGTTCCATTCGCAACGCCAGCGTTTTCAACCCGCGCATGGCCAGAAAACTGTCGAACGGCCCGGCGATCGCGCCGACTGAGTTTTGGAGAAATGCGATCTGATTGGCCAGTTCTTTGTTTTCGCCGACCACGATCACCCCCCCTACCATATCGGAATGTCCGTTCAGATATTTTGTGGCGGAATGGACCACCATATCGAAGCCAGCTTCAATGGGCCGCTGAATCCATGGCGTCGCAAAGGTATTATCGGAAACACTGATGATCTTTTTTTCCCGCGCGATTTTCGAGATTGCTTCGAGGTCGATGATTTTCAAAAGCGGATTGCTCGGCGTTTCGATCCAAACCATGCGCGTGTTGCGTTTGATCGATTTTTGGAAGTTCGCCGCGTCGGTTAGATCGACGAAGGTGAAATCCAGATTGGCAGAACGGCGCCGGACTTTTTCGAAAAGCCGGAATGTTCCCCCGTAGAGATCGTCGCTCGCGATCACGTGCGAGCCGCTATCGAGGGCATCGAGGGCAGTCGCCATTGCGGCGAGCCCGGAGGCAAAGGCCCAGCCGCGCGTCCCGCTTTCCAAATCAGCAATACATTTTTCGTAAGCCAGGCGGGTTGGATTGATCGAGCGCGCGTAATCGTAACCTTTGTGTTTGCCCGGACTTTCCTGCACATAGGTCGAGGTCGCGTAAATCGGCGTCATGATCGCGCCGGTCGAGGGGTCCGGTTCCTGTCCGGCGTGAATGGCGCGGGTAGCAATGTCGTAGCTTTTCATCGGAAAAAGGTGATCCGCAGATTACGCAGATTCGGCCGATTAGGAAATGGATTTAGGAGGCCGAATCACCTGGGTCGTCCCGGGCGTAAATCGGGGGATCCCGCCTCGGAAACTTTAAGGTAATTTCATTGGGATCCCTCGGTCCGAGCGGACTGGCATTTTCGCTCGGGATGATTCAGGTAGGGGCGGTTTACCGAACCGCCAGCGGGCGACTCCGAGCCGGAGTGGCAAGGTCAATCGCCCTACCTCGCAGACGGACCTGTGCCCATTGTGTTTAGCTGAACTCGCGTTCGACTGGTGATTTCGGCATGTGCCGGCGCAGGTAGGAGAGCAGATCGCTGCGGGTGATGAGGCCGAGAAATTGATCACCGTCCATGACAATGGCGACACGCCCCCGATTGAATACGCCGAACAGATCATCAATTTTCGCGGAAGATGGGAGCGTTTCCAATTGATCGGTCATCGCCTGCTTCACTTGATAATTAAAATGCGAAGCATCACGATGGACCTTCACCAAAATGTCGGATTCATCGATGATGCCGACTACACGGCCGCTGTCGCCGACTACCGGCAACTGCGAGACATCGGCCTGGCGCATCCGTTTGAAAGCGGTGAGCAATGTGTCAGTCGGCCCAGCCGTGATCACTTCGCCAGCTTCGTAACGGTGCAGGATCAAATCGCTCAGATCGCCGTGCACCGGACGAATGGTGAAGCCCTGCTCGGCCATCCACACATCGTTAAACATTTTCGAGAGATATTTGTTGCCACTGTCGCAGACAAAGGTGACCACGCGTTTGGATGTGGTTTGCTGCCGGCAGTAGCGTAGCGCTCCCGCCAGCAACGTGCCGGTGGATGAACCGCCCAGGATACCTTCCTTACGCAAGAGTTCGCGCGCGGTCGAAAAGCTGTCAGAGTCGTCAATCTCAAAGGCCTCGGTCACGAAGGACATGTCAGCATTATCGGGGATAAAATCCTCGCCGATTCCTTCCACCGCCCAACTGCCGGATTCAACCAGCTTTCCTGTTTTCACCCACTCGTAGAGAATGGAGCCGGTTGGATCGGCCAAAACCATTTCCACGCCGCGGCGCGGTTTCACCCGGTTAAAAAATCGTCCAAGTCCCGTTAGGGTTCCACCGGAACCCACGCCGACCACGATCGTGTCCACGTCATGCCGCATTTGTTCCCAAATTTCCGGGCCAGTGGACCGCTCATGCGCCAGGGGGTTGGCCGGATTTCCGAACTGATTGACGTAAAATCCACCGGGAATCTCACTTGCGAGCCGGGCCGCCACGTCCTGATAATATTCCGGATGACCGCGCGTTACGTCGGAGCGGGTCAGCCGAACGTCGGCACCGAGCGCGCGCACGTGCGCGATTTTCTCCTGCGACATCTTGTCAGGGATAACGAGAATGATGTGATAACCCTTGGCTGCGGCGACCAGCGCCAGCCCCAACCCGGTATTGCCGGCCGTAGCTTCAATGATCGTTCCGTCCGGCCCGAGATGGCCATCGCGTTCCGCCGCTTCCACCATCGCCAACGCGACGCGATCCTTAATCGAGCCGGTCGGATTTTGATTCTCCAACTTCAGGAAAAGATGACACGGCCCCGTGTCGATGCGTGTCACTTCGACCAGCGGCGTGTCGCCGATGAGTGAGAGAATTGCGGGCGGCCGATCGATCGAATTTTGCGCGGGAAGCAGGGTTGTCACCATCGTTTATTCCAAACGAAATTTCCCACTCGGATAATCCATCACGACCCGGAAGTTTCGCAGGAAGTTATAGCCGACAATGCCATCCAGCTTTGCCCCGACGGCCTGACTGAGCGTCGCGAAGAAATCGGCGACTACGACGACGAGGTCGTCGACTCCGGCGCGACCAACCTTGAACGATTCCAAGGTGCCGGCGGTAACATTGACCTGCGCGCCGCCAGTCGTGAGCGGACCGACGGGCGAGCTGTTGAGACCAAGCTGCTGCGCCAGTTCGGGTGCGATCGCGGTCGTAGATGTGCCGGTATCGATGGCAAATTGAAATGGTCCGTGGCCATTTGCATGCACGTCGACCAGCAGGAGCGGCTTGGCCAGACTCGCCAATCGCATCGGGACTTCGGCCTTGGATGATCTTCCGAGGCGCTGGATCCGCCTCGGCTCATCGAGCCGAATCTCGCAATCGTGATAATCGATCGTGATGCGGAAATGTTTCAGAAAATTGTAGCCGACATCGCCATCGATTTTCGTGCCGATCGTATTCCCAATGTGAGTAAGATCGACAATCCCAACATCAACGTCATCGAGCTTTGCTTGTCCGACGGCGAGCGAATCGACCTTGGCCAGCGATACCGATATTTTTCCGCCGGCGCTCTGGCCTTCTTTCGTGCTGATGATTTTGATCTTCAGCTTTTTCGCCAGGTCGGATGAAAGGAGCGAGGTGCCCGCGCCCGTGTCTAAAATAAATTCGAATGGGCCGTCGCCATTCACCTGCACCGGCAGGAGAATG
>Ga0207693_10005341_pt1 | contig 10734 bp, 9 predicted proteins | sample LARL81metaG_FD_184347 | JGI IMG/M metagenome (GOLD analysis project Ga0207693, IMG submission 184347) | Corn, switchgrass and miscanthus rhizosphere microbial communities from Kellogg Biological Station, Michigan, USA - LAR L8-1 metaG... | ecosystem: Host-associated > Plants > Roots >... | reverse complement strand
AAGTCCTGCACCTCGAACCACAGCAAGACTCCGTGCCCGACAGGCGCCGCCTCCCGGTTCACCAGGTTCGGGTGGTTCTCCGCATCCCAGGCGTGGAGTTGAAGAATCAACTGCCCCGAGCACGATATTCGCTCGTACAGATCGCGGTGGCTGTGTTCCGGCAGCGTGTCTGCCCCCAGCAGTTCCGCATACCAGCGGCTGCTCGCTCGCACATTACGCACCGCGATGAGCGGTTGCACCTGAACCCCTGATTTCTGTTCGTCGGAGCTCACAACGGCCTCCTGCCTTTCCGGCTTGAAGAATCCCTGCACCTAAGGATATCGCTCGACAAACCCATGCCATGTACTCCTGGAGGATCAATCCGGGTGCGCACAGAAATAACGCACGCGATCCTCGGATAAAGAAAGGGTGCTCCGTCTCCGCTCCACTTGGGCCGGGATTTCCGCACGGTCGGTACGGTTCGAGTCGATGAATGGCGCAGTTCATCCCGTTTTTGGATTGCGTATGCATTTTTCAAGAGCCCGCAGGTTCCGCACGGCGCATCTAAAATTATGGTGAGAACTGCAAACTCTACTAGAAGAGGATCGTCCCGATGGAATCAGCCTCTGCAATCCTAGACGCAAGGATCCGGGAACTGGGCGACTGGCGCGGCAAGACGCTCGCGAAAGTTCGCGACATCATTCACGCAGCCGACCCCGAGATCGTAGAAGAATGGAAGTGGGTCAAGCCGACATCGCCCGGAGTTCCCGTCTTCTCCCGCGGCGGCATCGTCTGCACGGGAGAGACGTATAAGAACGTCGTCAAGATGACCTTCGCCAAGGGCGCTGCGTTGAAAGACCCGGCCCGCCTATTCAACTCAAGCCTCGAAGGCAATGTAAGGCGCGCCATCGATATCCACGAAGGCGAAAAAATTAATGAAGCGGCGTTGAAGGATCTTATCCGCGCCGCCGTAGCGCTCAACCTGAAGGGCAAGTCCAAGCCGAAGCCCTCCCGAGCGAGCAACAAGCGAGCTGACTAGCGGGCTGCCCCTTCTCAATCCTGGAAGGAGGATGAAATGAAAATCTTCTTCGCGGGCGCAACCGGCGCCATCGGCAAGCGGCTACGAACGTCGCTGGTACCGGGAGCGTGGTTCTTCGGAAGCATTCGGCAGAGGCGGGTGCCGATCGTGGAGGAGGCTCGGGTCACTGGTCCTTCATTCATATCGATGACGCTGCCACAGCCACGCTAGCTGCTGTCAACGCCCTCGCTCCTGGACTCTACAACATCACCGATGACGAACCTGCGCCGGTGTCGGTTTGGCTGCCATACCTTGCCGAAGTGTTGGGAGCGAAGCCGCCCAGACACGTGCCGAAATGGCTGGCTCGATGGGCAGTCGGGGAATACGGGATCGCGGCCATGACGGAACTGCGAGGGTCGTCGAACCGCAAGGCCAAATCGTCGCTTCCCTGGAAACTCAAGTGGGCAAGCTGGCGGCGGGGGTTTAAGGACGGGTTCGAAAACCGCGTTCAGCCCATCAGCAGCCGCACAACTCGCGCGATTGCCTGACCGGCATGACTGCGACTACAGCGCTGCGGCTCGGCTGGTGCCCGCCGCCTCGAAAACATCTCCCGCGTCTGTCTCGGCGATCGGGATGAAGACTTTTACGACCTCGGGATCAAACTGCGTGCCGCTGCTCTTGATCAAGCGAGAAATCGCCTCACCATGCGGCAAGCCTTGCCGATAACAGCGGTTCGAGACCATCGCATCGTACGCGTCGATTACGGAAATAATTCTTGAGACCAGCGGAATGTCCTGCCCCTTAAGTCCCGCCGGATAGCCGGTACCGTCCACGCTCTCGTGATGATGGAGCGCATACAGACTAGCTTCCTCCAGCCCCGGAAACAGGCTGAGGATCGACCAGCTGTATTCAGGGTGGCGGTTGATGATGGCGCGCTCTTCGCTCGTCAGCGGCCCATTCTTCTTCAGGATGGCGTCCGGCACGCCGATCTTGCCGATGTCGTGCAGTAGCGCCGCGACTTCCACCTGGTAGGAGCGCTCTTCAGGAATATTCATCTCCCGAGCCACGCGGATGGCCCACTCCGCGAGCCTCGTGCTGTGCACGCCAGTGCTGATGTCCTTGAGATCGAGGAGATGATTAAAAGCGCAAATGACGGAATTGCGCATCGCCACTTGCTGCTCCTCGAGCTCCTTGATGCGGAGCAGGAGTTCAGGAACATTCCATTCGGGCTTGGTGATCGGGTCCGTCATTCGCTTCTGTAAATCTTTCGGGAGGTCGCGCCCCAGTCGAGCGTGGCCTCCCGAAAGTGTGCTGCAAGTCTTAGTGAAGGATCCGGCAAGCCAGCAGCGACTGATAGGTGTCCAGCCGGCCGAAGCCCATGTCGAGGTCGCCAATGTAATCCGCGGCGGCCAGTCCCAGAGGAACGTTCGCGCTGCGGCAGCCACCGTTCGTGCCGAGCATCATCGCAGCCGTGCCCGCAACCAGCGGAGTGCTGAACGACGTGCCCCATCCGGCGGCGTAGGTGCCCCACGGATAAGTCGTCATGACGGCTTCTCCAGGAGCCGCCATCCACACCGGCGGCGCGCCGTAGTTCGTGAAGCTCGACTGCGTGTCGGCGTTCGAAGTGGAAGCGACATCGACGACGCCAGGCAGGGCAGCCGGATAGACCACCATACGTTTCCCCTGGTTGCCAGCCGAGGCGACGGAGACCACGCCCTTACTATTGGCGTACTTGATCGCGCGAGCCAGTTCTGGCGAGTACGTGGTGTAGTCGAAGCTCATGTTCAGGACTTTCGCGCCGTTGTTCACCGCGTAGTAGATCGCGCGCAGAACATCGGAATCGTAGCCGGTGCCGTCCGCCTTAAAGGCTTTCAGCGGCATGATCTTCGCCTGTGGCGCAACCAGGTGCACCAGACCGGCCGTCATCGTGCCGTGTCCGAACGCAGAGTAGTTGCTGCCGTCGAGCACGGCGACCGTGCGCTGATCGAGAACAGCGACGGTGCGCTGGTTCACCTCGCCCGTCTGTCCGGAATTCGGATCGGGGGTGGCATTGACGTCCGTCTTCTCGGAGCCGCCGGCCGCGTTGCGGGTGAAGTCGTAACCGTTCACAAGAACTGCCTGCAACACCGGGTGCGTCGGATCAACGCCAGTGTCGATCACGGCGACCGTCACGCCTGCACCGAGCGCGTTGAATGTCGAATGTGTCTGATTGGTGCGCACCAGCTGATTGCCGGGCTGGTTGACATAGCCACGCCACACAGTCGCGCCGTAGTAAGAGACGGACGTCTTGTCAGTCAAATAGTTCGGCGTGCCTTGCGCATAAGCTTGTGGCTGCGTCTTGACTGCCTGGTCCAATTCGACCGACAGAATGCTCGTCTGTAAATTCAGGCGGAGAATGCCGGTGAGGGGATCGAGCACCGACGGGAAGGTCACGAGGAACAACTGCCCGTCGGGGTCGCCCAGGCCGCCGATAACTCTACAGCCGCTCAGCAGGCAGGTGAGATTGATTCCCGGAAGTCCGAGCGAGTCGCGAACAATCAGGCGCGTTTCCGCTTGGGCGCTCGGAGTTAAAACAGAAACCAACAGCAGGAACAAGCAAACCAGAAAGCCCGAAACCCGATAGCTGACTTTCTTTCGCGTGCTCTTCATGACTTTCATATCCCCCTCGAACTCGGGCCTTCGTAGTCGGGGGATAGTGGCGAGTCTAAAATGGGAACTCGCTGCTTGCTACTTACGGCCGTAATCTCTACTGGTAACAGTCCTTAAATACCTAACGTAATGCCGGTTAATCGAAGCTTCCGAGCGCGATCCGCAACGTCTTGCGCCCTGTTGTAATCACTGACATCCGCAACTGGTTCTGCGGTTCGAATTCAAGCTGAAACTCGCCGCACTCGTTGACTTCCGTCTTGCTCACCATGCGGCCCTTTTCTGTCCAAAGCACCACCACCGCGCCGCTCACCCACGACAGGGGCTCTTGCCGATCCAAAACCTGTCCGGCTACGCTAATCGCATTTCCGGAAAGCTTGCGTTCGAAACGCAAATCCACCGTGAGACTGTCGTCCTCGTAAATCATCTGCCGGGCATGCGTCGAACCGCCTCGGATGCCAACCGGCAAGGGCTGCATAACCGTATCGAACGCCAGCCTCGCCCACGAATCCTGCGCTTCCGGTACGTCAACCACGAACTGCAGCTTGGCCAGCCGAACCAGATCTGGCGGCGCCTGGTATTCCATTTCGCGCGCGGCCAACAGGCTCACCCGGCTCCAAAACGCCTCTGACTTTTTGCAGTCCGCGCAATTGTCAGCCAGGTGCGACGACAACTGCTGCTTCGCCTCGCCGGAGCCAATTCCGCGGACGTAATCGGCCCACGTTTCCTCTGCGAAATGCGTCATCCCAAATACCCCACCATGAAGACGAGTTTGTCTCGTCGCGGAACGCTGGATTTTTGTTCTTCGGTACAAAAGAGATGGCGCTTGTCGGAAAAATATAGGGTTCGCAAAATAAATTTGCCCATCGCTTTACCCCTTTCCTATCAGTGAGAAAGAAGCCCAATGGTAGGGATGCGGGCGGCTCTTTCGCAGCTCTAGCATGGTGGCGCGTATGGCTTCGGCCTTCGACGCTCCCTGCTGCAGCCGCGAGTAAAACCCAATCATGAAATCTTTGGAGCTCTCGTCGTGGATGTCCCAGAGACTCAGGACAAGCGATTGACCGCCGGCTTGCAGCAGTCCCCGAACCAGCCCCATGAGCTCATCCCCTGGGCTCACAACATTGAGGCCTGTGGCGCAGCCGCTTAACACGATTAAGTCGGCAGGCAAGCGCAGTTGTGAGATCTCGCACAGATCCAGGTGCGAGCCGCCCAAGCGAATCGACGAGAACATCGGATTGTCTTTCCGGAAATATCCATGCGTGGCGATGTGTACGGTCCGGGCCTTCGGTCCCTCGGTTCGCAAAACTTCGTGTGTGGCAGACTCTCCCACAAACAGCTTGGCATCCGGCAGGATCCGGCTCAGGGCCTCGACTTCCGTCTGGATGAAGGGAGCCTGCGCATCGGAAACTCCAAGGATCAGGGAGTCTCCCGATGCAACGGTCTGCTTGTTCTGGCATACCGCGTAGACGCTGGCACTCGGCGCGTACGAAATCGTGTGCGAATCGATGAGGTAGGAAGTGCCGTCATGCAGCGCGTGAAATGGCAAGTAGTGCAATAGCCCATGAGGTACGAAGACCAGGTGCTTGGCATCGAGCAGATGGCGGACCGGGGCAATGAGTTCCTGGTACAGGTTCTTCAGGTGGCCCTGCGTCGAAATCGCCATCGCTTCGCCAAACGTTGCAAGATAGTCCTGGTTCAGCCGGAACTTCGACATCTGGAGCTGCAGTAAGTGCAACAGCTTTTCAACGCGAGATCGCACCGTCACGGGAACAATCTGCAGCCGGTTCTGCGTCAGCACGCAGGTGACGATGCGGTCCTGGATGCGGAAGTATTCCACTAGCGCAGTATCAGCGGGCAGAGCCGAGCGAATCTGCTCCAGCGATGACGTGGAGGCCACTTGCACACCGGCGTCATGCGCCTCCGCGACTGTCGCCTCTTTCAGGGCACGCATGAGATCGGCTTCGCGGGCGCGCGCCTGTTGTTCGAGTTGTTTAATTCTTTCTTGCGAACGTTCTTCCGGGCGCAGTTGCTCGCGCTCGATCAGGTTGTAGTACCAGTTCAGTTCCTCGCGGAAGTTGCGGATGGAGCGCACCAGTTCGCTCTGCCCGGGATCGGATGTAGTGGACACTCGAACCGATTGGCTGAGCAGATCCATCAGCGCTCGTGACTTTGCCTGCTCAATGTAGCCGAACGCTTCCTCCGCGCCGTCGGGACGGCGGAGGCACAGGTCCACCAGGTTCTCGTAGACTTCCAGCTTGTTCTGGAAGAACGCAATCTTCAGCTCTTCCGCGCGCAGCCTTCCGCGCACCTGCTCGATGGCGTCCCGGGCGCGCAGATAGGATTGGTAGGCCGCCTGCGCTTTGGTACCCGCCCGCTCGATTTCGCCCATCAGGAATTCGGCCTGGTAGCGAAGCAGCGGGGAATCGAGGCTTTCGAGTTCCTTGAGCGCAGCCTCACAATGGGCTCTCGCCGACTTCGCGTTGTTCAAGCGCAAAGAGATTCTGGCCAGCAGCAACTCCGCCAGCACGGCCTTGCCGCGCATGGGCGAAGATTTAAAGAACTCGTGGGCCGCCACACACAGCCGCTGCGCTTCAAACAAGCGGCCCTCGTTGAAAAGCACCAGTGCTTCGTACAGGTCGATGAGCGACGGCCACACCTGGTTCTTCTCGGTGACGAACATCTGCTTCGCCTGCGCGAAAAGCTTCACGGCCTCAAAGGCCTGGCCAGTCCGGCTCGCGGCGATGGCCGCAAACGCCAGCGCCTTCGCGCCCTCGTAGCCGAAGCCCAGTTCCTTGAAGGCTTCGTGCGCGGCGCGTCCCAATTCTCCCGCTTCGCTGTTCAGATTCAGATCTAGGTAGAGCTCTGACAAGTCCAAATTGCACAAGGCCAGTTGATACGTATCGGGAGCCTTCTTCGCGCTGGTCGCGGCCTCGCGCAGCATCTGGATGGCGCGTCCGAATTCGCCGCGCAGAAAATACAGGTACGCGATGTTGTAGTCGGCGTACGCAACCAGGATCGGCATGCCTTTTTGCTCGCAATGCTGACGAGCCTTGCGATGCAGATCGAGAGCCTTTGGGAAATCGTTCAGGCTGATGCAGCAGAGAGAAAGATTACTCAGCGCCGCCGCGACACCCTCGGGGTCGTCATGCTGGATCAGTTCATGGTAGGCGCGCTCGTAGAATTCCAGCGCCTCAGCAAAGCGATCTTGACGGTGATAGACGTTTCCAATATTGATTTCCAAGCGAGCCAGTCGCCGTGCGTTGCCCTGTTCCTTGAAGATCGCACGCGCTCGCTCGCCGGCTGCCAGTGCGTCGTCATAGCGTCCCAGCAAGAGCAGCGGTTGGATTGAGCCGCTAAGCGTACGCGCTAGTTCGGCTTGATCATCAGTCTGCTCGAAAAGTGTGATGGCTTGCTCGTGCAGTTGAATCGCCGCGGCGTGGTGATCGAGCGCATAGAGCGCGTTGGCTTTGGCGCGCAGGCTCTTGGCTAGCGAGATCTTGTCGGCCGTGGCTTCGGCGGTTTCGATGGCAATGTCGGCAATGCGCTGCGCCTCGACGGTGTCGACGCGAACTTCCTGCCACACGCGCTCCGTCAGGCGCGCGACGACGTCGACCCAATTTGCTGCACGATTTGCTGCGATGTACTGCTTGCGGTTCTCCGCGTCCGCGCAGGCCAGCAGATGCTCGATGAGAGCATCCACTTCCGTCTTGCGTGCCGCCTGGACGCTCATCAGAACCCCTTCGACTCGAGATACTTCCGCAGTCGACGCAAGCAACGCCCGCGGATGAACCCCAGCGATCCAGTCGCGAGGCCGAGTTCCTGGGCGATCTCGCTGTACGGCCGCGTGGGGGTATCGAAGAACAGCATGCGGATGAGCCGGGTGCAGCGTTCCGGCATTTCAGCGACGGCCGCGCGCAACGTTTGCTCCTCTTCCGATTCAATGACGACGTTCTCAGCCAGCGGTTTAGCATCCACCGGCGTCTCGATCTCCGGCGAATCAAGTCCAACCGTTCGTCCCGCCGCTCGCTGGTGGCGCAGGCATTCGTGATATGACGTCTGGATCAGCCACTTCGGAAGGGCGCGTTCTTTTCGCAATTGCGACAAGTTCGCAAGCCAGCTGACGCACACGGCCTGGAAGATGTCGCCTGCATCCTGATGCATGCCTAGCTTTATCGGGATCGAATAGATCAGGTTTTTATAGCGATCGATGAGCGCGGCCCATGCCTGCTGGTCCCCATCGAGGCAGCGATGGATCAGTTGCTCGTCAGAGACGGCCCCGGCCGCTCGCTGCATTCTGGCCGCGGTTCCGGTCATCGTGCTCCCGCGGTCTCGGTGGCGCTGCGGATGTACAGTTCATCGGCATTCCATAGCGTATTCGGTTCCAGCACGGCAGGATGGAAATTCCCCACGCGTGGGTTAGCGGCCGCTAGAACATTGGGGGTCGCGAGGAAGATGAAGGGCAACTGCTGAGAAATGAGTTCCTGCACACGGTCATAGAGCTTCTTGCGTTTCGCATAGTCGAGCGTGATCATCTGCTGCTGCATCAGTTCATCGACTTCGCGTTCCCACGCGGTGGCAGGTGCAGTCTCGTTCAGGTGCCAGAGATGGGATGTTCCGGACGATAGCCAGACATTCATCTCCGGATTCGGATCGGCATCGCCGCCCCCAAGTCCCATCACCGCTGCTTCATAGTCAAAGCTCTGAAAGACGCGATCAATGAGCGCCCGGAATTCTAGCGGAACCACGTGGACCTGCATGCCAAGGTGTGACAAGTCGTCCTGGATCAGCGTCGCCATCTTCATGCGCTGCGTATTCGAAGAGCTTGTGATGATCGAGAACTCGACCACCTGGCCTGATGGGTCCACCAAAATGTTTGACTTATTCCATGTGAACCCGGCCGACTTCAGGAGTTGCCGCGCATTCTCCAGCGAGCGCGCCGGATGAGGCAGGGAATTGTTGATCCAGGATTTGTTGCCGGGTCCAACGTTGCCCCACAGAGCCGAACCGCGCGTTCCGTAGACCAGTCGTACGATGGAATCGCGATCAGTGGCCGCGGATACAGCCTGGCGAAACTTCAGGTCGCGGAACCACTTTTGTTTCTGCGAAACCACATCTAGCTTCTTTGTGCTGAGATCATTTTGATTGAACAGAAGGAAGTTGTATTCGAGACTTGCTCCCAGGTCGGCAAGTTGCGCATGTGTGCGGTCGTGCTCGCGATGCAGCAGCGTGAAGTTGTCGGAGCTCAGGCGGCTGATCAGATCCGTGTCGCCCGACTCGAAGCGCATGACCTGCGAATCTTCCGTGCCCACAAACAGGAAAACTAGCTCGTCCAGATAAGGCAGCCGAGCGTTCCCGCGATCGACCTTCCAGTAGTAGGGATTGCGCTCGAGCACAACCTTCTGGCCAGGCACGTATTGCTTGAGGCGGAAGGCGCCCAAGCCTGCGATGTCAGACGGGGCGGTGTTGAGCGACCACGCTTCGGCAAACTTTCCGTCGTGAAACGGCTTTTCCAGCAGATGCTTTGGCAGCATCGCCAGCCCGTCGAAGAGCCTCTCGGCGGACGCATAAGGACGCGGCAAGGTAAAGCGCACCGTGTAGCGATCCACCTTCGTGACTGTGATCGGCTTGCCATCGATGATCAGCAGGTCGCGTTGCGGCGCGTCGACTTTCTCGTCCATGTAGACGGCGAAAGTAAATACCACATCGTCGGCATCGAACGGATGGCCGTCAGAGAAGCGAATGCCTTTGCGCAGTTGCAGCGTGAACGTGCGGCCATCGGGGGAAATCTTCCACGATTTGGCCAGAGCTGGTTCGGTCTGTTGCGTGGCCCGGTTGATATCGATCAGGTCAGCCATCAGTCGGCCAGTCACCTCGCGCGAAACCGCGTCCGTGGCCATGACCGGATTCAGCGTCTTCGGCTCGGCGCGCCCGCCAATCGTGACGTGGCCGCCATAGTGGCCGGTGGTTTCTGACGATCGCGCCAGCTCTTCTCCGGGCTGAGGTTTGTCTGGCGAGACTGCTGCAAAGCAAACGGCGGCGAGCAGACACACGAGTAGGGTTAGGCGAGTTATAGCTTTCATGACACCCCTATCCCCACAGAACTTAAATTTCTAGGTTGAATGAAATTCTAAATGCGAGTGCAGGGTCTCCGCGAGAAGCGCGTAGATTACGGAGGTAATGACGAGCGCTCCGATCGGCGCCAGGAGCCAGCCGTAAGACACAAGCACGCTGTATTGTTGCAACGCGCTCAGCATATTTCCCCAGCTCGATACCGGCTCGCTCACGCCCAGTCCGAAGAACGACAGGGTGACTTCGGCAGCAATGTAGCGCGGGACCAGCAGGGCCGCCTGCGTCAGCAGTACCGCGAAGACTTCGGGAAGAATATGCCGGCGAATGATATAGATGTCCGAAGCACCGAATCCCTGTGCCGCCAGGACAAAATTCCTGGAGCGCACGCTGAGCACGATTCCCCTGACAAGTCGCGCCGGACGCGCCCAGCCAATCAGGCCGATCACGCCCGTGAGCAGGAAAAACGTCCGAACCGGACTCAGGTGCAACGGCAGGAACGCACGAACTCCCAGCAGGAAATAGAGCCAGGGAAGCGAGAGAAAAAGCTCTGATCCGGCCATAAGCGATTCATCGATCCATCGTCCGTAGAACCCGGCCAGCAAACCAACCACTGTCCCGGCGCACAACGCAATCAGCGTAGCCGCAATTCCAGCGGCTACGGAGATCTGGCCGCCGTACAGCACGCGCGAGAATTCATCGCGGCCGAATCCGTCGGTGCCGAAGAGCGCAATCTGCCCCGGTTCGTCCACCCCAAACAAATGCCAGTTCGATGCAATCAGGCCAACGATGTGATACGAGTGCCCGCGTACTAAGAAGTGAACCGGAAACGCTTCGCTGCGATCTTCTTCATAACCGTCAACACCGAGGACCATTCGATAGACGAAAGGCCTCACGTGCCATCTGTCAGCACCCCGAAAGTGCAAGCGGTTGGGCGGTGCGTACGGCAGTCGACGATTTTGCGCCGCGGGATCCGACGGAGCGATGAAGCCCGCAAACAATAAGAGCAGGTGCAGTCCGATGGC
>Ga0207693_10005340_pt1 | contig 10736 bp, 12 predicted proteins | sample LARL81metaG_FD_184347 | JGI IMG/M metagenome (GOLD analysis project Ga0207693, IMG submission 184347) | Corn, switchgrass and miscanthus rhizosphere microbial communities from Kellogg Biological Station, Michigan, USA - LAR L8-1 metaG... | ecosystem: Host-associated > Plants > Roots >... | reverse complement strand
CGGACGGCACTCGCCGGGGCCTTCGCGCGCGACGCTCGTGCCCGTTAGGCCCGGCGACCGCGTCAAGACCGGGAGCGCGCGCAACGCCGCCGCAACATGCGGTCCCGGCGACATGCTACGGTCGTGTCGAATGGCCGGCCAGAGAGGCTGGCGAAAGCAGTGCAAGCGCTCGCAGGTCGAAGCTTCGAGAAGCATCCTCCGCGCGGAGCAGCACGCACATACCGTGGAGGAGTCCGCATAATGCCAACCGGCACCGTGAAGTGGTTCAGCGACGACAAGGGGTTTGGCTTCATCACCCCTGACGACGGCGACAAGGACCTCTTCGTCCATCACACAGGGATCAACGGCGAGGGATACCGCTCGCTGCAGGAGGGCTCGAAGGTCTCCTACGATCCCGAGCAGGGCGACAAGGGCCCGAAGGCCGTCAACGTCCAGCCGATCTAGGCTGCAAGGACCGATCGGTCACCACTCCGGGGGCTCGCTGCGGCGAGCCCTCGTTTTTTGTGGATGGATATCGTCGGCTCGAGCACTCACGGCATGAGCGGCGAGGCGACGAGCATCAAACTGGGCCGGCGCCCTGCGCCTGGCACCCGCGTCGGGCTGCGATGGCGGCCCCGCCCGCGCAGGCCCGACGAGCTCTCGCGCTCGGACTCGGGGCTGCGCGTGGCGGGCGTGCTGCTCGGCGCGATCGTCGCGCTCAGCCTGTTCATCGTGCTGATCACGGCGAACCGTCCGAGCCTGCTCGCGCCGACCACCCACACGGGCTTCTATCCGCGCTGGATGTCGGGGCCGCTCGGGGGCCTGTTGCCGGGCCTGACCGACAACGGCACGACGCTGCGGTTCCTGTTCACCGGCGCGATCCTGCTGATGTTCGGCGCCTACGTGTGGGTGCTGCGCTGCGCCCCGCGGCTACCTCTCGGCTGGGTCCTCGGGGCGATCCTGGCGGTGCATGCGATCTTCCTGATCTCGCCGCCGCTGGCCCTGACGGACATCTTCAACTACATCAACTACGGGCGCATGGAGGTGGTGCACCACCTCAACCCGTACACGACGATCCCCGTGCTCGAGCCGCACAACGATCCTTCCTACGCGCTCAGCAACTGGCACCAGCTGCTGAGCCCCTACGGCCCGCTGTTCACGCTGATCACCTTCGCGGTCGTGCCGCTCGGCGTCGCGGGCTCGTTCTGGGCGCTGAAGGGGATCCTGGTGGCGGCCAGCCTGACGACGATCCTGCTCGTGTGGAAGTGCGCGCGGCTGCTCGGGCGCGACCCGATGAGCGCGATCGTGCTCGTCGGGCTCAACCCGATCGTGCTCGTCTGGGGCCTCGGGGCGGGCCACAACGACTTCCTGATGATCCTCTGCATGATGGTCGGCTTCTACCTGCTGCTGCGGGCGCGCACCTGGGAGCCGCTGCCGCACGCCGCCGGGCGCCTGCGCGAGCGCCTGACGGGGGCCGGTGGGCTCACCGAGGCGTGGCATGCGCTGCGGGGACTGCTGGCGCCGCTGTCGGCGGCCCAGGTCGGCGCAGGCGCCGCGTTCGTGCTCGCCGCCGCGATCAAGGCCTCGGCCGCGGTGCTGATCCCCGTCGTGCTGGCGGGGCTGCTACGCAATCCGAGGGCGCTCGTACAGGTGCTGTTGGGGATGCTCACGGCGGCCGCCGTGGTGGCGGCCTCCAGCCTGCTCGCCTTCGGCTTGCACATCCCCGACCTCAGCACCCAGGGCAGGCTCGTGACCAGCGAGAGCATCCCCAACCTGATCGGCCTGGCGATCGGCGCCGGGGGGGAGAGCGAAACGCTGCGCAAGGTCCTGGTGGCCGCGCTGCTCGCCGCGATCCTCGCCTGCTGCTGGCTGGCCTGGCGGCGCCGGGCGACGATCACGGCGGCCGGCTGGGCGAGCGTCGCGCTGCTGGTGACGCTCAGCTGGGTGCTGCCGTGGTACGTGCTGTGGGCGCTGCCGCTGGCCGCGCTGTCGCCCTCGCTGACGTTGCGCCGCGTCACGCTCGCGCTCGGCGTGTATCTGATCATCGCGTGGGCGCCGGTCTCGGGCCTCTTGTGGAACGCGATCGGTTTTCACCCGGAGCGCACTTCGCTCGGCAGGCTCCACCAGCGGGCCGTCAGGGAGCTGTTGAACTGAGGGTGTCGGCGATGAACTCGCGCACCCGGCGCGGGCGGCGCCGCTCATGTCTCTCCCTCGGCGCTCGGGGGCCGGCGCCCGAGCTTGCGCTGCGCGGCGTGGCGCTTGTCGGCCAGCCTGCGCTTGCGCGCGGCGGCCGTCGGCTTGGTCGGCCGGCGTGCGCGGGGCTCGTGCAGGGCGCCGGCGATCCGCTCGGCGAGGCGCTCGAGCGCGAGCTCGCGGTTGCGCGCCTGGGAGCGGGCGTCCTGGGCGAGCGCCACGACCCGCGGGCCGGCACGCTCGAGCAGGCGCGAGCGCTGGCGCTCGCTCAGTGAACGCGAGGAGACCACGTCGAAGACGGCTTCCACGCGTGACGCCGTGACGTTCGCGTGCTGGCCGCCGGGCCCGGAGGAGCGGCTCGCTCGCAGCTCGATCTCCTCGAGCGGGATCTGCAGCCGCGGCTTCACGCGCAGCACGCGCCGCGAGCCTCCCTCCTCGGCGCTCACCCGCGCGTCAGCTCTCCCCGGCGGGCCGCCCAACGCTCGCCGCTCCTGACCGCCGGGTAGTCCCTTGAAGCCTCCATTCGCTCCCCTGTCGCTAGTGGTCGGCCACCTCGCCCCCTTCGGGGGCTAGGGCGCGACCCTCCTGCGCCCAGCGCAGCAGGCCGCCGGCCATGGAGTATGCCTCGAAGCCGGACGCGCGAAACGCCTGCGCGGCCATCAGCGAGCGCGATCCGGTGCGGCAGTAGAACACGACCGCCTGCTCGGGCTCGAGCGTGCCGGCCTGGGAGCTGAGCTCGATCAGCTCGATGTGGCGGTCCTCCGGGATATGGCCGGCCTCGTGCTCGTAGGGCTCGCGGACGTCGACGAGCTGCAACTCCGGCTCGTGGCCCATGCGCTCGGCGAGCGTCCCGGGCTCGATCTCGATCTGCTCGGAGGCCGCACTCACGGTAGGCCGAGCCTAGCGCGGGGGCGCCGCACCGGCGCCCGCGTCGCCCGCGGCGATCAACGGCGATCAACCCGCCCCCGGGGGCCGCCGGGTCAACCGGTGCGACCCCCGGGGGCGCTAACGCGTCCTAGTACACCGGAGGTTCGTGGTAGGGGTCGCGCTCGACGACCCGTTCGCCCGGGGCGCGCCTGTGCGGCGCCCACGCGAACAGGTAAAGCAGCGACAAGACGAGGCCCGCGATGCCGACGATCATCAGGATCAACCCGATCGTCGTGATCGAGACCCCGGAGACGGTGGCGGTGACCGCGTAACGCAGGATCGCCCCCACGGCTATGAGGAATATGGATGTACCGATTGTTGGCATCACTAAGGCCTTACCCAGCCCTGTTATGGGTAAACGGGCGAACGCTCGCCTGCCGACGCAGCTGTGACGGCGACGGCGCGGACGGGGGGCCATTGTCACTAGGATCAGCTTGCATGCAGGTGGTGGGCGACATCTACACGGTGCCCCAGGAGCACCTGGACTTCTGTTCGATGATCGGCCAGCTCGCGCGGGAGCGGATAGCGCCGCGCTCGGCCGAGATCGACGAGCTCGCCGAATACCCGTGGGACGTGCGCAAGCTGCTCTCCGAGCAGGACGTGCTGGGGCTTCCCTTCCCGGTCGAGTACGGCGGCACCGGCACCGGCACGCTGATGCTGAACATGGCGGTCGAGGAGATCGCCAAGGTCGACGCGGCTTGCGCGCTGATCCTGATGGTGCAGGAGCTCGGCACGCTCCCGATCCAGCTGTACGGCTCGGAGGAGCTCAAGGAGCGGCTGTTGCCACGCTGCGCCAGTGGCGAGTTCTCGCCCGCCTTCGCGCTGTCCGAGCCCGAGGCGGGCTCCGATCCGGCGGGCATGAAGACGACCGCGCTCAAGGACGGCGACGAATGGGTGATCAACGGCACCAAGAACTGGATTACCAACCTCGGGATCGCCGACTTCTACGTGACCTTCGCCGTCACCGACCGCGAGCAGCGGCGGGTCACGGCCTTCGTCGTCGAGGCAGACCGTCCCGGCTTCAGCGTCGGCAAGCTGGAGCACAAGCTCGGGATCCGCGCCTCGCCGACCGGGCAGCCGGTCTACGAGGACGTGCGGGTGCCCGAGGACAACGTGATCGGGGAGGTCGGCAAGGGCCTGTCGGTGGCGCTCGGCACGCTCGAGCGCACCCGCCTGGGAGCGGCCGCGCAGGCCGTCGGGATCGCCCAGGGCGCGACCGACTACGCGGTCTCCTACGCGCGCGAGCGCCGGCAGTTCGGCAAGGCCATCAACGAGTTCCAGGGCATCCAGTTCAAGCTCGCCGACATGGAAACGCGGACCGCCGCGGCCCGCGAGCTGCTGTACAAGGCGTGCGCGATGGCCGACCAGGGGCACCCGCAGCGGGCCAAGTACTCCTCGATGGCGAAGGTCTTCTGCTCGGACACGGCGATGGCTGTGACGGTTGAGGCGGTCCAGGTCCTCGGCGGCTACGGTTATGTCAAGGAGTACCCGGTCGAGCGCATGATGCGGGACGCCAAGATCACCCAGATCTACGAGGGCACGAACGAGATCCAGCGTCTCGTGATCGCCCGCACGCTGCGTTAGCGGGGAGACTGACAACCAGATGCGCCACTCACACTCTCCGGCTTCGAGCCCGCTCAGGCGCGCCGGGGTGGCGGCGATCATCGCGATGTCGCTCGGCCTGGTGGTGCTCGTCGTCGGCCAGGGGTTCAGCTCGATCGGCGTGGTGCGCGCGCTCGAGGACATCGCCCTCGGCGTGCTGCTGGCCGCCGTCCTGATGGGGGCGGTGGCGTTCGTGGCCGTGCGGATGGCCGGCTGGCGAGACCCGGAGTCCGAGAGCGAGTTCGCCGAGATCGTCCGCAACGCCGAGCTGCTCGCCCGCGAAGGGCTGGCCGTGGACCCCGACGAACACGAGTTCATGGAGCTCGACCCGCTCGACGACCAGGACTTCGAAGAGCTCGTGCGCGACGCGCTCGATGACCTCCCCGACCTGCTGCGCAACGCGCTCGCGCACGTGGCTGTGGTGATCTCCGACGGCGGGCGCCGCCAGGGCGCGTATGGGCTCTACCAGGGCGACGGCGCCACCAACGACCACACTCACGACCGCATCGTGATCTTCCGCGACACCCTGCGCCGGGACTTCGGCCACGACCCTGAGCTGCTGCGCGACCAGGTCACGCGTACCGTGCGTCACGAGCTCGCCCACCACGTGGGCTTCGACGAGCTCGGTGTCAGCCGTCTGGACCTGTGATCGGCGAGGTCGTGGCCGTCAGCGAGTACCTGGGCCGCGACCTCCTTCGCGGGTGGGGCTACGCCTCGATCGACTAAGCTCGCAGCCCGAAAGCACCCCATCGAAGGAGACCATCCCAGATGCCTGAAGCAGTGATCGTCGACGCCATCCGCACGCCCATCGGGCGCGCCGGCAAGGGCTCGCTCAAGAGCGTCCGCGCCGACGACCTCGCGGCGATCCCGCTTCGTGCCCTGATCGAGCGCAACCCTTCGCTCGAGCCGGCGTCGATCGTCGACATCATGATGGGCTGCGGCTTCTGCGAGGGGGAGCAGGGCTACAACGTCGGGCGCGTCGCGGGGCTGCTGGCGGGGATCGACCACCACGTCCCGGCGTGCACCGTCAACCGCTTCTGCGCCTCCTCGTTGCAGACCACGAGGATGGCCTTCCACGCGATCAAGAGCGGCGAGGGGGACACCTACATCGCCGCCGGCGTCGAGGCGGTCTCGCGCGCCGGCCAGGGCAGCCAGTTCGAGTTCAACCACGCCGTCGACGGCTCCGAGGGGGCCGCCTACAACGTCTACATCCCGATGGGTCTGACCGCCGAGAACGTCGCCGACCGCTGCAAGGTGAGCCGCGAGGCCCAGGACGAATGGGCCGTGATCAGCCAGTCGCGAGCGGTCGAGGCGGTGCAGAGCGGCCATTTCGACAAGGAGATCGTGCCCGTCACCGTGCCCGCCCACCGCGAGACCGACAAGGAGGGCAACGAGGTGGACGTGCCGGAGACGGTCGTCGCGCGCGACGACGGCCCGCGGCCGGGGACCACGATCGAGAAGCTCGCGGCGCTGCAGCCGGTGTTCAGGCCGGACGGAACGGTGACCGCCGGCAACGCCTGCCCCCTGAACGACGGCGCGGCGGCGCTGCTGATCATGTCCGAGGAACGCGCCGAAGCGGGCGGCTTCAAGCCGCGGGCGCGGATCATCGCCTCCTCGGTGGCCGGGCTCCGCCCCGAGATCATGGGCCTCGGGCCGATCCCCGCCATCCAGAAGCTGCTCGCCGCCACCGGCAAGACGATCGACGACATCGACGTCGTCGAGATCAACGAGGCGTTCGCCGCCCAGATCGTCCCGTGCAAAGAGGAGCTGGGGATCCCGGACGAGAAGCTCAACCCGTTCGGCGGCGCGATCGCGCTCGGCCACCCCTTCGGGATGACCGGCGCGCGCATCATGACGACGCTCCTCAACGACCTCGAGACGACCGGCGGGACCTACGGAATCGAGTCGATGTGCGTCGCCGGCGGGATGGGCATGGCGATGCTCGTCGAACGGCTCTAGCGGGGCGGGGCGCGCCCGCCGCGCAACGTCGCTAGCGGGGCGGCATCCGCAGCGCCCCGTCGAGCCGGATCGTCTCGCCGTTGAGCATCCGGTTCTCGACGATGTGGCAGGCGAGCTCGGCGTACTCCGCCGGCTGGCCGAGGCGCTGGGGATAGGGCACGCCCGCGCCCAGCTTCTGGCGCGCCTCCTCGGGCAGCGCCCCCAGCAGCGGCGTGTCGAACAGCCCCGGGGCGATCGTGTTGACGCGGATCCCGTACTGCGCGAGATCGCGGGCGGCGGGGAGCGTGATAGCGACCACGCCGCCCTTCGAGGCCGAATAGGCGATCTGTCCGACCTGGCCGTCGAACGCGGCGATCGAGGCGGTGTTCACGCATACCCCGCGTTCGCCGTCCTGCAGCGGCTCGCCCTCGATCATCGCCGAGGAGGCGAAGCGCAGCACGTTGAAGGTCCCGATCAGGTTGATCGAGACGATCGTCTCGAACGGCAGCAGGGGGTGGGGACCCTTCGAGGAGGCCACCTTCTGGGCCCACCCGGTGCCGGCGCAGCAGACCGCGATGCGCAGCGGCCCGTCCTCGCCGGCGGCCGCCACGGCCGCCTGCACCTGGTTCTCCTCGCGGACGTCGCAGGAGGTGAACCTCAGCCCCAGCTCGCCGGCCAGCGCCTCGCCCTTCTCGGCGTTGACGTCCGCGATCGCGACCTTCGCGCCGCGGCTGTGGAGCGCGCGCACCGTCGCCTCGCCGAGCCCGGAGGCCCCGCCGACGACGATCGCTGCGCTGTCCTCGAACTGCATGACCGCGGCAGCCTATACGCCTTTCCCGCCCGGCCTGGGTCGGTCGCCCGGCCCCGGGCCTATGCCGGCCTGCCCGCGCGGGGGCGTGAGAGCGTCAGCGCGAAGCGCTCCTCGCTGTCGGTCAGCCAGCGCACGATCTCCAGCCCGGCCGCCGCCAGGTCGGCCTCGACGCGCTCGGGGGTGAACTTGGCGCTGATCTCGGTGCGCAGCTCCTCGCCGGCGTCGAAGTGGACGGTCATGTTGAGCGCGCGGACCTCCGAGGTGAGCTCGCGCCGCGCGCGCAGGCGCATCTCGATCCACTCCTGTTCGCGGTCGAACAGGGCCACGTGCTCGAAGTCCTCGGGGTCGAACTCGGCCTGCAGCTCGCGGTTGAGCACGTGCAGCACGTTGCGGTTGAACTCGGCGGTGATTCCCTGGGAGTCGTCGTAGGCGGCCTCCAGCGTGCTCGGGTCCTTGACGAGGTCGGTGCCCAGCAGAAGGTGGTCGGAGGGCCCCAGCAGGCGCGCGATCTCGCGCAGCACCCGCCGGCGCGAGCCGGGTGGGAAGTTGCCGATGGTGCCGCCGAGGAAGGCCACGATGCGGGGCCCATCGGTGGGCGGGACGTGGCGCAGGTGGCGCTCGAAGTCGCCGATCACGCCGTGCACCCGCAGCCCCGGGTACTCGTCGACGAGGCTCTCGGCGCAGTCGCGCACCATGTCCTCGGTGACGTCGACGGGGACGTAGCGCTCGAGCGTGCCGGCGGCCTGCAGGGCGTCGAGCAGCACGCGCGTCTTGGCGGCGGTGCCAGACCCGAGCTCGACCAGCTCGCGCGCCCCGGTGAGCTCGGCGAGCTCCTCGGAGCGCTCCTCGAGGATCGCCCGCTCGGCGCGTGTGGGGTAGTACTCGGGCAGCTCGCAGATGCGGTCGAACAGCTCGGCCCCGCGGGCGTCGTAGAAGTGCTTCGGGGGCAGCTCCTTGAACGGCCGCGTGAGGCCGTCGAGCACGTCCTCGGCGAGCGTGCGCTCCTCGGCACCGTCGAGGTGGCTGTCGATGTGGACGGGCTCCTCGACCAGCACTGCCGTGTCCTCGCGATCCATCATGCCTCCCTCGCCAGGCGCACGCCAGCGAAGATCTGGCGCCGCTGTGGTAGGTCCCAGTTGCGGAACGTGGTGCTCGCCACACGCGGGTGGGTGGCCCACGAGCCGCCGCGCAGGACGCGGTAGTCGCCTCCGAAGAAGACCTCCGAGTACTCCTTGTAGGGGTGCGCCCGGAAGCCGGGGTAGGGGCCGAAACGAGAGGCGGTCCATTCCCACGCGTGTCCGGTGCCGGCGAGCGGCGTTCGCCCCCCCTGGGTCCAGGTCGCCGCCTTCTCCCACTCCGCCTCGGACGGCAGACGCGCCCCGTGGGCGCGCGCGAAGGCGTCGGCCTCGAACCAGGAGACGTGGCTGACGGGGACATCAGGCTCGCCGCCCGCCACGTCGGGATGGTGGGTGATGTCGAACTGCTCCTTCCAGGCCCAGCCCTCGTCCGACCACCACTCGCGCCGCACGTACCCTCCGCCCTCGCTGAAGTGCATCCAGCTGGCGTTGCTGACGGGCAGCCGGGCGATGCTGAAGGCGTCCACGTCGACCTCGTGGCGGGGGCGCTCGTTGTCGTATGAGAAGCCCTCCTCGCCGGCACCCATCATGAACGGGCCGGCCGCGATCACGCTCCAGCCCGCGACGCCCAAGCCGACGGGCGAGGGCGGCTCGCCGGCGGGCAGCAGCCCCGCGATCGCGAGCGTCTGGCGCATCGTCTCGCGGTGCTGGAGCTCGTGGCGCAGGACCATCTCGCAGATCACACCGTCGCCGAGCCCCTGCTCGAGGAGCACGGCGGTGACGCGCTCGCGCACGTCGGCCAGGTAGGCGCGCGCCTGCTGCGGGTCGAGCAGCTCGGCCTCGCCACGCGCCGCGCGCGGGGTCTCGAAGGCGTCGTAGGTCACCGCGAGCTCCGGCCGCAGCAGCGCAAGGCCACCGTGGCGGTGCGCCACCCACAGGTCCTCGTAGGCGGCGATGTGCCCGAGGTCCCACACGAGCGGGCTCATGATCGGCGAGAGCACGCGCGACAGCTGCCCGTCGTCGAGGGAGCCGGTCAGCGCGAGTGTCCCCGCGCGCACCTCGGCCATCACATCGAGCATCCGCTCGGCGTCGTGGGTGGGGTGTTGGGCGGTCGGCGCGCGGGCTGCCATGGCTCGACTGGCGGCCACCACTCTATTGCGTAAACGCGCGATCGGGGGTTTGCCGGGAGGGGCGCCCGGCGCTACGCGCCGGCGCCGGAGAGCTCGCCGGTGTCGTTCCAAAGCGCGATGATCGCCGTCTCGCGCTCGTGTCCGAGCACGCACAGGGCGGCCGGGGATAAACCGAGGCGGGCGCCGTGGGCGGCGTCGAGGGCGATCCAGCGGGCGGCGAGCACCCGCAGCATGTGGCCGTGGCTGAAGAGGACGGCCGGCGCGGGCGCCGCAGCGAGGGCGCCGAGCGCGAGGTCGGCGCGGGCCCCGACCTCGTCCGGGCTCTCCCCGCGCGGGCAGCCGTCGCGCCACAGCACCCACTCCGGGGCCAGCTCGTGGATCTCGCTGGTGGTGAGGCCCTCATACTCCCCGTAGTCCCACTCGGCTAGTTCTTGTTGCACCTGGGCGCGCGCGCCGAGCCCGCACAGCTCGCAGGTTTCGCGGGCGCGGCGCAGTGGGCTGACGAGCACCGTCTGAAAGTCCCACCGCGCCAGCCGCGGCGCGAGCGCCCGCGCCGCCTCGCGTCCGCGCTCGGTGAGGGGGACGTCGGTGCGGCCGGTGTGGCGCCCGTCGAGGCTCCACTGCGTCTCGGCGTGGCGCACGAGCACCGCCGCCTGCGGGGCGTCGCTCACGCGAGTGCCGCTGACGAGGGCGACCCGCCGACGGCGCTCATCGCGGCGCCGCCTGTAGCGAGCCGGCCGCGTCGTCGAGGATCACCGTCAGGCGCTCGCGCCGCAACAGGCTGGCGGGCACGTGCGGGGTCTGCTCGCCGAGCATCGCGGCGACCGCGTCGGCCTTGGACGCTCCGGTCGCCAGCAGCAGGCAGCCGCGGGCCGCGCGCAGCACGGCGAGGCTGAGCGTGATCCGCTCGGGCGGGGGCTTGGGGGAGTCGCTCACGCCCAGGCACAGGGCCCCCTGGCCGGCGTCCAGGGTGCGGGCGCCGGGGAACAACGAGGCGATGTGGCCGTCGGGGCCGATGCCGAGCACGATCACGTCCAGGACCGGGACGCCGTCGGCCGCCGGCGTCGTCCCCGCAAGCAG
>Ga0207693_10005337_pt1 | contig 10738 bp, 12 predicted proteins | sample LARL81metaG_FD_184347 | JGI IMG/M metagenome (GOLD analysis project Ga0207693, IMG submission 184347) | Corn, switchgrass and miscanthus rhizosphere microbial communities from Kellogg Biological Station, Michigan, USA - LAR L8-1 metaG... | ecosystem: Host-associated > Plants > Roots >... | reverse complement strand
GCGACGCACGGCCGGCTCATCGAGGACCTCGTGGTGCTGGCGGGCGCGGTCCTTTCGCTGGGTGCCGCACGGGCGGCGTTCGTGGTGCACGTGTCGCTGCCGGACGCGCGTGCGCCCAAGCGAGCCGTCCTCTTCTACAACCCCAAGTCGGGCGGTGGCAAGGCCGAGCGGTTCCACGTCGCGGACGAGGCGCGGGCCCGCCACATCGAGCCGGTAGAGCTTGCCCGCGGCGACGATCTCGAGTCGCTGGTCCGCGACGCGGTGGCTCGCGGCGCCGACGGTCTGGCGATGGCCGGTGGGGACGGCTCTCAGGCGATAGTCGCCTCGGTGGCGGCCGAGCTCGATCTCCCGTATGCCTGCATTCCGGCGGGCACCCGCAACCACTTCGCGCTCGACCTGGGGGTGGATCGAGAGGACGTTGTGGGCGCTCTGGACGCGTTCGTCGACGGCGGCGAGCGGCGCGTGGACCTCGCCGAGGTCAACGGGCGCGTGTTCGTGAACAACGTTTCCCTCGGCCTCTACGCCGAGGCCGTGCAGCGATCCGAGTACCGCGACGCGAAGCTCCGGACCCTCCTCGACGCGATGCCCGACGCGCTCGGCCCCGACGCCCCTGAATCCGACCTCGTCTGGCGCGGCCCCGGGGGGGAGGAGCGCAGCTCCGGGGTGGCGATCCTGGTGTCCAACAACAGCTATCGCCTGGTCGCAGCGATCGGCTCGGGAACCAGGCCGAGGCTGGACGCGGGCAAGCTGGGGATCGCCGTGCTCGAGGCCCCGCCCGAGCGCGGTGCCTCCGCCCGCGAGCGAGTGCGCCCGCCGATGCAGCAGTGGTCATCGCCTCGGTTCGACGTCCAGTCGACCGGACCGGTTCCCGCCGGCATCGACGGCGAGGCCGCGAAGCTCGACCCGCCGCTGCGCTTTCGCATGCGCCCCGACGCCCTCAGGGTCCGGATCGCCAGGCAGCACCCTGGTGCATCGCCCTCCGTGGGGGTCCCGGACGGCGTCTGGCAGGGGATCCTCGAGCTGGGGCGAATCGCCGCCGGGCGATAAGAGCCCACATCGTCGCAATCCACACCCACCTGTCGGCCGCGGATTGCGGTGATCCGGACCTAGTCATCGCTGCTGGGCCGCCTGCGCGTCGCTTTCCGCTCGGAGGCACGCCGCTTCGACTCGAGCCGCCTCTCCCTCGCCGCCTTCGACGGCTTCGTGGGCCGCCGCCGCTTGGGCACCACCAATCCGGCCGCGAGCTTGTCCCGGAGGCGCTCGAGCGCCAGCTCGCGGTTTCGCGCCTGGCTGCGGGCGTCCTGGGCGACTGCCGTCACCCGTTCGCCGTACTTCGCCCGCAGTCGCTCGCGCTGATCGCGGTTGAGCGACGCGGATTCGCCCACGTCGAACACGGCCTCGACGCGCGAGGCGGTCACGTTGGCGTGCTGCCCTCCGGGTCCCGAGGAGCGGCTCGTCTGCAGCTCGACCTCGGCGAGCGGCACGGCCACTTCCGGGTTGATGATCATCGGGTCGTCCACACGACCACGGTAGCCACGCCGCGGACGGCCCGCCACGTATCCTTCCCACCTCGTTCACGACGAAAGGACTGGATGGCAACCGCCGAGAAGAGCTACGACATCGCGGACATCGCGCTCGCCGACGAGGGACAGCGGCGCATCGAGTGGGCCGACCGGCACATGCCCGTGCTGCAGACGATCCGGGAGCGCTTCGAGAAGGAGAAGCCGCTCGACGGAGTCACCCTGGGCTGCTGTCTTCACGTCACGACTGAGACGGCGAACCTCGCCCGCACGCTCGCGGCCGGCGGCGCGAACGTCGCGCTCTGCGCCTCCAACCCGCTATCCACGCAGGACGACGTGGCCGCGGCGCTGGTGGACCGTTACGACACCGACGTCTATGCGATCAACGCGGAGGACAACGACAGCTACTACCGCCACATCCACGCGATCGTGGACAGGGGCCCGCAGATCACGATGGACGACGGCGCCGACGTCGTCGGCGTGCTGCACGGCGAGCGCTCGGACAAGCTCTCGGGCGTCCTCGGCGGGACCGAGGAGACCACGACCGGCGTGATCCGGCTCCAGGCGCTCGAGCGCGAGGGCAAGCTCGGCTACCCGATCATCGCGGTGAACGACGCGAAGACCAAGCACTTCTTCGACAACCGTTACGGCACCGGCCAGTCCACCCTCGACGGGATCATCCGTGCCACCAACGTCCTCATCGCCGGCCTGAGGGTCGTCGTGATCGGCTACGGCTGGTGTGGGCGCGGGGTCACGATGCGAGCGAAGGGCCACGGCGCCCACGTGATCGTCTGCGAGGTCGATCCGCTGCGGGCGCTCGAGGCGCTCATGGACGGCTATGAGGTGATGCCCGCGGTCAAGGCGGCCGAGGTGGGCGACGTCTTCATCTCCGTCACCGGCGACCGCGACGCGATCTCCGGCGACATGTTCAACGTCATGAAGTCGGGCGCCATCGTCTGCAACTCCGGCCACTTCGACGTCGAGGTCAACAAGGAGGAGCTGGACGCGATCACCGAGGAGAAGTTCAAGGCCCGTCCGTTCGTCGAGGGACACCGCACCAAAGACGGGCGCGAGATCTTCCTGCTCGCCGACGGCCGGCTCGTGAACCTCGCCGCGGCCGAGGGGCATCCCGCCGCCGTGATGGACATGAGCTTCGCCAACCAGGCGCTGGCGGCGGAGCACGTGGTCAAGGACCACAACTACCTCGAGAAGAAGGTCTACCCGGTCCCGGATGACATCGATCGCGAGATCGCGCGGTTGAAGCTCGCTTCGCGGGGGGTCGAGATCGACTCGCTCACCGAGAGGCAGCAGGAGTACCTGGCGAGCTGGGACCAGGGCACCTAGCCGCGATGAAGGCCATGGTGATGGCGGCGGGCCTGGGGACCCGCCTCCGCCCGCTCACCTACGAGGTCCCCAAGCCCATGGTGCCGGTCGTGAACCGGCCGATCATGGAGCACATCCTCAGGCTGCTCCCCCGCCATGGGTTCAGCGAGGTGATCGCGAACCTCCACTGGTTCCCGGACACGATCCGCAACCGGTTCGGCGACGGATCGGCGCTCGGCATCGATCTCACCTACAGCTACGAGGATGAGCTGATGGGCACCGCCGGCGGGGTGCGGAACGTCTCGTCGTTCTTCGGTGACGAGCCGTTCCTGGTGATGGCCGCCGACGCCCTCACGGATATCGACCTGGGCGCCCTCGTGGCAGCGCACAACGAGAACGGCGGCATCGCGACGCTTGCTGTGACGCAGGTTCCAAACGTCAGTGAGTTTGGGGTCGTGATCACCGACGCGGGCGGGCGGATCCAGGGATTCCAGGAGAAGCCAGACCCGGCCGAGGCCCTATCGGACCTGGCCAGCTGCATGATCTACATCCTCGAGCCCGAGATCTTCGACTACTTCCCCGACAAGCACGCGGTCGACTTCGCCCGGGAGGTGTTCCCGGCGCTCTTGGAGAACGACGTACCGTTCCACATCCACAGGATCGACTCGTACTGGAACGACGTCGGCTCGCTTCCGGAGTACCTCCAGGGCAACCTGGACGTCTTGGAGGGCGCGGTGGGCGTCGAGGGCGCGGGGACGCTGCTCGAGCCCATCGGGGGCGCGGCCGCCGAGGAGGCCGGGGAGCCCGGCATCGACGGCCCCGTGCTCGTGGGCGAGGGTTGCGAGCTCGACGGCGGCGCTCGCCTCGACGGGCCGCTGGTCATCGGTGACGGAGCCGCCGTAGCCGCCGGCGCCTTCGTCAAGCACTCGGTCCTGCTTCCCGGGGCTCAGGTACCCGCGGGGGCGATCGTCGCTGGCGCCATCTACGGGCGTGCGGGTGCGCTCGCCTGATCGGCGATGGCGACCAGGACGCCGAGCGTCGAGCTCCTCTGGTGGGAGGGCTGCCCGAGCACCGAGGACGCCCTGGCGATGGTGCGGGAGGAGATGGCCGCCGCGGGCCTAGACGCCGAGGCCCTCGACGTGCGCGAGATTTCGACGGACGCGGACGCCGAGCGCGAGGAGTTCGTCGGGTCGCCGACCATCCGGGTCGACGGGCAGGACGTCCAGCCCGTGCCCCATGAGCCCGTCGGGCTGAGCTGCCGCGTCTACCGCCTGGCGGACGGGCGGATCTCGCCACTGCCGGCCCGCGACGAGGTGCGGCAGACTCTCCTGGACGCCATGAAAGGAGACGACTGATGGCTCACGCGACGGCGACCAAGGTCGGGCAGCTCGCACCGGAGCTCGAGCTCCCGGATACCCACGGCACCGTTCACGCGCTGCCGACGGCGGGAGAGGCGCCGGCCACCGTGGTGGTGTGGACGTGCAACCACTGCCCCTATGCGCTCGGCTGGCACGACCGGATCGTCCAGGCGGCCCGCGACTACGAGGACCGCGGCGTGCGCTTCCTCGCGGTGAACTCCAACGACGCCGAGCGCTACCCGCACGACTCGCTCGATGCGATGCGGGAGCGGGTCGAAGCCGAGAGCTGGCCGTTTCCGTACCTCCACGACGAAAGCCAAGATGCCGCGAGGGCGTGGGCCGCCCAGGTCACCCCGCACCTCTACGTGCTCGACGCCGACCTGCGGGTCCGTTACGAGGGCGCCGCCGACGCCGACCACATGGAGCCGGCGGCGGGGGCGGAGTGGCTCCGGGAGGCGCTGGACGCGCTTCTGGCGGGTGAGGAACCCCCGCGCACCGCCACGGATCCCGTCGGGTGCTCGATCAAGTGGAAGCAATGATGCGATGACCGGCCGCAGGCGCCTGGTCCGGGTGCCCGCCTCCTCGGCCAACCTGGGTCCCGGCTACGACGTCCTCGCCGCGGCGCTCGACATCCACCTCGAGCTGGAGGTGACCGAGGGCGACGCCTTCGAGGTGGAGGCCGGGGGAGAGGGGCTCCCCACGGACCGCGACAACCTCTGCGTCCGCGCCTTCGAGCGGCTGCACAGCGCGGACGGCCTGCGCTTCGAGGTCCGCAGCGACATCCCGGTGGCGCGGGGCCTCGGCTCCAGCGCGGCCGCGATCGTTGCCGGGCTGCTGGCCGCGGACCACCTGTACGAGCTCGGGCTCGACCCGCCGGACGTCTACCGCCACGCCGTCGACGTGGAGGGCCATCCGGACAACGTCGCCGCGGCGCTCTTCGGCGGCTTCGCGGTCTGCCCGCCCGACCCGGACGCAGACTCGCCGGCGGCCCCGGTGCTGCCCGCCCGGTTGGAGCCCCCGGAGGGCGTCGAGGGCGTCTTGGCGATCCCCTCGGAGGAGGTCTCGACCGAGGCCGCCCGCGCAGCCCTTCCGGCGGACGTCCCGATGACCGACGCGGTCGCCAACGTCGCGGCGGCCTCCCACCTGGTCCTTGGCATCGAGCGATCGGACCTGACCCTGATCTCCCGCGGGCTGGCCGATCGGCTGCACCAGGAGCGCCGCGCGGAGGTCTACCCGCGATCGATCGAGCTGCTGTCGCTGGCTGGCGAAGTGGGTGCGATCGGGGCGACTGTCTCCGGCGCCGGCCCCTCGGTTCTGTTTTGGTGCTTCTGGCAGGACACGGGCAAGGTCGTCGACGCCCTGGGACAACAAGCGGGCGACGGCGTCGAGATCCGCCGCGCCCGCTTCACGCCGCTCGGCGCGGACGTCCCGGAGCTGTAGTCCGATGCTCGCGGCGATTGGCTGGGGCTCGCTGGCGGCCTCATCCCTCGTGCTCGGTGAGCTGCTGACGTTCGCCCGGCGGTGGCCGATCCAGTGGGTCGGCTTCGTGCTCGCCTTCGGCTCGGGCGCCCTGATCAGCGCGATCAGCTTCGATCTGGCGGCCGAGGGCGCGAGGGTGGGCGGGCTCGGCGTGACCGCAATCGGGCTCGCCGTCGGCGCGCTGACGTTCTACGTGCTCGACGGCGTGCTCGCGAAGCGATCGTCCACGGGGCGCGGACGTCCCGGGCGGGCGGCCGCCGGTGCCGCAGCGGGGCCGGCGCTTGCGCTGGGGGCCTTTCTCGACGGCGTGCCCGAGCAGATGGCGCTGGGCATCGGCCTGGCGGCGGGCCAGGGGGTGAGCGTGGGCCTGTTGGTCGCGATCTTCGTCTCCAACCTCCCCGAGGCCATCGGGTCGGCTGACCAGATGCAGAGAGCCGGCACCTCCCGGCGCACCATCACGCGGCTGTGGCTCGCCGTGGCGGCGATCTGCGCGCTCGCCACCGTCGTCGGCTACGCGGTGGCAAACGCCACGTCGGGCGACTTCAGGGCGATCATCAACGGCTTCGCTGCCGGGGCGCTGATCGTGATGCTGATCGACTCGATGATTCCCGAGGCGACCAACGAGGCCGGCCGTACGGCCGGCCTCGTCACGACGCTCGGGTTTGCGGTCGCCGCCGCGCTGACGACCGTGTCGTAGGGCTCTAGGAATCCCAGCGTGCGGTCAGCTGGTAGATGATCGTGACGGCGAGGATGATCATCAGGAAGGCCCACAGCGGTGCGAGTGGGAAGTAGACGATCTGCGAGATCGCGCTGACGGTCACGAAGAAGACGGCCACCCACCGCGCCGTCGTGTTTCCCGTGAACAGCGCCATACCCGTGAGGGCGACGGCCGATCCGAGAAACAGGTGGACCCATCCCCAGGTGGTCACGTCGGCGACGATCGTTCCGTGACCGCCAACGACCACCACCTGGTCGTTGAGAATTCCGGCGAGCCCCCACAGCGCGTCGAGCGAGCCGACGATCACCAGCAGCATGCCGGCGAAGACCGTCCAGCCCGTCGGTTGTCTTTCTTGAACTCCGTTTGACATGTGAGCGTTCCTCCTTTTCTTGCCGCTGCCAGGTTCGGCAGGGGCCAGGATTTCCCTGCCGCATGGGCTTTTCGGCAGGCGGGCGCTCAGTCGTTGTGGACGACGACGACGGGGCACTTGGCGTGCTTGAGGACCGCCGAGGACGTGCTCCCCTCGAGCCTCGCGCGAAGGCCGGTCAGGCCCCGGGAGCCGACGACGATCGCGGCGACCGACTGCTTTTCGGCGACCTCGACAAGCGCCTCGGCGACGCTGACGCGATCGGCGACCACGAGCGCGTCGCAATCGAGGCCCGCGGATCTCGCGAGCTCGGCGCCCTCGGCCGCCGTGCGCCGCGCGTGGACCTGTAGCTCGTCCTCGAGCTCCTGCGCGCCCTCGATGTCCATCGGGATGGGCGAGAGCTCAGGGCCCGTGGGCTCCAGGTCGGCCATCGCGTACGCGAGGCCCGGCTCCCAGATCGTGACCACATATGCGGGACGCCCCGCGAACAGCTCGGCGGCCGCGCTGATGGCCTGCTTCGCTGGGTCTGAGCCGTCATAGGCGATCAGCACCGGTGAGGCTCCGTCGTTCACCGGCCCAACGCTAGCCGCTCACAGTCGCGAGTGCGGCCTCAGCTCGAGGCCCGTCTCCGCCAGCCAGGCCCGGAGCTCATCGTGCATAGCCCTCACGCCCACGATCGGACTCTCGGGCCGACTCCAGAAGGCTGGCACCAGGGCGAACGGCCGCATCTGCCAGCCGCCAAGCCCGCCGTGTGAGCCCATGAACTCCTCGAACGGCGCGACCTCGTTGGCCTGAGCGTCGTAGGTGCAGTTGACGAGGATGTCCGGGCAGTGGGGAAACCCGTCCGTGCGGCGCAGGTGGTCGCCCGCGTTTGGTCCGAAGTCGCGTAGGGGGTCCACGCCTGTGACCCGGTCGTCGGCGAGATGCCGGGTACCGTCCGCGCCGAGCACGACGGCGCCGTTGCCGTCCGCGCGCACCATGACGAACCCAATCCCGGGATGCTCGACGAGCGTGCTGACGAGACGCGGGTGCAGCGATTCGATCTCGCCGATCGTGAGCCGATCCTTTCGCTCGGGGAGGGAGATCAGCCCGAGGCCACCCGACGCGAGGACCACGGCCGCGTGGCGCGAGGCGTCCACGAGCGAGTCCTCGACGGCGTGCCGGTTCGGCCCGAGGACAACGTCGCCATCGACGACGCTGTCGCGGGTCGCCCGGGCGAGCATTTTGGCGCCCGGCCCCTCCTCGTCACGGGCGTCCGTGAGCGCGCCGCCGAGGGAGCTCAGGCCCTCGTCCGGCGCCCGCGGCGCGTAGACCTCGCCGCCGGTGAGCGCCCCTCGCACCAGCTCTTCGAGCTCGACGCCGTAGCGCTGGCGAAACGGCCGGCCCTGAGCCTGGCCGTGGTCCGACAGCACCACCAGGTGATACGGACGCGGCGCGAGCTCGATGGCCCGCTCCAGGCGCGCGAGCTGGGCGTCGTGCTGCCTGAGCACCGCGAAGGCGTCGGGCTCCTCGATGCCCGAGTGGTGCGCAACCTCGTCGTACCCCACGAAGGTCGAATAGACGACGGGGACGCCCTCGACGATGTCGCCCAGCAGCGTCGCCACGTTGAGGTCGCGCATGACGACCGTGATCGAGGCCCGGATCAGGGGGTAGAGGCCGCCGCGCTCAACGTGCTCCTCCCCGCGCTTCCACTGGCGGCGGGCGGCCCGCAGCTCGAGGAGCACGTCCCACAGCGAGAGCGCGATCGTTCGCGTGAACCCGTAGGGATCGGCGAAATAGGCGAAGTACTCCCGCGTGCTGGCGCGCTCGCGGTCGCGCAGCACGCTCATCGTCGCCGAGCAGTGCGGTGCGTCCCCGGAGAACATATTCCCCCTGCTCGCGCCGCCGGCGGCGAGCAGGCCGCCGCCGTCCGAGTGACGCTGCTCGAGCTCGACGGCGTCCTTGCCGTGATTGGACACCATCGTCCGCCCGCTCTCCTTCTCGTACCAGCGGAAGGCCGGCATGTCGTCGTTGCTCCCCAGGAGAAGGCCCGCCTGGCTCGCGCCGGTCTGCGAGGAGAGGTCGCACTCCCACGGCACGATTCGGTGGCTCTCCTCCAGCCACCGCGCCATCGTCGGCGTGTACCCCTCGCTCAGCGCCCGCCTCAGCACGGGCTCCGAGAGGCCGTCGATCTCGAACATGATCACGCCGGGGACGTCCGTGCGACTGGCCTTGCGGGCCCGGCGCGCGCGCCTGCGGACGAGGCGGAGCTGCCGGGCGTCGTCGTCGAAGCCGAGGGCCGGGGCGAGGACCAGCAGGCAGATGGAGAGGACGACCGAGAGGAGTACCGCGCCGGAGAACGCCGGTGCCGACCCGTCCACGAGCTTGATTGCCAGAGAGACGATCGCCGCGTTCAGCACCAGCGAGCCGAGGCCGAAGGTGAGTACGGTCAGTGGCAGGAGCACCCGGATCAAGAGCGGCCACAACAGCGCGTGGAGGAGGGCGATCAGCGCGGTGGTCAGCAGGACGGCGCCGAAGCTGGGGACGTCGATGCTGGGCAGAAGGCCCGCGACCGCCCAGAACACCAGCCCGATCAACAGCCAGAGGAGCAGGCCCCGCGCCGCCATTCCGATCCCGCGCCTGATGCGGTGTGAACCCTCCATCAGGCGTCCAAGTAGGTCTCGGAGCCGGGCTGCAGGACCCTCACTTCGACTCCGGGCGCCAGCTCCCGGGCAAGCCGTGCGAACTCGTGGGGCGGCTCCGCCAGCGGCCCGGGCCGCCACCGCCTGACGCCGGCGGGATAGAAGGTCCCCCAGTGGATAGGGACGGCCAGCCGCGGCCGCACCAGTGTCAAGGCTCGTGCAGCCGTCTCCGGGTCGAGGTGGCCCTCTCCGATGGACGGCCCCCAGCCCCAGACTGGCAGCAGAGCCAGGTCGACCGGCCCGACCTCCGACATCTCGTCGAACAGATCCGTGTCGCCCGCGAAGTAGACGCTGCGCTCCTCGTTCCGGATCACGTATCCGACCGGCTCGATTTCGTTGCCCCAGCGGCCGCGGCGCCCGCCGTGCTCGGCCGGCACCGCTGTCAACTCGACCTCGCCGACCGAGACGGTCTCGCCCCGCCCGAGCTCCACGATCGGGTGGGGACCCGCCTTCTCCACCAACCGCGCCGCGCCGCGCGGGACAACGATCGGCGTCTTCGAGGGGACCCGCCGCAGCGAGGGGATGTCCAGGTGGTCCCGGTGCAGGTGCGAGATGAGCACGGCGTCCGGGAGCTTCGGCAGCGCTGGCGGCGGTGGCGGTCCCTGGCGCCGGAGGGGGCCCAGCCCGGCCCTGAGCATCGGGTCCGTGAGGACCGAGGTCCCCTCGAGCCGGATCAGCGTGGTCGCGTGGCCAATGTAGGTCAGGCGGTCCATGTTGCGTTGCGATGAATGGGTTGGCTTCCGGACAGTGGTGTGGTCTATCGTGACCGGCGCTCAGTCAATCGCTGCCAGGAGGTTCGCGGTGCCGATCGCAGATTTCACGCTTGGAGACGCGCTTCTCACCGTTCTCGAGATCTTCTTGTTCGTCATCTACTTCTGGATCCTGATCACGATCTTCTCCGATCTGTTCCGCGACCACCAGATGTCAGGATGGGGAAAGGCTGCCTGGGTCCTCTTTATCTTCATCGTCCCGTTCATCGGGATGCTCGTCTACCTCATCGCTCGCGGTAATGGGATGCGCGAGCGCGCGGTCAAGGAGCAGGCCGACATGCAGCGCCACATGGACCAGTACGTCCGCGAGACGGCGGGCAGCGGGTCATCCGTCGACGAGCTCGCGAAGCTCAGCGACCTCAAGGACAAGGGCGCGATCAGCCAGGAGGAGTTCGATCAGGCGAAGGCCAAGCTGCTCGCCTGAGCTAAGCGGTCGGGTGCCCGGTGGCGACCGCCTCGGGGTGCCCTGGATCTGCCGCCGGCGCCGGATCGAGCCGGCGCGAGAGGCATAAGCCGGCGAGC
>Ga0207693_10005335_pt1 | contig 10739 bp, 13 predicted proteins | sample LARL81metaG_FD_184347 | JGI IMG/M metagenome (GOLD analysis project Ga0207693, IMG submission 184347) | Corn, switchgrass and miscanthus rhizosphere microbial communities from Kellogg Biological Station, Michigan, USA - LAR L8-1 metaG... | ecosystem: Host-associated > Plants > Roots >... | reverse complement strand
CTATCTGGACGAGGACGGCACCGAGCGGCCGATCATGATGGGCAGCTATGGGATCGGCCCGGCGCGGACGGTCGCAGCGGCGATCGAGCAGCGCGCCGACGAGCGGGGGATCGTGTGGCCGCCGCAGATCACCCCGTGGGACGTTCATCTCGTCGGCCTGGGGAAGGCCGGTGACGAGGTCACGGAGGCGGCGGACCGCCTCTATGAGGAGCTCGAGAGCGCAGGGCTCGCGGTGGTCTACGACGATCGCGAGGCGGGGGCCGGGGAGAAGCTCACCGATGCGGAGCTGCTCGGGTGTCCGCTGCGGCTCGTCGTGGGCAGGCGCGGGCTGGCTGACGAGGTCGTCGAGGCGCAGGTGCGCCACAGCGGTGCCGACGACCGGCTCGCTGTGGCCGAGGCGGCGAGCCGCGCCGCCGAGCTCCTCGACGGCTTGGAGTGACGCCGAGCACCAGCAAGCGCCGCCTCTTCGGCCTCGACCGTTCTGGCCCGAAGCCATCGGTGACGCGGCGCGGGCAACCGCTCCATCCGTTCACGATCCCGAACCTCGTCGGGTATATCCGCCTGGCGGGAATCCCGGTGTTCCTCTACCTCGCGCTCAGCTCCAGCGACGGCCGGACGGCTGCGTCGGCGATCCTCTACCTCGCGATCGCCGGGAGTGACTACCTCGACGGCTTCCTCGCCCGCGTCACCGGCCAGTACAGCCGGATGGGGGCGCTGCTGGACCCGCTGGTCGACCGGCTCACGGTGCTCGCCGGCGTCGTCGTCTGCTGGAAGTTCGAGCTGCTGCCGCGGTGGGCGCTCGCGATCCTGGCTGCGCGCGAGGTGGTGACCGTGATCGTGGCCCAGGTCGGGCTGCGCCGCGGGCTCGATCTCGAGATCAACTGGGTGGGGCGTTGGTCCGTGTGGCTGACCATGGGCGGGATCTTCCTCGCGCTAGTGACTGCCGCCTGGATCGCGCCGGCGATGTTCTTCGCGGGCCTGGTCGGCTCGCTTCTGGCGAGTGCCCTATACGTCCGGACGGGCCTCGCCGCCATGCGGCGGCAGGAGAAGTGAGCCCCGCCAGGCGTCGCGGAAATATTCCTGCATGGGCTCAACCTCAACTTGACCTTTGCCCAACGCGCCTATAATCGCCAGGCGGCCACACAACGAGAGGGAGCGCGCAATTGGAGGACACCTTTCCCGACGTCAGCTCCATGAGCGACAAGGAGCTCAAGGAGCTCATCGACCAGCTCACGGACGAGGAGCGCGAGGTCTCTTACCGGCGGCGATTGCTGCACGGCAAGATCGACATCTTGCGCGCTGAGCTGGTCAACCGCCTGCGCGCCAAGCGCGAGGCCGGCGACATGCTGATCTCCGGCGACGACGTCCAGCAGCTCACGGACATCCTCTCCGGCAGGGTGGTGCAGCCACAGGAGGAGGAGGCCTAGGTTGGCTCTGCATTGCCCGGAGTGCGGGTTCGTCAATCCGGAGGGGGCCAACTACTGCCAGAAGTGCGGGGCCTACCTCGGCGGCGTGGAGGGCGAGGACGCATCGACGATGGCCTACAAGGTCAGCGAGACCGGTGAGTACGAGCCGGTCGACGTCGAGGAGGAGGTCGACAAGGCCGGTGCTGCGTTCGTGATCCGCTCCGGTGGCGGCCGAGCGGGCGAGAGCTTCGCGGTCGACAGCGACCGCATGAGCATCGGTCGAACTCCGGATGCCGCCATGTTCCTCGACGACGTCACCGTCTCCCGCAACCACGCGCTGATCGTGCGCCGGCGCGACGGTCTCTACATCGACGACCTTGGCTCCCTGAACGGCACCTACGTCAACCGGCGGCGAATCGAGTCGCACCGCCTCGAGGACGGCGACGAGATCCAGATCGGCAAGTACAAACTCAGCTACCTGGAGCGCTGAGATGGCGATCGCGGCCGCAGAGGAGGGGACGAAGACCCGCAGGGACACCGAGAGGCGCGTGCCGGCCAACGACTCGCCGTCGCGCCCGCGCAAGGCGCTGACGATCGGCGCCGTCGCGAAGATCCTCGGGCAGGAGTTCGACGACATCTCGATCTCCAAGATCCGCTACCTCGAGGACCAGAAGCTTCTCGCGCCGCGCCGCACGGCCGGCGGCTACCGCCTGTACAGCCAGGCGGACGTCGAGCGGCTCCGCGCCATCCTGCGCATGCAGCGCGATGAGTTCCTCCCGCTTCGCGTCATCAGGCAGGAGCTTGCAAGCGGCGACTTCGGCGGGGCTCGGCGCGGAAGCGACGCCGCGGCCACCCGCCGCGCGGCGTCGGTGGACGCCTCGGTCTCGACCATGACGCAGGAGGAGATCCTGGACGAGGCGGGGGTGTCGGAGAGCCTGATCCGGGAACTTCAGGAGTTCGGCATCGTGCAGCCGGACCGTCGCGACGGGCGGATGGTCTACGACGAGACCGACCTCGAGATCGTGCGCGCGGCGGCCGAGCTCTCGCGCTTCGGCGTCGCCGGCAGGAATCTCCGCGTCTTCAGGAGCTCCGCCGACCGCGAGGCGGCACTGCTCCAGCAGATCGTGGGTCCGGCGCTTCGCTCACGAAGCCAGGCCAGGCGCAAGGAGGCGATCGAGAACCTCGAAAGCCTCGCGGCGGTCTGCGGGCACCTCAAGCATCTGATGCTGGTGAGGGACCTCCGCCGCATCAAGGGCGATTAAGTGCTCCGCGCCGGAACCACCGGGGAGTACTAGCCGCTGCCGCGAGTCTCGCGAACACGCGTGATCGCAGCCCCCAGAGAGCGGGTTTGGGATCTCGTGTCGGATCCCCATCACCTGCCCCGGTGGTGGCCCCGCGCGATGCGGGTCGAGGACGTCACGCAGATGGGAAGCGGGAAGCGCTCGCGGTGGACCACCGTGCTCGGGACCGAGCGCGGCAAGGGCGTGCGTGCCGACTACCGCTGCACCAGTGCGGCGCCCGGGGAGCGATACCTGTGGGAGCAGGACCTCGAGGGCACGCCCTTCGAGCGGATCCTGCGCTACTCGCGCCTGGAAATCCTCCTCGACGACGGAAAGGGGGGAACCTCGGTGAAGCTGGCGTCGAGCGAGCGGCTGCGCGGGCTCTCGCGGCTCGGCTCGCCGATGATGCGCATGGCGACCCGGAAGCGCCTCGACGAGGCCCTGGACGGGATCGAGAGGGCGGTGGGCGAATCGTGAGTCCGGGGTCCCCGCACAGGCCCGGCCCCGGCGGAAGCGGAGCTCAGGGAGCCGGAGGCGACCGGTCGTCCAGCGGAGCCGGACGCGCGGGCGGCCATATGAAGTGGTGGGGTTGGGGCGACCCTGAGCGGCGCCTGGAGGTCGGGGCGGGCGCGATCGCCGCGCTGCGCTCGGAGGTGGGGGAGGCGCAGCCGGAAGAGCACGTGTCCCTCGCGTCGGTTGCCATTCCCGCGGCGCTTCCGCTGCCGTCATCGATCGCCGAGGCGGTGGGCGAGGCGGCTGTGCTCGACAGCCACGAGCATCGCGTGCGGCGGGCGGCCGGCCGCGGCTATCCGGACCTGGTGCGCCTGCGCGCCGGACGCCTGAAGGATGCGCCAGATGCAGTCGTGCTGCCGGGCAGCGAGGACGAGCTTGCGCGCGTGCTGGAGATCTGCGGGCGGGAGGGCATCGGCGTGGTGCCGTTCGGCGGCGGCACGAGCGTGGTTGGGGGCGTGGAGCCGCTGCGGGGCGCCTTCGAACGCCTCATCACGCTGGATCTCAGACGCCTGCAGGGCGTCGAGGTCGACCACACCTCGATGACCGCCACCCTCGGGCCGGGGCTCCGGGGACCCGAGGCGGAGGAGGCGCTTGCCGCGCAGGGCGTCACTCTGGGCCACTTTCCGCAGTCGTTCGAGTATGCGACGATCGGCGGGTTCGCGGCGGCCCGCTCTGCCGGGCAGGCCTCGAGCGGCTACGGGCGCTTCGACGAGCTCGTCACCTCGCTGCGGCTGACCGCGCCGGCGGGCACGCTCACGACGCTCAAGACCCCGCATACGGCCGCCGGGCCCTCGCTGCGCGAGCTCGCCCTGGGCTCGGAGGGTGCGCTCGGGGTGATCACGCAGGTCACGGCGAGAGTGCGCCCTGTGCCCGAGCGGCGCCGCTACGACGCGTGGATGGCGGCCGATTTCGCATCGGGAGCCGACATCGTGCGCACTCTGGCGCAGTCGCGGAGCCTTCCTGATGTAATCCGGGTCTCCGACGAGGCCGAGACGCGCACCTCGCTCGCCATGTCGGGGACCGGGGGAGGCAAGCGCGCGCTCCTGGGCGGCTACCTGCGGCTGAGGCGGCGCGACCACGGCTCGATCGTGATCTGCGGCTGGGAGGGCGAGGCCGAGGCCGTGGAGCGGCGCCGGTCGATCGGGACTCGGATCCTCCGCTCCGGCGGCGCGGCCGCACTCGGCAGCGCGCCCGGCAGGGCCTGGGAGCGCGGCCGTTACGACGGCCCCTACCTGCGCGACGCGCTCATGGACCTCGGCTACCTGGCGGAGACACTCGAAACGTCGCACGAATGGGGCGAGCTGCAGCACCTTCACGACGAGGTTCGGGCCGCGATCGGATCCGCGCTCGCGGCCCAGGGCACCCACGGGCTGGTCATGTGTCACCTCTCGCACGCGTACCCGGACGGGGCGTCTCTCTACTTCACCTTCATCGCCCCCCGCCGACCGACCGCGGAGCTCGAGCAATGGGGCGCCGCGAAGACGGCCGCATCGGAGGCGATCGTCGAGGCTGGCGGAACCATCACCCACCACCACGGAGTCGGCCGCGACCACGTCCCCTACATGGGAGCGGAGATCGGCGAGCTCGGCATCGATGCCCTGCGCGCGGTCAAGGAGCGCCTGGACCCGGCTGGGATCATGAACCCGGGCAAGCTGCTGCCGTAAGGCGGCCAGCGGCATTTGGGTTCGCCGGCCCCCGGCTTATTGGAGGCGTCGCCGAATCCAAAAACACCCATCGAGGGAGGTCGAGATGGCCGACACCGGCGTAAGCAGTGAACCGACGAGCGAAGTGCAGCGCGCACTGGGCGTGGACATGAACCTCGAGGTCGTGGCCTTGCCGGTCGCCGACGTCGATCGGGCAAAGGCCTTCTACGAGAGCATCGGGTGGAGGCTGGACATCGACCTGGTGATCAGCGACGAGATTCGAACGGTGCAGTTCACCCCGCCTCACTCGGCGTGCTCGATCCAGTTTGGCAAGGGCCGCACGACGGCCGCGCCGGGATCCGCTCAGGGGATGATCCTCGTGGTTGAGGACATCGACGCCGCCCGGGCCGACCTGATCGGCCGCGGCGTCGACGTCGACGAGGTGCAGGAGGCAAAGCCTCCGGGCTTCGACTCGCCGGGGCGCTCGTACTTCGCGCGGGCGTCGTTCAGCGACCCGGACGGCAACAGCTGGGAGCTCCAGGAGATCACCGAGCGGCTCCCCGGCCGGACGTGGGAGGACTGAGATGGACATCGCCTCACTGGCTGACCTACTGCACGAGACCTCTGGGCGCCATGGCTCATTCGAGGCGGTCGCCCCACCGCACGACTGGTGGGACTGGTACGCCGCCTACATGGTCGCTCGCCAGGACGGGAGCGCTCCGGACGAGGCATCCGAGGCCGCCAATCGCTACATGGCGGAGGTGAAGAACATCGTCGTGCCGGCCGAGTGAGCCCGGGTCGTGCGCCCTAGCGGCAGGGCGTCAAGGGCTTCGCGTTCAGGGAGAAGTTCTTCGCCTTCTTGATCGAGCTGATGCCGAGGCGGTTGGCGTCGCTGCAGAAGCTGGACGGCGGGATGCGGTACTCGACCTGGAAGACCGGCTTGCTGTCGCGCAGGAACGCCTTGTACCCAGGCGAGGGGTTGTTGGTGCACTCGTGGTACTGGAAGCACTGCTCGTTGACCGCGAAGTCGAACTCCGGCTCGAGCCTCGGCACCTGGCCGAGATCGTTCTTGAGCCCGACCGATAGCCCGTTCGCATGAGCCATCTTCGCGAGCGCCGTGTTGAAGATCAGCTGTGTATGGGCGCTCACGTGCCACCCGGTGACGCGCGTCGGCTGGGCGTACGTCTCGACGTTGTCGAACTCGACCGCGTCGAAGCCGGCGTTGGCGCACTTGCGGGTGCGGGCGGCGAGCTGGCGCAGGATGAAGTCGCGCTGGCCCCGGTTGTTGTTGAGGTTGAGCCAGTACTCGTTCGGGAAGCGGCCGCTGAACGGCTTGCCAATCAGGCTGTGGCCGTGGGTCCGGTCGAACTGGACGTACTTGTCGTAGTCGGGGCGGAAGTTCTCGGCAGTGCCGGCCGAGAGGTAACAGACCGCATGGCCGCCCCGGCGGTGGATGGCATTGACCGCGGCCGTGTTCACGGTGTGGTCGTTACCCGAGACCTGCCCGTCCTCGTAGAGGTCGATGTCGAAGACCTGCGGGCGAACGCAGCGGCCGCCCCCCGCAGGGGGCTGGCAGATGTTCACGTCGATGCCCCCGGTCGACTTAAGGCTCTTGTCGGAGCTCTCGAGCTGGTACTGCCATCGCGCCCCCGCCGGAGGCTCCCATGACTGCGCCGGCGCGGCCGCCGCTCCCCCTCCCGCGGCCAGGGCGAGCATCGCGAGGACGGCCGCCACTCGAATCGCCTACTGCTTCGGCGCGGTTCCGACGACCAGCCAGATGATGTAGCTGGAGCCGTTGGGCGGTTGAGCGAGGCCGGTCATCTTGACCTGGAAGAAGGGTTGCTTGTTCGTAACTCCCAGCGCCGCCGTGCCGGAGCCCTTCACGTTCTTGCCGGCGGTGAGCTGAATGGGGAAGACCTTGCCCTTCTTGGCGCCGACGACCCCGATGAAGTCCGTCGTGCCCTCGACGGTGAGGATCGCCTGCTTGTTCTGGACCGCCGTCTGAATCGACTTAGCGACCTTCGTGTTGTTGGCGAGCGTGATCGCGACTGCCTGGACGTTCGGGAGGATCGACTGCACGGCGGTCGGGATCGGGATCGAGTCCTCGAAGTTGCCGTTGCTGTCGAGCTTCGCCCCCTGGCCCTTGTTGTTGGCGGCGGCGATCGGAAGCAGCGGATACCCCTGGACCGTGCCCGAGGGAGGGGTGGCCGGACTCGTGTCGCTCGAGGTCGTGGTAGTCGAGCCCTCGCTGCCGCTGCTGAAGACACCCGCGATCGCGAGCACACCCACGGCGACGAGCACGGTGGCGCAGGCGGCCACCACGATCCCCTGGGTCTGGCGCCTGCTGAGCGTCGTGCGGGGAGGGCTTGGCTCGCCGTCCGCGGATTCCTTGGGAGCGGGCGCCAGCTTCTTCAGCGGCTTTGGCAAGCGCCGGCGGGTGGAGCCCCGGGGGCGGGGCTGGCGGTCCTCGCCCGGCAGCCTTGGCAGCTCCGCCTCCGGAGCCACGAGGCGGAGCTTTTGAGCGAGCTCGGTGACGAGCGCCAGGTCCTCGGGGTCGTCCTTCAGGTGGCGGACCGCGTCGGCGCGGTCGATCGGGTCGGCCTGCCCGAGCAGATAGTCCGTGAGGGCGACGTTGCGGTCCGGATCGGCGCCGGCGAGGTCGGTCAGCGCCGTCCGCGCACGCGTGCGGACCTCGTCGGATCCGACCCCCAGGATTGAGGCGAGGTCGTCGTAGCTCTGCCCGCGTTCGAGCAGCAACTGCAGCATGGCTTTCTGATCCGCCGTCAGAGGCACATGGGGAAGCCTAGGGAGTCGGGGCCCCCGACGCCCCACCTGGGGCCGCCACTGCAACGGGTCGCCGAGGGTTAGGGTCTCGCCTCATGCAAGCGGGCAATGCGCCTGGCCGGGATGGCCTCGGTGATCTCATCGGCCTCGAGTACCTGGACTCGGGGCCCGAGGAGGTCCGGGCGCGCCTCGAGGTGACCGACCGGGTCCGCCAGCCGGTCGGGCTCGTCCACGGCGGTGTCTTCGCCGCGATGGCGGAGAGCATGTGCTCCGCCGCAACCTGGCTGAGGGTGAAGGACGACGGTATGGCCGCCATGGGCCAGTCCAACAGCGCGACGTTCATGCGCCCGATCACCGAGGGCCACGTGAATGCGGTCGCCCGCACGCGGCACCGTGGCCGCACCACGTGGGTCTGGGACGTCGAGATCACCGATGACGCGGAGCGGCTGTGCGCCCTCGTCCGGATGACTGTCGCCGTGCGACCGGCTCCCGGTTGAGAACCGGCCGCGACTAGCCGCGAAAGCGGTTCGTGATCGGCAGGCGCCGGTCGCGGCCGAAGGCCTTTTCTGTGATGCGGATGCCCGGCGCCGCCTGGCGGCGCTTGTACTCGGAGCGATCGACCATGCCGATCACGTCGTCCACGATCCCGGGGTCGAGACCCTCGACGACGATCTCGTCGCGGCCGCGGTCCTCCTCCACGTACGCGATCAGGATCCGGTCGAGTACCTCGTAGGGAGGCAGTGAGTCCTCGTCCCGCTGGTCCGGGCGCAGCTCGGCCGACGGGGCGCGCTCGAGCACGGACTCTGGCACCAACTCCCGACCCGCGACCGCGTTGCGGTGGCGGACCAGGCGGTACACGAGCGTCTTCAAAACGTCCTTGATCACGGCGAAGCCGCCGGCCATGTCTCCGTAGAGGGTGGCGTACCCGACCGACAGCTCGCTCTTGTTTCCCGTCGTGAGGACGAGCCAGCCCGACTGGTTGGACAGGGCCATCATCAGGTTGCCGCGAATGCGCGCCTGAATGTTCTCGGCCGCGAGCTCCGCGCCCGGGCCGCCGGTCTCGAGCTCTCGCGCCGACTCCGCGCCCGGGTGGGCCTCGCCGCCGCCGTCCTGCGACGCGGCCCCGGCTGCAAGCAGCTCGTCGTAGGCGTGCATCGCGGGCCGGATCGGGATCTCGACGAGTTCCGCGCCGACGTTGCCCACGATCGCGCGTGCATCCGCCTGCGTCTCTTCACTCGAGTGGGGAGATGGCATGACCACGCCCGTCACGTTCTCGGCCCCCACGGCATCGGCCGCGATCAGCAGCACGAGGGCGGAGTCGATTCCGCCCGAGACGGCGATCAGCACTCGCTGGAACCGGTTCTTGCGCACGTAGTCGCGGAGGCCCAGGACGAGCGCCGCGTACACCTCGGCGTCGGGGTCCGTCGACTCGGCGAGCCGGGTCTCGACTTGCCTGGCGGATCGGGGCGCATCGAGGCGTGCCAGCATCGGAGCGCCGACCGACTCGGGCTCGACCCCCGTGCTCGGCGGCACCGGGACGTCGCAGACCAGGAGCTCCTCCTCGAACTGGGCGGCGCGGGCGAGGGTGCGCCCGTCGGCGGAGACGACGACGCTGTGGCCATCGAAGACGAGCTCGTCCTGCCCGCCGACGAGGTTGCAGAGGGCGAACGCGGCCGAGGTCTCGCGGGTCCGCTCCATGACCATCTCCTCGCGGGCGATGCCCTTGCCGCGATGGTACGGGGACGCCGACGGGTTGACGATCAGGCTGGCGCCCGCAAGCGTCTCCACGGAGGCGGGCGGGCCGGGGTACCAGATGTCCTCGCAGATTGTGAGCCCCACGCGGACGCCCTCGACGTCGATCAGCGCCGGCGTGTTCCCAGGCTCGAAGTAGCGGCGTTCGTCGAACACGCTGTAGTTGGGCAGCAGGACCTTGCGATAGACGGCGCGGACGGCGCCGTCGGCGAGCACTGCGACGGAGTTGTAGGTCGCGCCGCCCTCGCGCTCGGGGAACCCGACCAGAGCGACGATCCCCTCGACCTCGCCCGCGAGCTCCCGGATCGAGCTCTCGGCGGCCTCGAGGAAGTGCTGCTTGAGCCACAGGTCCTCTGCGGGATAGCCCGTGAGCGTCTGCTCGGGGAAGACAACGAGCTGGGCGCCGGCCTCGCGGGCGCGGCCGATCCACTCGCGCACCAGGCGCGTGTTCCCCTGGATGTCGCCGACGGTCGTGTTGACCTGGGCGAGCGCGAGGCGCAGTGTGCGGTGCTCATGCGTCACCTGTCCAGTATTGCCGGATGGAGCGCCGTCAGGACTTCGAGGCACGCCGGGATCCACCCAGGCCCCCGACGATCGCGGCGACCACGGTGACCATGTAGATCTGGCCGGTCAGCGCCTCCGCGATCGCGAACGAGCGGCCGACGTTGGTCGCGGCCGTCAGATCCCCGTAGCCGACCGTTGTGATCGTCACGAAGCTGAAGTAGAGGAAGTTCTTGGTGGTCTCGGCCGTCGCGTGCTGCGCGAAGAACGGGTCGGAGGAGGCGACGCCGACAATTCCGTAGATGAACGCGAACAGGATCCCGAGCAGCAGATAGATGCACAGGACACCGAACATGGTGTGGAGCGTCACGCCGTGCTCCTTGACGTCGACGAGTACCCCGCGCGCGATCGAGATCGGAGCCAGGGCCACCATCAGCGCCGTGAGCAGGCGGGCCCCGGTGGGCCCGAGCTGGCCGAATCCGATCAGGGCCGCGGTCGATCCGACGACCGAGATGCACACCGCGACGGCGGCGACACGCAGGATCCACGGATGCACCCTCGAGGCGACGAGTGCCATGAGCAGGGTCAGTCCCTGGAGGAGGATCGTCACGAGCCGTGCCCAGTCAGCCTCGGGCGCCGCCAGCTGAAAGATCAGCGACGTCAGGATCGTCACCAGCAGGATCCCGTAGCGGTAGCCCGTCATTCCCAGGCGCTCGAAGGTCTGCTCATAGCGCAGCTGCATCCGCGAGTCCTTCGCCACGCCGGGAGCATCCCGGCACGATCGGACGGGAGACTCAGGCGGCGGCGTCGCCCAGCAGGCGCTCCACCACCAGGACGTCCTTCCACTCGCCGTCGAGCTG
>Ga0207693_10005333_pt1 | contig 10740 bp, 9 predicted proteins | sample LARL81metaG_FD_184347 | JGI IMG/M metagenome (GOLD analysis project Ga0207693, IMG submission 184347) | Corn, switchgrass and miscanthus rhizosphere microbial communities from Kellogg Biological Station, Michigan, USA - LAR L8-1 metaG... | ecosystem: Host-associated > Plants > Roots >... | reverse complement strand
AATGCGAAATCGTCTGATGCTATCCATCGCGTTGTTGGCCATACCGTTTGGCGCCGCACTCAGGGCTCAGCTCTTGCGGCAGCCCAGCAATTGGTTGCAGAACCAAACATGCACGCTTTGTCCCACGGTTGCCAGCGGCCGGCCGCTGACCACTACCTTTTACGTGAGCCCCGCAGACAGCTTCCTTCACCGCGAACCTTAAACATCGTTTGCGCTATTGCTGGGGCAAGCTTCGCCCTCGCCCAACCTCGAATATGACCTTTCTGCCAAAGCCTGGACCGCAAGATTTGCCGCCGCCACGGGTCGTGCACATGACGTCAGCCCACGAAGCGTGGGACGTCCGTATTTTTCAGAAAGAATGCCGGTCTCTGGCGCGCGCCGGATATGAAGTAATTGAACTCACAAACGAAGCGGCGGACGCGCGACGGGACGGAGTGCGCATTCTCGGTTTAGGAACATGCCGGAGCCGGCTCCATCGCATGACGACCAAGATGGTTGCCATGGCGCGGCAAGCATTCCGTTTGAGGGCGGATGTCTACCACTTCCACGATCCTGACCTTCTGCCGCTGGCATTGCTGCTACGTGCTTTTCACAAATGCGTGATCTATGACATTCACGAGGACTTGCCCAGCACCATTCTTTACAAACATTACATTCCTGCCTGGTTGCGTGTCCCTCTGATGCGGTTGACCGAGTTGATAGAGAATGCCGCGTCACGCGCCATGTCGGGGCTGGTCGCGGCAACTCCGGCCATAGCAAACCGGTTCCGCCGCATTAACGAAAATACTGTAGTAGTCAACAACTTTCCCATCCTGGCGGAGCTGGCCCCCGCGGAAAAAAAGGAATGGTCGCAGCGATCCATGTCGGTCGCGTATATCGGCGGGATCGCGGAAGGCCGTGGGATTCGGGAACTTCTGTCCGCCATGAATCAATTGCCGGCGATAGGGGCGAAGCTCGAACTTGCAGGATGGTACTCGAATCCGGCTCTGGAAACCGAGCTCATTCACAGCCCCGCGTGGCGCCACGTCACATGGCGCGGCCTGTTGCTCCGCGCCGGCATTGCTGAACTCCTGGGGTCAGTGCGCGCCGGTATTGTTTCCTTTCACCCTGAACCTAACTGTGTGACCGCTCAGCCCACCAAACTTTTTGAGTACATGTCCGCAGGCATTCCAGTGATTGCCTCGGATTTTCCGCTGTGGCGGCGCATCGTCGCAACCGCCGGCTGTGGACTCCTCGTGGATCCCTGCGACCCGTCCTCGATAGCAGAAGCAATTTCTTACCTGCTGACGCACGATGGCGAGGCCGAAGCCATGGGACAACGAGGCCGCGCCGCTGTGGAGCGGCAATATAACTGGGAGATAGAGGAAGGCAATTTGCTCGGCTTTTACGCCTCCCTTCTCCATGTCACCCGTGACCACGTTCCTGCGCTAAAACCATATGCCGGCTCTTGAGCGTGTGCGACACAATCCGGAAATAGTGGGACCAACGCGCCCGTTATTCAAGGCGGTCTCAAGCAGATCAATCAAAAGCGCGAGTGCGTAACTCAAGGGGGTGAGGAGCCGTGCTGAAACTTGAAAGGGTGCCCTATGAACCGGAGTGGTGGAATAACACTCTCCACCAGTTCCCCGAGCGGACCGTGTATCAAACTCCAGCCTGGCTTGCTTTTCTGGAAGATACGCAAGGTGGCGAAATTGTCACCGCGGCGTTGCACGACGGCAACTCCATCGTGGGCTACTTCGCCGGCCTGATCGTTTCTAAGTTCGGCCTCCGTCTGCTGGGCAGCCCTCTTCCCGGATGGACGACATCCTATATGGGATTCAACCTGCACCCCGATGCCCCGCGCTTGCAGGCGCTGGAAGCACTCCGCCATTTTGCGTTCCACGACTTGCGATGCGTACACGTGGAAGTCATGGATCACCGCTTTGGAACTGCGGAACTCGAGCTCCCCCGGTTCCGGGCACGCGGCTATAACGGCTTCGAACTGGATTTGCGGTCCACTGAAGATGAGCTTTTCGCACGTCTGAGCCGTTCCTGCCGCACTTGCATTCGCAAGGCCGCCAAGAGCGGTGTGTCTGTAGAAGAGGTCGGAACGGAAGACGAAGATTTCGTGCAGGAGTACTGGACGCAAATGCAGGATGTCTTCGCCAAGCAAAGACTCGTTCCAACATATGGCCCGGAGCGAGTGCGCGCTGTAATCCGCTACCTGGGCCCAACCGGCCACCTCCTGCTGCTGCGCGCGCGTGATCCCGAGGGCCGTTCCATCGCAACCGGCATCTACCTTGCAATGCACGAACGCGCGTATATATGGGGAGGGGCCAGCTTGCGCGCTTTCCAGATTTTACGTCCCAATGAGGCGCTCTTGTGGAAGGGAGTTTCGCTTTTGAAAGCCCGGCAGATTAAATTTTTCGACCTGGGCGGCGGCGGCGAGTACAAAAGGAAGTACGGCGGACGCCGGATATCAATTCCCTGGCTTCGCTCTTCCCGCTACCCTCTCCTGGAAACGCTCCGAAACACCATGAGCACTCTGATAACAATGCGGCAACGGTGGAGCGGAATTTGGAGCCAGGGCACGCAACATACAACAACGGAGGCCCGATAGCGGCCGCCTGCTCGAAACATGGGAAACTGGGCCCGGGCGCGAGTCCGGCCTTCGATTCTCAATTGCCACTGGCTTCTCCATGCTCTCTCGTCCAACTTGCTCCACAATGCATGAATGTTCTACCGGTGTCGTCCCCGTTTCGGTAATCCTGCCTGTTTTCAACGAGGCCTCTCATATCGAGGAAGCATTGCGCTCACTCTTGAACCAGGATGCCAGAACTTACTCGCTGGAGGTCCTGGTGATAGATGGAGGTTCGGTGGATGGCACACGTGAAATCGTCCGTCGCTGGGCGAAGACGCACCCGTCAATTCGACTGCTCGACAATCCTGGCCGAAAGACTCCAATGGCATTGAATATCGGCTTGCGCGCGTCAGTTGCTGATTACGTATGCATTTTTGGCGCACACGCCAAATATTCCCCTGACTACATCCGTGTCTGCATGGAGGAACTCAAGTCAAAACGCGCGGCAGGGTGCAGCGGACGGCTGATTACCGCCGCCTCAGGCACGCATCTTAGCGCGCGCCTGGCGGCATGGTGTATTGCCCATCGCTTCACTTCATCGAGAAACTCAGTGCGGACTCATCCTGGCGGGTACGTTGACACAATTCCCTTCCCGGTGATGGAGAGGCAAAGTTTGCTCGACGCAGGCGGCTATGACGAAAGGCTGGACCGCAACCAAGATAATGATATGAACCAGCGCCTCCGCGCCTCCGGGCATAGGCTGTACCTGACGCCGCGCACCCAAGCCACTTACTATGCGAGACCGGGAGTCAAAAGCCTGCTTCACTACGCATACAACACGGGCTGGTGGAACGGCGCGACGGCCCGTCTCAGCTTCGCCGCCATGTCTCTTCGTCATTTTGTTCCTTTTGCGTTCGTCCTGGCGCTGCTGCTCTTGGCATGCCTTGGCGTGTACTCGTTCTCGGTGCGTCACTCGCCGGGTATTGGACTGCTACTGCTTGGCGCTTTGATCGTCGTACATCTTTTGATCGGAACATGGGCCGGCATTGAAACGGCCCTGCGGGAACGAAGCGCATCCGCACTTCTGCTGCCCCCGATCATCCTGGCCTTCCACCTTGCATACGGTGCGGGAACGGCGCGAAGCCTCTTCAGCACGCCGGATCGATCGTTTAAGCCAAGGTTACAAGAGACCCAATAGATGCGGGGCCCTGGAGCAAAGGGCAGCCATGCGTATCGCGCCCCCGTCCAGCGTCATTACCTAAGCTCCGCCGGCTGGCTTCGGCGGGAATTGGGAAACAGATTGAGAATCCAAGGAGATCAGACGATGCCTTCCCCCAAAATATCGGGCCCTAAATTGTGGAGAGACAATTCGTTTGTCTCCGTGCCCGCTCTCATCAGTGCGGCCGGATGGGAGCGAGCACAGGTTCCGGCGATTTCGTCCAGCAGCGAAGTCCTCAGCTACGGGGAGCTTCAGAGACGGGCAAAGAAGCTGATGAACAGCTTGCTCTCTGCTGGTGTGAGACGGGACGTTCCCGTTGGAGTTCTGCTGAATCGGTCTCCTTCGTTCGTAGTAGCTGGACTTGCTGTTCTGATGGCTGGTGGAGCTTACGTTCCCCTGGACCCTGCATACCCGGTCGAACGACTCGACTTCATGTTGAAGGATGCCGGAATCCAAACAGGAATCACTAATCGCCACTGCAGGCAGCTTTCAAAGATGGAGGGAGTGACTTGGCTCGATGTCGATGATCCGGGGACTCACAGCTTGCGGCAAATTGAGCCTGAAGAGCCTGGGGCCCATGACCTGGCATACCTGGTGTACACATCCGGTTCGACAGGACGGCCGAAGGGGGTGCAAATTGAGCACAGCGCCTTGCTCAATCTGGTGAACTGGCACATTCATGCCTTCGGCGTCTCGGCAACGGACCGTGCCAGTCAATACGCGAGTGTCGGGTTTGATGCGGCGGTCTGGGAGATCTGGCCTTACCTGGTCGCCGGAGCAAGCCTGTTCATGATCGACGACAGCATTAGAAATAATGCGCCGGCGTTGCGCGATTGGTTAAAAGACAATCGAATCAGCATCGCATTTGCTCCCACCCCGATTGCGGAACAGTTGATCCAGCTGGATTGGCCCAAAGATGTCGTTTTGCGAGTGCTGCTTACGGGAGGAGACAAACTGCATCGCGACCCTCCGTCATCATTGCCGTTCAAATTCGTGAACAACTATGGCCCCACCGAGGCGACAGTTGTTGCGACTTCCGGTGAAGTGCACTCCACTGGCGACTTGGTTGGGCCTTCCATTGGCAGACCGATTCAAAACGTGATCGTACGAATCCTCGACGAACGCATGCAACCGGTTCCAGAGGGCGTGCCTGGCGAGATATACGTCGGCGGCGAAGGACTTGCGCGCGGATATGTGAATCGCGAATTGACCGCTCAGGCTTTTGTAGCCAGCCCATTTGCGGAAGACGAAGGGCGTTTATATAGAACGGGGGATATTGGGTTCTACATGCCGGGCGGCGAGATTGCGTTTGTCGGTAGAAACGACGATCAGATCAAGATACGCGGCTTTCGCATCGAGCCGAACGAGATTGTCGCCGCTCTGAATAAACATCCAGCGGTGCAGAGCAGCGCGGTCAAGGCGGTCGGCAGCTTCGAAGACAAGAAGCTGGTTGCATACATCGTTCCGGTTGCGGAAAAATCCCCCGGCGCTACAGAGTTGCTGGCGTTCCTGCGCGGCCTTCTCCCTGAGTACATGGTGCCCACGCTGTTCGTGCGGTGCGATGTTCTGCCGATGACCGCAAACGGCAAACTAGACAGAAGCGCGCTGCCGGACCCTGCGGCTTCAAACATATTGCGAGATACCGCGTTCGATTCTCCGCAAACACAATATCAGCGGGAACTACTCTCAATTCTGAAGAGGCTGCTGAAAGTTGAAGACATTTCCCTGGGGGACAACTTCTTTCTTCTGGGAGGCCACTCGCTGCTCGGGGCGCAGCTCATCGTTGAAGTGAAGAAGTCGTTCGGAGTCGAGCTTGCGCTGATCGATCTATTCGACAACGGAACGGTCGTTGCAATAGCCGAAAGAATTGAACAGCTTTCGCAAGGCAAATGCTTTGAATCGGAGGCCGCCTAGACATGCCTCCTGTACATCAACCGATTATCGATCAACGGGCCCTCAGCCTGTATCGCCTATATGATCCGGCAGTCCTGGCCGACCCCTATCCTCTCTATGCTCGTCTTCGCACTGAGGATCCCGTGCATTGGGACCCTTTTCTCCATGCCTGGGTGGTTACCCGCTATGCGGACGTTGTGACGGTCCTGCAGTCGTTTTCGGCCAGGTGCGCCCCGGCGCCCCAGAGACTCGAGTCTATGGGACTGTCGGCTTTGGACCGCATTGGCCAGATCATGGTGCTCCAGCATCTATTCATGGACCCGCCCGATCACACCCGGCTTCGTGCGGTATGCTCCCAGGCATTTACGCCTCATCGAGTAGAACGGCTCCGTGCTCGCATACGGCAGATCGTGGAGTCTCTGCTTGAGCCGCACCTTCCGCTGGGCCGGATCGAGTTGATGGCGGACCTGGCCAATCCGCTCCCCGCAATCGTGAGTGCTGAAATCCTGGGGCTGCCACCTTCTCACCACAAACAACTGAAAGCGTGGTCTGCCGATTTCGCAGAAGTGCTCGGCAATTTCCAGCACAATCCCGATCGCGCCCCCCGCATGTTGCGGAGTCTGGACGAAACCACCTCCTACTTCCGGGAAGCCATTCGTCGAGAGCGTAATAGACCGGCGGGCGATTCCATGATCAGCGTCCTGGTAAACGCGGAAATCGATGGCCGGCGGCTGACTGAAGAGGTGATAATCGCGAACTGCATTCTGCTGATGGTTGGCGCTCAGGAGACAACTCCCAATCTGATCGGCAACGGGATGCTCACATTATTGCGCAACCGAAGCGAGTTCGAGAGGCTGCAATCTGATCTTTCTCTTCTGCCTTCGGCCATCGAGGAGATGCTTCGCTTTGAGGCGCCGAGTCAGCACACGACTCGGGTTCCACAGCAGGACGTAAGATTGGGGGACAAAGACATATCCAGCGGGCAATCGGTTATCACGGTCATCGGCGCAGCCAATCGCGATCCTGAACGCTTCCCCGATCCTGACCGATTCGACATTACGCGTAACGATAACAAACACCTCGCGTTCGGAGCAGGCCCCCACTACTGTTTTGGCGCACCGTTAGGGCGCATGGAGGCGAGCATTGCTTTCAGCACTCTCATGGAGCGGATTTCCGAGTTTAGTCTCGCACCAACCCGGCTTGTTTGGCGCGACAACTTGGGACTTCGGGGACTCACCGAACTGCCGCTCTTGTTGAGGCTTTAGCATGCGTGCGGTATTTAATGGAGAACCGTTAAGCCGTGAGCTGGGGCGGCGTCGCTGCTCTCTGCGGACAGTGGGATTTCACGTCTCTCCTGCGCACGGTTCGAAGTAGTTGGAGCATAGCTGTGCAAGTAACGCCCTACACTGAAGATCTGGAGGCTGCGGTTCAAAGCTTCAATCGGCGACTGCATGCCAAAGGCGAAACCGATTGGCGTTTTCCTGAGAGCCACAGACCCCAGTTTCCCAAAGTGGATGGCAGAGTTCCGTTTCAAGAATTCTTCCTTGCGGTGCACGCGGGGGCAGTTCGAGGAGGCTACTTACTCACACATAACCAGTTCGCGCTCCGCGGCGAGGAAGTAGCGATCGCATGCGGACCGCAGTTCAATATGTCTGAGGGCTTAATTGATCGTAACTACGCGATGGTAGGAGTCATTCAAGCGCAAGATGCGCTTCGACGCCAGCCCTTGATGTATGCGCTCGGAATGGGAGGACTGGATGTGCCCCTCACAAAGTTGCTGGTGGCAATGGAATGGGTCGCTTTCCCTGTGCCTTTCTACTTCCGCGTACTTTCATCGTCGCATTTTTTTGGGAACATTACCTACTTGCGCAAGGACCCGCGCAAACGCATTGCCATGGACTTTCTTCATTACTCAGGCCTGGGCTACCTCGGAGTGCGAGTGGCCCAGACCAGATTGCGGCCTATAAGGAATCGCCATAGGAGAATTGTCGTAGATTCCTTCGGAACGTGGGCAGACGAGATATGGGAGAAATGTCGCTTTCAGTACTCGCTGGTCGGAATGCGCAATTCGTCTACCTTGAACGTTTTTTACCCGCCCCGGGAGTCGCGTGTTGTCCGGCTTCGCGTTTCGACCGATGCTCACGATATCGGCTGGGCTGTGGTGCTGGACAGCCAGATGAGAGGCCACCGGCAGTTCGGAAACATGCGGGTAGGTTCGATAGTCGATTGCCTTGCCGCGCCGGAAGACGCTGTGCACGTCGTAAACTGCGCCACCGAGTTTCTTCAGCAACGCGGAGTGGACATATTAGTCACAAATCAAGCCAGCTCTGATTGGTGCAGTGCTCTTGCAGCGAATGGTTACCTGAAGGGGCCGTCAAACTTCATCTTGGCGCTCTCGCCGCAACTGGTTCACCGCTTGCTGCCGCTCAAACACCATGCAGCGCATATTCACATGAACCGCGGAGACGGCGACGGTCCAATTCATCTCTAGTACCTGGAACGCGCGGGTGGGAATGCAGCGGGGATCACTCCATTATTCGATTCAGGAGGCGGTATGTTCAATAAATACAAACTGATTATTGTATTGGGGGCCACTCTTTATGCGATCGCTTCATCTTCACAGACTACAGTTGTTCAGCCACCCAATCCGCCTGCTGCTCCTTCTTACCCTGCAAACACGCAGGCAAACCCGCAGGCGCCCGCGGAGCAGCCGCTAACGGCCAGCCCTTCCGCCCCCGCCCAGCCAGCACTGCTCACAAGGGCAGGAGCGGAGGAAGGAACGCCCATCGGTGGGGGCGATCTTCTGCAAGTCACGGTTTTCGGGGCGTCGGATTACAATCACGACGTTCGTGTGGCAAATGATGGCTCGGTGAATCTCCCATTCATCGGCACGGTGCATGTTGCAGGAATGACCGCCCGCGAAATGGCGAGCGATTTGCAGTCCCGGCTAAGCCGAGGCGGCTATTTCAACAACCCACAGGTCAATGTCTTCGTCAAAGAATATGCCACCCAGGGAGTAACGGTGCTGGGTGAAGTGCAAAAGCCTGGTGTTTATCCCCTGCTTGGGACGCGGACGCTCTTCGATGCGATTTCCGCGGCGCAGGGCACGACGCTGACCGCCGGCGACAAAGTGTCCGTAATCCATCGCGATCGGCCACAGCACCCCGAAACCGTTAAACTCTCTTACGACGCCAAAGACTCTCAGCAAAGCAACGTGCGGGTGTTTCCGGGTGACACCATTGTGGTCCAGAAGGCCGGGATCGTTTACGTAGTGGGAGACGTGAAAAAACCCTCCGGGATCGTAATGGCAAATCCTAACCTTACTATTCTTCAGGCGATCGCTCTCGCCGAGGGCACCAATCCGAATGCCGCGCTTGATAAGGCGGCAATCGTACGCAGGACGGCTGACGGTCAAACAAAGATCCCGCTGCAGTTGAAGAAAATGCTGGCTGCCGAGGTCCCGGATATAAGGTTGCAGCCTAACGACATCATTTTTATTCCAAACAGCGCGTTAAAGACGGGCTTTAAGAAAGGTCTGGAAGCGGCGGTACAGACGGTAACCGGCGTCATCATCTACCATCCGTATTGATTCCCATTGGCTCGCCAATCTGAGATGCCATTTCCAGGGTATTAGCCAGCCAACTCCGTCTTTGAAGGAGGCAACTAACTTATGGGGCTTGTAAGCAGCTGAATCGCCTATCCCACTCCGTCACGCAAAAAGCTGCGCTGCTCCGATAGACCACTAAATAACTGGCCCGCAACGGCACCCCCACTCGGAGCCGATATGGAAAAACCCAAGACCAGGATTCTCTTCGCCGATGATGAACCTGCTATCCGGATGACCCTGCCGGCTATTTTGCAGCAGGAAGGGTTCGAAGTATCGGTAGCGGCCACGGTTGCCGAAGCCCTGGCATATATCAACCGCGAGTCATACGATGTTTTGTTGGCCGATTTGAACATCGGCGAACGCGGAGATGGGTTTACCCTCATTAGCGCCATGCGCCGCGTCCAGCCTCAAGCAGTCACGTTAATTCTCACCGGCTATCCTGACTTCGAAACCGCGCTGCAGGCTATCCGCAACCAGGTAGACGATTACCTGACAAAACCGGCCGATATAAAGAACCTTGTCACTACTATCAAAGAGAAGTCGGCGAACCCCCGGCGAGTCGCTCCCATGCAAATCAAGCGAGTGTCAGAGATATTGCGGGAGAGCGCGGATGAGATAGTGAACGAATGGCTGGAAGAAACAGATAAGAACACGATACTTTCATCGCTGGAACTGAGCAAGAAGGAGCGGTTAGATCACATCCGGCTGATGATTGAGGAGCTTGCGAAAAGAATCGAGGCTGGCCCAAGTGTGATCGCCGACAACGACAAAATGGCCGCGACAAAACACGGCCAGGAACGGTTCGAGCAGGGCTATACCGTGCGGCGGATTGCAATCGAAGCCCGCCTGCTCCACGTTGTCCTCTCCCGTGTCTTGCACAAGCATCTTCTCTCCATTGACATGAGCACGTGCATCTCCGACATCATGCTCATGGGTGAGGGGCTTCACGAAGAATTCGAAGAGTCGATCCGAGCTTTCGAAGAGCAGTCGCGCGATCCCCAGACAGCTTGAATCCACGGCTTCAATCGCCAGCGGCTTACAACGACAACAGGAACGTGAAGAGGCCTATTATCTTTCCCTCGTCGAATATCATGAGTATCCAGCACCCAAAGATTTGTTCGCGCATGTACAATGTGTGCATTCGTTGTCACCAAGGAGAAGCATGGACACAGCTACAATCATCGAAGAATTAGAAGCCGAACGCGACCGACTAAGCGCCGCGATCTCGGCTTTGCAGGGAAGGAAGCGTGGACCAGGACGCCCCGCCCAATCAAAAGGTGGCGCTAAGCGCCATTTGTCGCCGGCAGCTCGTAAACGGATCAGCGATGCGATGAAGAAAAGATGGGCGGTACGGAAACGGGCGGCGTAAAAGCAATCACGCCTGCTTCCGCATGCATTACTTGCAAGTACCGAATTGCCGGGGCCGGCAAAGCTGGCTCCGGACTTTATTTTGCCGCGATG
>Ga0207693_10005332_pt1 | contig 10740 bp, 7 predicted proteins | sample LARL81metaG_FD_184347 | JGI IMG/M metagenome (GOLD analysis project Ga0207693, IMG submission 184347) | Corn, switchgrass and miscanthus rhizosphere microbial communities from Kellogg Biological Station, Michigan, USA - LAR L8-1 metaG... | ecosystem: Host-associated > Plants > Roots >... | reverse complement strand
TCGGCTCCTGGTCTGTATTGCGATTCTCGCCGCGCTCGCGGCGGCGCGAGCGGAGGACTATCCAACCAGGGCGCTGCGCGTCATCACCGCCAATAGCGCGGGCGGTACGAGCGATATTTTCGTGCGGGCTCTGGCGGAAAAACTGCAGGCTCAGCTGGGGCAACCGGTCATTGTCGAGAACCGGCCTGGCGGCGCCATGATCATTGCCGGGCGCGCCTGCGCGGATGCGGCCAATGACGGCTATACGATTTGCCTGTTGCCGAACGAGACGCTGACGCTCAATCAGTTTACCTACAAGTCCATTTCCTACGATCCGGAGAAGGACTTTGCGCCGATCACCAATGCCTTCATTAACACCCAGGTCATGGTGGTGAGTTCGGCGCTCAATGTCGGCTCGCTCGACGAACTCGCGCAACTCTCGAAGTCAAAGCCAGGGACTTCGAGCTACAGCGCGCTCGCCATTCCGATGCAGATCACGATCGAAAACTGGAAGAAGAAAACCGGCGCCGATCTCGTCTATGTCCCGGTTCGCGGCGGCGGCGATATGGTCAACGGCCTTCTCACCGGCACGACGCCGGTCGCCATCGTCGGGTTGCCGAACTTCATTCCCCGCAGCGGCGCCGTCAAAGCGCTTGCCGTCGATTCGGAGACGCGCTCGGAATTGTTTCCCGATGTGCCGACGCTCGGCGAGCTCGGATTTCCAAACCTTGCGCCGGTCTATTTTGCCTTTGTCGCTCCGGCGGGCACTCCGCGCGCGATCATTGCGCGGCTGCATGACGAGATCGCCGCCATCGGCAACGAGCCGGACTTTCGTAAAGCACGCCTCACCGATATCGGAATTGTTCCGGTTTTCGACACGCCGGAACATCTTGCGCAATACCTCGAAGCGCAGCGCGCCAATGGCGCAAAGCTGATCCGGGAATCGGGGTTTCAACTGAGATAGCTCGCTCGCAGGGCACACTTCGCTACCCCCTTACGCCTCCCCGCAGGCGGAAGAGGAACCCGCAACACGGTGTTTTTATTGGGAACCTCTCGCCGCCATCCGCATCTAAGGAGCGAGGGGAGCGTGTAGGAGCACAGCAATGGCTCAGGACGAGAACAAAGCGCAGGGTCCGGACCTCACCCAGGGTGTCGCGTTGACGGATTTCGTCGATGGCAAGCTCCTCGGCCATGTCGGCGAGGAGGAGGTGCTGCTGGTGCAAAGCGGCGACGACATCTTCGCCATCGGCGCCCATTGCACGCATTATCACGGCCCGCTGGCCGAGGGTCTTGTGACCGGCGAGAGCGTCCGCTGTCCCTGGCACCACGCCTGCTTCGATCTGCGCACCGGAGAAGCGGAGCGCGCGCCGGCGTTAAGCCCGCTCGCATGCTGGAAAGTCGAGCGCCGCGACGGCCGCATCGTGGTCAAGGACAAGCGCGAGCAGCCAAGCCCGCGCGGCGCAAAGGCGAAAGCCGACGCGCCGGGCAAAATCATCATCGTTGGCGGCGGGGCCGCGGGCTTTGCTGCCGCCGAAATGCTGCGCCGGCGCGATTATCGCGGCAGCATCGTCGTGCTCAGCGACGACGATGCGCCGCCGGTCGATCGGCCCAATCTGTCGAAGGACTATCTCGCCGGCAGCGCGCCGGAGGATTGGCTGCCGCTGCGTCCCGACGATTTCTACGCCGAGAACAATATCGATCTGCGCCTGAAGACCAAAGTCGCAAGCATCCATCCGCGGGAGCGGCAAGTCGCGCTCACCGGCGGTGAGCGCTTGGCCTATGACCGGCTGTTGCTCGCGACCGGGGCCGAGCCGGCGCGGTTGCCGATTCCCGGCGCCGACCAGACCCATGTCCATACCCTGCGCTCGCTCGCCGATTGCCGCGCCATCGTCGGCGGAGCGAAGGGCGCGCGCCGCGCGCTGGTGATCGGCGCGAGCTTCATCGGGCTCGAAGTCGCGGCTTCGCTGCGCACGCGCGGCGTCGAAGTGCATGTGGCGGCGCCGGAGGCCCGGCCGATGGAGCGCGTTTTCGGCCCCGCGCTTGGCGATTTCGTGCGCGCGCTGCATGAGGAGCACGGCGTCGTGTTTCATCTGCAGGACACGGCGACCGCGATCGACGGCAAGCGCGCCGTGCTCAAGAGCGGCGGCACGCTCGACGCCGATCTCGTCGTTGTCGGCGTCGGGGTGCGACCGCGCCTGGCGCTCGCCGAACAAGCCGGACTCGCAATCGATCGCGGGCTCACCGTGAACGAATATCTGCAAACCAGCGCGCCGGATATTTACGCCGCCGGCGACATTGCGCGCTGGCCCGATCCGCATTCCGGCGAACGCATCCGCGTCGAGCACTGGGTCGTGGCCGAGCGCCAAGGCCAGGCGGCGGCCGCCAACATGCTCGGGCACAAACAGCGCTTCGACGCGCTGCCATTTTTCTGGAGCCAGCACTACGACGTGCCGATCAATTATATCGGCCATGCCGAGCGCTGGGACACGATCACGGTCGAGGGCGACGTCAAGGCGAAGGACTGTCTGCTGCGCTATCGCCGCGACGGCCGCGTGCTCGCTGTCGCTTCGATCTATCGCGATCTCGACAGCCTGAAGGCCGAGCTGGCGATGGAACAAGTTGCGGCGCGGTGATGTGTGTCCCAGACGCTGCGCGGCGTCCGGGAGAAGTGCATTTTGCCGCACTCCAATTGACCGAATATCGCCCGCTCGCCTATTGTCTCGGGCGACGGCGCCCATCTGGGCTTAATTGGGAACGCAGTGCGGGCGTGCTAGGCGCCTAACGCTGCGGCTGCCCCCGCAACTGTGAGCGGCGAATCTTCCGTTATTGTCCACTGGGTTCATCCCCCGGGAAGGCGACGGCAGGTGACGACCCGCGAGCCAGGAGACCTGCCGTCGGCCGTGTCACACGCGAGCACGCTGGTCGGGGTCTACTGGCGTGACGTTAGGTTCGGTCCTGAAAGTGCTGCGCCGGGCGAGGCAGTACTTGAAAGGACCAAAGGTCGCCGTGACAGGAATCGTTTTCGCCGTTAGGGGCGTGGCGTGTTACCTGTCATTGATCGCGGCCGTAACGCTGGCTGCTTGCCTGCGCTTTGTCTTTTCATAATCGTCACGCTGGTATTCGCGCCGGCAGACTTCGCGGGCGCCCGATCCGATTCGGCGCAAACGCTGCCCGCTCAAGAGCAAATCGCGACAAATCCAAACGCACTCCCCTCAATCCGAATTACCGCGCGGGCGAAGCGGCGCGGACAGGTCAGTAAGCCGATGCATGAGGCAGCTGCCCCCTTGCCGCCAAACAACGAGCACGTGTCGTCATCGCCTCTGGCGGGAATACCCATGACACCGCTCAACATTGTGACCCAGAGCGCTACGCGGTTAGGCCTACCCGTCATTCAAACTCCGGCTTCCGTCGATGTGGTCGACCAGAGAACCATTCGGGACCAGGGCTACCGGACAACGACCGATACCGCGCAAGGCGCTGTCGGCGTGCTGGCCGGGGATTCCGCCGGCGCTCCTGCAAACTTCTCGATACGCGGCTTTGCCGGCCCGCAGGTGAATGTTCTCTACAACGGCATATGGACTGGGCCTGCGGACATCACCTCACGCTGGATGGATACGGCCAATCTCGGCCAGGTCGAGTTTCTAAAGGGTCCATCATCTCTGATGTCAGGACTGAATGCCATCGGTGGCTCAGTCAATTACGTCTCCAGGCAGCCCACGACCGGAGCAATCCGAAACGAGGCAGACTTCTATTTGGATTCATTCGGATCATTCCGCTCTCATTTCGGCTCCGGCGGCAGCACGCCGGTCCGCGGTCTCGACTATCGCTTTGATGTCAGCGGCGCCAAGTACAACAGTTTTATCGATGGAGATTTTCGCGATGTGACGGGGCTCGCCACACAATTTGACTACAGGGTGACAGATACATTCAAGACGTTTGCCGCCATCGAATACAAGAAGGATTTCGGTCATGCCTATTGGGGCACACCAGTTGTGCCCGTTTCGTTTGCCGGGTCACATGCTGTGAACGGAGTCGTGTCGGGGACCGCCATTAACACCTTTGATGGCTCGGTGATTGGACCGCTGAGGATCGACTCGCGCACGCTGACGACCAGTTACAACGTGGCGGACAATGCGACGGGCGCACAGGAGCTTTGGCTGCGCGGCGGGTTCGAGTGGCGACCGCTGAACAATGTCACGATCAAGGACCAGGTCTATTCCTATCAAGCCAAGCGCAACTGGCTCGACAGCGAGACCTATGCTTTCAATTTAGCGACGATGACGATCGATCGCGATCGTTTCGCCGTCTTTCACAATCAGAACATATTTGGCAACAACGCCGACCTGACGTGGGACATGCTGCTCTTCGGCATGGAAAATCGACTTGCCGCGCAACTGCAGACGAGCAGCAACAGGATTACGTTCAGGGAAGACATCAGTGAACCGTTCCCCGACGATACGGTCAGCGTCGTAAACCCGCAGCCCGGAAGTTATGGCCCGCTGCAACTAAGCACGCGCAATAGCACGCTCGATGATATAGCGGGATCGTTCGAGGACCGGCTGAAATTGACGCCCGTCTTCGCTCTGATTGGCGGCGTGCGCGTCGAACGGCTCACGCTGTCACGAGACGGCGTCAATGTCGACGGGACGGTTCCATCCGGCCTGCCGTTTTCGGTTAGCTGGGAGCCGGTGTCCTATCGGGCGGCCTACACCTATGAGCCGATCCCGGATCTGCCTTTCTACAGCATGTACGCGACCGCCTATAATCCGGCCGTGGCCGCGGTGTTTTCAATCACGCCCGGCACCTCGCTGTCGCTGACGAGCACGCGCATTTATGAAACCGGCGCCAAACAACTGCTCTGGGATGGCAAAGCAGAATGGACCATCGCGCTTTACGATATCCTTCAGCGCAATGTGTTCATCCCGATAAGCACCACGGAAACCGTCGTCGCAGGCGAAGTCACGAGCAGAGGCGTCGAATTGGCCGGGGCGGTTCGTCCGGTTGAGGGCCTCAAACTCTGGGGCAACGCCGCTTTCATCCATGCGCGCTTTGGCAATTTCGGCGCGTTTACCGGCAATGTTCCGCCGAATGTGGCTCCGCTGATTGTCAATGCCGGCGTCGCTTATCGTTTCGATCATTGGCGATGGCCGCTCGAGATCGGCGGCTCGATGCGGTACGTTGGCAACCGTTTTTTAGAGCAGGATAACCTCACGATCCTTGACGCCTATACCACTGCGGACGCCTATGCCTTCCTCGATATTCCCGGCCGCGACGTTGCAATGCCGAAACTAGAGAACCTGCGAATTTCAGCGCGTGTGCGTAATCTGACAAATGCAGTTTATGCGGCCTGGTCCGATACCACATACCCGGATCAAGTTCTCCTCGGCGCGCCGCGGACCTATGAAATCGGCGCTTCAGCACGATGGTGAAGCGCTCTTTGCTCCGTCCGCTCATTTGCTCTTCATCGCTACTTCGGCGTCGCCTTCTGATTGCCATGGCTGCTCAATGGATGCCGGCCCCATCACTCACCCCCCTCAACCGGGGAGGGAAATGGCCTCACCGCATCGGCGAGAACGGCGCCGGCAGATAGATGTCAGCCTGCTGCGAGAGCAAATGACCCGGTCCGCCGGGCGGCGGCCACACGCCATCGGTGACGGCCTTCTCGCGCAACCGCGCGCGCTCGTCGTAAGACTTATAGGGCCAGACATGCATGAAGCGGATCGCCGCCCCGGTGACCGCGACCATCGCCGCCAGTAACGGCGACACACCGGCGCGGCCCGGCACGGCCGTGCGCCACAGTTCGATCGTCGGTGTCAGCCCGTCCGGCTTGAGCACATAGCTGCGCACTTCGTAGCACGGCCCGTACGCGCCGGGTCGCAGTGGCGGCATGAAATCGAACGGCACGTAAGTGTCGAGCGAAAGAGCGGCGACGAATTCGCCGATGCCGAAAGGGTTCCCTGCGCTCAGCGCGGCGAAACGGTTTGCAACCGCTTTCGCGGCATCGGCCGATTTGCGGATGATCAGAATGCGGTTGAGCGCGCCGATGTCGGAATACCAGCACGCCAGCAGGTTGGAGTCGCTGGCAAGCGTTTTATCGAGCGCGGCAAGCGCCTGCGGGTGCGTGCCCGGCCGCACCGTGGCGATCGTAACGTCATAGTGCTCGGCCAATTTTTTGCCTCCTGTCATTTTCGTTGAGCTTCGTAACACCCTCTCCCCAGTGGAGAGAGGGTTGGGGTTAGGGGGGATTGGTTTTCGAGTTCTTGCGCCCGATCCTCCTCACCCGCGCCTGCGGCGCGACCTCTCCCTACCGGGGAGAGGTATGCGACGTCGACTCGCAACAAAGATCCAAACTCAATAACCCGGGTCAAACCGATCTCCGCGTTTTTGATGCGCAGCACGCGCGATTGACTGGCCGCGCTGGCCTACTTACCGTGGTCGCAAGAGCTTAGGAAACGCGCCCGTAACCGGCAACGGGGGAGCACTGTCCGGCGGCCGATTTTAGGGAGGAAACGAATGAAAAAAATCTCGTGGTTGCTTGCCGCGCTCTCCATTGCGGCGATCGCGTTTGGCGCCAACGCAACGCTTGCCGCCGAGACCGTGAAAATCGGCGTGCTGATGCCGCTCACCGGCAACGCCGCGGCGGCGGGACAGGCGGCGAAGGCGGCGATCGAGGTCGCCGCCGACATCGTCAACAATCCACATCCGGAATTAAGCAACCTGCCGCTCGCCACCACGGCAGGCCTGCCGCATTTGGGCGGCGCCAAGCTCGACGTCGTTTTCGTCGACCATCAGGGCAATCCCTCGCTGGCGCAGCAACTGGCGACGCGGCTGATCACCGAGGACAAAGTCAACGCGCTGATGGGCGCCTATCAATCCTCCTGCACCTTTACGGCGACGCCGGTCGCCGAGCGTTACGGCATTCCCTTCATGGTCGGCGACTCGGCCGCGCTCAACATCACCACGCGCGGGTTCAAATATGTGTTCCGCGCCACGCCGATCGCGACCGATTACGCCCGCACCTATATGCGCTTCTTCGCCGACATGAAGAAGGAGGGCAGGGCCATTAATTCCATCGCGATGGTCAACGAAAATACCGACTACGGCACGTCGGTCGGCGATGCGATCGAGGCCGAAGCCAAGAAGAACAATGTGCCGGTCGCAATCCGCATTCCGTACATCGCCAGTTCGACCGACGTCACCGCGCAGGTCCTGCAACTCAAAGACAAGAAGCCGGACGTCATCATCTTCATCAGCTATACGGCGGATTCGATCCTCTACATCAAAACGATGAGGAATATGGATTATCGGCCGCCGATGGTGCTCGGCGATGACAGCGGATTTTCCGACCCGTCCTTTGTTCCGGCGATCAGCGATATCGGCCTGGGCCTGATGAATCGCAGCGCCTGGGACATCGGCAAGCCGGGTTCGACCACCTACAAGATCAACGAAATGTACAAGGCCAAGACCGGCCGCGATCTCGACGACACGTCCGGGCGCAACATGCAGGGATTTTTCGCGCTGGCGGAGGCGATCGATCGCGCCGGCTCCGCCGATGCGGAGAAAATCCGCGACGCGCTCGTCAAGACCGATCTCAAGCCGGAGCAGCTCATGATGGGCTATCAGGGCATCAAGTTCGACGAGACCGGGCAGAATATCCTGGCGGCGACCTATCTGATCCAATTGCACGGCGGTCGTTATGAGCTGGTCTGGCCGGAGAAAGCCGCGACCAGTCAGTTGCAATGGCCAATGGGCGGTTGGGGGCACTGATTCTGCTTTCACCTCCCCCCTTGAGGGGGAGGTCGATCCGCGAAGCGGATCGGGAGGGGGGGTGATCTTTCCAAAACCCCCTCCCTAACTCTCCCCTCAAGGGGGCAGGGGAGATGGCTGTGCAGTTGCCTGACACGGGGGGCGAATGGTCTTTCTCCAAGTCATCGTCGGCGGGCTTCTGCTCGGCGCCATCTACGCGCTGTTCTCCTCGGGGCTGACGCTGATCTGGGGCATGATGAATTTCATCAATTTTGCCCATGGCGAATTCGTCATGCTCGGCATGTATGTCGCGTTTCTCGTCGTCGTGTGGATCGGCGGCGGCCCCGCGATCTTTACGCTGGCGGCGGCCTTCGCGCTGCTTTTGCTCGGTATCGCCATTTATCTGTCGCTCATTCGTCATGTTATCCGCGGCCCGATGCTGGCGCAGATTCTCTCGACCTTCGGTCTGGCTTTGTTTCTTCGCTACACCGCCTTCTATATTTTTTCCGCCAATTTCGTCTCGCTGCCGCAGACCTGGCTCGCCGGCACCATCAATCTTGCCGGCATATACTTGCCGGTGGCGCAGCTCGTCGGCGGCGTGCTTGCCATCGTCCTGACGCTTGCGCTGCACATTTTGCTCACCCGCACGGCGATCGGATCGAGGCTTCTCGCGGTGGCCGAAGATCGCGCCGCCGCGATGCTGATGGGCATCCGTCCCGACCGCATGCAGATGCTGGCCTGGGGACTGTCCGCCGGCGCCGCCGGGATCGCCGGCGCGCTGCTGGCGACCGCTTATCCCTGGTCGCCGTCGGTCGGCGAGACTTTCGGCCTGATCGCCTTCGTCGTGGTCGCGCTCGGCGGCTTCGGCAGCGTGCTCGGCTCGCTCTATGCCGGCCTCATTATCGGATTGATCCAGGCGATGTCCGCCTTTTGGCTTGGCGCGATCTATAAGGACATCGTCGTCTACGGGCTGTTCGTCGCCCTGCTCTGGTTCCGGCCGCAAGGATTGATGGGGAAGGCGTGATCAAAATTCTGTCCCCGCGCCTGGTCATTGTCCTGCTCGCGGCGGCGCTGCTCGTCTATCCGCTGGTGCTGTCCGGGGCGTTCTATCGCGATATCGGCGTGACGTTCCTATTGGCCGCGATCTCGGCATCGGCGTGGAATATTGTCGGCGGCTATGCCGGGCAGGTTTCCGTCGGCCACAGCATGTTCTTCGGGCTCGGCGCCTACACGCCGCTGTTGTTCTACACGCAGTGGGGCTGGCCGCCGATGGCCGCAATCCCGTTCGCGATCGCGCTCTCGATCGGGCTTTCGATTCTGATCGGCATGCCGACCTTCCGGCTGACCGGGCATTATTTCAGCATGGCCACCATCGCGGTCGCCGAGCTGATCCGGATTTTCACCGGCACCTGGGATTTCGTCGGCGCCGCGATCGGCTTGCAAGGCCCGGCGATCGCGCGCGGCTGGTGGGATCTCACCTTCCGCAGCGAACTGCCCTATTATTATCTCTTCCTGGTCGTGCTGGGGTTTTTGCTCGCGGTCACGAGTTTTATCGAGCGCCGCCGCTTCGGCTTTTACCTGCGCGCCATCAAGGCGAGCGAGCGCGCCGCGCGCAGTCTCGGCGTGCCGGTGCGGCGCACCAAAATGCAGGCGCTGGCGCTCTCGGCCGCGTTCACCTCGGTCGCCGGCTCGCTCTATGTGATCAAGACCGGCTTTATCGATCCCGACAGCGGTTTCGGCATCCTCATCTCGGTGCAGATGGTGATCATCGCCGCGCTCGGCGGCGCCGGCACGCTGTTCGGACCGCTGGTCGGGGCGCTGATCCTCATCCCGCTGCAGAGCGCGACCAATACTTGGTTCGGCGGCGGCGGCTCGGGACTGACCTACATTCTCTACGGCGGCATCATCGTGCTGATCGCGCGGTTCGAGCCGGGCGGGTTGTTCGATTTGTGGAATCGCGTGGCGCCGGGGCTGCGCGAGGCTTTGCGGAAACGGCTCCATGCCTGACGGCGACAAACTTTTGGACGCGACCAATGTGTCGAAAAAGTTCGGCGAATTCCGCGCCGTCGCTGGCGCCGATCTTGCCGTCAACGAGGGCGATATCATCGGGCTGATTGGGCCGAACGGCGCCGGCAAGTCGACGTTTTTTAATTGCCTCGCCGGCGAGACCATGCCGAGCGGCGGCCGGATCGTCTTCGACGGCAAGGATCTCACGCGCGCGTCGCCAGAAGCGCATGCGCGCGCCGGCATCGGCCGCACCTTTCAGGTGCCGACCACGTTTGCCGATATGAGCGTCATCCACAATGTGATGGTCGGCGCCTTCCTGCGCCATCCGCATCGCAACGATGCGCGCGACAAGGCGCGCGCCGTCCTTGAACTCACCGGTTTGCGGCCCGATCAGCCGGCGCGCTCGCTCGGCACGCCGGGCCGCAAGCGCCTGGAAATCGCCCGCGCGCTCGCCACCGAGCCGCGGCTGTTGCTGCTCGATGAATCGCTCGCCGGCCTCACCCCAAGCGAATTGCAGGAGGCGATTGCGCTGGTGCGCCGTATTCACCAAAGCGGCGTCACCATCGTCATCGTCGAGCACATCATGGAAGTGATCATGACGCTGACCCGGCACGTCCTGGTTTTCAATCAGGGTCACGTCCTCGCCAGCGGCACGCCTGACTCGGTGGTGCGCGAACCGGCGGTGATTGAAGCCTATCTCGGCCGCAGCCATCGGCGGCCCCCTCCCGATCCCTCTCCCGCAAGCGGGGGAGGGTAGGGTTGAGGGCATAAGGAGCACCAATGGCCGAGCTCGCCGTCGAACACCTCGAAGTGCGTTATGGCGACCTCATCGGCGTTGCCGATGTTTCGCTGCGCGTCACTCGCGGTCAGGTCGTTGCGCTGCTTGGCTCCAACGGCGCCGGCAAGACGACGACACTCAATGCCGTTGCCGGATTGGTGCGCGCTTCACGCGGGCGGATTGTCTGGCAAGGAGAAGAAATTTCGCGTCAGGCCGCCTATGCGATCGTG
>Ga0207693_10005329_pt1 | contig 10744 bp, 2 predicted proteins | sample LARL81metaG_FD_184347 | JGI IMG/M metagenome (GOLD analysis project Ga0207693, IMG submission 184347) | Corn, switchgrass and miscanthus rhizosphere microbial communities from Kellogg Biological Station, Michigan, USA - LAR L8-1 metaG... | ecosystem: Host-associated > Plants > Roots >... | reverse complement strand
CGGCGTAGCCAAGCAGGCGCTTGCCCTCGGCCGAGAGCACCAGTCTCCGATTCCCGCGGCGAAAGAGCTGGGTGCCCAGCCGCTCCTCAAGCTGCTTCACACGCGTCGTGACGTTCGACGGCACGCGGTTGAGGCGGGTCGCCGCCTTGGTGATGCTGCCCTGCTCCACCACTGCCTTGAAGATTTCCAGGGCGGCCAGATCTATGTTTCCCATATCGAGAACGAGCCTATCAGATTAATTCACTTATCAGAATGAGGAAAGCTCTCTAGACTCCAGGCCATGATCCATGGTTCGCACCTGCGGGAGACGGAGCCCGCGCCGGCCGTGGTGGCGCTGGTGGGATTCACCGCCCTCGGGATCGCCATGGGCATTGGCCGGTTCGCCTTCACGCCGATCCTTCCCATGATGCAGGAGGAGGCCGCGGTATCGGTTCGCGAAGGCGGGTGGCTGGCCTCCGCCAACTACCTCGGCTACCTGCTCGGCGCCCTGTCCGCGGTGACCCTGCCGTTCCGGGCCCCCACGGTCATCAGGGCCGGACTCGTGGTCATCGGCATGGCAACCCTCTGCATGGGCTCGGTGCACGGATTGGGGCCATGGCTCATCCTCCGCGGGCTCGCCGGACTGGGAAGCGCCTGGGTATTGGTGTTCGCCTCCGCGTGGGCCCTCGGCAAGCTCACGGCCACCGGGCGGTCTGTGCTGCGGGGCGCCGTCTTCTCCGGGGTCGGCGCCGGGATCGCCTTCGCGGGACTGGTCTGTGTCGGCCTGGCCCAACGGAGCGCGGGCTCGCGCATCGCATGGCAGGGACTCGGCGTCGTCGCCCTCGTCGGGACGGCGGCGATCTGGTCCGCCTTGCGAGCCGGCGAGGAAGAGGGCGCGAAGCCAAGCGGAAGGGACGCCTCCCCGCGATTTCAGTGGGGCTTCGACTCGGTACGGCTCGTGCTCTGCTACGGGATCTTCGGCTTTGGCTACATCGTTCCCGCGACCTTTGTGCCCGCGATGGCCCAGGCGCTCGTGAAGGACCCGCTCGTCTTCGGATGGGCCTGGCCGGTATTCGGTACCGCCGCCGCGCTCTCGACGCTCGCGGCGGCGGCCGGGAGCCGGTTCGTGGGCAACCGGCGGCTGTGGGCCGTGAGCCACCTGGCAATGGCTCTCGGCGTGGCCGCTCCCCTGGGGTGGCCCACCATCGGCGGTGTCCTCGTGGCCGCGTTTCTCGTGGGCGGTACGTTCATGGTCATCACCATGATCGGTATGCACGAGGCGCAGATTGTCGGCGGCTCACACGCGACGAGCCTCATGGCCGTGATGACCGCCGCGTTCGCGACGGGCCAGATCGCCGGGCCGCTTCTCGTGAGCTTGACCGTGGGCCCAGATGCCGACTTCTCGCGCCCGCTCCTGATCGGGTGTCTGCTCCTGGTAGCCAGCGCGGCTTTGCTTTCCTGTCCCCTGCCCTCCGCCTACGGGAAGTCAGAGAAGCGCGCCCCCCGGCATCCGTCGTGACGAGAGGGTGGGCGCGGCCCAGTTCTCGAAGAAGCGCCGCCCCCACTGCTCACGGAGCACCGTTGTGCTAGGGTCGCTCGTGCATCATTCTGATGCATGGCCATGCCTCATCGGCCGTGGTCGGTGATCCGTGGTGAAAGCCCGTCCGGAGAGGGAGATATCACGCCGAAGAAGGAGATCGGCAAGCCCACGATATGGAGGGGACGGGATGAATGAGCCCGGCAAGATGCACTTCCGGCGCATGGACGAGGGCACCGACGCGGACTTCGCGGTGCTCGCGAAGGTGCACGAGGAGAATATCCGGAAGCTGCCCGGACTCCTGTTACGACGAGGTCTCCTTCGACTCCGCCTACCCGAGCGAGCCCATGGCGACGTTCGAGCCGATGGTCCGCCGGGTGTTCGACAAGCGCTGGACCCCGCCCGCGTAGTCGGCTCGACTACCCACCGTCCGCGCCGAACCGCCCCCGGCTCAGTCGCGTCGCTCGATCTTCGCTCCCAGCACCCGCAGCCGCTCGTGGATCCGCTCGTAGCCGCGCTCGATCTGGCCGATGTTGTTAATGGCGCTCTTTCCTTCGGCAGCGAGAGCGGCCAGCAGCATGGCCATGCCCGCCCGGATGTCGGGGCTCTCCACCACCCCGCCGCGCAGGCTCGAGGGGCCGCTCACCACGCAACGGTGCGGGTCGCAGAGGACGATACGGGCGCCCATTCCGATCAGCTTGTCGACGAAGAAGAGTCGCGACTCGAACAGCTTCTCGAAGAACAGGATGGTGCCGGCGCACTGCGTGGCCGTGACGAGGGCGATGCTCATGAGGTCGGCGGGGAAGCCCGGCCAGATCGCGTCCTCGAGCTTGGGGACGTGCCCGCCCAGGTCCTCGCTGATGCGCCGAGGCTGGCCGCGGTCAACGACGAGATTCGCGCCTTCGACACGCGCGACGACACCCAGGCGCTCGAAGCCGAGCAGCGTGGCGCGGAGGTCGGGAGGCCGCACCCCCTCGATGGTGATCGCGGAATCGGTGACCGCGGCGAGACCGACGAAGGAGCCGATCTCGATGTGGTCGGGGCCGATGGCGAATTCCGTCCCCGCCAGTGGCCGCCCTCCCTCGATGGTCAAGATGTTGGAGCCGATGCCCTCGATACGGGCGCCCATCTGTACGAGCAGATTGGCGAGGTCCTGGACGTGGGGCTCGCTCGCCGCGTTGCGCAGGACAGTCTGTCCTTTTGCCGCCACGGCGGCCATGAGGGCATTCTCGGTCCCGGTGACGCTCGCCTCGTCGAGGAAGATGTCGTCACCTTCCAGCCGCTTCGCCTCGAAGTCGAAGGTCGCGCCGACATTGACGGTGGCGCCCAGGCGCTGCAGGGCGAGGAGATGAGTATCCACCCGTCGACGGCCGATCACGTCGCCCCCGGGGGGAGGCAATCGGACCCGTCCGAACCGAGCGAGCATGGGGCCGGCGAGGAGAATCGAGGCGCGGATGTGTGAGCAGAGGACGGGGTCGGGATCCCCGGCGCGGGCGTTGCGCGCATCGACGATCAGCGTGTGCTCGCTCGTCCAGCTGCACACCGCTCCCTGGGCGGCCAGCAGCTCGATCATGGTCTCGACGTCCCGGATCCGCGGCATGTTGTGCAGGGTCACCGGTCCATCGGCGAGAAGCGTGGCCGCGAGGATCGGCAGCGCAGCGTTCTTGTTCCCGGCGGGGCGGAGGGTGCCGTGGAGGCGGTGCCCGCCGTCGACCACGAAACTCGGCATGAGGCGGAAGTTACGCGGTGGTGAACCCGCGAGCAAGTCGATTAAAGGGCACCGCCTGGGTAGGCGGCGAACGGGCGTGACTAGCCGAGCACGACCCGAATGGAGTGGGTCGCGCCGTCATCGGCAAGCTTGAGGGGGCCGCCCGCGCCCAGGTCAGCGCCGTCCACCGTCACGCTCGAGACACCGCGCGAGAGACCCTGCGGGTTCTCCACCACCAACGTGTATCGCGCCGATCGATAGCGGAAGGCGATCTCGAAGCGAGGCCAGCTCCGGGGGATGCACGGGTCGATGAGAAGGGTGTCCCCTCGCAGACGGAATCCGAGCAGCCATTCGAGACCGGCCCGGTACATCCATCCGGCCGAACCCGTGTACCAGGTCCAGCCGCCTCGACCGACATGGCCAGCCCCGGCGTACACGTCGCCGGCCACGACATATGGCTCGACCCGATAGCGATCGGCGCTCGCATGGTCGCTCGCGTGGGTGATCGGGTTCAGCAGGGAGAATAGCCCGTGGGCCTTGTCTCCCTGGCCCAGCGTGGCGAAGGCAATCACCGACCAGAGAGCGGCATGGGTGTACTGGCCGCCGTTCTCACGAATACCGGGGGGATAGCCCTTGATGTAGCCGGGATCGAGGGCCGTGTGGTCGAAGGGCGGGGCGAGCAGCACCATCAGTCCGGCGTCCCGCCGGATCAGATGCTCCTCCACCGCCGCCATGGCCCGCGCGGCCCGAGGCGGCGACGCCGCGCCCGAGATCACGCCCCAGGACTGCGCGATCGAATCGATCCGGCACTCCTCGCCCCCGGACGAGCCCAGGGGCGTCCCGTCGTCGAAGTATGCGCGACGGTACCAGTCGCCGTCCCACGCCTGCGCTTCCACGGAGGTCTTGAGGGCGTCCGCATGCGCTCGCCACGCGGCGGCGCGCGTCCGGTCCCCCCGGCTCTCGGCCACCGGCGCGAAGTCGCGGAGGGTCGCATGGAGAAACCAAGCGAGCCACACGCTTTCTCCTCGCCCCTCCCGGCCGACCCGGTTCATGCCGTCGTTCCAGTCCCCCGTGCCCATCAGGGGTAACCCGTGCGACCCCACGACGAGCGCGCGATCGAGAGCACGGGCGCAGTGCTCGAAGAGAGTTCCGTGCTGCGATGAGACACCGGGCTGGAAGTAGGACTCCTCCTGCCCCGCCCCGAGGGTGGGCCCGTCGAGGTACGAGACGACCTCGTCCAGCACCGCGGCATCTCCGGTGACGTCCAGATAGTGGAGGACGGCATACGGCAGCCAGACCGGATCGTCGGCGATCCGGGTACGAACGCCGCGTCCGGTGGGAGGGTGCCACCAGTGCTGCACGTCGCCTTCCACGAACTGGCGGGCCGCGGCCCGGAGGATATGCTCGCGCGCGATGTCCGGCGTGGCGGCCGACAAGGCCATCACGTCCTGAAGCTGATCGCGGAAGCCATAGGCGCCGCCCGCCTGGTAGAAGGCAGAGCGCGACCATACCCGGCAGGCGAGTGTCTGGTAGAGAAGCCACCGGTTGAGCAGCAAATCCATCGCGCGGTCCGGCGTCTTCACCTGCACCCCACCGAGCACGGTGTCCCAGCGCTCCTCGACCGAGCGCAGCGCCGTGTCGAGATCGACCGCCCGGTAGCGAGCGATCAGGCTGGCCGCCTCCTCCTGTGTCGCCGCCTCGCCGAGGAAGAACACGACCTCGGCGCGCTCCCCCGCCCGAAGCTCCACGAGTGCCTGGAGCGCACCGCACGGATCGAGCCCAGCCCCCACGCGCCCAGAGAGTCGGCCTTCACGGGTGAGGGCGGCCGGCCGATCGAGGGAGCCGTTTCGGCCGAGGAATTCCGTCCGATCTCCCGTCCACGCCGTTTGCGCCCCTCGAAGATCGGCAAAGGCCACCCGCCCGGCGAAGTCGCTGCTCCAGGTGTTGCGGACATACATCACCTTGGTGACAGGGTCGATCTCCGTCACGACGAAGGGCGCGGAAGCGCTGCGGGACGTCCCGAGCACCCACTCCACGTACGCGGTCACGGACAATCGCCGCGGCCGGTCGGAGCTGTTCCTCACGGTGAGCCGTGACACCTTGATCGGATCGTCGAGGGGCACGAACTGGGTGAGCTCGAGCGAGATGCCATGCGCGGCGTGCTCGAAGCGGCTGAAGCCCTGGCCATGGCGGGCGCGATATTCCTGGCCCGCGTCGTCGATGGGCAGCGCCGTGGGGCTCCAGACCTCACCGGTCTCCTGATCGCGCACGTAGATCGCTTCACCCGGCGGATCGCTGACCGGATCGTTCGACCACGCGGTGAGCTGGTTCATGCGGCTATTGCCCGACCAGGTGTAGCCGGAGCCGGATTCCGACACCTGAAACCCGAAGGCGGGATTCGCCACGACATTGATCCAGGGCGCCGGCGTCTGCTGGCCCTCCCGTAGCCGCGTCACATACTCTCGCCCGTCGGCGGCGAAACCTCCCAAGCCGTTGAAGACTTCAAGCTCCAGCGGGGCCAGCGGAGGATCTGCGAAGGCTCTCGTCGGGGGCGGCCGCCGCTGGGAAGCCACCGGCGGAGTCTCCACCCGTGGCTCGCGCGCGATCTGCTCGGCCAGCGTTCCCCGGCGATTCGACAGCACCGCGCGGGCCGCCGTGAGCAGGGCATCGCGCTGTCCGGGCGTGATGCGGTCGGAGCGCAGGATGAAGACCCTGCCGTGCGGCGCGTGTCCATCGTGAGCGGCGGCCGACTGACTGGTGCGGACCAGTGTCTCCAGCAAGGATTGCAGATCCTGCACGTAGGACGGCGCCCGCTCGTTCAGGATCACGAGGTCCACCGGGAGCTGCTTCAGCCGCCAGTACTCGTGGGCGCGGAGGAGCTGCCGCACGATGCCCACGTCGTCGGGCTCGTCGATCTGCACGAGGACGATCGGGATATCCCCCGAGATCCCGTGGGGCCACAGAGACGGTGCTCCCCCCGTCTCACGCGTGAGCAGATCTCCGGTGGGGCGGAGCGTCCGGTCCAGGAAGAGGGCGCGCCGGGCAAGGCTCTGGAACAGGTGAGCCTCGTCGGGTCCGATGCCGAGATGGTGCAGCTGCACCTGGGCCCGCGTCCACGCCAAGGTGGCGGCGCGATCGAACGTGACGGCGTCCCGGTACTTCTCGGCCAGGGTCAGCGCCTCCTCGCGCGAAGGCGCCACCATGGTGGAGAACGACACCCGCACGGAGGCGCCGGGAGGAATGCGTACCCGCCGGCGCAGGCTCACGATGGGGTCCAGCACGGAACCCACGGTGTTGGAGAGCGCCCGGCCCTCGGACTGCGAGAGCGGTCTCCGGACCCCGCGCCCGCGCCCGAGGAACCGGGCGCGGTCGGTTTCCCACTGGAGGGCGCCGATGGTTTCTCCTTCCACGGACACCACATGCGCCAGCCAGAGCCGCAGCTCGTCGGCCGATCGCGGCCGGCGCGTCGCGAGCACCACGTCGAGCTCGGGCACACACTCCGTCTGGACGAAGAGGTTCGAGAACGCGGGATGGGCGGCATCGGCGGCTGCGGGCACGAGCACGACCTCGGCATACGACGTGAGCTCGACGTCCCGGGTACGCGTCCCGAGATTAAGGACGGAGACACGGCGCACCTCGGCGTCGTCTTCGGGAGAGACCAGCACGTCGAGGGTGGTGCTCATCGAGCCGTCGACCCGGACGATCCGCGCCCGATCCTCCGAGAACACCGCCTCGTAGCTGTCGGGCTCGCGCCCGGTGGGCTGATACCCGGCCGACCACGCCTGACCGTTCTGAACGTCGCGCAGATAGACGTAGGTGCCGCCCACGTCGAGGGTGACGTCCTCCTTCCAGCGGGTCACCGCGATGTCCCGCCACCGGCTATACCCGGAGCCCGCCGCGGTGATCATCACCGCATAGCGTCCATTGGACAGAATGTTCGTGCGGGGAAGCGCGGCGTGGGGCGTGGTGAAGCGCCGGACCACGGGAGGCACGAACTCTCGCGCATCACCGATGGTCATCAAGTCTTCCGCGGGCGGCCGGGCCACCGCGACATCTCGTGGTGTCCGCTCCTGGAGCAGGAGATCGGTGGCCCGCACGATGGGCTCGTCATGAAAGCGCGCGCGCATTGTCCCGCCGTGCACGACATTGTCGAGGGCGACGAGGGACATACCCTGGTGATGCGCCATGTACGCGTGCACCACCGCCACTTCCGCGTTCTCGGGAAGGCGGGACGGCGTGTAGTCGAGAGCTTCGTAGAAGCCGTACGCGCCACTACCGCCGGCCTCGGCGAGGCGTTGAAAGTTCCGCACGGCGGCTCCCGGATCGATCATGGCGGCCAGCGCCGTCGCATACGGCGCCACCACGATATCGTCGCTCAGCCCCCGGCGGAGCCCGAGGCCGGGCACCCCGAAGTTCGAGTACTGGTAGGTCATCTCGAGATCACGAACGTTGTAACCAGATTCCGAGACGCCCCAGGGCACGCCCCGCTCCGCACCGTAGCTGATCTGGCGCCGCACGACGAGATGGTAGGTCTGGTCAAGCAGGCTCCCCGCCGGCGCGCGCATGACGAGGGCGGGCATCAGGTACTCGAACATGGAGCCCGACCAGGATACGAGCACGGAGTCCTGTTCCACCGGCGTCAAGGCGCGGCCCAGCCGGAACCAATGAGAGACGGGAACATCGCCCTTGGCGATCGTGACAAAACTCGTGAGCCGGGCCTCCGACGCGAACAGATCGTAGTAGCCGGAGTCCAAGCTGCCGTCCGTGACACGATAGCCGATCGAGAAGAGCTTGCGGACCGGGTCAAAGAGGAAGCCAAACTCCATGGCCCCGAGCAATGTCTCCGCGGTTCGGGCGATGCTCTGGAGGCGCTGGACGACGAGGCCGGACATGGGACTGGTCATCGCGAGATCGCGGCTGTGGCTCTCCACGGTCGCGTGAAGGGCGAGCGCCCACACGATGACCTCTTCGGATGCCTCCACGCCTGGCGAGCTCACGCGCTCGTCGGCGACCAGGCTACGCGCGAGGTCCATCACGGCGCCGGTATGGGCCTTGAGCTCGGCGAGGCGCTCCGGCCAGCCGCCCGCCTCCGGCCGCACCCTGACTGCGGCCAACACGGCATCCAAGACATCGTCGAGGCGCTGCCGGATAACCGAGCGGGCGCGTCGGCCAGCACCGAGAGTGCGCGCGGCCTCGCGAACGAGGAGCGCCGTGTCCTCCATCCCGGCAAGGGCCGCCTCGGGAAGGAGCGGCCGTTCCGTCATCTCCCGGCAGGCGTGGCCCAGGGCGATGAGGTGGCCGGCGAGATTGCCGCTATCGACCGATGACACGTATCGCGGATCGAGCGGGCGGAGGTCCGTCGTGTCATACCAGTTGAAGAAGTGGCCGTGGAAGCGCTCGAGCCGCTGCATGGTCTGGAGCGTGGCTTCCAGCCGGTCGACAGTTTCGAGGGTGCCCGTCCACCCGAAATCCCGTGCGGCCACCGTCGAGAGCAGGTACAGACCCAGGTTGGTGGGCGACGTCCGGTGGGCCACCACGGGCTTGGGATCTTCCTGGAAGTTGTCCGGAGGTAGCGAGTGGTCCTCCGGACCGACGAATGTCGTGAAGAAGCGCCAGGTCCGCCGGGCGATCAATCGAAGCGTGCGTGTATCGGCCGCCGAAAGGGGTGCGTTGGGGACGGCAAGCCCAGGCAGGCTGACCCACCGCGCCAGCGCCGGCGCTCCCAGCCACAACAGTAGGACAGGCATCACCGCGACCAGCACGTCATACCGCCGCCAGCCCACCACCGCCGCCGTGGCCACGGTGAGGACCAGACCGCCCGCCATGCGGCGGTAGAATCCGCGGAGCTCGAGTCCGAGCCCGGCCTTCGCCTGCGCCGCGGTGACCCACTCCAGCAGATGGCGTCGCGTCACGTATACGCGACAGAGCGTCCGCACCACCGCGTCGCTCATCAGCCAAGCCTGATGGGCGAGCATGGTGATCACGAAGGCCGTCTGCGAAACGGCGTGGAGGACGTCGCGGCCGACCGCGCGCAGGTGGCTGCGCTTGGAGATGCCGGGCTTCCGGGGAATCAGCCCGTTGAAGACGGGCAGGAACGCAGGGACGGCGATCGTGGCGAGGATGAAGAGCGTCCACGTGGCGGGCGAGGTGCCCGACATGGCCCACGCGGCGGCCAGCGTCAGGAACGCGCTGGGGGCAGACAGGGTGCGGCGCAGATTGTCCGCCATCTTCCAGCGCCCGATCAGGGGAATCCGTGCCCCGAGGATCCACGGCAGGAGCTGCCAGTCGCCGCGGGCCCAGCGATGCTGGCGGGCCGCGGCTACTCCGTAGTGAGAGGGCGCGCTCTCGAAGAGCTCGACGTCGGTGGCCAGTCCGGCGCGCGCGAACAGCCCCTCGAAAAGATCGTGGCTCAGCAGGGCGTTTTCCGGCACGCGCCCGGCCAGGGCCGATTCGAAGGCGTCGACGTCGTAGATCCCCTTGCCCGTGTAAGACCCCTCGCCGAAGAGATCCTGGTAGACGTCGGACGCGGCGGCCGCGTACGGGTCGATACCGGACTGACCGGACGAAAGCTGCTGGAAGATGGAGCCCTGCCGCCCCGGGAGAGGCGGGGTGACCCGAGGCTGCAGCAAGCCATATCCCTCGACGACGCGGCCGGTGGCGGGATCGAAGCGGGGCCGATTGAGAGGGTGGGCCATCGCGCCGACCAGTCGATTGACGGCGCCCCGCGGCAGGCGCGTATCCGCATCCAGGGTGATGACATACCGAACATCCGGCGGTGCCTGTTCGACCGGGTCCGAGGCGAGCAGAAAGGTGGTGTCGCTCGCTCCTCGAAGCAGGCGGTTCAGCTCATGAAGCTTCCCGCGCTTGCGCTCCCATCCCATCCAGACGCCTTCACGTTCGTTCCAGAGCCGGCGGCGATGAAAGAGAAAGAATCGGTGGCCGCCGTCCGGCGCCGGACCGTGGCGCTGGTTCAGTCCCGCGATGCGCTCGCGCGCCGCGACCAGGAGAACCTCATCATCCGGCATGGTCTCCTGGGGTGCGTCCGTCCAGTCGGAGAGGATGGCGAATCGGAGGTCACCGTCGGGGTTCGCCAGGTAGTGCACTTCCAGCCGCTCCATCTGCTCGTCGATTTCGCCGCGGGCGGCGAGCAGGGTGGGCACGACCACCATGGTGCGGAAGGTCCACGGCACACCATCGCGAAGCTCGAGTCGCGGCAGCGCATTCGGCTTCACCACCGCCGCCACGAAACGATTCACGAGCACGATGGCCAGATCCGACGACGGTATGACGGCGAGGAGGCCGAGCACGATGAGCACGCTGGGTCGCACGCCGGAGGCCCACGCCACGAAAAGAGGCAGGGCGAGGACGGCCAAGGTGAGCAGGCCGATCGTCCCGAGGTATCCGAACGTTGCCCCCGCGATATAGGCGCGGAGGAGCCGGCTGGGCAACGAGGCGCGGCAGCCGAGGATTGCTTCCAGCCGGCCCCGTCCCGCTCCCAGCAGATAGAACCCAGGATCGTT
>Ga0207693_10005328_pt1 | contig 10744 bp, 9 predicted proteins | sample LARL81metaG_FD_184347 | JGI IMG/M metagenome (GOLD analysis project Ga0207693, IMG submission 184347) | Corn, switchgrass and miscanthus rhizosphere microbial communities from Kellogg Biological Station, Michigan, USA - LAR L8-1 metaG... | ecosystem: Host-associated > Plants > Roots >... | reverse complement strand
ACGTCCTGCGCCGGGGATCGGATCAAGTCTTCGAGGGATGCGGCGCTCAGCGCCTGGCCCGCCGAGTTGAACTGGCTGGTCCGCTCGGACAGCTCGTGCAGCCGCGGCACGTCGCCCGGCACGGCCCGGGCGATCGTCACCTTCGTGCCGCAGGCGCGCAGGAACTCCTCCCGGGAGCCGCCGAAGGACCGCTCCGCCGCCAGCCGCTGCTGCCGCTGCTGGTACAGCCCGGCCCGGCGGCGGGCTTCCGGGGTCACCTCGGCCGGGCTGAACTCCGGCCAGTCCACCGCCTCGGCCGCGTCTTCCGGGGACAGCACCCGGACCCCGGGCAGCGCCGCGCCGACCTCGGCCCGCTCGTACGGGTCGTCGTCCACGAAGGCCAGCGCGTCCACCCCGATGTCCAGCCCGGCGGCGATCCGGGCCAGTGACTCCGACTTCCGGCCCCAGCCGCATTCGGCCGCGACGAACTCGCACCCGGTGGCCTGGGCCGCGTACCGCGCCGCTTCCGGCGGGTTGCGGCTGGCGATCGCGTGCAGGATGCCGCGCTCGCCCAGCACGGTGAGCAGGCTGGCCATGGCCGGGTCCGGGGGTGGCGGCCCGGGCCTCGACTCCAGGTAGATCCCGCGCAGCAGCGTGTTGTCCAGGTCCCAGACCACACACTTGACCAGGCGGCCAGGCCCGGCAGGCGCGCTCACGACGGCCTCCCGGGCGGCCCGGCCAGATCCCGCTTTTCCATGGTGATGTGTGTCGCCTCGAATCCGAACTTGCGGTAAACCGCGCGCATGCCGAGATTCCTGGCGTGCACCTTACCGGTGAGCTGACGCAATCCGGCGTCCGCCGCGGCGGCAAGAACGGCTTCCATCAACAGTTCCGCCACCGCCGCCCGGTCCGCAATGTCGGCCACCGCCAGCGACCGGAAATTCCCGTACCGCGCGCCGGTCAGCGAGTTGGTCCGGCCGGACAGCCACGCCCAGCCGACTGGCACGCCCGGCGTGCCGGCCGCCGCCGCGACCACGGTCACCTCGCCGGGTTTGCCCAGCGCCCCGGCCACCCGCTTGCGGTGCAGGCCCGCGTCGGTGATCGCGTCGTCCCCGAATGAGACCCGGGCGATGTCCACCTCGAACGCGGCGACCGCGTCCAGGTCGGCGTCGGTGGCCGGGCGGATCAGGTAGCCGTTCACCGCGCCCCCAGCGGCAGCGGCCGGAACACCGTGCCCGCGCACTCCGGGCAGCCAGCGGCCTTCAGCTCGCTGATCATCGCCCAGCGCCCGCCCGGGCCGACCTGGTGCACCGCGGCACACCCGGCGCAGCGGTACGGCCGGGCCGTGGCCCGCCGGTCCGCGGTGTACAGCGGGCCCGGGTAGGTCCCGGTGATCAGCGGCGCGGCCCCGGCCGTGGTGCGCAGGTGGAACAGGTGGCTGGTGCTGCCCAGCACGCCCGCGCCGAGGTACTCGTTGAAGCCGGGCAGCAGCGCCCGTACGGTCAGCCCCAGCTGCGCGATCAGCTCCTGGGTGAGCAGGGTTTCCTCGGGGCGCCGCGCGCCGAACGAGAAGAACACGTGCTGGCCCGCGTCCGGGCTGAGCGCGGACACCGCCCGGGACAGGAACAGCTCGGCGCCGGCCACCGTGTACGGCGGATCGGTGCAGGCCACGTCGAACGCGCCGAGCAGGCCGCCGGGCAGCGGCTCGCGCAGGTCGTGCTGGCACAGTTCCACGTCGGTCCCGGTGCCCGCCATCCGGTCCCCGATGAACGCGAGCAGGTCCGCGTCGGTGTCCACCACGGTGAGCCGGCGGACCCGGGCCCCGCTGCCGGGCAGCGCACAGAACGCGGCTACCGCGAGCGCGGTGAGATCGTCGTCGCCGAGCACGATGACCGCCTTGCCGTCCAGCGCCCCCGCCTCGTGCATGCGCAGCACCCGGTGGATCTTGGTCGGCACCGTGCAGTGCGTCTGGTCCAGCTCCAGCTTGGCCCCGGGGATCCCGGCGGACAGCCGGTCCAGCTGGCCGGTGAGCGCGGCGGCGGCCTCCGGGACCACCACTCCCCGGCCACCGCAGCACGGGCACCGCCCGGAGATCGCGGCCTGGCCGCCCGGCCGGGGCGGCAGGTTCAGCGCGGCGCGGCCTTCCGGGGTCAGCCGGACCGGCCGGCCGCGATCCACCACACCGCGTTTGCGCAGCTCGTTGCAGACCGCGGTGACCAGCGGGATGGGCAGCTCGGCCTGCCTGCTGACCTCACGGGTGGCCACTGGCTCGCTGCGCGCGATCGCGCGCATGACGTCCCTGACCCCGGACCGGCCCTCGGCGAGGCCGACCGCCGAGGCGACCTCGGTGACCACTGCGTCAACGTCCATGCGGCCGGTTCTCTGGTTTGGGTACGAGTGATACGAGTGGTTGCCTGCCACAGCGGCGGAGCCGGGCGGGCCAGCCGGGATTTGCCGGGCCGGCCGGGCCGGCGGCAAGTACGGTATTCTCCCACATCATGCCGGGCGAGGGAGCAACGAGCGGGCAGGCGGTGGCGGGCCCGCAGGACCGCGCGGCGGGCAAGGTGCTGCACGCGATCGACGCGGCCGCCACCCCGGCGTCCCCCCTCACCGACCTGGCCCGGCTGACCGCCGCGGCCCGCGACGCGGTGCGCGCCGGGCACGGGCACGTGCTGGGCACTAGTCACGTCACGTTCCCGAACGGCGCGATCACCCTGATCCTCATCCTGGCCGAGTCGCACCTGAGCATCCACACCTGGCCGGAAGAGAACCTGATCGCGATCGACCTGTTCAGCTGCGGCGCCATCGACGCCGGCCGGGTGATCGGCGAACTGGTCCGCCAGCTGGGCCTGGACCGGGTCGCGGCCCGCGCGGTGCCCCGGGGCGTGCCGTCAGGCGGGCTCGGCTAGCGAGAGCGCGAACTGGCCAGCCGGATCGGTCCACCAGGCGCGCAGCGCGAAGCCCGCGGCGGCCAGCTCGGCGGTCACCCCCGGCTGGCGGAACTTGGCCGACACCTCGGTGCGCAGCTCCTCACCACCGGCGAACTCCACGCTCAGCCCGATCGCGGGCAGCCGCACGGTCTGCGGCCGCGCCGAGCGCAGCCGCATCTCGATCCACTCCTGGACCGGGTCCCAGAGCGCCACGTGGTCGAACTCGTCCGGGTCGAAGTCCGCGCCCAGCTCACTGTTCAGCACGCTCAGCACGTTCTTGTCGAACGCCGCGGTCACCCCGGCCGCGTCGTCGTACGCAGCCAGCAGCACGGCGGGGTCCTTGACCAGGTCGGTGCCGAGCAGCAGCGCGTCGCCCGGGCGCAGCCCGGCCCGCAGCCGGGCCAGGAACGCGGCCCGCTGCGGCGGCAGCAGGTTGCCGATGGTGCTGCCGAGGAACGCCACCAGCCGCGGGCCGTCCGTGGCCGGCAGGCCGAGGTGCTCCTCGAAGTCCGACACCACCGCCTTAACGATCAGCCCCGGGTAACTGCCCAGGACCCGCTGCCCGGCCGCGACCAGGGCTGACTCGCTGACGTCCACCGGCACGTAGCTGCGCAGCGAGCCGGCGTCACGCAGCGCGTCGAGCAGCAGCCGGGTCTTCTCCGAGGAGCCCGAGCCCAGCTCGACCAGGGCGCTGGCGCCCGTGGCGGTGGCGACATCGGCGGCATGCGCGGCCAGGATGGACCGCTCGGCCCGGGTCGGGTAGTACTCCGGCAGCAGGGTGATCTTCTCGAACAGCTCACTCCCCCGCTCGTCATAGAACCACTTGGGCGGCAGCGTCTTGGGCACGGCGGTCAGGCCGGCCAGCGCATCCCGGCGCAGCGCGCTGGCCAGGAAGCCGTCGGGCAGCAGTCGGTCCACCTGCAGTTCGGTCACGGATCCGGGATCCTTCCGTCGGTTCGTCGCGGCGATGATCAGTCAGCTGGTTTGAGCGGGCTCACCTGCACCGCGCCGGGCCGGGCGGTGAGCACGGACCGGTCCGGCACCCGGCACCAGCCGGGCTCGTCGTCGGTGGGCTCGGAGGCGACCACGATGCCGGCCGCGCGGGCGCCGGCCGGCCCGGCCCGGTAGTACAGCGTGTCGCCGGCCGCGGTGGCCGCGATCTGCCCTCCGTCGGTCAGCAGGAAGTTGAGCCGGCCGGTGACGCCGTGGCAGTCCAGGTCCGCGACGGTCTGGGCCAGCGCATCCGGCGGGCTCTCCCCGGCCCGCAGCCGGTGCAGCACCAGCGCCCAGGCCAGCGCCGAGTCGGTGCGCGCCTCCAGATCCAGCAGTTCCGCGGGCGGCAGGGTGGCGGCCAGCCGGCCAGTGGCGGCGGGCCAGCCGTTAAGCCTGCCGTTGTGGCTGAACAGCCAGCGGTCAGCGGCAAACGGCGCGGCCGCGGCTTCGCCCTGGGCCGTGCCGCCGGTGGCTGAGCGCACCGCGGCCAGCAGCGCCCGGGTCCGGGTGACCCGGGCCAGGTCGGTGAACGACGGGTCGCCCCAGATGGGCCCGGCGCGCCGGTAGCGGGCGGGCACCGGGTCGCCGTCCGCGTACCAGCCAACGCCGAAGCCGTCCGCGTTCACCGTGCCGTGCCGCTGCTCGCGGGGCGCCCAGGACTGCCGGACCAGGCCGTGCGGCGGGTCGCTGAGCACCGCGGCCAGGCTGGCCGGCGGGCCCAGATACGCCAGGTGGCGGCACATACGGCGGGCTCACCCGGCCGCGGGTGCGCCGTCGCGGGCGGTGCGGAACCCGGCGAAGATCTGCCGCCGGATCGGGTAGTCCCAGTTGCGGAACGTGCCCCGGCAGGCCACTGGGCCGACCGCGAACGAGCCGCCGCGCAGCACCTTGTACTCGGGCCCGAAGAACACCTCGGAGTACTCCCGGTACGGCCAGGCGGTGAAGTTGGGGTAGGGCAGGAAGTCGCTGCTGGTCCACTCCCACACGTCGCCGATCAGCTGGCGGGCGCCGGACGGCGCCGCGCCCGCCGGGTAGCTGCCCGCGGGCGCGGGCTGCAGGTGCCGCTGGCCCAGGTTGGCCAGGTCCGCGGTGGGCTCCTGGTCGCCCCACGGGAACCGGCGGGACTGGCCGGTGGCCGGGTCGAACCGGGCCGCCTTCTCCCATTCCGCCTCGGTCGGCAGCCGGCGGCCGGCCCACCGCGCGTACGCCTCGGCCTCGTAGAAGCTGACGTGCAGCACCGGCTCGGCAGCCGGCACCGGCTCGGTGACGCCGAACCGGTCGCGAATCCACCCGGCGCCCTCCCGCCGCCAGAACAGCGGGGCTTCCAGGCCGGCCCGCTGCCGGTGGGCCCAGCCCGCCGGGCTCCACCAGCGCTGGCTGGCATAGCCGCCGTCGGCGATGAATTCCTGGTAGGCCGCGTTGCTGACCGGCGTGGTGTCCAGGTAGAAGGACGGCACCGTCACCCGGTGCGCGGGCCGCTCGTTGTCCAGTGCCCATGGTTCGTCCGAGGTGCCCATGGTGAACGGGCCGCCCGGAATGAGCACCTCGGCGGGCAGCCGCAGCGCGTCGGCGGGCGGCGGGCTGGGCGCTGGCGCGGACAGCACGGGCGCGCCCTTACGCAGCTGGTGGGTGATCAGCATGGTCTCGTCGTGCTGCTGCTCGTGCTGGGCCACCATGCCGAACGCGAACCCGCCGGTGACCAGCCGGGGCCCGGTGAAGCTGGCCGCGGCGAGCAGGTCCATCACCCGGCCGCGCACCTCGTGCGCGTAGGCCCGGGCCTCGGCTGGCGGCAGCAGCGGCAGCGTCGGCCGCTCCGCCCGGGGATGCTCGAACGCGTCGTACAGCGGGTCGATCTCCGGGTGTATCGGCTCCCGGCCGCCGACCGCGCGCAGCAGCCACAGTTCTTCCTGGTTGGCGATGTGCGCCAGGTCCCAGACCAGCGGTGACATCAGTGGTGAGTGCTGCTGGATCAGGTCGGCGTCGTCCACCGCGGTCAGCAGCTGGGTGCGCTCGCGCGCGGTCAGCAGGCGGCCGGCGATCAGCTCCCGCAGCGTCTCCGGGGTGGCGGGCGTCGATGTCATGACTCGTCCTCTCCACTGGGGTCGGCGATGGCCAGGGCGGCCGGTGAGCTTCCCGCCGCGCGGGCGGCGGCCAGGCGGTCGTCGGCCGGGCACCGGCCGCGCAGCACGTAACGGTCGGCGAACGTGGCCACCGCCTGCTGGACGTGGGCCGGGGCGCCGAGCCGGGTGAGCGCTGCCATCGCGGCCGCGAAGCATTCCCGGGCCGCGATGGCCAGCTGCGGGTCAGCCAGGCCGAGCCGGGCGGCCCGCAGCCACAGATCCTCCGGCCCGCCGTCCAGCGGGTACGCGCTGCCCGGCAGGCCATGACCGGGGTAGCGCAGCGCCCCGCCGCCCGCGGAGCAGCGGGCCGCCGGCCGGGCGGCGCTCGGCGCGGCCCACAGCGGCTCGACCGCGGCCATCGCAGCCTGGGCCGCGGCCGGGTCGTCGACCAGCGCGGATACCACCGCGGTGGGCACGATCCAGCCGTCGCCGGGCTGCGCGTCGATCATCCGCAGTTCCAGGTGGCCGCGCGGCCGCACCGGCGGGAACAGGGTGGACATGTGGTAGCTGAGGTCGTCGGCGGTGGGCAGCGGCGAGGCCTTGCCGCGCAGCCAGTCGCGGAAGGTCAGCCCGGTCGGCGCGGTCCACCGCGGGGAGCCGGGCTGGCGCAGGCACATCACGTCCGCGTCGAGCACGTACGCGGCCCACGCGGCCCGCGGGTCGCCGCCCTCGGGCCAGCCGTTGCCGATGCTCAGCGGGCCGGGTTCGGCGTTGGCCGGCGCCCGGGTCCGGCCCCCCGGGTCGAGCCGGAACCACACCGCCTGCCGGGTGGATTTCCACCCGGACGGGCGCCCGGCGCGCAGCGGGGAATTGGCGAACGCGGCCACCAGGACCGGGCCGAGGGCGTGCAGCAGATGCCAGCGCCAGCGGAACCCGGCCGGGCCGCCCTGCTCGTGGCCTGCGTCCACGCAGACCTGGACCGAGGCGGTGCTGCACATCATCACCCGTCCCCACGGGCCGTGGCGGTCGAAGTACTCCTCCATGGCGGCGTAGCGCGGCAGGTTGAGCACGCGCCGTGGGGGCCGGAACGGATCGAGACCGTGCCCCGCGAGGCTGAGCCCGGCGGGCTCGATGGCCCGGCGGACCGCTGCGAGGTCACTGCGGGCGGCCGCCACACATCCGCCCAGGCCTGACGCTGGCGCGGAGCTCAGCTCGACCTGGCCGCCGGGTTCGGTGGTCAGCCGACCCCGGCCAGGGAGCGCTCCGGGTTGGTCAAGGCGGGCTAGGGCTTCGGTCACCCGCTTCGGGTCAACGGGGAGAGCCGGATCGCGGCCGTCGTAGACCAGCCATTCCAGCTCGACCCCGACCGTGCCCGGCGGGCCGGTCTTGAAGCAGATACCGTGCGCGTGCTCCTCCGCGTCACGCTCAGTGAGCGGCGGTTCCGGCGGGCAGTCAGCCTCGCCACGCTCAGAGGTCATCAGATCCGCCCCGTCCGTGTCGGTAGCTCGCCGGCCACCTAATAAGGAACCAACTCTCCGCCGCAGCAATTCCAGCCGGATGCCATCCCGCTGAGAATTTCATCGCCAGTTACCCTTGATCGCGCGACCGATACGCCCTGGGGAGGGCTGGATGACCGTGGTTGACGTGGATGTCGTCGTAGTCGGCATGGGCCCGGGCGGTGAGTGGGCGGCAGAACGCCTGGCCACAGCCGGGTTGACGGTAGCCGGTGTGGACGACCGGCTGGTCGGCGGGGAATGCCCGTACTGGGGCTGCGTGCCGTCCAAGATGATGATCCGGGCCGCCGATCTGCTGGCCGAGGGCCGCCGCATCCCGGGGATGGCCGGCCATTCCCAGGTCCACCCGGACTGGGCGCCGGTGGCCCGGCGGATCCGGGACGAGGCCACCGACGACTGGGATGACAAGGTCGCGGTGGACCGGTTCACCGGGCTGGGCGGGCAGTTCTTCCGCGGCCAGGGCCGGATCACCGCCCCCGGCGAAGTTACTGTGGGTGACCAGGTACTGCGGGCCCGCCGGGCGATCGTGCTGAATACCGGCACCGAGCCGCTGGTACCGCCCATCGACGGGCTGGCCGGCACTCCGTACTGGACCAACCGGGAGGCCATCGAGGCCACCGAGGTGCCTGGCTCACTGCTGGTCATCGGGGCGGGCGCGGTCGGGGTGGAACTCGGCCAGGTCTTCGCCCGGTTCGGCGCCTCGGTGACGATGGTCGAGGGCAAGGGGAAGCTGGTGCCGGGCGAGGAACCCGAAGCCTGCGAGCTGCTCCAGGAGGTCTTCGCCCGCGAGGGTATCGACGTGCGCACCGGGGGCATGGCCTTGGCCGTGCAGCACAGCGGCGGCCGGTTCACCGTGGAGCGGGACGGCGGGCCCAAGCTGTCCGCGGACCAGCTGCTCATCGCGACCGGGCGGCGCACCAACCTGGCCGGGATCGGCCTCGGGGTGCTCGGCCTGGACGATGATCTGCGCGCGGTCCCGGTGGACGATCACCTGCGGGTGGTCCCGGGGGTGTGGGCGCTGGGCGACATCACCGGCCACGGGGCGTTCACCCACATGTCGATGTACCAGGCGCGCATCGTGGTGGCCAGCATCCTGGGCCAGGAGGTGTCGCCCGCCGAGTACCACGCGGTGCCCCGGGTGACGTTCACCGACCCGGAGATCGGCTCGGTCGGCCTGACCGAGCGGCAGGCCCGGGAACGCGGCCTCGACGTGCGGACGGGCTACTACCCGCTGCCCAAGTCCACCCGGGGCTGGATTCACAAGGCGGGCAACGACGGGTTCATCAAGCTGGTGGCCGACCCCGGCCGCGGCATCCTGGTCGGCGCCACCTCGGTCGGGCCGACCGGCGGCGAGGTGCTCAGCATGCTGGCGCTGGCCGTGCACGCCCGGGTGCCGGTCGCCCGGCTGCGCGAGATGATCTACGCCTACCCCACGTTCCACCGGGCTATTGAGGCAGCGCTTGAGGATCTGGGCTGACCGGGGCGGCGGCGCGGTACCGGGTGAACCCGGGCAGCGCCAGGCAGATCACGCCGACCGCGGCCACGCACAGCAGCCCGCCCGAGGCGGCCGAGAAGCGCGGCGAGGTCAGGCTGGCCACCCCGCCGGCCCGCAGCTGGCCGGCTGACGGCCCGACGCTGTAGCTGAGCAGCTCCACCCCGGCCAGCCGGCCGCGCAGCTCATCGGGAATGGTCTGGTTCCACAGCGTGTCCCGGAAGATCCCGCTGATCATGTCGGCGCCGCCCGCCACCAGCAGGGCGCCGAGCGCCACCCAGATGTCCGGGGCCAGCCCGAAACCGGTGATGGCCAGGCCCCAGCCCGCGGCCGCGGCCGCGATGGCCAGCCCGTGCCGGCGTACCCGCCCCGTCCACCCGCTGGTCGCCGAGATCAGCAGCGCGCCCGCGGACGGGGCAGCGAACATCAGCCCGGTGGCCCACGTCGCGTGCAGGGTGGCAGCCAGGAACGGGAACAGCGCGGCCGGGTACGCGAAGATCATCGCGGCCAGGTCGGCCAGGTAGGAGCCGAGCAGGTCGGCCCGCCCGCGGGCGTACCGCAACCCGGCCAGGATGGCCCGCCACCCCGGCACCGGCTGGTGCTCGCCCCCGGCCGCGGGCGGCAGTGGCCGCAGCCGCAGCAGCAGGCCGCCGGAGATGGCGAAGCTCACCGCGTCGAAGCCGTAGACCCACTGCGGGCCCGGGCCGGCCGCGATGGCGCCGCCCAGCGCGGCGCCGGTGATCGAGGCCACGTTGGCCGACATGGACAGCAGGGCCGCCGCCGCGGCCAGCCGGTCCCGGGCGACGGTCCGCGGCACCGAGGCGTCCAGCGATGGGCGCTGCAGCGCGGCCAGTGCGCTCATCGCCGCGGCCAGTAGGTACAGCGGCCACACGGCGGGATGGGGCAGTACCGCGTTGGCGGCCAGGGCCACGGCCAGCAGGCCCAGGCCCGCCTCGCCCCAGCGGAGCAGCCGCCCGCGGTCCAGCCGGTCCGCGAGCACCCCGCCGTACAGCCCGAACAGCACCAGCGGCACCAGTTCGGCCACCCCGAGCAGCCCCACCGCGAACGCCGACCCGGTCAGCTGCCGGGCCTGGACGAGCAGCGCCACTTCGCTGGCCTCGGTGCCGAACAGGGTCACCGTCCGGCTGGCGAACAGCAGCCGGAAGTCCCGGCTGTCGCGCAACGGGGACAGGTCGGCCCGCAGCAGGCCGCGGCTCATCGTGATCTCCGGGGACGGAAGGCGGTATCCGCCAGGCTGGACGCGCGATCCTAACCGGCCCCGGGCCCGCCGTTCACCGCATTTTCCGGCGGGCTGCCCGGCATGCCGCCCGGCGGCAGGCCCTGCTCGGCGGCGATCCGGCGGAGCAGGCCGGTCAGCTGCGCCCGCTCCGGGGCGGTGAGCGCGGCGGCCAGCGCGGCCTCGTGCTCGGCCGCGACGGCCCGGACCCGGTCCACGGTGGCCGTCCCGGTGCTGGTCAGGTACAGGGCATGCGAGCGCCGGTCGGCCGGGTTGCGCCTGCGCTCGACCAGGCCCAGCTTTTCCAGCTCGTCGACCAGGAAGACCATCCGGGTGGCGTTCACCCCGATCATCTCGGCGATCGCCTGCTGGGACCGGCCCTGGTTGACGGCCAGCCGGAGCAGCATGCCAGCCTGACGCTGCTCCAGCCCCAGCGGGGCCAGCCGGGCGCCGAACTGCCGGGCCCCGTGCAGGCCCAGCTGGACGAGCAGGAACGCGAGGCCGCCCGGCCCAGCGGCCTGCTGAGCTGCATCTTCCAC
>Ga0207693_10005327_pt1 | contig 10745 bp, 11 predicted proteins | sample LARL81metaG_FD_184347 | JGI IMG/M metagenome (GOLD analysis project Ga0207693, IMG submission 184347) | Corn, switchgrass and miscanthus rhizosphere microbial communities from Kellogg Biological Station, Michigan, USA - LAR L8-1 metaG... | ecosystem: Host-associated > Plants > Roots >... | reverse complement strand
CGGTTTGTGATCCAGTACCGCGCGCAGGTACGCCAGTATCAGGAGCTCTCAGAAACGCTGAGCGAGGCCAACCGAAGCCTGAAGCTGGCCCAGGAAGAGGCACAAAGAGCGGAGCGATTGGCGGCCCTGGGACAGCTTTCCGCGGGTTTGGCCCATGAGATCAGAAACCCGCTGGGCGTGATCAAAGGCTCGGCGGAAATACTCTCGCAAAAGCTGGATCGCGCGGACCCGCTGGCGAAAGAGCTGGCCGGATATATTTACACTGAAGTGAATCGAGTGAGCGCGCTGGTAAGCCGCTTTCTCGATTTTGCGCGTCCCTCGCAACTGGACCTGGCTGCGGCCGACCTGACAGTCGCTGTAGAACGTTGCCTGAAGACAGTTTCCGAGCAGGGCGCCTGTGCCAAAGTGAAGATCGAACGAGATTACGCTCCCGGTCTGCGCAAAGTAATGCTGGACCAGGACCTGTGCGACCAGGTGTTTACCAACTTGTTCATGAATGCCTGCGAAGCCATGGGCGCGCAGGGCGGAGATATGCGGGTCAGGGTCCGTGCCGCCGATGATAAAGAGGGAGAATCCAGTGTGATGGTTGAGGTGGAAGACAGCGGCCCGGGAGTGCCGGCGGAATTGAAGGAGCAGATATTCAATCCTTTTGTCACCACTAAGAAGTCAGGAGTCGGGCTGGGACTGGCGATTGTTTCCAAGATCGTTGATGCGCATGGTGGGTCGCTCAAGCTGGTGAGCGAACCGGGACACGGAGCATGTTTTCGTGTGACGTTTCCAGCGGCGACTGAGACCGAATAAGAAAACTAAAGATCTAAAGGTGGGTTGATCTGTATCAGCAGATGGTCAGGGAGTAGTGATCCCTCACGCGTAAAAACCGCGCGTTCGGGATTTCAGGAAAATGGCGAACATCCTAATTGTTGAAGACGAACCGCGCATGCGGCGGCTGCTGGAAATCAGCCTGGGCGAGGACGGACACAGCGTCCAGACCGCGGGCGACGCCGAAAGCGGCTTGCAGTACCTGCGCAAAGAATCGGCTGACCTGGTGGTGACCGACCTGAAGCTGCCGGGTATGAACGGCCTGGAGTTCCTGCATGAGGGGAAGAGGCTGAATGGCGCGCTGCCGTTTATTGTGATGACCGCCTATGGCAGCGTGGAGACCGCCGTGGACGCGATGAAAGCCGGCGCCAGCGACTACGTGCTGAAGCCTTTCACCATGGCCGAAATGAAGCTGGTAATCAACAAGGAACTGGATGTCCAGCAGGTGCGCGACGAAAACCGGCGGCTGAAAGAAGCGCTGGGCAAGCGCTACCACTTCCAGAACATCGTGGGGCGTAGCAAAAAGATGCAGGAGGTACTGGCGCTGGTGGAACGCGTGGCGCCCACGCATTCAACAGTCCTGATCGGCGGCGAGAGTGGCGTGGGCAAAGACCTGATTGCGCGAGCCATCCATCAGAATTCGCGGCGGGCTTCCGGGCCGTTCATCAAGATCAACAGCACGGCGATCCCTGACACGCTGTTTGAAAGCGAACTCTTCGGCTTTGAGCGCGGCGCGTTTACCGGCGCGCTGGCCAGCAAGCCGGGCAAGTTCGAACTGGCGGACAAAGGCACGCTGTTTCTGGATGAGATCGGCGATGTGCCGGCGGCGATCCAGGTGAAGCTGCTGCGCGTGCTGCAGGAGCGCGAGTTCGAGCGGCTGGGCGGGACCAAGACGTTGAAGGTTGATATCCGCATGATCGCGGCAACCAACCGCGATCTGCGAGCCGCGCTGGAAGAAGGCACATTCCGTGAAGATTTGTATTACCGGTTGAATGTGGTGCCGATCGATATTCCGCCGCTGCGCGAACACAAAGAAGATATTCCCGAGCTGGTCAACCATTTTCTGGCGCGCTTTGCCGCGGACAACGAAAAAGATATTGAAGGCATTACGCCCGCCGCTGTCAGCGTGCTGATGGAGTATCACTGGCCCGGCAACATCCGCCAGCTTGAGAACAGCGTGGAGCGCGCGGTAGCGCTGTCGTCGGGACGGGTGATTGATGTGGGCGACATTCATCTGGACTCAACTCACGCCAAAAGCGGAGTCTTACCGTCCACTTCACCTGACCAGCTTCTTCCAGAAGGCATGACGCTGGAGCAGTGGGAAGACAACATGATCAAGGAAGCGCTGCGTCGCGCAAACGGCAACAAGAGCCAGGCCGCGCGGTTGTTGGGACTGTCACGGAATGCGCTACGCTACCGGCTTTCGAAATTGGGAGTGGCGGACGAAGGCGAATAGGGGAATCTACTTTAGAAGCAGCACATCGGGTTGCGCGAGTTTACTGAGTGCGCGATCAAACGTGACCAGAATCAGGCTTTCGCTACGCGCAAAAGCGGCCAGGTAAGCATCCGGCCATTGCTGCGGGGCTGGGCGAGAAATGGCAGTGAGAGTGCGAAATCCGGCCTCGATAGCATCAGGATCGAGTTCAGAATGGAAAACTACACGCGCATCAGCGGCAAGCAGGTCGTAGGTTCTCCAGGCCTCCTCTTGGGTTCGGACCTCATCGCCCATAACTTGAGGATGCGTCAACAAACGGAGAAAGCCCAGCTGGGTTACGCGGCAGAAACCGGCAGTATCGCCGTGCAGACCATCAAACCAGCGAGCAGCAACCCCGTGATGCTGGTGGGCACCGTACGTTAAAGCGACCCAAACATTGAGGTCAGGGAAATAGGATTTCATTGATCTTGCAATTAGTCAGCCTAAGCGATCCAGGCCTTTTGGAAGCAATAATCGGAAGTTTCACCGACTTCTTCTTGCGTCTGCCGCCGCGCACCTGAAGTTCCGCCTTCACGCCACGCAACACTAAGTCTTTGACCGAACAGCCGCGAAGCGCAGCGGCCGATTTAAGACGGCGATAGAGGGAATCTGGAATATCAACGGTAGTTCGCATTGAGTTTCATCCTACCATATTTATGGCTGTATGGAGTAGGAAGACAGCCGCAGGAGGGATGAAGGGAGCAAAACAGGGCAGGAGCGTTTGCACATAAAATCAGGCCTGGATTCCCCAGGCCTGTCATGACAACGACTTCATTTCGCAAAAACTCAAGCCAAGTGTCTAGTGTTGTCCAAAGAGCGTCAGCTCGGGTCTGACGGAGTTGGGATGGGCTTTGCCGTACCACAGCTCAAAGCTCTTCACAAAGCGATCGCCTTGCAACGCGATGGCGCGGCTGTGCCCGCCGCGGCGGATCACGTCGCGTACCTGAAGGACTTCCGGCTCGCCGTCGCCATAGTGGACCACGATGCGGTCGAACTCGATGGGCGCGTTCTGGACGCGAATCTGTAGGAAGCGATAGCGGCCGGCCGCCTTGCCGACTTCGATATTGTCATGGTCATGCTGTCCGTCAACGTGCGCCTGGCCAAGAAAGACCCAGTTGGCTGCGTGCGCCGCCGGAGCCATGTAGAACATGAGAGCCAAAGCAAAAATAGGAATCAGGATTTTCTTCACTGCTGCTGTTCTCCTCTCAAAAATGTGAGTTTTAGTGCAGGACCCATGGTTCATCCTCCGGCCCTGGCCAGTATCTGGTCAAGTTATGAGAATGGTTCCGATGGATGAAACCCAGGTCATGGGCAGAAGTTGTTGCGGTCATTCGTGCGAATAAAAGGTATGCAAGTCAATTCACAGGCGATTTATTCGGCGGCTCGCGCCTTTTTCTTTGTTGGTTTGGGCCTGAGTGTCTTTGCGTATTCGTAGCTCGCCGCCAGATATTTCTCCAATGACTTTGTGTCTTTCAGCAGGGAGTCAGGAACGGTTACGTATTCGTGCATAACGGCGCCGTAAGCTTCAAACACTTTCGTCTTGTATTTCTTGAGGAATTGTTCCCGTTCTTTTTCCGGCAGGCGGATGGCCAGCGTCTGGGATTGATGCAAAATAGTAAACATGTTGCCGTTGAGCGATGTGTAAGGATTGGCCGCGCCCTTGCGGATAATCTTTGGATTGGTCTTGATGAGCCGGTCATACAGCTCTACTTTTTCATTGGGAACGTTTTTCTTTTTCGTGGGGCTCATACTTTCCTATGAGACAGCCTGTTGTTTGAGCCTATGAGGATACGCCGGGCGACCCGTTTCTGTGAGCCTTTTTAACGGAGCGCCCACTGCGGCCTTTTTGTGCGATCGAAAGGATGGCGATTCTAGTTTCTGGGCGAGGCCTGGCCTGCCGGTGGTTGTGCCGCAACCTGTGCAGCACTTTTCAGCGCTCGATCCAAAGCCGCGCGCAAACGCGGAAGCGGGGCAACGCCGCCGGACATTTCTTCACCATTGATGAACAACGTGGGCGTGGAATCCACGCCGAGCGCCTCTCCCTCACGGACTGACGCTTTGACCGCGGCGTCGTTCTGCGCTTTCACACAAGCCTGGAGGCTTGCGGCATCCACTTTATGATCGGCGCCTTGTTGCATGGCGATCTTATCCAGTTCAGCCAAACGTAATTCCTGCGTCGCTTTTCCATTGATCTCACGCTGGCCGGCATGGACGGAATCAACAAAACTCCAATAGGCGTCCTCATTTTGTGCGGCAAGGCAGTTTGCGTCCACCGCGGCATGGCTGGCCCAGGCGTGGATCGACAGAGGAAAATCTTTGTACACAAAAGTGACGCGATCACCGTATTCCTTCAGCAACTCGGGAAACAGCATCTGGTGCATCATGGTGCAGAACGGGCACTGCAGATCGTCATAAACAACCAGTGTGACCTTTGATCCTTTTGCGCCCCGGACCGGCCGCCCACGCAAATCGATCTTCTTCATCACATCGCCAAAGGGATCTGCCGACAGCTCAATGCGGTTTACCCTGACGATTGATTTCTGGTCTTTCGCCAGAAGGAAGGGAAAATCCTGTTTGCTATTTCCTTCACCAACGGTCACGGTAAAAGCCTGGTAACCGGGCCAGTCCGGGCTGGGCGAAAAAGGGCCAATCACAACTGGAGCTTCCGGCGGCAATTTGTACGTCGCGCGTATCTGGCGCTCGATTCTGGCGGCAATGTCCGTTGGCTTGGGCTGGGAGGCGCAATTCAGGCTGATGAGCGAGAGAAGAATGAGCAATCGAAACAAGGCTTTCACTTGGGACCCACTTATGATGATGGATTTATTGCCAAAATTATCTCACGGGAACTCTCCGGTCCGCACCGGTTCCTGCACGCTAGAAATATCAAATGCCGATCAATCTGCAGCAGCCACAGCGCTCTTTGGTTTTGCTTGCCAAAGTCCAGCTCTCAGCCGGCGATTGAGCGGATCAGAATAACTGCGAGCCAGCACATGTCCGGCGAGGCCGGTGAGGACCGTGATGGAAAGAAACCAGATGACGGCTGTGTTCAAGCTCTGACGAAAATGGAAGAACAATCCCACCATGGGCCAGACCATGAGCATGTGCGTGAGATAAACTTCGTAGCTGTTGCGTCCGAACCAGCGCAGGAACCCAGTGGATCGAAAGAGAGCAATGCCGAGACCGCGCACCATTACCGCGCTCCTTGTGCGCACGCTGGGGCTGAGAAGGGGCGGCTGATCGAGCGTTGTATGCGCCTCAAAGCTCTGTTGCAGCGCGATGACCAGCAGCGCCGCGCCAACTTGCAGGGCCGTTACGTCGAGACCAACTTTATAGAGCGCCAAGCGCGCTGCCGTCCCGCGAAAAACGGTGATCAACAGGCAGAGCAGTGTGCCACTGATTCTCAAAGCTAGATTTGATTTGTGGCTGAAACGAACTTTCGCCGCCAGCATCGCCGCCAGACAGCCAAGAGCAATTCCGTCCATGCAGGAGAGGTAACCATAGTCGGCCCAAAGTTCATTGTGGGTTTGCACCCGGGCAAAGGGGCCGGCGATCACAAAGCAGGAGAAGAGCCCGATGAGCAGCGCGGGCTTGCGCAGCAGAGTACAGAGCAACGGGAAGAAGACATAGAAAACTTCTTCCACGGAGAGCGACCAGAGCACGTCCCAGGCGGCCGGCAGGTAACCGGTGCGGGCCTCAAGCCAATTCACGTGGAATGTAAGAGCGGCCAGCAGCGCGCGTCCCAGCGAGGTATGTTGCGTGTTGATGGTGAAACGCGGCACGCCCATGCGGTCAAGTACGCTCAGAAGTACCAGCAGGCCGACCAGGCAGGGGACAATGCGGGCAAAGCGCATCAGGTAAAACTGGCGGCGGTCGAGCTGGCTGAGGCTGCCCCAGCGCTTAAGCGACCAGGTGGTGATCAGGAACCCGGAAATCACAAAGAACATCCGCACGCCGTAATAGCCGTTCCAGAAAAGCACGCGGTTGGCGGCAGTGCCGATTAGCTGGCCGAGGCTGCTGTCGCGGAAATGTATCCTCAGATTGATGTGGTGCAACACCACGGCAACGATGCAGAGCCCGCGCAGAAGGTCAATGCCGGGAACGCGCTTCTCCGCTTTTTGGGTTGCAACCGGCTGTGACACGGACAATCTCTCTAAACGTTCTCTCTCTGAAAGTCTTCTCTTTGGAAATCTTCTCTCTGAAAGTCTAAGGGTACTGTGGAAAAAGTGCCTACTTGGTAGATGAATTCATTGTAAGAATGATTTATGCGACAACACCTTTTCAGTGTGTGCGACATCACACATATGTAAGAACGGGCGATGTCCCTTTTTGGGAACAAGTCCGGTTATATCAGTTAGGAGGAATTTTGCAGAAGCAATGGATCGTGCTCTCTGGCCTGCGCAATCTCAAGATCGCTGCAAAAGATGGCGCTCCGAGCAATGAGTATCGCATCCAGCAGAACGTGGTTGAATTCCGCTCGTTGGATGCAAAGGGCAAACCTTTTACCTCTCCGTTCGGGCACTGGCGCGCCCTGGATGGCGATGAAATCCAGCTCCATTTTGCTTTGCAGACCCCAGTTGCAGAGTGGCTCGATAAAAACCTGTATGCCGCGCCCCGGACGGCTTAGCTTCGCGCGCGGGCTGCCGTTACGCCTAATCGCCTAGTCTAGCGCGCGGCGCGTTGTTGAGCGCCGGGCAGCTGATCATAAAGACGGTCCAGGGCCTTCACCAGCGCACGCGTCCCGGTGCTGTTGGGCGCGCGACGCAAAAAGATTTCCGCCTGTGATTCAAATACTCCGAGCGCCTGTGCCTGTGGAACATAGGCGCGCCGGCGGGGATCAGAGATGATCCATGCGCCATCGCGGCGGCGAACCAGGGAAAGTTCCCGTTCCATCATCCTGCCCGCAAAGACCCTTCCTTCTTCCTGAGACATGGTTTCACTGAGTTTTAGAGTCACTGAGCCGCTCTCATGCTTCATTTTGATCCGGGTGACTTCCACGCGGTTAAAAACTGAAACCGGATGATCGAGATCAAGTGTCCGTCCGGCGGTGAGCTCCTGAGCGCGGGCGTTGCCGCTCTCCAGGATTGCCGCCACGATCTCCCGCTTGCTGGGCGTCTTGCGCTGGTGAATCACGCCGACGAACGCAGTGGAGTCGCCGGCGATGGACTCTCCTGCACTATCACGACGGTCTTCATCACGACGGTCTTCGCGCGGCAAAGGCACATCGCGATGGGCGCGTTGCGCGCTAGAGTTTTCACTTGGAGCTTCCGCATCTTGAATATTGTCATCCCGCGTGGCTTCATTTCGCGAGGATGGGGTCTGAAGGCCTGCAGTTTGCGTATCTTCATTGCGAACAGCGGGATTGCGAATCGCGGCATTGCGAACAGCGGGGCCATCGCCCATGATCGCAGCCAGCAACTCCAGATTGGCGGATGGTCCAATGCGATAACGGAAGAAATGCGGGCGTCCGCGACGGGCCCAGTGCGGGGCGGTCCACGATTCGGTGATGATGCCTGAGCGCACGGAGCTCAGAAACGTTTTCTCTTCCGGCGAGAGAACAATACCGACGTGTCCCAGCCATACCGCAAGGTCGCCCGGCTGCGGCGTTTTCACGCGCTCAAAATCGTTGACGCCGCGATAGAGCACGCGCGAATCTTCATAAGGATAGATCAGTCCGGCGCGGGCGTAGATCAGATGTACCAGGTGCGAGCAGTCCGGTTTGGGACGGACGCGCGGGCCGGATTGCATGGCGAAGTCGGCCACGGCCTGACCCTGTTCGGCCGAGACCAGCACTGTGTCGCCATAATCAACGCCGGTCGCCGATTGAGACTGGGATTGGGGCTGGGCCACGGAAGCTGCCACGCCGAACCACAGCGGCAGCACTGCCAGCGCGAATTGGAGCCGAGGTCTCATCAAACAATGCACAGCATAAGCGGCTGTTCTATTGTCTGATGCTTCCTGGGATTTTGGCGCGCGATATACGCGGGATAGTTAACTCTTTGGTACATGGACGCCTGTTATCGAGGGCCAGCGCTTGCCGCGCCAACTTCACGTTACACGCGGTGCCATCGCCTTATTATTGTCCCCAGTAGTATTCCTCTCTGGCATGCACCACCAAGTCTTTGTCCTTCGTCTTAACGCTGATCTTATGAAAGCCTTCCCCGGGATCGGCCCTGTCGGGCGTATAGCCCAGGCTGTATTGATTGCGCAGATCTTCTTCAATCTGGGCATAGATTTTCTCGACTGTCTGTTTGCCGGAGACCTCAAAAAGCCGGCCGCCAGTTTCGCGCGAAATCTGTTCCAGAATTTTCTTTCCGTCCACACGTGACTCTTGAGGATACCGGTCGCGGCCACCGTGGTGCCCTCCGCCCATGCCGCCGCCAAATCCTCCGAAGGAACGCTCCTCGTCATCCTTGAACAGAATGGAGTAAACGATCGTGTCCGCCCGCTGGGCAGCTTCAATTGCTCCGCGCAATGACTCCTTGCTGCCGCGGTCATCGCCATCAGTGAGGACCACCAGCGCTTTGCGTCCTTTCTGCTTCTTCATCAGTTCGTCGGAAGCCAGGTAGACGGCGTCATACAACAATGTTCCGCCGCCTCCGGCGCCATTGTGGTGTCCTCTGCCACCGTGGCGGCCGGGATATCCGCCCTGGCCCTGGTTAGGCGTATTGCCGCTGCTGGCCGTTGCGAACTGCGGCGTCTGCAAGTCGGCCAGCGCGGACCTTAGCTTTTCCTGCGACGTCGTCAGGTCCTGGTCGAGCTCCACTTCATGATCAAAGTGGATCAGGAATGCCTTGTCTTTTTCCGGACGCAGCATCTGGCCAATGAAACTTGAGCTTGCGGCGCGCTCCTGGCCCAGCACTCGACGCTGGCTGTAGCTGGTATCCACCAGCAGCCCCAGCGTAAGCGGAAGATCGTTCTCCTTTGAGAAATAGTGCAGCGTCTGCGGACGCCCGTCTTCTTCCACAATGAAATCGTCTTTGGTCAGGGTATTGACGATTTTTCCATGCTTGTCGCGCACCGTGGTGGGGATATTCACGACTTTCACGTGGACTGAGATGTCTGCTTTCTCCTGGCCGCGCAGCCGGGCCCCGACGAGCAGCAGTCCGAAAAAAATCAGCGCCAGCACAACGCGGGTTACGTCTCCGGTGAATTTGTCGCTTCTCAAGATTTACTTCCTTCTTCTCAGAAAGATCCACGTATGCGAGCAGGAACTGCCGGCATCATTCGCCTCCACCTGGAATTCGCTCTGTGAGTAATGTCGATCTGTGTGATGACAATTCTCGCGCTCCGAGGCAGCAGCCGGGGTAAAGAGCCTGTAAACTATGCGTAAATTCCCGCGATGAGCGGTATACCCACCGTCAGCACCGGACACTCGAACGTCGATGATGCGCTTCACACACTTTCGCCTCGGCTAATCATGTTTGTGGGCCCGCACGAACTGCGGACGAAAAGATGAGGCCAGCAGTTTTTGTGCTTGCCCTCACGGCCTTCAATGGCTAAAGTAAGGCACCCCCTTCATCTTCCTTCGTGGAACTATCCAAGTGTGAGGCCCATATGGCGAAAATCGTAGGCATTGAGGGAATGAATCCTCAGCAACTGGCAAATGAACTCCAGAGCGGCGGCAGGTTCGTGCAGTACCAGTATTGCGTTTCCGCTCTTGTCATCACCTTCAAACGCGGCACGGACATTTATTTTCTTCGCGCCGGTGAAAGCCCGGTCCTGAAAGGGCTGGAGTGGACGCTGCTTACCTTGGTGGCCGGGTGGTGGGGAATTCCCTGGGGACCGATTTATACCATTCAATCGTTGTGGGTGAATCTAAAGGGCGGGCATGATCTAACGCCAGAGGCAGCGACGGCCCTGCAGTTGCCCATCGATAAGAGCACGCTCTATGCGGACGCGCGCAGGGCTGCGGGAGCGTAGAGCTTTTTCTCTACCACTTCACAATCGTCGCAAACGACTTCGCGTCCAGGCTTGCGCCGCCCACCAGCGCGCCGTCGATTTCCGGCTGAGACATCAGAGCATTCGCGTTTTCCGGCTTCACGCTGCCGCCGTAAAGAATCCGCATCTTCGCGGCCACTTCATCGCCGAAGGCTTCTGCCGCCTGCGCCCGGATCACGCGATGCGCCTCCGCGGCTACTTCTGGTGTTGCCGTCTTGCCTGTCCCGATGGCCCACACCGGTTCATAGGCCACAATAATTGGGTGAGCGCCGCCGCCGGAGATTTCGCGGAAAGCGATGCTGCACTGCCGCCGCAAAATATCTTCTGTCACTCCGGCTTCGCGTTCCTGCAATACTTCGCCCACGCACATGATCGGCTTCAGTCCCGCAACCAGGGCGGCTCGGAGCTTGCGATTGACCGTGTCATCGGTCTCGCCAAAATATTGGCGGCGCTCTGAGTGGCCGATGATCACGTGCGTGCAACCCACGGCGTGCAGCATCTGGGCGGAAACGGC
>Ga0207693_10005326_pt1 | contig 10746 bp, 12 predicted proteins | sample LARL81metaG_FD_184347 | JGI IMG/M metagenome (GOLD analysis project Ga0207693, IMG submission 184347) | Corn, switchgrass and miscanthus rhizosphere microbial communities from Kellogg Biological Station, Michigan, USA - LAR L8-1 metaG... | ecosystem: Host-associated > Plants > Roots >... | reverse complement strand
AGAATAATCTTTCTTTTCGATACCGTGGACTTGCTTGTTATATTCGTCGACTTTCGACGAATAGTTCATGGAACAGAATTTCGGTCCGCACATGGAGCAGAAGGCGGCCTCTTTGTAGAAGTCGTCTGGCAAGGTTTCGTCATGCATGGAGCGGGCGGTTTCGGGGTCGAGGGAGAGGGCGAACTGCTTTTCCCAATCGAATTTGTAGCGAGCGTAACTGAGGGCGTCGTCGCGGTCGCGGGCGCCGGGTCGTCCGCGGGCGATGTCGGCCGCGTGAGCCGAGATCTTGTAGGCGATGATGCCGTCTTTCACGTCTTTTTCGTTTGGTAGGCCCAGGTGCTCTTTGGGTGTGACGTAGCAGAGCATGGCGGCGCCGTACCATCCAATCATGGCCGCGCCGATGGCGCTCGTGATGTGGTCATAGCCGGGAGCTATGTCGGTGACCAGCGGGCCGAGGGTGTAGAACGGAGCCTCGTAGCAGAGTTCGACTTCTTTTTCGACCTGCTCCTTGATCTTGTCCATGGAAACGTGGCCGGGCCCTTCGATCATGACCTGCACGTCGTGCTCCCAGGCTTTCTTGGTGAGCTCGCCTAAAGTTTTCAGTTCGGCGAACTGGGCTTCGTCGCTGGCGTCGGCGACGCAACCGGGGCGGAGGCCGTCACCGAGAGAGAAGCTGACGTCGTATTTCTTAAAGATCTTGATGATGTCGTCGAAGTGCTCGTAGAGGAAATTCTGTTTGTGGTTGTAGGCCATCCACTGGGCGAGGATGGCGCCGCCGCGGCTGACAATGCCGGTGATGCGCTTGGAAATCAGCGGCAGATACTGGATCAGGACGCCGGCGTGGATCGTCATGTAGTCGACACCCTGCGCGGCTTGCTCTTCGATGACTTCGAGCATGACAGCGGCGTTGAGGTCCTCGACGCGCTTGACGCGGGCGATGGCTTCGTAGATCGGAACGGTGCCGATGGGGACCGGAGAGTGGCGAAGGATAGCTTCGCGAATGTCGTGGATGTTGCCGCCGGTGGAGAGGTCCATGACCGTGTCAGCGCCATAGTGCACGGCGGTGTGAAGCTTCTTGAGTTCTTCGTTCACTTCCGAGGTGACGGCCGAGTTGCCGATGTTGGCGTTGATCTTGCAGAGGCTGGCCACGCCGATCGCCATGGGCTCGAGTTCGGGGTGGTTGACGTTGGCGGGGATGATCATGCGGCCACGGGCGACTTCGTCGCGGACCAGCTCAGGGGTGAGCTTCTCCTTGTGGGCGATGAAGTCCATTTCTTCGGTGATGACACCCTGGCGCGCGTAGTGCATTTGGGAGAAGTTCCCGGTAGTGTTTTCCGTCTTGCGACGGGCTATCCAGTCTGCGCGCGGTTGGGGGACGGTGTAGCCGTTATTGCCGGTGCCATTGGAAGTCATGGGAACCCCAGATTCGTAGAAATTCGGTAAGGTTCGATTATAACCGCGTTGGGGTTCGTCGAGCTGGAGAGGAAGGCTTTCACCACGGAGGACACTGAGAACACGGAGGATGCCTGTCAGATTTCCTGGTGGAATTGGAGGATGTAACCGTCGTTATCGAGCTGAGGATGGGCACAAGGGAATTGAGCTGCATGGGCGCGACTTAACAAAACAATCGCAGGTTGTTTCTTCAGGTCAAATCCCAGGGGCAGGCCAAGATTCTTGCCCACGGCTGAGAGTGGAGCATAGAATCGCACGTTGCTGTGATCCGCTTCTTTCTTAAGGAGAGTTTAGTTTATGCAATTCATGCGCCTGGTGCTGGCCTTCGTCTTGATTTTGACCGCCAGCGGTTTCTCGCAATCTGCCGCTTCCACTAAGCCCGGTCCGGGATTCAGTATCGACAACATCGATAAGAACGTCGATCCCTGTGTGGACTTTTACCAGTACGCGTGCGGGAACTGGATCAAGACTTCGGAGATCCCGGCGGACCGGCCCTCGTGGCAAAGTTTTTCGGAGCTCAACGAGAGCAATCTCGCAGTCGAGAAGCAAATTCTAGAAAAGGCAGCGGCGGGAGGTGCGGGGCGCAACGCCATCGATCAGAAGATTGGCGATTTGTACGGGTCATGCATCGATGAGAAGGCAGCGAACGCGAAAGGGATTGCGCCGCTCAAGCCGGAACTGGCGCGGATTGCGGCGGTGAAGGACAAGGGCGCGCTGATTGAAGAGATTGCCCACATTCATTTGATCGGGCCGAATCCGCTATTCAATTTTTATTCGGCGTCGGACCTGCACAATGCGGACCAGGTGATCGCTTACATCGGGCAGGGCGGGTTGTCGCTGCCGGATCGCGACTACTACATCAAGGACGATGCCGACAAAGTCGAGATGCGGAAGCATCTGGCGGAATATGTGACGCAGGTATTTACGCTGGCGGGCCAGACGCCGCAACAGGCGACGAGTTCTGCGCAGACTGTACTCATGATCGAAACCCTGCTGGCGGCGAATTCGATGGACCGCACCAAGATGCGAGATCCGAAAAACCGGGATCATAAGATGACGCGCGAAGAAGTGGTCGCGATGGCGCCGGAGTTCTCGTTCAATCGCTACTTTGTCGCCGTTGGTGCGCCCAACTTCACCGCGATGAATGTCACCAATCCTGATTTCTTCCGGCAAGTCAATGGAGTGGTTGCGGCGCTGCCGCTGGACTCATTAAAGACGTATGTGAGTTGGCATGTGTTAAGAGGTGCTGCTCCGTGGTTGTCGCAGCCATTTGTGGATGCGAACTTCAAGATGCGACAGGCGCTGACCGGGCAGAAGCAGATTCAGGATCGCTGGAAGCGCTGCGTCGATCTGGTAGATGGATCGTTGGGAGAGGCACTGGGCCAACGATATGTTGAGGCAACATTCGGCGCGGATGGCAAGCAGCGCATGTTGAAGATGGTGGATGCCCTGGAAAAATCGCTCGACGCGGATATTCAAGGACTGTCGTGGATGTCGGGCGATACCAAGAAGCAGGCGAAGGTGAAGCTGGAGGCGATCCGCAACAAGATTGGATATCCCGACGAGTATCGCGACTATAGTTCGGTGACGATCAAGGCGGACGATCTGATTGGGAATGTGGAGCGGGCCAATGAATTCGAATCCAAGCGGCAGATTGCGAAGATTGACAAGCCGCTCGACCGCAAGGAATGGGGCATGACTCCGCCGGAGGTGAATGCGTACTACAGCGGGTCGTTTAACGAGATTGTGTTTCCCGCAGGTATTTTGCAGCCACCGTTTTTCGATAAGTCGATGGACGATGCGGTGAACTTTGGTGGGATCGGGCTGGTGATTGGACACGAGCTCACGCATGGATTTGACGATCAGGGACGCAAGTTTGATCCGACGGGGAATCTGCGAGACTGGTGGACGGAGCAGGATGGGAAAGAGTTCGAGAAGCGGGTGAGCTGCGTGGCGGATGAATATTCAAACTTCGTGGCTGTCGACAACATGAAGCTGAACGGGCGCCTGACGTTAGGCGAGAATACGGCCGATAACGGAGGGGCGCGGATCGCGCTCGCCGCGCTGGAGCGCATGATTGCCGAGGACAAGACCGGGAAGGAAGGGCAGAGCATCGACGGCTACACGCCGGAGCAGAGGTTCTTCTTAGGATTCGGGCGCGTATGGTGCGAGAAGCAGCGTCCTGAGTATTTGCGCATGCAGGTCAGCACCAATCCGCACTCGCCGGGAAAGTACCGGGTGAACGGCGTGGTGCAGAACATGCCGGAATTTCAAAAGGCGTGGAACTGCAAGGCGGGGCAGCCAATGGTGGCCGAGAACGCTTGTCACGTGTGGTGAAGATCACGCCTTCACATCGACCAGGCTCTGCAACATCTGGTCAGCAGTCTTGAGAGTGGCGAGGTTGGCGGAGAACGAGGCTTGCGCGGACATGAGCGCAACCATTTCCACACTGAGATCGACCACGTCGAGGCTGCTGCCGTCGGGTGAGGGTGCGCCCGCGCTGGCGATCTTCGCGGCGGTTGCGTTGAGTTGAGTCTCGGCCTGCTGCAGTCCTTGCAGGGCAATGGCTGAGGGATCCATGTATTTGCTATCGGCAGGTTGGCTCGCGGACTTGAATTCCTTGTGGGCCTGACGCTGGGGATCGTGGTTACATTGGTACTCCGCGGAAAGGGCTGCGCAGGTTACTCAACCTGCGGCCGTGGCCGCTCCGGCGCAGCTGGTGCAGGCCAGTTGCATCAGCTACGCGCCTGACGGCGTTAGAGTTCAGGTGTGACCAGTACGGTTTTGAGTCCGGCGGCAGCGCAGGCGTCGAGCACGCGAGCCACTCGATCAAAAGGCAGTTGGCCGTCCGCTTTGATTAGAGCAGTCTTATCGTTCGCGTTCGGCAATATCTGGTCCAGCTTGGTTTGCAGCGAAGACCAAGAGACCTGCTCGTGATTGATTTTCACGGCGGGTGAATTCTGATCGGATCTATACACTTGCACACCGACCGTTTCCAGCCCGTCGGGCTGACGAAGCGATACGAGCAAGCCTCTCGGTGCGACCATTCCGCTTTGTGACGACTGAGGTTGCGATGTCAACAAGATTGGGGTGTCGAACCATACTCTCCGGCCAGCTTCAAGAACTCGCGCCACGTTGGCGAACGGCGTGCGCGCGTCAGCCTTGATGTAGAGCATTTGTTCGCGGTTGCGGGGGCGGCTCTTCATGACGTCGACGAGGGATGCGGGGTCGACGGGATCGACTCCGAAGTACACCTTGCCGTCAGCGGTGATGGCGACGATCCATGCGTCTTCGTTGTCGGCGGCGGGCATCGGAAGGGCGTTGGCGGTGGGGGCTAGTTGAACGCTGACGCCTTGTTGCAGGTGCTGTGCATTTGAGTTAGCGGCGAATTGTGTGGTCGCGAGTAGCGCGACGGTCAGAGCGAAGAGAGTCGATATTCTCAGAGTCTTTCTTGTGCGCGGATTCATACGGGTTCTCCTTTTGGGCCGTTGCCCTCAGGGGCTAAAGCCCGGTGTTGAGCGAGTTTCAGTGGCCCGTCTGAAGCCGGGCCCTTCCCAAAACTCTCTCTTTTGGCCTCGCTGAAGCTAGGCCGTTCTCAAAACCGTTTTCGGTGGCTTAGCTATCCCATCACCATCTGTGATAGTGCGGGGACGGTGGATCATTCCTGTTGTTGTCGTCGTGCCGCCGCGAGGCCGGGACGGTCTCGCTACAGCCGGCGAGACCCTTCGGCTTCGCTCAGGGCACGCTGCCGGGGCTACGGTTTTGCTCCGCCGAGAGACGCGGTGGCCAGGGTTCCGCCCAGGCCCATGGTTTCTACTGCGGACGAGGGGACGATCACCATCGCACCCTTTTCCTTGACGGCTTCGTAAAGCATGTTCATGGCGCGCAGGTGCAGGGCGATAGGGTTTTCGGCATACGCGGCTGCTGCCTGCACGAAGCTGTTGGAGATTTCGTTTTCGGCCTGGCCAAGGATGATGCGGGCCTGACGCTCGCGTTGGGCTTGGGCCTGGCGAGACATCGCGTCTTCCAGGCCAGATGGGATTTTCACGTCGCGAATTTCGACAGATTGCACGGTGATGCCCCAGGGATTGGTTTTTTCGTCCAAGATTCGTTGCAACTCGCGACCGAGGGTCTCGCGCTCAGTGATCATTTGCGCGAGTTCGTGGCGACCGATGGATTCGCGCAGGGCGGTTTGCGCGCTCATGGTGATGGCCTCGATAAAGTTCTCGACTTCGAGAATCGATTTTTCCGCATTCCACACCATCCAGAAGACGATGGCATCGACGTTCACCGGAACAGTGTCGCGGGTGAGCGTGGATTCGGCAGAGACGCTGGCCACGCGGACGCGCTGATCGACATAGGGGCTGAGCGTCTCGAAGATGGGAATGATGTGACACATGCCGGGGCCGCGGAGGCCGACGTAGCGTCCGAGGCGCAGGACGGCGACCTTCTCCCACTGTTGCACGACCTTGATCGCGAAGAGAAAGTAGAGGCCGACCAATACTCCGAAGATGGCCGGGGCGGGATGGTTGATGGCTCGACTGATCGCGAGGCCAATCACGAGGCTGATTACGAAGAGCAAGCGGGCGATGCCACTGACTTCCTGTATTCGGATTCTTGCCATGACGACTATCTCCTTTTGGGCAACAAGTCGCGCAGACGATCGATCAGATCCTCAAGGGCGAATCCGGCGGCGCCTGCGCGGGCCGCGAATTCTCCAGCCATCTGGCCGAGCTGACGCTCACGCTCGGCAGAATTCTTTTCCAGCTTCTTGTTCGAAATGAAAGTTCCGGTGCCTTGATGAGTTTCGAGCAGGCCGCCGAGTTCCAGTTCGCGATAGGCGCGCATGACCGTGTTGGGATTGATCTCAAGGTCGACGGCCAGTTGCCGGACTGTGGGCAACTGGTCACCTTCGGTCAGCGATCCGGCGGCGACTCCGCTGCGCACCTGGTCGATCAATTGGCGATAGACAGGCACGCCGCTGTGGAGATCGATCGAGAACCGGGCCGGCTCGGGAGTGTTATTCCTTCCCATGTGTGTCAGTGTACTGCAATACTAGTACATTAAGTCAAGCGAAATCGTCAAAGGATGGAAATTTTCAACCACAAAGATCACGGAGGTTCACGAAGGAAAACCTTGCGGTGGGACGCCCTTTCAGCAGGCTGCTACGCTTTTGAGACTTTGAATCCTTTGCGGCGTTGTTCGCTGTAGCGGTGCAGGGCGTCGAGGATGATGGGGTAGGCTTCTCCGGGCGGGCGGATCTCATCGACCTCGACGGCTTTTCCTTCGAGCTGTTTGTAATCCTGAAAGAATCTGCGCAGCATCAGGAGGCGGTGGGATGGCATGGCGGCGGCTTCGCGGTAGGAATTGAACTCGGGATCCTCGGTCGCGACCGCGATGATCTTGTGATCTTGTTTGCCGGCGTCGATCATGGTCATCAGACCGATGGCGCGAGCGTGGATGATGGTCAGGGGGACGACCGCTTCCTGACAGAGAACGAGGACATCGAGCGGATCGTCGTCTTCGGCGAGTGTCTGCGGAATGAAGCCGTAATTCGCGGGGTAGTAGACGGCGGAATAAAGCACGCGATCGAGGCGGATCAGGCCGCTGGACTTGTCGAGTTCATACTTCACACTCGAGCCGAAAGGGATTTCGATCACGCAATCGAATTCGTTGGGCAGTTTGTCGCCAGGCGTCACGTCGTGCCAAGGATGGATCATAAGAATGAAGAGGGCGGTTCTAACCTGTTCATTCTAGCGGACGAATCTGCGCGGGAAGAAATGAGGCGGAAGACGAAGTTAGGCTTCTTAGAACCGGCGGCGTGAGCGCTTGATCAGACGGGGCAGATGTGCCCGGACGGCGTTGTGCAGGTGCTGGTTGTGTTTCCGCATGGTCAATTGATCGCTCTGAGAGACGTTGTAGAGGCGCATGGAGACTTCTATCAACATGCGATCCAGGGCGAGAAGAACATCGAGCTTCTCCCTGGGGCTGGTTCCAGAGAGCGGCGCGTCCCGTAATTTACGCGTCCTGGATTTGTTGTTCTGTGTTGTCGGATTCATGGTTCGAGGATTCCGTGGCGCCTGCTGAATTGCAGTCAGCGTATCGAGAACGGAGAGGAAAGGGAAATCGAAACAATTGATGGTGTGGATCACGGGCGAAGGATGTCAGCAAATCGATGAAAATAAATGGAATCGGATTGTCAGGAGAGCGTTTGTTCGATTCGTAACATCGATTTTTTGAGCCTGATCTGCGGGCACACGCGTATCTTGCTTCTCGTAACGGTGGCGCGTAGAGTCTAGGTGGGGATCCTCCCTTCGGGGCGTGTTATGTCGAGCCAAGCTGCAACCTATCTGAAATTCGGTGGAGCGACGGCGGTCATTCTGCTGCTGCTGGGTTACCTGGCCTATACGGGTGTGCAAGACAGCAAAAGTTACTACGTCACGATTAAAGAACTGCATAAGATGGGAGACGGCGCGTATACGAAGCGATTGCGCGTTGCCGGGAATGTGCAGCCGGGCTCGATCAAACGCGTGGGTACGCACGTGCAGTTTGTGTTGATGGAAGAAGATCAGACTCTGCATGTGGACTATACCGGCACCGAGGCGCCTCCCGATACCTTCAAAGATGATTCCCAGGCTCTGGCCGATGGGCGCTTCGATCGCGATGGCGTGTTCCATGCCAAGCAACTGCAGGCGAAGTGCGCGTCGAAGTATGCGCCGCAACCGGGAACACCGGGCGCAACACCAGCGGCCGAGCCGGGCAAGAGTATGACGCAGGTGCAGACGAGTCCGATGGGGACAGCGAACTAGGACTCGGCGCAGCCCGAGATTCCCACTCCTTCGCAGCCAAAATCCCCACTTCTCGCAAAGGACGCGAGAAACGGGGTGCCCGGTAGCGAATCAACTTGAGCACGGATTCTTCGCGTCCGTTACACTCGTTGGCGGAACGAAGTCCTCGACGCCTGTGGCCAACCCTCCCATCCCAGTCATTACTGTCAACAATGTGATCAAGCAGTTTGGGCGCTTTGCGGCGCTGCGCGGAGTGACCGCGGAATTTGATGCGGGTAAATTCCATGCGATCCTCGGAGAAAACGGAGCGGGGAAGACGACGCTATTGCGCGCTCTGGCCGGTCTGGCGCAGCCGACGCGCGGGGAGATCTCGATTTTCGGGAAGACTCCGCAGCAGGCGTGTCGGGAGATTGGGTATATGGCGCATCCGTCGTTGCTGTACGACGAGATGAGCGGGGTAGAAAATCTACGGTATTTCGGACGGCTGTACGGCATTGTGGGCGATGCGCGATGCGAAGAAGCCATTCGAAGCGTGGGACTGGATCCGACCCTGACGCGTGCCGTGGGGCAGTATTCGCAGGGGATGCGGCAGAGGATGTCGCTGGCGCGTGCCATTCTGCATGATCCGCGAGTGCTGCTGCTGGATGAGCCATTTTCGAATGTGGACGTGCATTCCGCGCGTGCGATGGTCGGGTTGCTCAAGGGCATGCGCGATGCGGGCAAGACGGTCTTCGTGATTACGCATCAGGCGCGATTGCTAGAGGGCGCGGCGGACGAGTTCGTGTGGATGCAGTCGGGAGAGATTGTGGACCGAACGTCCAGCTTGAATCGCGAGGACGTGCAATGAACTCGGTCTGGGCGGTGACCGTCGCGACGCTGGTGAAAGATATCCGGTTGGAGTGGCGCTCGAAAGATGCGCTGAATTCGATGCTGTTCTTTTCGTTGCTGGTGGTGGTGATCTTCAGTTTCTCGTTTGATCCGACAGCGGAGGAGTCGCGGGAAATTGCCGGCGGGCTGGTGTGGGTGGCTTTCTTGTTTTCGGCGGTAGTGGCGTTGAACCAAACCTGGGCGCGCGAATTACGAAATCAAGTGCTGGATGCCTATCGGGTGTCTCCAGCCCCCGCGAACTCGCTCTTCCTGGCCAAAGCTGTGGGAAATTTTTTTCTCGTGAGCCTGCTGGAAGCCGTGATGGCGCCACTGTTCATCGTGTTCTACAACCTGAGGTCTCTGGGGCCAAGCTGGGAGTTGATTCCTGTCGCGTTGTTGGGCACGTGGGCGCTGGTGGTGAATGGAACTTTTTTCGCGGCCATCTCGCTGCGGACGCGTAGCCGCGAGATCATGTTGCCGCTGCTGTTATTCCCGATTTCAATTCCGGCCGTGCAATCGATGGTCGAGGCTACGCGAATCATTTTGGCAGGCGACGGAACGGCGCGCTTCTGGATCATATTGCTTCTCACCTACGATGTAGTGTTTACTACAGCTAGTCTGGCCTTGTTTCAAACGGTGTTGCACGCAGAATGAAGCGACTCTTCCCTATCCTCTCGGTGATCACAGCAGCGCTGTTGGCATACGCCCTATATGAGGCGTTGGTGGTTGCGCCAACCGAGCGGACGATGGGCGATGTGCAACGAATCTTCTACTATCATGTGCCTTCGGCGTGGACTGCATTTCTTCTCTTTTTAGTAAATCTAGTGGCTTCGGTGACGTACCTGGTGCGCCGCAATCCCAAAGCGGATGCTTTGGCGGTGGTCTGTGCTGAGGTGGGCGTCGTGTTTTGCACCATTGTTCTGGTCACGGGGCCGATCTGGGCGCGACCCGTGTGGGGGATCTGGTGGACGTGGGATGTGCGCCTGACCACGACTCTGGTGCTGTGGCTGATTTATGTGAGCTATCTCGTATTGCGACGTTTCTCCGACAGCGCGCAGACGCCGGTCTTGGCCGCGGTGCTGGCGATCTTTGGAGCGCTGGATGTGCCGCTGGTATATTTCTCGATCTGGTTCTTCCGCACGCAGCATCCCCAGCCGGTGATTGGGGGCGGAGGTTCGCTCGATCCACGCATGGCGCACGTGCTCTTGATTAACTGGCTGGCTTTTTCCTGCTTCGCTTTCCTCGTGTGCTGGTCGCGCTATCGGTTGGAGTTGATGCAGCGGGAGATTGAAGAGGCGCATGCAATGGAATCGCTGGCGGGAACCGGGGTGGCGGCGAAGGCCAGCATGCCATTAGGGCGGAGTTCACGATGAAATATCTCTTCGCGGCTTACATTGCCACGTGGGCAATCCACGGGATTTATTTGGGGAGCCTGGTGCAGAGATTTAAGCGGCTTCGGCAGCAGTGGAAGGAATTGGGTAAGAAGTAGAGTGACTGGGGCAGTGGAGACTTCTTGCAAGGGCACGGCTTCGGCCGTGCCTTTTTTCTGTGTGCCGAGCATGTTCGACAGCTCGAGGGTGAAAGTCCCTTTGACAACCTGATGGAGGTGAAGTCATAGCGAAGCGCAAGGGTGAAATAA
>Ga0207693_10005322_pt1 | contig 10750 bp, 10 predicted proteins | sample LARL81metaG_FD_184347 | JGI IMG/M metagenome (GOLD analysis project Ga0207693, IMG submission 184347) | Corn, switchgrass and miscanthus rhizosphere microbial communities from Kellogg Biological Station, Michigan, USA - LAR L8-1 metaG... | ecosystem: Host-associated > Plants > Roots >... | reverse complement strand
AGACCGCAGAGCCACTTATCCGCATCGAGATAGGAATTCAGGTCCGCCAGATGCATGTAGAAGTCTCCCTGGTAAAACCGTATCGCGCAAGGGAGCGAAAACTCGAGGCTCCTTGCGACTGAAATAGTCGGAGAAGATCAAGTCCAGGGCCGCGCGGGTTTCGGTTCGTTTTCATAGTGCCATGGTCTGTTGTTGATGCAGCGACTCAGTGAAGTCCGTCGAGTAAATCTTTAAGGCCAATATGCGCAATGACCCCAGTGACGCCGAATTGTTTTCTTGTTACACTAGCCGCCGATTCTGTATCATGATTGTGTAATTATCCGTTTCAGGCTCGCGGGCGGGCTGTTTAATCCAAACCTTGAGGTGCCCTAATGCCTGGCAATCTCGCGCCGACGCCGAAAAATAAACTGACCATTGACCACAGCGTTTCCCCCGAAGGCACGCCGACTCTTGTCTGCCGAGGGCGCATCACCATGGAGACCGCGATCCAGTTCAGGTCAGAAGTCAAGAGCTTATCGCCCCAGCATACACTCTTGCTCGCCGATCTGAGCGGCGTCGATTCCGTCGACAGCTCGGGTCTCGGCAGCGTCCTTGGCACTTACATTTCCGCTAAGGCCGACGGCTGCGACCTGATGCTGGTCAATGTGCATCCGCACGTCAAGGACTTGCTCAACATTACCCATCTCAATAGAGCGTTCGAAGGCGGATAGTAGAATCAGTTTGCTTTTGCGCTGTTGGAGATGCCGCGTCGCATCCCTCTTGAACCTTCATTTGAGCCTGTTCACCCCCCAGAGTTGGCCAGAAGTGTTGGCCGCCTCCGTGATTCCGTCTGTGTATGCCACTAGAATGTCGTCATTCGCCATTGGAACGGGGTTGCCTCGAACTGGACCTCTGCGTACATGCCGATAGGCACAGCTTGTGCACGCAAGTGAAACAGTTCGCAGCATGGTGTTCGGGGTCTCACGATCGTCGTGGATGAATGGTCGGCATTTCGGACAAGTGGCGCTTAGTAATAAACTGAACCTCGTTAGTGAAACCATTGCGAAAACTGAGGTGGGTGTTGTCGAAGGGAAATCAATGCCCGGCTGGATATAAGGGTCGGCTGCAGGCTGTCATTCTTGACTGGGCCGGCACTACTGTGGACTTTGGCAGTCTGGCCCCAGTGCGCACCCTGCAACACGTATTCGCTCGCGCGGACATCGCCCTGACCGAATTTGAGACTCGGCAAGACATGGGCTTGCCCAAGAAGGACCACATTGGACAAATTTTGTCGATGAACAGAATTGCGGAAGAATGGAAGCGCCTCCACGGACACTTTCCCGGCGAGGCCGACGTCGCTCTGCTGTATCAACAGTTTGTTCCTCTTCAACCTTCTTGCCTGCTTGAATATTCGAGCAACATTCCCGGGGTGATAGAAGCAATTGAACGTTTCCGTGGGCGAGGCCTAAAAATCGGCACGACGACCGGCTACACTCGCGAGATGCTGGACTTGCTTGTGGAAGCTAGCAGAAAGGCGGGATTTATTCCTGATTGCCATCTCTCACCAAGTGACGTAGGGGCAGGGCGGCCACGCCCTTTCATGATTTACGAGAATGCCGTGAGGCTGAAGGTGTATCCTCTGGTGGCGATCGCCAAGATTGGCGATACCCCCGCCGATATTCAAGAAGGACTCAACGCAGGAACTTGGTCCATTGGCGTCGCTGCTACGGGAAACATGACTGGGCTCTCCCAAAAGGAATTCGATGCACTTTCCGCTTCACGGCGGCAGACGCTCGTAACCAAGGCTCGCGCTGAGTTATACAAAGCCGGAGCACACTATGTTGTTGATAGTGTAGCTGATGTAGATCCGGTGCTGGATGATATCGACACTCGTTTGAAATCGGCAGGTGCAGCGTATCAGCCCATTCACGAGAACGCCTGATGTCTTCGTCCCGATGTAATTACCAGGATCGGATAACCGATAAATCTCAATAACAATTTACTGTTGCAGACATGCACGAATAGAATCGTTGCGTGACCACAACCGGTCAGGATATCAGGAGCAGCTCTCCGCATCCTCAGCTTCCCCGAAACCGTAAGCGCCAGTCCCGCCCCGCATCAATACGCAGAGTCTTTAGCGCTTGCGTCCCCGGTCGATAGATACAGCGCGACTACTGAGGATTAACGGAGACGACAAACTGCGAATCGTGCGCCGATCGCCTGATATCACTGGGGCGATAGATGCCCGCACTAAACTTGTATTCCCAGGTCACGCGACCTTCATCACCACCGCAGATGTCGTTGTAGTCGAAACTCTCACCCCTGAAACGGTTTCCATCGGCATCAGCCGTCAAAGCATGGTGTGATGACCGATCTCCGATCCATTATCGGCGATAACTCCAGCAATGCGTTTGGCATTAATAGTCGAGGCCCGGTAGTTGGTCAGAGCTGGTTTTGCGATGGGGAAAATACGACAGCGTCGTACGCACTTCTCTGGGAAGAGGGTGGACCGATGCTGGATTTGGATACTCTCGTCACCAATCCCACCGATCTTTACTTGACCGAGGCTAATTTCATTACGGACCGCGGATGGATCGTGGCTAACGGGCTTCATCCTAGCGGGGAAGCATGCGCCGCTATCCTGATCCCTGAGGACGATGCGAGCGAATTAACGTTTGAAACGAATCCTACGAACGGAGGACCAGCTCTAAGGCCTCTTCCCCCTACGCGCGAAATGCTACGTTCTATTGAACAGCCAATCGCCGCGACTTGGGTGGCCCCCACGGTCTCTTACCAAGCAATGGATGCAGATTCACGGGTACCCACAATTGCCCAGGCGAGCTGTGCCATGATGTTAGAGATTCGATCGCCATCGTCTGAAATCTGTAGTGGGAACCACAGCCGCCAAAAGTAGCTACCACCTGCTATGAAGGCAGGTGGTCAGCGATGGGTGGACGTGAGGGTACGAACCCCTACCCCTCCTGCTTGCAAAGCAGGTGCTCAACTTGATCCAATCCAACAGCCCACGGACTTTGGGTCGAGTACGCGGCAGCATATCGTTTCCGAATTTTTTGGCCTACAGATGGCCTACGAATCGTCCACTCTGTAGGTTTTGTCGGTTTCTTGGTGTGGCTTTTCTGTATCAATATCGGTGGTCGCCAGGTGCCAGGCCCCAAATATACCCGTAAGCTTCTGGGAGCCCTCTCTGGATTCGGCGTCATGACATTTTTTCTTACTGTTCAAATAGCCAGAGATGCAGAAATGCCCATAGCAGCGGGCCAACGGAGCACAAGGCGGATAAGCATCCGACAAGCACTTGAGAGCCAGAGAGATTGATTCTGTTAGGTGGCATCGAAGAGACGGGGTTGGCATCGACCAGTTTCAGTTTCGATCGCAGTTGTGTGGTCTCCAGAACCGTGCGGGAGAATTGAATTTGGCCAATCCTTTTTTCGATTTCACCAGTGCGAATCATCACCTACTCCTTAACTGCTCTAGAAGCAGTTATTTGTTCTCACCTTGCTCGCTACCTGGGCCGGCATGGCGCGAAGCGTGTAGCCAAAGCCGTGCTCCTCAGTTCCGTACCGCCGCTCATGCTCAAGACAGACAACAATCCCAGCGGCCTGCCCCCGTCGGCACTTGACGTCGGATCAGACCTGGGACGGCAACGTAATCCTTGCCTTCTTCTTCCTCCTAAATTTGTGCTTCTTGGCTCGAGCTGACTATTAACTAAACACTTTTACGCTGCGCGCTGAACCTTCGCAGATACAATTCGTTTCAGGATCCGAGATTTCTTTAGCGCGGCCTTAGCGTGGAATACGCGCCCTTTCGTGGCTGCCACCGAGATACCCAACTTTCGAGAAGTCTCCGACAGGGAACGCTCCTGGAGATGGCAGATTTCGATTGCTGCGCGGATTCGCGGGCGGAGCGCATAGAGCGCCTCTCGCAGAATCATCGCTTGCTCACGCTCAGAATAGATGTCTTCAGGATTCAACGAGTGATCAGGCAGTTCAATTAACTGTGGCTCTTCGCGAAAATCCGCCGTGCCGTTAATTGACGACTCGCGATGCTTCCGTTTTTGGCGGATCTTCATGAGCGCGGCATTGATGGCAATACGCGTAAGCCACGTTGAGAACTGGGATCTGCCATCGAAATCCCTGATGTGAATCATCGCCCTCAGGAAGCACTCCTGAAGTGCATCCTCGGCGTCTTCGTAGTTCCGCGTGATGCGAAGTGTGACGCGCAGAATCTTTTTCGAGTGGCGCTTACACATTTCACCGTAAGCTGCCTGATCACCTTCTCGCGCCGCTGCGAGAAGATGCTCCTCCGGAACAGTCTCGAGATTGCCGCTCGAAATGCAGTTAATGCGCGCTGGCTTTTGTGAGATGGCTAGCAATTTCTGTTCTCCTTCTGGATCGCCCGAGATCTCTTACAAGATTGGCTTGACGAGGACACATTCGCAGAATGGAAAAAGGGAAACATCACGGGATGGCATGGTTTTTCCCTACACCACAAGGGTGGGTTTGCTCTACCACTATTGGTGGGTCTACAGGCCGCAACCCCGTGTAGCGAGCGGTGCCGAGATTAGGACCGCCACTTCATTGCCATTACTCTTCGTTTTTATGCTGCGTAACCGACGGAATCACGATTTCTTTCCAACCGAAGATTTGGGCATCTACGGAAAAAGCGCCGGGGCCAATTAGAGCAATAGCGACAAGCATCGCAATCAGTCGAAAAGCGACGAAATGTGAGGTCAACAAACCCCACGGGAATACCGTCCAGACGAGGCTGGCAGCGCACCCCAACGCTGCCAACGGGCTGACGATCGGCGTCAAAAACCCGATCAGGACGAAAACGCCGGTCAACGTCAGGAAAATGCTCACCGCTAAAACGCTCACAGTCGGACTCGAACGTGAAAAAAGACCCATGACGCCTTGGGCAGCGAGTGTACAACCAGCGGCTGCTCGTAAGACTAAGAGTCCAACGCCAGGAGCGCCGCTTGGAAACGCAGAGAATGAACTTTGCAGAGTGGATCTCCGTCACGCGCTAATGCGCGTAGTCACCATTGATAGATGACAAAGCGGGGGTGAGGATACCCCACATTCCGGTATCTTTCCCTAACGCTTTAGTGGTACTAAACCGAATTACTTTCTGAACTTACAGGTGGATAATTCCGCGACGAATTGCGATCGCCACGGCTTGCGTGCGGTCACTGGCTCCGAGTTTTCCCATGATGTTCTTGATGTGAACTTTAACGGTCTCTTCGGTAATAAATAGCTTTTCACCGATGTCCCGATTGCGGTTACCTTCGGCGATTTGGCTGAGAACCTCGATTTCGCGGCTTGTCAGGGGTTCATCACTTATGTGTTCCGCAAGATGCGCCGCAAGTTGTGGAGGAACACGCTTTTTGCCTGCGTGAACCTGGCGAATCACTTCCACCAACTCTTTCGGAGGCATACTTTTTAACAAATAAGCACGAGCGCCAGCCTCCAAGGCACGCTGGATCTCGACGTCACCCTCAAACGTCGTCAACATGATTATGCGCGCCTCGGGAAATTCCCTCCGGATCGAAATCATTGTATCGATCCCGCTTTTGTCCGGAAGGCGCAGATCCATAAGGGTGACGTCTGGCTTGTGCTTGCGAAATTGTTCGATGGCATCCTTCGAGCTAGCAGCGTCGGCAATAACACACATGTCTTGTTGGCTGTTAATGACCGTTGCGATTCCCTCTCGCAACAGCGGATGATCGTCCACGCTCAGAATGCGGATACCGTTCGCTGCAATCATTGGAGTTGCTCACTCTCCGTTATCGCTTTAGCGTCGTTGCCCTTTTTCGCGTACAACCTGGAAAACCAAAATTTGCTGCCTTTGGAAGGCGGCGAAGCGAACGCGATGCTACTCGGAACGGACAGTTCCATTTCGGTTCCGGCGGCAACACGGCTTAGAACTCGCAACCGTGCGCCGATCCGTTCCGCTCGCTCGCGCATACCGGAGAGTCCCCAATGGCCTTCGCGGCCTCCACGCAAAACATCAGCGTCAATGCCGATACCGTTGTCGCGCACTATAACCCGGAAAAGATTCACAGTGTACTCAATTTCGACCACGATCTCAGTAGCTCGTGAATGACGGAAGGAGTTTGCTAAAGCTTCGCGACCGATATGATAGATGTCGTCACGAATAATGGGACGCAATTGGCGCGGAGCGCCTTCAACGATCATGCGGAACTCTGCATTGCTAGCGGGAGACAATTCCTGCTGCAATCTGGAAAACGCCTGTTCCAGATTTTGATCAGAAACATCGGATGAGCGCAATCCCCTGACGGCGTTGCGGCCTTCGTCGATGACCCGCGTCATTAGCTGAAGGGTGCGTTGGACGAGCGGTTTCGCTTCCGAATTTTCAGGCAAACGATCATCCGCAACGTGCAGTTGCATGGAGGCGCTGAGAAAGCCCTGCAACAGGGTATCGTGCAGTTCCTGTGCGATTCGCGTACGCTCCGCGAGCCGCTCTTCAAACCGCATATTCATCCGTGCGGCAACTGTTTTGATGCGCAAGCGGTAAATCAGGAACACGGCTAGCGCCACGAGCATCCCAGCCGCAATTCGAAACCACCAGGTTTGCCAATACTGCGGCGTGATCTCCACAGGCAAATCGAGTTCGGAGCTATTCCAAACCCCTTCACTGTTGCTGGCCATTAGCCGGAACCGGTAATGGCCGGAGTTTAGGTTGTTGTACGTGACTTCGCGCGTGGTAACGGGATTGCTCCATGTTTCGTCAACGTCTTCGAGTTTGTATTTGTATTGCACGCGCTCCGGTATCGCAAGGCTGAGCGCCATATAGTTAAAGATGATTCTTCGATGCCGCCCGCTGAGGCGCAGAGAGTCACCCATGCTCACCGGATTACCATCTACGCTAACCATATCGATGTGGACGAGCGCCGGAGGAGCGCCGGATCCGGCACGCGCAGGGTCAACGACAGAAATCCCTCGATTCATCGAGAACCAGATCTTTCCGTTGTGATCGGCGAACACCGATTGAAAGCGTTTCACACCTTCTACGCCGATTAATCCGTCTTCCAAACCATATTCGCGGACGTCCGATTCCTTCAACGAACCGTCGAGAATTTTGCCACCCTCGAGTCGCAATACGTGATTGGACGTGGAGATCCACAGCCGTCCCGTTCCATCTTCGGCAATTCCCAAAATCTGCTCGCCCAAATATGCGGCTAATCCAGAGACATTTTGCACTTTTCCGGAGCGCATGTACGCGAGGCCCGCGGACGTACCAATCCAAAGAACATCCGACGAACCAAACAGGAGGCAATTCACGTTGTCGGAAGGCAAACCCTCACCTTTTCGCAACGCGCTCCATCGGCCTTGACTGAGAGAGTCGATCCCGCTCGGGGTTGCGAACCACATCGTGCCATTGGAATCTTCGGCGATAGCCGCTATGGTATTCGAGGACATGCCGTCCGCCGTCGTGTACGACGTGAAATGGCCATTCTTCAATGCGCTCACACCTCCGCTCAGCGTGCCTGCCCAGACCGTTCCGTTGCGGCTCAGATACACCGCGTAAACGCCGTTTTGCGCTAAGCCGTCGGCGTGCGTATAGTTTTTTGCCGTCGCTGCTCCCCGGCTGAATGTCAGATGGGTCAGGCCTCCTCTCTGCCTACCGAGCCACAATTCGTCATTCGTTCCCGTAATCGAGTAGACGACATCCTGCGCGAGACCCGCGCTAACTACGTCGCCATTTTTTCCGCCGGCCAACCATTGCAAGCCACCTTGGTATGAAGCAAACCAAACGCGTTCGTGCTCATCCACATAAATCGGTCCCCCGCTTTCTGTCTTCAGGCCGCCCACAGAGTAGCTGACGAAGGCACTGTCACAAAGCCGATCAATCCCTCGAGGGCTTCCGATCCACACATTTCCCTCGCGATCCTCGAAAAGCGCCGTGACCGCACCGTTTGCGTGCGGGTTCTGAGTATCAAGCAGAACTCCGTCAGTGTTTACGCGAATCAGTCCGTTGGGTGTGCCGATCCAGATATTCAAATCGCGGTCACGAATCATGGCGCGCACGGGTAAGCGAGCCAGCGCAGCAGGAACTCCCTGAGTGGTGATTTCGGTTCCATTCCATCGCAGCACGCCGCGATCCGTGCCGACCCATAGTTCGCGATTGGAGAGTACTAATAAGCAGTTGATCGGTGCCGCCGAAGACATCTTCCCAGCCGAATAGACCTTTCCATCGCTCATGTAGAAAAGGCCTTTATCGCGCGTGCCGAGCCAGAGCTTTCCGTCCGAACTTTGTGCCATGGAAATAACCGCGGAGTTTGGTTCTGCAACGCGATGAGGCGTTACGCCAGTGGCCCAACTGAGCCGTGTAGAAAGCTCGTCAGCGCCTGGCACGGACGAGAAGTTTGCAGCAACTGCAGCGGGATCCACGATTTCGAACTTTTCGTCATGGTAAGTAAGAGCTCCCAGAGCCAGCGAGGAAAGCAGAATCCTGCCGTCCGGTCGCTTCGTGATCGCAGTGATGCCAAACTCGGCTTCCTCTCGCCCAAACTCAAATTTTCCGAGGTGATAACGCAAAATCTTGGTGCTCTCCAACAGAATCCACAGATCGCCCTGCGAATCGGCAACCAGTTGCTGGACCGCACCGATGGGAAAAGCTGTTGGAGTTGCCTGCGGGAATGTACGAAAGTTTAATCCGTCGAAGCGAATCAGCCCCCGTTCCGTTCCGATCCAGAGGTAGCCGTCCGCAGTTTGTGCAACGGCAGTAACAGAGCCGCCGGTTAGGCCCTTTTCGCTGCCCCAGTGCTCCCTCAGATATTGTGAAAGCTCACGATGGGGGTCGATCGCGTGGGCGGTGAATGCGCAATATGCTGCAACAAAGCCCATCAACATGATCCTGAGAAGGCCATGCCGCTTACAATTCGCATCAGCGGAAGTATTCGAATTTATCAACTATAACCTCATTTTCTTTTTTCAGCGGGCTTTTCTCGTTGGCAATCACGTAAAACAAGAGTTGAAAAGTCTCCTGGCCAGGCGTGGGTACCCGTAGAGTCTGCTTGAATGGGAATAAATGGTTTGTCGGGCCACGGCTGCACCCACCACGGTCCGCTCCTTGCATAGACGACGATCCGTTGCCCCGGATGTGCACCGGTGACACGACCCGAGATTGTGTCAACCCGTTCTCTGCCGCCTTGGGCCGCCGGCGGAATCTTGCTCAATTCGATGGTGGGGCTTTGCCGGGGCTTCGTCGACCTGCAAGCTGGCAAAATGCAAGCGAAGAGCACTGGAAAAAGAAGTCTACCAGCGGGGATGTTCTGAATTCTTACATGTCCCGGACAAGTCAGTCGGGGTTTTCTGCTAGGGGCGACGTTTTGCATTGGCCCTTTTGCGTTAATCACTCGACCTCCTTGCCGTTGAGCGACGGCCAAGAAAAGCGTTCGGCGATTCAAAGAGCAATGTAGGGCGATAATTCTATCTTGTTTCCCCACAAATAGCAGCCGCTCACAACGTCCCAAATTAACAAGCAGATCTCTCATCGCGGTTTAGCAGGCGGATTCCTGGCCACATTGCGGATTCTCGACGAGAAGGAATAGCAACAACAAAAACGGACAGCTTCGACTGAGAAGTCCTTGCAACTTTTCACTAATCTCTATATCCGTACGGATGCGAGCGCGCTGTTGAGCAAGGCACCTGGCGGAGGCTGGAGCGTCACAGAATTACCGAAAGACGCGGGTCAGCGTTAGCAAACCGAAAAAAGCAGCAAACCATGGACTACCGACAACTGGGATATTCAGGGCTTACAGTGTCAGAGCTGAGCTTCGGCACCGGCACTTTGGGTGAGGAACGCAGTTTCCCCGGCAATGGGTGCGCGACCCGCGTTTATTTGGTCACTGCCGCAAAGGATGGATAGGCCGGGATCCACTGTGCGGCGACCACTCTCTGCCGGAGTGCATCTTCGCCCAGTTTCGGGGCGACGCCATCCTTTTGCGCCTGCGTACCGACGGCTGTCCTTGGCGAATTGATATTGTGGCAAGTTTTGAGCGCAATGTAACAATGCTACATTGGTGAAAACCGCTGAATGGGATTTTCGGTAGCCGCAGTGTGTCTTGGGGTAACTCTTTCCGAATGCAGCCCTGGCGTTTATGCCAACCGTAATGCGCAATGCCGTCTGTAGCTTACGGCTTCTCTCTTGCGTTTGCCTTAGGTATGACAACCGTGCGACCTATCATCGTATTGTGTGAAAATAAGTCGAGGCTTAAGTAACAACAATGTCCCCATCTCGGCGAAACATTCTGTGCCTGACCGTTCTTACGATTTTCGCTACGTCGTTCTTCCGGCTCCCCGCACCAGCGCAAACCCCAGAGCAAAGCGTCATCCACGTAAACGTGAACCTGGTCCTTCTTGACGCCACGGTGAAAACCAAAGCGGGTCAAATCCTGGGCGATCTGAAGCAAGACTCCTTCGAACTCCGCGAAGATGGCGTCCCCCAGAAGATCGAAATCTTCAGCCGCGACGAACTGCCGCTCAACGTTGCTCTGGTTTTGGATTTGAGTGATTCCATTGGTCCATTCCTCGGACCGTTGCGCCAAGCCGCCATGACCGCGCTTGCGGATCTCAAACCCGAAGATCAGGTTGCATTGTTTACGTTTGCCACCGAGGCCGAGATGAAAGTCCCCTTCACAACCGACAAAGCCGAAATTGCTCAGCAAATCAGCGCCTTCCACGTCGGCGGCGCCACCAATATCAATGACGGCATCTTTGTCGCCGCC
>Ga0207693_10005321_pt1 | contig 10750 bp, 8 predicted proteins | sample LARL81metaG_FD_184347 | JGI IMG/M metagenome (GOLD analysis project Ga0207693, IMG submission 184347) | Corn, switchgrass and miscanthus rhizosphere microbial communities from Kellogg Biological Station, Michigan, USA - LAR L8-1 metaG... | ecosystem: Host-associated > Plants > Roots >... | reverse complement strand
ACTGCATCAGCGGCCCCCACCAGCGGTCGAGCGCCTCCTGGACGAGCTCGCGCTGCTCGTCGGTGCCGTTCATCAGCGTGAGGATCACGTCGCGGCCGTGGAGGATGTGGAACGACTCCTCCCAGCAGATCTTCTTCATGATCCGCGCGTACGGCGCGTACGAGCACTTCAGCAGCGCCTTCTGGCTGATGATGGCCGCCGCGTCCACGAGCCAGGCGATCACGCCGACGTCGCCCCACGTCTTCGTCGGGTAATGGAAGACGTTGTGGAACTTCGCCTTGCCGGCGATCAGGTCGGCGAGACATTGCTCCCGCGGCTTCCCGAGATCCTCCACGACGCGGTAGATGAGCTGCGAGTGGCCGACCTCGTCCTGCACCTTCGCCGTCAACGCGAGCTTGCGCTGGAGCGTCGGAGCGCGCAGGATCCACTCGCGCTCGGGCAGCACGCCCATGAGCTCGGAGTTGCCGTGCATCTCGATGAACTTGATGAGCTTGGCGCGATAGTCGTCGGGCATCCAGTCGGTCGTCTCGACCTGGCCGCCGCCCTGGACGTACTCGAGAAACGCTTGATCACGTTGGTCCACGTGACACCCCCTACCTACCGAACGATCGTTAGGGTGGAGTCTAATGGCTGAGCGCACGGTCGGTCTCCTGCATCCCGGCGACATGGGCGCCGCCATCGGCGCCACGCTGCGCGACGAAGGAGCGCGCGTGCTCTGGGCGTCGGCGGGGCGGAGCGAGGAGACGGCCGCACGGGCCGCCGCAGGGGGGCTGGAGGACGCCGGCACGGTCGAGGCCCTCGCGAAGAGCTCCGACGTGATCCTGTCCGTGTGCCCGCCGCACGCGGCGCTCGAGGTCGCCCGCGCGGTCGGGGACTTCGCGGGGACGTACGTCGACGCGAACGCGATCTCGCCCGCGACCGCGCGCGCCGTTGCCGCGACCGTCTCCCGCTGCGTCGACGGCGGGATCATCGGGCCGCCGCCCGTCCGTCTGGGCTCGACGCGGCTCTACCTCTCCGGGCCGGAGGCGCCGCTCGTCGCCGAACTCTTCGAGCGCACGACCCTGGACACACGCATCGTCTCCGACGAACTCGGCGCGGCGTCCGCCGTGAAGATGGCGTACGCGGCGTGGACGAAGGGGACCGCGGCGCTGCTGCTCGCCGTTCGCTCGCTCGCGCGGGTCGAAGGAGTCGAGTCGACGCTGCTCGAGGAGTGGGAGCTTTCGCTGCCCGACCTGCCGGCCCGGTCGATCCGCGCGGCCGAGGCCGCCGCGACGAAGGGCTGGCGCTGGATCGGCGAGATGGAGGAGATCGCCGCGACGTTCGCGGCTGACGACCTCCCCGCCGGCTTCCACCTCGCGGCCGCCGACGTCTTCCGCGCCATCTCAGACGACCTCGCCGAAGCATGGCCACGCGCCGTTCCGAACTGACGCGCCAGGCCGCGCGGCTCTTCGCGGAGAAGGGCTACCACGGCACCTCGATCGGCGACCTCGCCGAGGCGATGGGGGTGCAGAAGGGCTCGCTCTACGCGCACATCGAGTCGAAGGCCGGCCTGCTCTGGGAGGTCGCGCGCGAGGGGGCGGCGGCCTTCCACGCCGCGCTCGACGAGATCCCGGAGCAGCTGCCGGCAACGGAGAAGATCCGGCTGGCGCTGCGGGCGCATCTCCGGGTCGTGGCGGAGCAGCTGGACGTGGCGACGGTGTTCATCCGCGAGTGGCGCTACCTCGACGGCGAGCGACGCGACGAGTTCGTCGCCGAGCGCCGCCGCTACGAGGAGCGCTTCCGCGCGCTCTTCCGCGAGGGGCGCGAGCTCGGTGAGCTGCGCACCGACCTCGACGAGGCGACCGCGACGCTGCTCGCGCTCTCGGCCGCGAACTGGGCGTACACCTGGCTCCGGCCGGGGCAGGGAACGGACGAGCTCGCGGATCGCTTCTACGCGGTGCTGCTCGACGGGATGCGCGGTTACGCCACGCCGTAGCAGCTTTCGGCAGGTTCGCGGAGCGAATCTGCGCGACTGAATCGTCGGCAATTCGCTGATTGATTCATCAGTCAATTCCTCTCGGTTGACGCAGGTTTGGCGTTGAAAAGCGGCGGCAATATCGCGCGAGCTTTTCGTCATCGCCATCTCGCCGAGGGGGAAGTACATGAGAAAGCTGGTGCTGCTGGCCTGCATCGCTCTTTCGGCCGTCGCGCTACCGACGGCCGAGGGTGCAACACCGGCCGCCGGAACCGTCTCGCCGACCGCCGCGTCCACGAGCTGGACGGGCGGTCCGTTCCTCGTTCCGAACCCGTCGGGCACCTGCGTCGGCACCGTGACGCCGGGCTGCGACACGTTCAGCCTCACGATCGCGCCGCCGGCGACTGGGAGCTACACGGTGAACGTCGCCGTCACGCCGTCGAGCCCGGACGACGACTACGACCTCTACGTCTACAAGGCCGACGGCAGCACGGCGGGCAGCTCGGCCAGCGCGAGCGGCAGCGAGTCGGTCACGCTCGACAACCCCGCCGCGGGCACGTACAGCGTCACCGTGGTGGCGTTCATGATCAATCCCGGCGACACATACCAGGGCTCGGCGACGCTGACCGTCGCCCCGCCGCCGGTCACGCCGGACCCGACGTCCGTGCAGTGGTCGTGGGATGCCTCGAAGCCGCAGGAGTCCGTCGAGGTGCCGCTCCACATCGTGATGGTCGGTTTCAGGCCGGGTGAGGTCGACGAGTCGAAGATCCTCGGCCAGATCCCAGACACGCAGCAGCCGGGCGTCCTGATCCCGCGCGGCACGAGCTCGAACCCGGACCAGGCCGACTTCCCGGCCGGCGCCGACACGCTCGTCAACCACGGACGCTCGTACTTCAACAACGTGAAGCCCTTCCTCGTCCCGTACGAGTACCGGTGGAAGCCGCAGATCGCGTACGCGCCGGACGCGTTCACGAACGGGCTGTTCACCGCGATGATCCAGAACAGCGCGACCGGCGACTTCTTCGACAACCGGATGCGTGCGTACCTCGAGACGTACAACGCGCAGCGCGGTGTCTTCCGCGGCGCGAACAACGTCGTGCTGCCGAACGCACCGGTCCGCTTCGTGGACGGCGAGAAGACCGAGGACTGGATCGCCGCGAACTCGAAGTCCATGCTCGGGTGGACCTCCGGGCCGAAGGGCGGCAAGCGCACCAGCCCCGGCTCTCCCGGCTACACGATCTACGTCCTCAACACCTGGGACTCGCCGCAGGCACTGCTGACGATCCGTCCGCAGCACGAGTACCACGTCTTCAAGGTCGACCGGACCGATCCCGACACGCACAGCTTCGCCGGAATCGACTGGGCGCGCGTCTGGGGCGGCAACTACCGCTTCATGATGGTCGACCTCGGCGCGGCTCCGAACCCCTACGAGTCGGAGTCGTGGGCGAACCGCCGCCGCTCGGTCACGGGCTCGGCCGCCTACGACCCGCCGCTCTGGGAGTACCGCGCGAACGCGCCGCGGCCCGTCGCCCAGGTGCATCTCGCGGACGGCTGGACGCAGGCCGTGACGCCCGGCCAGAACTGGGACATGACCCAGTTGGCGGACGATCTCGGCCGGACCGTCGTCGAGGCGAACTCGTTCCGGTTCGAGCACTCGTACCTGTACGAGCCGTGGCCGTCGACCGGCCGCTATTTCCTGTCGGACAACGTCTGGCACGACGCGAACGCGGACATCCCGTGGCCGTCGGACCTGTCGAAGCTCTACGACCAGAGCAAGACGATCAGCGGCCTCTCGACGCTCGTGCCGTACTTCACCTTCACCGGTGACGTCCAGTACGAGTACCTCGACCAGGGCGGCGCGGACTACACCGCCGACCAGGCGATGCTGCAGCAGGCGAAGCAGGACGGCGACGACGTCGCCGGCGCCCCGTTCCTGTCCATGCACACGAACACGGGCATGGACTACCTCGACGCGCACGCGTCGCGCTTCGAGCGCGGCGGCGCCTGCTACACGACCGTCCCCGGCATGAACGTCGTCGCGGAGAAGCACTACGCCTGGGCGCTGCCGATCGCGGCCGGGATCGCGACGAACCGGGACGGCGTGCCGTGGGGCTACATGAACTCCGTCAACGACGTGTTCAAGTACTCCGGCGCCGACAAGGACCCGATGCTGATGGCGGTCCACCCGCCGACGGCGACCGGGTCGTTCACCTACACCGCCATCCACGAGGCGAGCCACTTCCTCGGGCTGGCGCACCCGCACGACACGATCGGCGCCGTCCGGAACCCCGACGGCTCGCCGCGCTACTGGGACGGCTTCACGTGGACGTTCGACTCGACGAAGGCGCCCACGACCTACGCGCACGACGAGCTGACCTACGGGATCCTCGACCAGGAGAACATCGCGCGCGGCCACTCGGCCTACTACCTCAAGTGGACGAACGAGGTGCTGGTCGAGGCCGGCACAGCGTTCGCACAGAAGGGCCTCACCACGGTCGGCCAGCTGACCGCCCGCGACCAGCGTCTCCGCACCAACGCCGTCTCGTCGATGGGCGCCGCGCGGACGAAGTTCGCCGCGTTCGACTTCATCGGCGCCGCCTTCGCCGCTCAGAAGGCATGGCGGGCGGCCGCGGCACTCCGCGACGACGCGCTCGGGCTGGCACGCGGCACGACGGAGCTGCAGAAGGGGACGAAGCTCTCCGGCGCAGCGTCCTGTCCGTCCGCCAAGGAGTAACGAACCTCTCTCTCGGCGAGAGAAAGTGGAGGCCCGCCCCACAGCGGGCCTCCACCGTTCTTCGCCGCGGTAGGTTGCGCGGATGGAGCTCCACCCGACCGCGCGGCGGGTGCAGGAACGACTCGCGGACGTGGGCCTCGACGTCGAGGTGCGCGAGCTCGCCGACTCGACCCGCACGGCGCAGGAAGCGGCCTCGGCGGTCGGCGCCGAGATCGGCCAGATCGTGAAGTCGCTGGTCTTCGTGGACGGCAACGGACCGCTGCTCTGCCTCTGCGCCGGCGACCGGCGCGTCGATCCGGCGAAGCTCGGGGACGACGTCCGCCAGGCGCGCGGCGACGAGGTGCGCGAGGCGACCGGGTTCTCGATCGGAGGAGTCCCGCCGCTCGGGCACGACCGGCCGCTGCGCACGGTCGTCGACGAGTCGCTCCGTCGCTTCGACACCGTCTGGTGCGCCGGCGGCACGCCGCACGCAGTGTTTCCGGTCGAGACGGAGGCGCTGATCCGAGCGCTGCCCGGGGCGGACGTCCGCGACGTGTCCTAGCGCCCGGCCGTGAAGCGCGTCGTCCTGATCGTCAACCCGCACGCTAGCGCGGTGACGGAGGAGCGAACCGCTGCGGTCGAGCGCGTCCTCGGACGGGTCGCGGAGGTCCGCACCCTGCGGACCGAACGGCCGCGGCACGCGACCGAGCTGGCCCAGGCGGCGGGCGACGTCGACGCGCTGATCGTCTTCTCCGGTGACGGCGGCTTCAACGAGGCGCTGAACGGCGTCGACCGCAGCGACCTGCCGCTGGGGTTCGTCCCCGGCGGAGGGACGAGCGTCCTGCCGCGCTCGCTCGGGCTGCCGCGCGACCCCGTCCGTGCGGCCGAGCGGCTCGCGGACGCGCTCGACGACGGCCGGACGCGGGTGATCTCCACAGGCAGGGTGAACGGCCGCCGCTTCGCCTTCAACGCGGGCCTGGGGATCGACGCGGAGGCGGTGCGGCGGATCGACGAGCGGGGCCGCTCCGCGGAGGGCCGGCGGCCCGGCGATGCCGCCTTCGTCGGTGCGTTCGTGCGGCTCGTCGCCGAGCGCCGCGGCCGCTTCGACCCGGTGCTCGAGATCCGCGGCTGCGGGCGCGCCGCGTTCCTGCTCGTCGCCAATGTCCACCCGTACTCGTACGTGAAGGCGCTTGCGATCCGGACGACGCCGGACGCGGCCCTCGACGACGGGCTCGACTTCTTCGCGCCCGTGCGAGTGCGGCCCTGGTCGCTGCCGCGGCTGGTGCTCTTCCTCTTCACCGGGAGGGGCCGGCCCGAGGCCCTGCGCGGCCACGACCTCGACCGGATCGAGGTCGTGTGCGACGTGCCGACCGCGCTGCAGGTCGACGGAGAGGACCTCGGCGACGTGACCGAGGCCGTCTTCGAGGCCGAGCGGCGGGCGATCACGGTGCTCGTCTGACCAGGCAGGCGTGGTGTAGTCTCATAGTCCGGTGCGGACTAGTCCGGCGCAGACTAAAGAGCTGACGCTGACCGAGGCGGCGGTGCTCGCGCTCGTCGGCGTCGAGGGCGAGTGGTCCGGCTACGACCTCACGAAGCTCGCCGCGAACAGCGTCGGGCACGTCTGGGCGCCCGCGCGGAGCCATCTGTACGCGGTGCTCGCCCGGCTCGCGCGCGACGGTCTCGCGGATGTCCGCACGGTGGTGCAGAGCGACCGGCCGGACAAGCAGCTCTACTCGCTGACTCCGGCCGGTAGGGAGGCGCTCGCGGCCTGGCTCGACGCCGACGCCGTCGACGACGACTCGTTCCACCTGAAGGTCTTCTACGGGCAGCTGCTGCCGAAGGCGCGGCTGATCGAGCACGTGGAGGCGTTCCGCGAGCGCATCTACGAGCGGCTCGAGGTGTTCGACCGGATCGACGAGACGAACACGAACCGGGGCCACGACTACTACCACCGGCTGATGCTCGACTACGGCTACGCGCACGCGCGGGCCTCGCTGGCCTGGGCGGACGAGATCCTGGCGAAGCTGCGGAGGCGGCGGTGAGCCTGCGGGCAGCGGCGATGCTGGCGCTAGCCTCAGCGCTCGTCGTGTGCGGATCGAGCGCCGCACGGAGCGCAGGGTCGAACACCGACGACGTCAGGCTCGCCGCGCGGCACCTGCGCGAGGACCACCCGAACCTCTTCCACGACCTGTCGCCGGCGGCGTTCGACGCTGCGGTGGAGGAGCTCGCTGCGCGGGCCGACGCGATCGATCCGGACGAGCTCCTCGTCGGCCTCATGCGAATCGCCGCGCTGCCGGGCGCCCGCGACGGTCACACGGGCATCTTCCCGCTCGACCCTGCCAACGGACGCTCGCTGCACTTTTATCCCGTCCGCCTCTACGCGTTCGCGGACGGGACGTACGTGGTCGGCCAGGCGGATGGATCGGACCTCCTGCGCGCTCGCCTCGTCGCCGTCGGCGGACACCCGCTCGCGGATGTCGTCGCAGTGGTGCGGCCGCTTGTCTCGTACGACAACGAGTCGACCTTGGCGCTTCGTGAACCTGCGTTCATCGACACGGCGGAGGTGCTGCACGGCCTCGGGATCGCCCGGGACGCCGGGGCGTTGACGTTCACCTTCGAGCGCGACGGCGTTCGCTTCGACCGGCCGCTCACGCCGGTGACACGCGACGAGTACGACGCCGGCATCGGCGACCTCGTCCATCCGCTGATCCCGCAGGCCGTCACCGGCGTGGTGCCGGCCTATGTCCGCCGCCGGGGCCTCGCGATCTGGTCGACCTCGCTCGCGTCCGGGCGGGTCCTCTACATCGCCTACAACGATGCCCGCACCCGCGTCGGGCCCACTGCCGCGCGCGTGCAGCGTGCTCTCGAGGCGAAGCGCGTCCGCGCGATTGTCGTCGACCTGCGCAACAACCCAGGCGGGGACAACACCACCTACCGTGCCCTCCTCGACACGCTCCGGCGGGCATCCCGGACGAGGCGGATCGTCGTCCTCCTCTCGCGCACGACGTTCTCGGCGGCCCAGAACTTCGCGTCCGACCTCGAGCGGGCCGCGCACCCCATCTTCGTCGGCGAAGCGAGCGGCGGCAGCCCCAACCAGTACGGCGACGCGACCGCGACGACCTTGCCAGCCTCGGGGCTGACGCTCCACGTCGCGCGCATCTACTGGGAGTTCTCGACCCCGGACGACCCGCGCGTGACGATCGAGCCGCAGGTGCCGGTGCCCTTGACGTCTGCGGACTTCTTCGCCGGCCGTGACCCCGTCCGCGACGCAGCCGTCGCCGCCGCGCTCGCGCCCACAAAGCTCGCCGCACAACCCAAGTCCCGGTTCGCGTACGACCGGCGGCGCCCGCTCGCGCTCCGCCTCGGCAAGCCGCAGACCAAGGACGGTGTCGTGACTCAGCCAATGAGCTTCGACGCCGGCCACGGTCGCAAGGCGGGGTACTGGGTCCACCCTGCAGCCGGCGCACCCTGGCCGGTGGTCCTGTTCTCGCCCGGGTCCGACGGGAACGCTCGGACGCAGCTGCCGGACGCGCAGGCGCTCGCCGGCCGCGGGATCGCGTCCCTCCTCGTCGCACCGCCGCCGGCGCTGGTGAAGTGCCGTGCCGCCGCCGACATGCGCTCGTACGTCAACTACGTCGTCGGCCGGCGCCGGGCGCTCGACCTCCTGCCGAAGCTGCGCGGCGCCGATCGCAAGCGCGTCGCCGCGGTCGGCTTCAGCTACGGCGCCGCGGTCTCGGCGACGCTTGCCGGCGTCGACCACAGGCTACGCGGCGCGGTGATCCAGTCCGGCCGCGCGCACCTCAGCGCGCCGCTCGGAGAGTTCTGCCGCAGCGAGGCGTACCGTCGTGCGTTCTCCGTGCTCGACCCGGTCAACTACATCTCACGCTCCGCTCCGGCGATGCTCCTGTTCCAGAACGGCCGCCAGGATCCGATCTCGCCGGAGGCCGACGTCGACGCGCTGGTGCGCGCCGCGAACGGCCCGAAGGAGCAGCGCTGGTACGACGCGCCGCACGAGCTGAACGACGCGGCCCGGGACGAGCGGGACGCGTGGCTGGTGGAGTTGCTGCTGGGGTAACCTCGCCTGCAATGGCGCAGGTTCTTCCGGCCGAGCGCGACCTTCGGCGCGTGATCGGGGACGCGGACGGCGCGGGCGACCGCGAGGTCGAGGGCCTCGGCGAGCAGGCTCTCCTGGAGCTCTTCCGCGCGATGGTGCTGCTGCGCACCTATGACGAGCGCTCGGTCGTCTACCACCGCCAGGGGCGGATCGGGACGTACGCGATCTTCTGGAACCACGAGGCGATGCAGGCGGGCGCCGTGCATGCGCTCGGCGACGACGACTGGATCTTCCCGTCGTACCGCGAGTCGGCGATCGGCCTGCTGCGCGGCCTGCCTCCCGCAACGGTGCTGTCGTGGTGGCGCGGCCACCCGGCCGGCTGGTGGAACCCGGCCGACTACAACGTCGCGTCGGTCTGCGTCCCGATCGGCACGCACGTGCCGCACGCCGCCGGGCTCGCCTGGGGGAAGAAGCTGCGCGGCGAGCGGGCCTGCGCGATCGCGTTCTTCGGCGACGGCGCCACCTCGGAGGGCGCGTTCCACGAGGGCGCCAACTTCGCCGGCGTGATGCGGGCGCCGGTCGTCCTGTTCTGCAACAACAACCAGTGGGCGATCTCGACGCCGCTGTCGGCGCAGACGGCCGCCGAGACGCTGGCCGACAAGGCGGCCGGGTACGGCATGCCGGGACTGCGTGTCGACGGGACGGACGTCCTCGCCGTCTACGAGGCCACACGGGAGGCGGTCGAGCGCGCATACGCCGGCGACGGGCCGACGTTCATCGAGGCGGTCAGCTACCGGGCGGCGCCGCACGCCACCGCGGACGACCCGCGCGCCTACATCGACCTCGAGCGCGTCGAGGAGGAGAAGAAGCGCGAGTGCGTCGGCCGCTACGAGGGGTACCTCCGGCGCGCAGGGATCCTGCACGACGACCTGGCGCAGTCGATCCGGGACGAGGCGGCGGAGCTGATGCGCGCCGGGATCGCCGCTGCCGAGGCCGAGCCGCCCGCCGAACCGTCGCTGATCTTCGAGCACGCGTACGTCGATCCGCCGGCGTCGTTCGGATCCGATGTCGCAGAGCTCAAGAGGATTCTCGGCGATGGCTGAGCTCTCGATCGTCGAGGCGATCAACGACGGGTTCCACGTCGAGCTCGAGCGGGACGACTCGGTCCTGGTGATGGGCGAGGACGTCGGCCGCGCGGGCGGCGTCTTTCGGGCGACCGCCGGGCTGCGCGACCGCTTCGGCCCGGACCGCTGTGTCGACACGCCCCTCGCGGAGGCGGGGATCCTCGGCACCGCCGTTGGCCTCTGCATGGCCGGCTGGCGGCCCGTCTGCGAGATGCAGTACGACGCGTTCTCGTACCCGTGCCTCGATCAGCTGATCACCCACGTCGGCCGCTACCGCTGGCGGACGGGCGGGAAGATGGAGTTCCCGCTCGTGATCCGGATGCCGTACGGCGGAGGCGTGCGCGCCCCCGAGCTCCACGACGACTCGCCGGAGACGTACTACGTGCACACGCCGGGCGTGAAGGTCGCGATCCCGTCGACGCCGGCGGACGCGAAGGGGATCCTGGCCGCCGCCATCCGCGACCCGGACCCGGTGGTCGTCCTCGAGCCGAAGCTCCACTACCGGACCATCCGCGGCGAGGTGCCCGAGGGCGAGCACGTGGTCCCGCTCGGGAAGGCTCGCCTCGCCCGTGAGGGGAGCGACCTCACGCTCGTCGCCTACGGCTCGATGGTGCCGGTCTGCGAGGCTGCCGCCGACGCGCTCGACGGCGTCTCCGTCGAGGTGCTGGACATCCGGTCGCTCAAGCCGCTCGACGAGGACGCGCTGCTCGCGTCGGCCGCGAAGACGGGCCGCGTCGTGATCGTGCAGGAGGCGCCGCGCGTTTGCGGCTTCGCGGCGGAGCTCGCGGCGATCCTTGCGGAGAAGGCGATCCTCGACCTGCAGGGGCCCGTGCTGCGCGTGACCGGCTACGACGTGCCGTACCCGTACTGGCAGATCGAGGACGCGTACATGCCGTCCGTCGAGC
>Ga0207693_10005320_pt1 | contig 10750 bp, 9 predicted proteins | sample LARL81metaG_FD_184347 | JGI IMG/M metagenome (GOLD analysis project Ga0207693, IMG submission 184347) | Corn, switchgrass and miscanthus rhizosphere microbial communities from Kellogg Biological Station, Michigan, USA - LAR L8-1 metaG... | ecosystem: Host-associated > Plants > Roots >... | reverse complement strand
ACGTCCCATGTCTGTAGTTGAAATTGAAGACGGCGTATACGAGTCCACCGCCGTAATCGACAACGGGAGCTTCGGCACCCGCACCATCCGCTTCGAGACAGGGCGGCTCGCCCAGCAGGCCGCCGGCTCCGCCGTCGCCTACCTCGACGACGAGACCATGCTGCTGTCGGCGACCACCGCCAGCAAGAACCCCAAGGACCACTTCGACTTCTTCCCGCTGACGATCGACGTCGAGGAACGGATGTACGCTGCGGGCCGCATCCCCGGCTCGTTCTTCCGCCGCGAGGGCCGCCCCTCCACCGACGCGATCCTGACTTGCCGGCTGACCGACCGGCCGCTGCGCCCGTCGTTCGTCAGCGGCCTGCGCAACGAGATCCAGGTCGTCGTCACCGTGATGAGCCTGGATCCCAACGATCTGTACGACGTGGTGGCCATCAACGCGGCATCGGCGTCCACCCAGCTGGCGGGTCTGCCGTTTTCCGGGCCCATCGGCGCGGTGCGCGTCGCGCTGATCTCGGATGCTGGAAATACAGGGGCTACCTGGGTCGCCTTCCCGACCGTGGAGCAGCTCGAGGGCGCCGTGTTCGACATGGTCGTCGCCGGCCGTGTGCTCGAAGACAACGACGTCGCGATCATGATGGTCGAGGCCGAGGCCACCGAGAACGTCATCGAGCTGATCGCCGGTGGTGCGCAGGCGCCGACGGAAGCCGTTGTCGCCGAAGGCCTCGAGGCCGCCAAGCCGTTCATCGCCACGCTGTGCGTGGCGCAGCAGGAACTAGCCGATCGTGCGGCCAAGCCGACCGGCGAGTACCCCATCTTCCCCGACTACGGCGACGACGTGTACTACTCGGTCGCCTCGGTGGCGACCGACGAGCTGTCCAAGGCACTGACCATCGCTGGCAAGAACGAGCGCAACGACCGCACCGACGAGATCAAGGCCGAGGTGCTCGAGCGGCTGGCCGAGCAGTTCGCCGGCCGCGAGAAGGAGATCGGCGCGGCATTCCGATCACTGACGAAGAAGCTTGTGCGCCAACGCATCCTGACTGACCACTTCCGCATCGACGGTCGCGGGATCACCGATATCCGCGCGCTCAGCGCCGAGGTGGCGGTGGTGCCGCGGGCACACGGCAGCGCATTGTTCGAGCGCGGCGAGACCCAGATCCTCGGTGTCACCACGCTGGACATGATCAAAATGGCTCAGCAGATCGACTCGCTGGGACCGGAGACCAGCAAGCGCTATATGCATCACTACAACTTCCCGCCGTATTCGACCGGTGAGACCGGGCGCGTCGGTTCGCCCAAGCGCCGCGAGATTGGCCACGGGGCACTGGCCGAGCGTGCGCTGGTCCCGGTGCTGCCCAGCATCGAGGAGTTCCCGTACGCGATCCGGCAGGTGTCGGAGGCGTTGGGCTCCAACGGATCGACCTCGATGGGCTCGGTCTGCGCATCGACGCTGGCACTGCTGAACGCCGGTGTGCCGCTGAAGGCGCCGGTCGCGGGCATCGCGATGGGCCTGGTGTCTGATGACATAGAGGTTGAAGCGGCCGATGGCAAGAAAGTTGAGCGTCGCTTCGTTGCGCTGACCGACATCCTCGGCGCCGAGGACGCGTTCGGCGATATGGACTTCAAGGTCGCCGGCACCAAGGACTTCGTCACCGCGCTGCAGCTCGACACCAAGCTCGACGGCATCCCGTCGCAGGTGCTTGCGGGCGCGCTGTCGCAGGCCAAGGACGCCCGGCTGACGATCCTCGAAGTGATGGCCGAGGCCATCGACCGGCCCGACGAGATGAGCCCATACGCGCCACGGATCACCACGATCAAGGTCCCGGTCGACAAAATCGGCGAGGTCATCGGGCCCAAGGGCAAGATGATCAACTCGATCACCGAGGAGACCGGAGCGCAGATCTCCATCGAGGACGACGGTACGGTGTTCGTCGGCGCCTCCGACGGTGCTTCCGCACAGGCCGCGATCGACAAGATCAATGCGATCGCCAACCCGCAGCTGCCAAAGATCGGTGAGCGATTCCTCGGAACCGTGGTCAAGACAACCGATTTCGGTGCATTCGTGTCGCTGCTGCCGGGACGTGACGGCCTGGTGCACATCTCCAAGCTGGGCAGGGGCAAGCGCATCGCCAAGGTCGAAGACGTGGTCACGGTTGGCGACAAGCTGCGTGTGGAGATCGCCGACATCGACAACCGCGGCAAGATCTCGCTGATCCTCGTCACCGAAGAAGACGGTGCAGAGGCAAAAGAGAACGCGCCGGCGCCGGCAGATGCCGCAACCGCCAGCAGCTAGGTCCCGGGCACTGCATCGCGGCGCCCGCTCCGACGAAACGTCGGAAGCGGTGCGCTGCACCACCCTGCCCGGTGGTCTGCGCGTCGTAACCGAGTACATCCCGTCGGTGCATTCCGCGTCGGTCGGTGTGTGGGTCGGTGTCGGATCGCGCGACGAGGGACGCAGCGTCGCAGGCGCCGCGCACTTCCTGGAACACCTGTTGTTCAAATCGACGCCGACGCGCACGGCGGTCGAGATCGCCCAGGCCGTCGACGCCGTCGGCGGCGAGCTGAACGCGTTCACCGCCAGAGAGCACACCTGCTACTACGCGCACGTGCTCGACACCGACCTCGAGTTGGCGGTCGACCTGGTGGCCGACGTGGTGCTGCGCGGCCGTTGCGCCGCCGACGATGTCGAAGTCGAACGCGACGTGGTGCTCGAGGAAATCGCGATGCGCGACGACGACCCCGAGGACACGCTCGGCGATGTGTTCCTCTCGGCGATGTTTGGCGAGCACCCGGTGGGCCGTCCGGTGATCGGCAGCGTCGAGTCGGTCTCGGCGATGACGCGGGCACAATTGCATTCGTTCCATCTCCGCCGCTACACCCCCGAACGAATGGTGGTTGCGGTGGCGGGCAACGTGGAGCACGACGAGGTGGTCGCGCTGGTCCGCGAGCACTTCGGGCCGAGGCTGGTTCGCGGCCGCAGCCCGATGGCCCCGCGAAAGGGCTCGGGCCGGGTCACTGGCCGACCGACCCTGCAGCTGGTCAACCGCGACGCCGAACAGACCCACTTGTCGATCGGTGTGCGCACCCCCGGCAGGAACTGGGACCACCGGTGGGCGCTGTCGGTGCTCAACACAGCGTTGGGAGGCGGCCTGAGTTCGCGGCTGTTCCAACAGATTCGGGAAACGCGAGGCCTGGCGTACTCGGTGTACTCGACGGTGGACACCTTTTCCGACAGCGGGGCATTGTCGATCTATGCCGGGTGCCAGCCCGAACGGTTCGATGAAGTGGTCCGGGTGACCACCGAAGTGCTCGAGAATGTCGCCCGGGACGGCATCACCGAAGCGGAATGCCGAATCGCCAAGGGATCGCTTCGTGGTGGGCTGGTGCTCGGGTTGGAGGATTCCGGTTCGCGGATGAACCGCATCGGCCGCAGCGAACTCAACTACGGCGAACACCGCAGCATCGCGCACACCCTCGGCAAAATCGACGACGTCACCCTCGACGAGGTGAACGCCGTCGCGCACCAGCTGCTGACCCGACCCTACGGCGCCGCTGTCCTGGGCCCAAAACGATCGAAAAACTCTCTGCCGCAGCCGCTTCGGAGCATCGCAGGCTGATCGCCTAACCTGGTGCCGATGACTGGACCGTCCCGGCGGCAGGCGCTGCTTGGCGGGTTGACGCTCGCCGCAGCCGCCGCATGCTCACCCAAAACCGTGCTGGCCGACCCTGCGGAGCCGCTCCCGCCGATCGACGAACGCATCGCGGCGCTGGAGCGACGCTACAACGCCGACGTTGGCCTGTTCGCCGTCGACCTCGACGGCGGCCGCTCCATCGCCCATCGCGGCCAGGAAACCTTCGCCATGTGCTCGACATTCAAGGGCTACGCGTCGGCACGAGTGCTGCAGATGGTCGAACGCGGCCAGCTGATGCTGGGTCAGAAGGTGTTCGTCGATCCGGCAGCGATCGTGGCGAACTCGCCGAGGACGCAGCCGCGGGCCGGCGCGGACATGACACTCGATGAGCTGTGCCAGGCGGCGCTGCAGGTAAGCGACAACACCGCCGGCAACCTGCTGCTGAAGACGATCGGCGGGCCGTCGGCCATCACCGCGTTCGCCCGCAGCATCGGCGATCCGAGCTCCCGGCTGGATCGCTGGGAGACGGAGCTGAATTCGGCGGTGCCCGGCGACGCGCGTGACACCAGCACCCCCGAGGCACTCGGCGGTGGATATCGCGATCTGCTCGTGGGTGACGCGCTCGCTCCGCCGCAGCGCCAGCAGCTCGAAGACTGGATGCGGTCCAACGAGACGTCGAGCATGCGCGGCGCGCTGCCGCCGGGGTGGACCAGTGCCGACAAGACCGGTAGCGGCGATTACGGCAGCACCAACGACGTCGGGGTCGCGTTCGGTCCCGCAGGTCGGCGTGTGCTGCTCGCGCTGATGACGCGTTCGCAGGTCAACGACCCGAAGGCCCAGAATCTGCGGCCGCTGATCGGCGAACTCACCACCCTGCTGATACCCGAACTGCTGGGGTAGGCGCACTTCGAGGGAAACACCCGATTCCGTGGTCACCCCTCCTGCAATACGTTTGCGGGCAGACGAGCTGCGCCTGAATTGCGGGCCGGCATGAGCACGGAGCGATAGACGTTGGCGATTGAAACGATAGCGATTCATCACGAGATGGACAGTGGTGACTCAATGCCCCCGCTGGCGGCCAACGGCACGGCGTCGGTGGCGGTTGTTGACGAGCACGACGCGATCCACGCCGCCGTGGAGTTGTGGTGCAGCCAGGCGCAACCGCCCATCGGGTTCGCAGGCAACTACTTCTCGGCCGAGCAGTTCCTCTCCGAGCACCCTTCGCCGTCCGAGTCAGGGGTCGGCCTGATCGTGCTGGAACTGCAAATGCAGCGGAACGGCGTGGACTTCGCCGCGCTTGACCGCGTCGTTTCACGGCGGCATCGGGTAATCGTCTACTCGCACATCGCAACTGATGAAGTGATCTTGACGGCCTTGGACCGCGGTGCCGTCACATACCTGACGAAATCCGAAAGCAAGGACCATTTGATCGACGCAATCCGTGCGGCGAGAACCGACACCCCCTATGTCGGACCGCGGATGGCCCTGGCGATGCTCAACGACAGCACGGTCGGCCGCGCGAACCTCGCCCCGCGGGAAAAGGAAGTGCTGGTCGCGTGGTTTCGTACCGAAAGCAAGGATCTTGTTGCCCGCCAACTGCAGATCGCACCGACGACCGTTCGCACCCATCTGCAGCGAGTTCGGGCGAAATACGCCGCGGTGGGACGGCCCGCCACCACCAAGGCTGCGCTGGTGGCCAGGGCCATTCAGGACGGCATCGTCAACGTCGACGACATCTAGCTCGATGGGGCGCTACGGGTTTACGAGCGTTGCATAATCTGCCAGTCTCGGGTCTGCGAACGAACCAGGGTCCGGCGACGCATTTGGCCATGCGGCCCGCCGCGTCATCCCCGACCGTCTTCCCCCGAAGAGTTCGAACACGTGCGAAGTCGGCAAAAACGACGTCTCTCGAGCTTGCACATAGTTTGGATTTCAGAAACTTTGCGATGCTTCGACGGCCCAGTCGCCCGGCAACCCCTCGTGGCCGGGCGACGGGCCGACAGTCGCACCCCGGCTTAGCGCCTCTGCGTCAACCGCCGATGGTCTGACTCCAATATGTACCGCCCTTGCCGTGAGACCTTATTCCCCGCCGTTGTCGTTTGCGTGTTATGAGCCTATGCCCCTGCGGCGCCAATTCATATGAGTAGTGCACTACTCAATGTCCGGTCGCGATCGAATTCGAGAGCCGTAGGAAGTAGCAAATATTGAATCGATCGTTTGACCGTACGACGCCGAGGTCACGCGGCCAGGCCGGGTTGAATGGCGGCGCACGGGCAATGGCGACGACATTTCCCAAGGATGGGAGCTAACACCCGTGAGTAGGACAACCGGATCGGGCTCGATACTGATTTGCCATTATCGCTGGCAGCGATTTGCTGGGCGGGCATCGTCGGGGATGGCCCCAGTCGAGCCCGACCCCCGAATGTTCCCGTCACGTGGTGCATCGCATCTCCTCTGCCCGGAAGCACTCAGCCCCGGCCGGCCTGTCGTGGAGATGACGTTATGGCTTGCATTGCAGGGGAGGAATCGGGCGATTCCCTACGGTTTTGCGACTTACCCCATGTGACAGCAAACCCGGGCGCCGCTAGTGTGCGGCGCCCGGGTTCGCGGGTGTGAAACGTCAGCCCAGCACGGCCGGATCGGTATACGGAAGGTCAAGGTCGGCCGCCACCTGCTCCGAGAGGAGTGCGCCATCGTGTGTGGACAGCCCCTTGGCGAGCGCCGGATCGGCCTGGCAAGCCGCCTGCCAGCCCTTGTCGGCCAGTCTCAGCACGTACGGCATGGTGGCGTTGGTCAGCGCGTAGGTCGACGTGCGGGGCACCGCGCCGGGCATGTTCGCCACGCAATAGAACAGCGTGTCGTGCACGGCGAACGTCGGGTCGTCGTGGGTGGTGGGCCGCGAATCCTCGAAGCAGCCACCCTGGTCGATCGCGATGTCGACCAGCACCGCGCCCGACTTCATGTGCGCGACAGTGGAATTCGTCACCAGCTTGGGCGCCTTTGCGCCGGGAATCAAAACGGCGCCGATGACCAGGTCGGCATTCTTGACCGCGTCTTCGAGGTCGAGCATCGACGAGTAGCGGGTCTCGATGCTGCCGCTGTTCTCGTTGTCGATCTTGCGCAGCGTGTTGAAGTTGAGGTCGAACACCGTCACGTGGGCGCCCAGGCCTTTCGCGACGCGCGCTGCGTTGTAGCCGGCCATGCCACCGCCGATGACGACGACTTCCGCGGGTGCGACGCCGGGGACGCCGCCCATCAGGACGCCGCGGCCGCCGTGGCTGCGCATCATGTGATAGGCGCCGACCTGGGCCGCCAGTCGTCCGGCGACCTCACTCATCGGGGCGAGCAGGGGCAGTGCGCCGTCGGCGGTCTGGACGGTTTCGTAGGCGATCGATGTGGTGCCCGATGCGAGCAGGGCGTCGGTGCACGGCTTGGACGCCGCGAGGTGCAGGTAGGTGAAGAGCGTCTGGCCCTTCCGCAGCCGCGAGTACTCGGGCTCGATCGGCTCCTTGACCTTCAGCAGCAGCTCCGCCTCTTCCCACACCTGATCGGCGCTGTTGATCAGCTGAGCGCCGGCCCGCTTGAAGTCGGCATCGGTGATCGCCGAACCCTCGCCCGCACCGGACTGGATGATCACCTCGTGACCGCGGTGAACCAGCTCGGCGACGCCCGCGGGGGTGATGGCGACTCGGTATTCGTTGTTCTTGATCTCGGTCGGGATTCCGACGCGCATGACGGCTCCTAAAAAGTCGTGTTGGCTGCCTAAAGTGTGAAGAATTTGCGACGTAATAGCAATCATTCCGAAGTATCTTCGGTATTATGATTAGATGCCAGAAGGATTGACGAGATCGGCCGTGGCCACAACCCGGCCGTCGAAGGATGTTCGGCCCGTCGAGATCGATCACGTCGATCGGCGCATCCTGACCGCCCTGCACGCCGACGCGCGGATGTCCAACAGCGCGCTGGCCGAGCTTGTCGGCATCGCCCCGTCGACATGTCATGGCCGGGTCCGGCGGTTGCAGGAACTCGGCGTGATTCGTGGTTTTTACGCTGACATCGATCCGGCGGCGCTCGGTTTGACGCTGCAGGCGATGATCTCGGTCAGCCTGCAGTCCAACGCTCGCGGCAAGATCCGAAGCTTCATTCACCACATCCGGAGCAGGCCGCAGGTGATGGGCGTCTACTTCCTGGCGGGCGCCGACGACTTCATCCTTCACGTCGCCGCGCGTGACACCGACGATCTTCGCGCGTTCGTGGTGGAGAACCTGAACGCCGACGCCGACGTGGCAGGCACGCAGACCTCGCTGATCTTCGAACACCTGCGGGGTGCCTCGCCTCTGTAGCCGGCAGCGGAAGGCATAGGTTGGCGATGTGCTCCACGGGCGGGCGGCGGAGCGTCCTATGCGGGATATCCGTCCGCCGCAGTGGTGTTGCAGCAGCCGCGTCAGCCGGACCGTTCGGAAGAACCGCAACTACAGCCCGTCGACAGATGGGATCTGACCGCGGAAGACCGTCGACACGCTGTCCGAGTTGGTTGAAGGTTCGCGGGTTCGTCGCGAATCACTACAACCAGCGATGGGGTAGTGGCGAGCTGTCGCCGCGCGCACGCGCGCTGGTGTGCATTACGACCGACGTGCTGAACCAGACACTCGATGGCTCCTTCTCGCTGCAGATCGATCTGGCGCTGGCGGCGGGAGCCGGTGACGAGAAGGCCCGCGCAGTACTGCTTTTGGTCGCGGAGTACGAATCCCGAAGGTGTGGCGGGCCCACCGCCCGTTGATGGCTCGCTGACGGCAAAGAGAAGGCGCCCGCCGAATTCGGTGAGGGCGCCGATTGAAATGCGGAACCCATCCGAGACGACAGCTGCAACGAATGAAGGACATTGGCACACCGCAGTCAGGAAAGAGCCATCAGCCTTCTCGAAAGGAAGAACAATGAAGTCCTTCACCTTGCCGTTTATCGCCGCTGGAGCTATCGCTACTGCGGCTTTGGGTTTGGCCGGCGCCGCCGCCGCGGCTCCCTCGGGGACCATCGACGCATCGCAGGCGGTCGGCCAGTTGCAGGCCCGTGGGTTCGACGTCATCGTCAACAAGGTCGGCACGGCACCGCTGGACCAATGTGTCGTCAGCAAGGTGCGGCCGGGTCAGACCTTTTCCCGGATGGATTCCGGCGCACCCGGTGCGATGGATGACATCGTCACCACCGTCACAGCGATGACCGTCTACGTCGACGTGGCGTGCTGACCTAATCCACCGCGGGCGATCAGTCGTCGGTGGGTTCTCCGCCCTCGTTGGGTAGCAGGTAGTTCTCTGGGTGGTGATAGTCGTTGACCCGTGATTGCCCACTGTCGAGGTGCGGAGGTGGAATCCATTCTCAGAGACACCGTCGTCAAACTATTTCAGCGGGCTGACTCCTCCGTGGACGGAGCCACAGCTCTGAAGTTCGTGCGTGAATCAACCGATCGCATAGGATTTCACACCTTTCCGCAACTGTGGTCCTACGCTGCTGAGTGGCTTCAGGCATCGGGCGGCGGGGGGTAGAGATGCCGTGTGATCCATTCGAGATGGCGTTGGTTCACCGTGGCTTCCGCAGGGAGTTGCACAATGCTGCTGGCCTTATACGCGGTGTCACTGCCGGTGACAGCAGGCGCGCCGCAGTAGTTTCCGAGCACATCGACTTCATCATGACGGCGGTGCATTTTCATCATTCGGCCGAGGATGAGTTTGTGTGGCCAAGGTTGTCCGCCCGGGCGCCTAGCCGAGCCGCCGAGTTGACCCGGATGGAGGAAGCGCATCGCACCATCGATGATGCCTGCGAGCGAGTTCGGGCCACCGCAGTCGCGTGGGCCGAGACGGGTGCCCCCTGGCGTGCCGAGGAACTCATGTCCGAGATCGCGAGATTCGCGCCTCTCGTCGAGGAACACTTCGACGACGAGGAAAACAAAGTCGTTCCGATTATCGCCGAGTACCTCGGCCCAAAGGAATGGAGAAAGTTCCTTTCGCACGGGTCGGCGTTTGTGAGGGCACACCCTAGGCGGGGACTCGCCCTGGGCGGCATCGTGCTCGACGGTGAGTCTGCCGAAACAAGGGAGCGGTTCCTCGGCAATTTGCCACTGCCCCTGCGATCGATCTTCAAGACAATCGGTGACCGCGTATACGCGGGATACCGGGCGCAGATTTACGGGTCGGCGTAGCGCTCGGGTCTTGGTAGTTTCTTGGCGAAGCAGTGAAGTCGAGTTGCCGGGGTGGGATCCATTCGGTGCGCCCGTCCTTGCGTTTGCGGGTTACCGAGACAGACCATGCACGACCTGGGCGTTTGGCGGTATACGCGCAGCTCAACGCATACTTTTGGCTGGCTAGAGTACGACTGCGGTACGGCTACGGTACCGGCACAAATCGCCCCGGTCGCCGGGGTGACGCCGGGGTATCGGGACACGCACCGCGACACGCCGAGTTGTGTCGGAGCGCGGCCTCAGGCTGCTGTGCGTGAGCGACGACGCCAAACCCGAGTCCGAGTCCGAGATGTACATCAGCGACGTGGTGCGCGACGGACCAGAAACGCGGGCCCTGATCTCGATTAATCGGATCAGAGCGGATGAACTAACCCACGAACACATCGGCAAATTCCTTGGCTGTCATGATCCGCAAGCTGGTGCCAACTACGGCGCCAAGATCATGAACGTCATTCGCCAGGAGGAGCACAAGAACCCCGGGATGCGTGGAACTGCACGGTCTGCGGCTCGCGGCCTTTTTCGCCGCCGCCGCCGCGCCGCGCGTGCAACGTCGACTTAAACGAGGTGGCGGTGTGGCACAGGCAATTCGCGACCCCGACAGGGTCAAGATCAGTTAAATGTGCTGGTCAGCGGTAGTGGCCACCCCATAGAGCCAACTAGCCTGGCTCCGGCAACGAACCGCCGAAGGCCGCCTGCGAGCCTAGTCGGCTTTGTGCGCGGCCAGCAGATAGGCCGGGAACTTGATGCGGCCCTTCTCGTCGAAATCGTGGGACGGCATCGAAACACCAGGAATCTGAGGCACATTGGCGTGGATAAACGCCGGCCGGATCTCATCGATGGTCCAGTATTTCGAGACCGCTTCGCGCAGTTCGTCCTCGGTCAC
>Ga0207693_10005319_pt1 | contig 10751 bp, 11 predicted proteins | sample LARL81metaG_FD_184347 | JGI IMG/M metagenome (GOLD analysis project Ga0207693, IMG submission 184347) | Corn, switchgrass and miscanthus rhizosphere microbial communities from Kellogg Biological Station, Michigan, USA - LAR L8-1 metaG... | ecosystem: Host-associated > Plants > Roots >... | reverse complement strand
CTCTCGAACGAGATGTTCTCGGGCTGGGGCCTCCGCACGCTGTCCACCCGGGAGCGGCTCTACAATCCCATGAGCTACCACAACGGCTCGGTGTGGCCCCACGACACCGCCATCGCCGCCGCCGGTCTCCGGCGATACGGCCGAACGGACGCCTTCCTGTCGCTGGCCGGCGCCCTGTTCGACGCGGCCCACGAGTGGGAAGGCGCCCGCATGCCCGAGCTCTTCTGCGGATTCGCCCGCTCGCCCGGCCTCGGGCCCACGCGCTATCCCGTCGCCTGCTCCCCGCAGGCGTGGGCGGCCGGGGTACCCTTTCATCTCCTGGGGGCCATGCTTGGTCTCTTTCCCGACGCGCGGGAGAATCGCCTCAGCCTCATTCATCCCGTGCTGCCACCCTGGCTCGACCGGGTCGAAGTCCACGACCTCCGCCTTGGGAGCTCGAGCCTCGACTTCGTGGTGTCGCGAGGAAGCCAGACGGCCGCGGTGGAGCTTCTGTCGCGCCGGGGAGACGCCGAGCTGATCGTTCGGCCCTAGGCCCGGGTAGGTGCGACCGGGAAAATCTGACGCGATGCTTGAGAGTCTCAGAAGGCAGAGTCCCCTAAAGCCTCAGAATCGCAATGCTATTTCGTGGCACGCCGCTTGCCATTCTAGGAAGCCATGAGCGACCTCAAGCGGGAAATACTGGTGAACGACGTTCTGGAGCGCGCGGCAGCGCTGTCGTATTACCTCCTGTTCGCTCTCGTGCCGGCCTTGCTCTGCGCCGTCTGGCTGGCATGAGGGTAGCCAGCAGCACCCGTCCAGCCGAACGGGATGGGGCGAGGCGGGAGATACGCAGCCGGCGTCATCGCCGCGCCCTCGAGCTGCTCATCCGGCTCGACATCCCGTTTCTGGTCGGAGGGGGGCACGCCCTCCGCCACTACACGGGCGACGTGCGCGGCACCAAGGACCTTGACGTCTTCGTCCGGCGCGGCGATGCGCTCGCCTTGCTGGAAGGCCTGGCCGCCGGAGGCTTCGAGACCGACCTGACGTTTCCGCACTGGCTGGGGAAGGCGGAGATCGAAGGGGACTACATCGATGTCATCTACAGCTCCGGTAACGGCCTCGCGGAGGTGGACGACCAGTGGTTCGAGCATAGCCGGCCCGCCACGGTGCTGGGCGTCCCGGTCCGGTTATGCCCGCCCGAGGAAATCATCTGGTCGAAGGCGTTCATCATGGAGCGCGAGCGCTACGACGGCGCGGACATCTCGCACCTGATCCGGGCCTGCCAGGGGCGTCTGGACTGGCCCCGGCTCGTCGCGCGCTTCGGTCCCCACTGGCGAGTTCTCCTGAGCCATATCACGCTCTTCGGTTTCATCTATCCCGGCGAGGTGGGAGCGATCCCGCACGACGTCACCGTCGGCCTGTGTCGCCTCCTCGATCGCGACGCCAGACGCCCGCCCTCTGACCAGCGCGTCTGCCAGGGAACACTGCTCTCGCGCGAGCAGTACCTCACCGACGTGTCTCGCTGGGGGTATTCGGATGGACGCATCATTCCCCGGGGCCAGATGACGCCCGAGGAAGTCGCCGACTGGACAGCGGCCATCGAGGCGCCGAAGGAAAAAGAAGACAGAACGGAAGAGCCGACGGGAGGTGGCGATGCGCGTAGCGGCCGTCGGTGACGTTCACTGCAAGAAGACGTCGACGGGCGCCTTTCAAGGGTTGTTCACGGCCATGGCGGCGGCCGCCGACGTCATCGTTCTCTGCGGCGATCTGACCGATCTCGGACTGGCCGAGGAGGCGCGCGTCCTCGCCAAGGAGCTGAGCGCCGCCAAGACCACGCCGGTGGTCGCCGTGCTCGGCAACCACGACTACGAGTCCGGCGAGACCGATCAAGTGAAAGGCATTCTCATCGATGCCGGAGTGACCCTGCTGGATGGCGACGCCCTGGAGATCGACGGCGTCGGGTTTGCCGGGGCCAAGGGACTGGGCGGCGGCTTCGGCCAGCGGGCGCTCCAGCCCTGGGGCGAGGACATCATGAAGCGCTTCGTGCGGGAAGCCGTGGACGAGGCGCTCAAGCTCGAGTCCGGTCTCGCGAAGCTCCGCACGTCGCAGCGGGTGGTGGTGCTCCACTACTCCCCGGTGCGGGACACCGTGGAAGGGGAGCCCTCGGAGATTTTCCCGTTCCTCGGCTCGAGCCGCCTCGAGGAGCCGCTCCTGCGCTATCCGGTGAGCGTGGTCTTTCACGGCCATGCGCATCGGGGCAGGCCAGAAGGTCGAACGCGGACCGGGGTGCCCGTCTACAACGTCTGCCTGCCCCTGCTCCTCGAAGCCGCCCCGGAGCGGCCAGCCTTTCGCCTCGTCGATCTCGACCAGCTGGCGGCGACCCCGGCCGAGGTGACCGCGGCCTCGGGGTGAACCCGCCGCGGAGCTAGCTCTCCCGGTACGCGGCGAAGTGGCCGTAGAGCGTCACGGGATGGCTCAGAGGCTCAGGCACGGTCACCGTCGCCGGGTGGATGAAGAACGTGTGCATCTCGTGCTCTGACGGCCCGGCGTGAGCGCCGCGCTCCTCGATGAACGAGACGTCGCTTCCCGGGGCCCCGATCCCGTAGACTACAAGGTCACCCGCGCTCCGCATGGCCATGAGATCGCGAAGTCCGGAGAGCACGAGCTGCCGGTCCGCCCGCTCCGCGAAGGGGCCGTGCGCGCCATCGTGGTCCAGGGATACCTCCTGGCCCCGCCACCAGTACACGGGGCCCCTCGCCGACCTCGCGAGGACGAGACCGATGCCGGCATGCTCGGAGAGACGGGCGGCGGCGCGGGGATGCCGGCGCTCGATCTCCTCGAGAGGGAGGGGCTCCGCGTCGTCGAGAAAGTAGACGAAGGCATTGGGCCCGGCGGTGATGATGCGGACGATCTCGCCCGCGCTGTCGCGGGAGATTTCAACCGAACGCTGTCGCTCGACATGATTGAAGAATCGCTGAAGGATCCCCCGTGAGTCCGGCCGCCGGTAGCTGACGATCTGCCGGGCCACGCCCACGTGCACTCTCCTCGGAGGCTCCGTTCGCCCGTCCTGGGCACTCAGGATGTCCCGGGTCACCTGCTCGAGAGAGCGTCCTCCGGAGACCTGGGGAAAGGCGCGGGTGGTCGTCTGGCCGTGGTCGGAGAGGATATAGAGATCGTACTGATGCTCGGGCAGGCGCTCGATGATCCGGGCGAGCTGGCCGATGGCATTGTCGATGTGCCGGAGGGCGCGCAGGGCGGAGCGGTGGGTGGGACCGAACTCGTGGGCGAACACGTCGTAGTCGAGGAAGTTGACGTAGACGGCGGGGATACCGCGGTAGAGGTCCGCCGAGACACTGAGGGTGAAGAGCTCCCGCACCCAGATGGAAAACACGATCTTGAGGCCGAGCCAGCGGAGTCCATCAGGGCTCGCGCTGTCCGGATGAGCCATCACCCGCACGACGAACCGCGCGAGCTCCACCGCGGTCAACCAGAGACACTTCGCGATCACCCAGCCGAGCAGCACCACGGAGAGGCCCAGCCTGAGCAGGGGCAGGCCGGCCCGGGTCGGCTTCATGAGCCGCGCGAACGTCAGGAGGCTATTGTCAGCCCCGCCGGTGAAGACACAGCCATAGCACGAGCCGCCCTCGAGAATTCCCCGCCGCCCTGCGGCGACTCTCGTCTCCACGAAATCGGCCGCCCCCGCGTCCGGGAAATGGAGCTCCCGGCGGGCGCGCTTGTCATAGTAGTGGAAGCCCGGGATATCCGGCCTGACCCCGTACATGGCGGCGGCCTGAAAGGCCGGAGTCGACGAGGGCAGCCCGACGGACATCGGAAGCCGAAGGAATCGGCCGCTCGCTATGAGTCGCGCGGTATTGGGAATGCTCCCCGCCTTCAGCGCCCCCTCGAACACCTCTCGGGAGAGCCCGTCGATCTGGACGACGAGAAACCGGCGTCGCGCGTTCTCGTCGGTCGGCCCTAGGCGGGCCCACCGGGCGATTCGATCCACCAGTCCCTGGAGAGCGAGAACGAGGTCGTCGAGCATATCCCGGCGATCCTACATCAGTCGTTCTCGTTACCAGGCAAGGGTCTCCCCGGGCCGGGAGATCCATATGACGTCGGGATCGAGCTCCCGCCGCGAGACCTCCGCGGCGATGCGCCGGGGTGGCTCGTCATAAGGTTCCCGGGCCAGCATGAAAGTGCCCCAGTGGATGCCGATGAAGCGCTTGGCCCGGAGGTCGGTCCAGGCCTGGAGCGCTTCCTCGGGCGAGATGTGGACGGGGCGGGCGATCTTCCGCGGCGTGTAGGAGCCAATGGGCAGGGCTGCGAGGTCGAAGGGCCCCAGAGCGTCTCCGATGTCCTTGAAGTGCGAGTAGTAGCCGGTGTCTCCCGCGAAGTAGAAGCGCTGGGAGCCGAGAACCGCCCACGACGCCCACAATCGGCGCCCCTGGTCGACCATGGTGCGGCCCGAGCCATGCTGGGCGGGAGTACAGACGATGCTCAGCCCCTTGAGGGAAACCGACTGCCCCCACCCGAGCTCGACGGCGTTGGTGATACCCCGATCGGCCAGCCACGCCTTGATGCCCCACGGCACCACGAAGGTCGGATTGTAGAGCTCGGAGAGTCGCCGCACGGTGGGCTCGTCGAGGTGATCGTAGTGATCGTGGGAGATCAGGACGAAGTCGATCGGCGGAAGATCCTCGAGGCGCAGGGGAGGCGGCGTGAAGCGCCGGACACCCACCAGCCCGCTGAAGGGCCCACTTCGCTTGTTCCAGTTGGGATCGGTGAGGAAATTCACCCCGTCGAGCTGGACAAGGAGGGTCGAGTGGCCGATCCATGTCACGGTGGCCTCGTGCACGTTGTCCCGGAGCGCCCGCAGATCGGGAGTCACGGAGGCGAGGGGAGCCACCCGTGATTCGGGAACGAGCCACGTCCCCCCCACGATGAGGGAATGCAGTCGCTCGTAGTACGAGGCGCGCTTGTAGGCGGGGTCGAGATTCCGGAAGGCGTGTCCCGACCGAGGGACCGTGGCGAGCCCGGGGACCGAAGCGATGACCGGATCGGGGGAAGCGGGGCCGGCGATGGTCGGCCCGCCCGTCATGCCGGCGAGAATCAGAAGCAGTCCAGAGGCACAAAGCGCGCGAAGGGTGGGCGAACCTCTCACAATTTCGAGCGTATCGGAGATGTCAAGCGCCGTCGAGCTACATCTGCCCTCGAACCGGAATCGAGAGCATTTCGAGGAAGCGGCTCATGAAGCTGCGGTCCTTCCAGCCATCGTAGGTAATTTGCTTGGAGCGCGAGACGTCATCGCTGAACACACGCTCGAGCCGCTGGGCCACCCCCTGGTTGTAGACGACGAGATTGATCTCGTCGTTGAGGGCGAAGGAACGGCGGTCCAGGTTGGTACTGCCCACCGTGGCCCAGCGGCCGTCCACCACCATGGTCTTGGCATGGAGGAGGGCCGGACTGTACTCGTACACCTTGATGCCCGACTGGAGCAGCCGTCCGAGCTCCCCGCGGCTGGCCTGGCGGACCAGATTGTGATCGATGGCGCCGGGAAGCAGGATCTTGACGTCCACGCCCCGTCGCGCCGTTGCGATAAGTGTCTCGATCATCTTCTCGTCGGGGAGGAAGTAGGGATTGGTTATGTAGATGGACCGCTTCGCCGAGGCCATGGCGAGCAGGTACATGGTATAGACGGCCGCGCTGCCCCCCGCGGGTGAGCTGCGGACGGCCTGCGCCGCCACCTCGCCCTTCGACTCCATCAGTCCAGGAAAATAGTCTCCGCCGCCCAGCGCCACCCCGGTGGCCTCGAGCCAGTTCTCGGCGAACGCTCCCTGGAGCTGCTCGACCACCGGCCCCTCCGTCCATACATCCGTGTCGCGCCAGTGGTCCTCCTGTCGCCCGTTGCCGCCCCATTTTCCGCTCGTCCCCGAGCCACCGGTGATGCCCACTTGCCCGTCGGCCACGAGAATACGGCGGTGGTTTCTGAAGTTGACCTTGTCGACGGCGAAGGAGCCCAGAGGGCGGAAGCTCTCCACACGGCACCCCGCGTCGACCATGCGTTGCCGATATTCGGGAGGCATGGAGTAGGCACCCACCGCGTCGAGAAGCACATTGACGGGGAGCCCACCCCGGCAGCGCTCGGCGAGGGCGTTGGCGATGTCTTCCGAGGGCTGGCCTTCCTCCCACACGTACTGGGCGTAGTTGATGCTCTTCTTGGCCGCCTTGATGATGCGCAGCTTGGCAGGAAAGATCTCGTCTCCGTTCAGGAGAATCTCCACGCGATTGCCGGAGACCACGGTGGTGCCGGCATAGGCGGAGAGGGTGGAGGCAAAGGTGGGATTCCCCACCTCGAGGCTGGGAAGCGTCAGCACGGGCTCCTGATGGGCGCACCCCGCTCCCGACACGACAATGGCGAGGGCGAGGGCCCGGAGAAGATGGAGGCGGTGACGTGGCATTCCCCGGTGCCCCCGCCTGCCCATCCTGCTCACAGCTTCTTGAGTGCTTCGATACGGTCCCCGGTGGCCGGATGGGTGGCGAAGAAGCCGCCGCCACTTGCGCCCTCACTCTGCATGAGCCAGGTGAGCGTGTCGATCATGACTTCCTTGGGCTGACCAATCCGCTTGAGCAACACCACGCCGTGCTTATCGGCGTCGTACTCTTCCTTGCGGCTGTAGGTTCGGGTGATGAGGGTGCCCGGGATTTGCGCGATCTGGCCGGTCCCGGGAAAGATCTGATCGAGGATGATCGCCCCTATCCCGGTGACCGCCCCGAGAGCCTGGGCCTTGGCCACGTGACCCAGGTCGTCGTGCGCCACCTCGTGAGCGAGCACGGCCATGAGCTGCTGGTCGTTCGCTTTCTGAAGGAGGCCGGCCGTGACTAAGAACTCACCCCCACCCGCGCTCGCCGCGTTGATTTCCTGATCGCTCGTGACCGCCACCTTCACTTGGTTGAGAGGCCGCGGATGGTCCATGGCCTGGATGAGCGGGACCATGATCCTCTTGATTCGCTCCGCCTGGGCGGCATCGACCGGAACCGTCTTCGTCGCGGGCGCTCCCGCGGAGGGAGGGCCCGAGGGCGTGCGGCCCGACGGGGAGCCGGACGGGCCGGAGGTGCTGCTGGTTGCGCAGCCGGACAGGAGCACAATGCCGCACAGCACTGCGACGACGGATGTCGTGGTCCTCGATGTCCAGCGCGTCATGTTCATTCCTCTCGTTAGCTCATCCGTGGACGGATGGCCTCTTGTCCGGCCTGAAGGGTGGAGCTGACCTGCTCCTTCGCTCGATCAAGCACCTCGCCCGCCTTCTCCTCGACGGTCTGAAGCTTCTCGACCGCCCGGTCACGGACGTCCCGTGTCTTGTTGTCGAGGTAGTCCCGCAACTCATCGCCCCAGTACCACATAGCCAGAGCCCCCGCCACCACGCCTACCAGGAACTTCATCATTTGGTCCTCCGTGTTCGTCCCATTGAGTGATGTGCTTCTGGCAACCACCAAAGCAAGAGGGGTGCCACGGGGGCACGGGCTTTACGCTGCCGATTACGTTTGGCACCGCATCCAAACCAAATCACCGCGCGAGGCCACGACACGTTTCTTCCCGGTCGCCGTTACCGGATTCTGCCGGGGCTCCGGCATCTCCGTTGCACCCCGGTGGAGGTACAAGGAGGACACGCCATGCATGTCAAAAGGCTTCAGGAAGTTGAAGGCCAGCGACGGCTTGCGATTGTCTTCAGCAGCGGGGAAGAGATGGTTCGTGGTCTCACCGACCTCGCGAGAGATCAGCAGATTTCCACCGCGCACTTCACCGGAATCGGCGCGCTGCGTGCCGGCATCCTCGGCTACTTCGACGTCACGAAACGGGAGTATCGGCACTTCGGCATCGACGAGCAGGTCGAGGTGCTCTCCCTCACAGGCAACATTGCCCTGGAGGGAGAGCGGCCAAAAGTGCATGCCCATATCGTGGTCGGCCGCTTCAATGGATCGACCCTTGGAGGCCATCTCCTCGAGGCTCACATTCGACCGACCCTCGAGATCGTCCACGTGGAGTCTCCCCACTACCTGCGTCGCACCTTCGACCCGGCGAGCGGACTCGCCCTCCTCGACCTTTCGCCGGAGACGCCCCCCGCGAAATGAGGCGTCCGCTTATTCCGCCGATGTCATCACTTCCCGGAGGGAACGATGATGCTGGCGGAAGAGAAGACCCAACATCGCCACGGCGGCCACGAGGTTGGCGCCGAGGATCGACCACGGCTCGAGAGTGTGCAGTAGCCACGAGCCGAGAATCTGGAGGGCGGCCAGCGCGGCCACCTCGAAGCAGCAGAAGAGCATGAACACGCCAAAGAGAACGTGCCGGTCGCCATCCGACAAGGAGAACAGGCCAGCCGCCATCAGGCCGAAGGCTACGAACACCACCCCGTGGAGGATGGTGTACTGAACCACCAAGCTCTGGGTGATCACGAGCGCGGCGGGGTCACGTAGCCCGTGGAAGAGGGCGGCGCCGAGGAGGGCGGGAGTGCGGAAGGGTGTCCCCGCCGCCACGTCGTAGAGGAAGAACCAGAAGGCTACGCAGGCCGCGCCCGCGAGCCCGACGAACAGACCTTCGGAGAGGATCCTCGTGCGTTCCATGCGCCTATTCTCCTTTCCCGCGGCTGGCTTGCCGCCCGATCCGACTGGTTTCCCGCTCGAAACCGGGGAGTATCGCCTTGAAGAAGGCATTCTGGACCAGCTTCACGATGGCCTGAATGGTTCCCACCTTCGGATTCTCGAGCGGGCCCGAGATGTCGGTCTTGGTCGCAACCTCTTCCCGCGGGCGATTCTCGAGGATCCTCCCCACGCCTCCCACCACTCGCTCGTACATCTTCTTCACGAAGGACTTGTCCTTGTCCTGGCGAGGGTCGTACACCACCATGTCCTTGAAGAAGGGCTTGACGTAGCCTTCGATGGCCCCGTCGTGCACGCTCAACTCCGAATAGAAGAAGAAGCGGCCCTCGGTCACGTCAAACTTTCCGTACGCGCGAAAGAGGTCGTTCATGCTCGGCATCTCTACGTCATCGATCCGCACGGAGAGGTCGAAGGCGGGGCCGGCCGTCTCCGCCCGAAACGCCGCGTCGACCACCGCGGGGCCTGATCCCATGAACTTCCCCTTGAGATGGGCCTTAGCCGGCCCGTCTGCCTTCTGGTTGCTGAAATTGTTCAGGGTCAGATCCGTATCGGTCAGGAACACCCGGTAGGGCGGAGTCACCGCCTTGTTCACATATCCGAAGGTGCCGTGGGCGACGCGGAGCTCGTCGACCTTGTACCGCAGGTCTGGGGCATTGTTGGCGGTCTTGATCACTTTGCCGGCTTCGGTTCGACGCTCTTGCTCAGCGACCGCCGTCCCCGCGGTATGGACGTAGTCCACGCGGATGTCCTTGATGGTGGCCTTGGTAATCTCCACCGTGTTGCCGTCGTGGGCGGACTCGACCGTGCCTTCCGCGGAGAGCACACCCTTGTCGACGACGAGGTTGTAGCGGCTGGTGATGGGCTTGAAGTAGTCGAGCTCGATGTCGTTGAGACTCACGTCGGAGCGGAAGGTCGGATTCGGCTTGGCCAGGAAGTTGGCGCGGCCCTGGGCCGACACTCGTCCCGCCTCGAAGACGGCCCCTTCGACGCGAAAGTTCGAAGGATAGACGCCATCCTTCGACGCGACGTTGCGAATGTTGGTGGCGTCGATATCGAGATTCCGTAGTCGCAGCGGCTTGAAGGGCCCCTGGTCCTGGTACGTGATGTCGGCCTGCCGGACTCGAAAGTGGTTGATCTTGAGCGGGTAGATCGCCTCGACCGCATCCTGCCAGCCGCGCTCCTTGACGGGAGTGGGATCGGCGATCTCTTGCCGCGCTTGAGCCAGATTGATGTTCAGCACCGGGTGGTCAATGAGGAAGTCGCCGACCAGCCGCCCGTGAATGAGGGCGCGCCAATGCACGCTCGCGCTGAGGAGCGGTATACGCGCTACCGGCGGCTCCGGATGCGCGTCCTGCACCACGAGCACGTCCTTCAGGTCGAGCGAGAAGCCCAGGGGATGGAAGTCGAGCTTCCTGAGGTGGACGGTATAGCCTTGCAGGGCGCGATTCATCTTGGCTTCGGTGTAGCGGCGCAGGGGCTCGTCGATGAGAAACGCGATGGCGTACGCGATCAAGAGCACGACGCCCACCACCGCGCCAACCACGAGCCAGCGCCGTGGAATTGTCCGCAGCTTCTCGAGCGACGAGCCGTGATGGGTCGCGCGAGCCATGGCTCGTGTCGGAGCAAGAGCCATGCCCGCCCACAGTGAGGCGCAAAGTAACAGGAGACGGCTCGGTCACCTCTCCTCATCCTTCCCGGTAAGACTTTCCGACGCCACTCCGCCGGCCGACTCCCGGGGCTCGATCTCGCACTTTCTATGGCTGATCTCCAACTTCAGTGCGGCGGCATGCGGCTTGCGTAGAAGCTTGATCGCAGCCCGTACAGAACCGAGACCTAGAAACGGCTCACGAGCGGAGGAACCAATGAGCAAGGGCCAGAGGAGCAACCAAGCGGCCAAGGGGCAGAACCAGAATCCCCGGCGTCGGAAGAGCGATCAGGACGACGAGCAAAGGCGCCAGGGGGATCGGAGCCAGCGCGATCAGCTCGATGATCGGGGCAGGCAGCGTCATATCGGCCACGGCGAGCAGGCGGCGGAGCAGGGAAATCGACGCCCCCTCGAAGAGGGTGATCCGAATGAGGCTCTTGGTCGTCCCGTGCGGGTAGGCGAGGACGCA
>Ga0207693_10005316_pt1 | contig 10756 bp, 4 predicted proteins | sample LARL81metaG_FD_184347 | JGI IMG/M metagenome (GOLD analysis project Ga0207693, IMG submission 184347) | Corn, switchgrass and miscanthus rhizosphere microbial communities from Kellogg Biological Station, Michigan, USA - LAR L8-1 metaG... | ecosystem: Host-associated > Plants > Roots >... | reverse complement strand
GCGTCCACCACGCACAAGATCACCGCCACCACGACGGGCTTTGTGATGGAGTTTGTCTCGCCGCAGGAGGATGTTCGCTATGAGTGGGTCGCTCCCGCAGCCGGCACGTCGTATTCAGTAGGTTCGGTCCTGGTAACCGATAGCATCGGCGGACAATCTGCGCAGGGGCAGATTGCGTTGAGTTCGGGAATCGACTGGATAGGAGGGACTCCGGTCCTTCAATCGGCAATCGCCCAGACAACCAGCGACTGCCCCCGCCGCATGTCACCGGCAGCGAACACGCCCGGAACAGAGGACATGAAATCTCCATTGGCCTCAACGTTGCCGCGTACATCTAGCTTGACACCAAGCTGCTCGATCATTCCGCCGCGCACCGGACCGGTGAATCCCATCGCAAGCAGAACCAAGTCGACGTTCATCACAAACTCGGTGCCGGTGATCGGCTCGAACTTCGGCGGAGGACCAACCTTGATACCGTGCAACTGCGTCACATTTCCGCTGGCGTCGCCAGTGAACCTGGTTGTGGCAACTCCCCAAGCGCGAGTGCCGCCTTCTTCATGCGCGCCCTCGATACGCAACTGCATGGGCCACAACGGCCACGGCGTAGAGGGCGAGCGTTGTTCCGGAGGCATCGGCATGATCTCAAATTGATGGACCGAGATCGCCTTCTGACGATGCACCGTGCCCAGGCAATCCGCACCGGTGTCGCCGCCGCCAATAATAATGACGCGCTTGCCAGTTGCAAGAATGTCTTGCGCAATATCAAGCTGATCTCCCTGGCAACGCTTGTTCGCCTGAGGAAGGTAATCCATCGCAAAATGAATTCCCTTCAATTCCCTTCCGGGCACATTCAAGTCACGGCCAGCTTCCGCCCCACCCGCCAAGAGAATCGCATCGAACTCGCGTTGCAGGTCATCTACCGGAACCGTACGACCAACATGCGCGTCGGTGACAAACTTCACGCCCTCGTCTTCCATTTGTTGAAGACGGCGGTCGAGTACGTGCTTCTCCATCTTGAATTCAGGAATGCCGTAGCGCAGCAGACCGCCGATGCGATCGGCTTTTTCGTATACCGTGACCCAGTGCCCTGCACGATTTAATTGCTGCGCGGCGGCGAGACCTGCTGGTCCCGACCCCACAACGGCAACCTTTTTGCCCGTACGAAACTTGGGCAACTCAGGGTGGATCAGGCCCTCGGCCCAACCACGTTCGACGATGTTCTTTTCGATTTGCTTGATTGTGACGGAGGGCTCATTGATCCCTAGCACGCATGAAGCTTCGCACGGCGCCGGGCAGATACGTCCGGTGAACTCGGGGAAATTGTTGGTCGAGTGAAGCTGGCGCAGCGCTTCCTTCCAGCGTCCGTTGTAAACCAAATCATTCCAATCCGGGATCAGGTTGTTCACCGGACATCCCGTGTGGCAGAACGGGACGCCGCAATCCATGCAACGCGCGCCTTGAGCACGCAGCTTCTCTTCCGGAAAATCCTGGTAAATCTCAAACCAGTCATTCACGCGGTCAGCAACAGGTCGTCGTGGCGCCATCTCGCGACCAATTTCCATAAACCCGGACGGTTTACCCATGTAGCGCCTCCACCAGTTCAGGTACAGGAAGCGGCTGCCCCGGGATGTAATTCGTGCGCGAGCGACCGACACCAGTCACGCGTTTGAACTCGTGCGGAAAAATCTTAATGAATCGCGACAACATCTCCATCCAGTTATCGAGAATATTTCTGGCGCGTTTGCTTCCAGTCAAATCGAAATGCCGCTGCACCAGGCCGTGAATCAGTTCGACATCGCGCGGTTCAATCACCGGTTCCAGATCTACTGAGGCAAGATTGCAGCGCTTCTCGGTGAAGTCACCCTTCTCGTCGAACACGTACGCGATTCCACCGCTCATACCCGCGGCGAAATTTCGGCCACATGAGCCGAGCACAACAACAAGACCGTTCGTCATGTACTCGCAGCCGTGATCGCCAACACCCTCGACCACCGCTGTCGCACCGGAGTTGCGCACGGCAAAGCGCTCGCCGGCAACACCGTTGAAAAATGCCTCGCCAGTCGTCGCGCCATAAAGCACGACGTTCCCGATCAAGATGTTTTCTTCTGAGGCAAACGTGGAATTTTTCGGCGGACAAACCACCACCCTTCCGCCCGAGAGCCCCTTGCCGACGTAGTCGTTGGCATCGCCTTCGAGGGTCATAGTCACGCCCTTCGAGAGGAACGCGCCAAAACTTTGCCCCGCGGATCCCTTGAAATGAACACGGATTGTGTCGTCGGGCAGGCCCTCTGATCCGTAACGGCGCGCAATTTCGCCGCTCAGCATCGCACCGACTGTGCGGTGGACGTTGCGAATAGGCAGTTTGATCGTGACCGGCTCGCGTTTCTCCAGCGCGGGTTTCGCTTGCGCGATCAGTTCGTGGTCGAGCGCCTGCTGCAATCCGTGATCCTGCGCCTGCACGCAGTGACGCGCCACACGCGCCGGCAATGGCGGATTGTAGAGAATTGCCGATAGGTCCACGCCCTTGGCTTTCCAGTGATTGATCGCGGGCTGCACGTCGAGCATGTCCACTCGTCCGACCATGTCATCGAACTTCTTGAAGCCAAGATCGGCCATGTACTGGCGCACCTGCTCAGCAATAAAGAAGAAGTAGTTGATGACGTGTTCCGGTTTGCCGGCAAATTTCTTGCGTAGCTCCGGATCCTGAGTCGCGATGCCAACTGAGCAAGTGTTCAGATGGCACTTACGAAGCATGATGCAGCCCATCGCAACCAGCGGCGCGGTGGCAAAGCCGAATTCTTCAGCTCCGAGCAGCGCACCGATAACGACGTCCCGTCCGGTTTGCAGCTTGCCGTCCGTCTGCACACGAATGCGGCTGCGCAGATCATTCATCAGCAGAACCTGTTGCGTTTCGGCAAGACCCAGTTCCCACGGAATGCCTGCATGCTTAATAGAACTGAGGGGCGAAGCGCCCGTCCCGCCGCTGTCGCCAGAAATTAGCACAAGATCGGCATGTGCTTTCGCGACGCCGGCAGCGACCGTACCTACGCCAATCTCCGAAACCAATTTCACAGAGATTCGTGCCTGCGGATTCGCATTCTTCAGATCGTAGATCAACTGCGCTAGATCTTCGATCGAGTAAATGTCATGATGCGGCGGCGGAGAAATCAGTCCCACGCCGGGGATCGAGTGCCGCAAGCGCGCGATGACTTCATCCACTTTGTGTCCGGGCAGTTGGCCGCCTTCGCCCGGCTTTGCGCCTTGCGCCATTTTGATCTGCAGCTCATCGGCGTTGACGAGATAATTCGTGGTCACGCCAAAGCGACCAGAAGCGACCTGCTTAATCGCGCTGCGACGCGAATCGCCGTTAGCGTCGGGCTTGTAGCGCTCTTCGTCCTCTCCGCCTTCGCCGGTGTTCGACTTGCCGCCCATGCGGTTCATCGCGATCGCCAACGTCTCATGGGCCTCTTTGCTGATCGAACCGAACGACATTGCGCCAGTCGTGAACCGCTTCACAATTTCTTTTGCCGGCTCCACTTGATCAATCGATATCGGCTTACGCGCCTTCTTGATTTTCATCAAGCTGCGCAGCGTTGCGAGGTTTTGGCTCTGCTGATCGATCAGGTCGGTAAATTCCTGGAAGGTCTTGGGATTCCCTTCGCGCACGCTGTGCTGCAGTTTGCTGATGGTCTGCGGATTGAGCAGGTGATACTCACCATCGACGCGATAGTGATAACTGCCGCCGACAGCGAGCTCGGTATCAGCATCGGTCACGGGCCGGAAGGCGAACCCGTGCTTCATCTGCGCTTCGCGCGCGATCACGTCCAGGCCAACACCACCAACTCGCGAGGTGGTACCCGCGAAATAGGCGTCTACCAGATCTTTGTTAAGCCCGATCGCTTCAAATACCTGCGCCCCGCGATAGCTCTGCAGGGTCGAAATCCCCATTTTCGAGAAAGTCTTCAGCAAGCCTTTGTTCACGGCCTTAATGAAATGCTTCACCGCTACATCGGGCGTAATGCCAGTGGGCAGATTGCCACGCCCGGCCAGGTCTTCCAAGGTTTCAATCGCAAGATAAGGATTGATCGCGCTCGCGCCGTAGCCGATTAGCAACGCAAAGTGCATCACTTCACGCGGCTCACCTGATTCGATTATCAACGCCACTTGGGTGCGCGTTTCTTCGCGGACGAGCAGATTGTGCACCGCAGCCAAAGACAGCAGACTCGGGATTGGCGCGTAGTCTTTGTCAACGCCACGATCGGAAAGAATCAGCAGCGTGTAACCGGACCTTACTGCCAGCGATGCGCGCTTGGACAATTCATCGAGCGCCGACCGCAATCCAGCTTCGCCATCCGACGCGCGGAACAAAGCGGGCAGCGTGATTGCAAGCAAATCGCCGCGTGAAAGTCGCCGCAGCTTCTCGAAATCGCGGTTGGTGAGGATCGGGTGCGGCAGCTTCAGCGTGTGGCAGTTCTCCGGCGTCTCTTCCAGGATGTTGCGCTCGGTTCCGATATAGCTGATGAGCGACATCACCATTTCTTCGCGTATTGGATCGATCGGCGGATTCGTAACCTGCGCGAAGAGCTGCTTGAAATAATTGAACAGCGGCTGCGGCTTGTCACTCAAGCAAGCCAGCGGCGTGTCGGTTCCCATCGAACCCACTGGCTCCTGGCCAGTTACAGCCATCGGCTCGACGATCATCTTTAATTCTTCGGCGGTGTAGCCGAAGGCGCGCTGTCGCGCCAGGATCGTCGAGTGGTCAGAAGGATGCACTCTCACCGGTTCCGGTAGTTGGTCGAGGGTAATCTGATTTGCCTTCAGCCACTCGCCATAGGGTTGCCGCGCCGCCAGACGCTTCTTGATCTCTTTGTCGGCAATGATGCGGCCTTCCACGGTGTCAACCAGGAACATCTTCCCGGGCTGAAGGCGCCCTTTGCGCTTGATCTTTTCGGGCGGAATCGAAAGCACGCCAGTTTCCGAGGCCATCACGACCATATCTTCATCGGTAACGACATAGCGGCCCGGGCGCAAGCCATTCCGGTCGAGTGTCGCGCCGATCACCCGGCCATCGGTAAAGGCAATCGCCGCTGGCCCGTCCCACGGCTCCATGAGTGAGCAGTGGTATTCGTAAAACGCCCGTTTTTCCGGCTTGATATGCGGATTGCCCGACCACGCTTCCGGGATCAGCATCGCCATGACGTGGGGCAAGCTTCGACCCGACTGAAGCAGCAGTTCCACGGCGTTATCGAAACTTGCCGAGTCGCTTCCGCCCGGTTCGATGATCGGGAACAACTTCTGAATATCATCGCCGAAGTGCGGCGAGGCCAGAATTGACTGGCGGGCGTGCATCCACGCCACATTGCCTTTGAGCGTGTTGATCTCGCCGTTGTGCGCGATGTAGCGATACGGGTGCGCCAGTTTCCAGCTTGGAAAAGTATTGGTCGAAAAGCGCTGGTGGACCAGGCAAAGCGCGCTTGTCACATCGGGATCAGAAAGCTCGCCGTAGAAGTTCTCGATTTGCGGCGCCAGCAGCAGCCCCTTATAAACGATGGTCCGCGCGGAAAGAGACGGAATGTAGAAGAATTCCTTATCTTCAATATCCGACTCAGAAACTTCCTTCTCAGCACGTTTGCGGACTACGTACAGCTTGCGTTCGAACGCATCCTCGTCCATCTCCGCCGGACGGCCAACAAAGATCTGCTGAATATAAGGCTGCGACACACGAGCCACGCGACCAATGGCTTCGCCATTCACCGGCGTGTCGCGCCAGCCGAGAACCGTAAGGCCCTCTTCCTGAATGATGCGCTCGAGCACGCCTTCACAGTTAAGACGCGGCTGTTTCTCAACCGGCAGGAACGTCATGCCGACCGCATACTCGCCGGGAGCAGGCAGTTCGAAACCCAACTTCGCGCATTCCCGCGCAAAGAACTTGTGCGGAACCTGGATCAGCACCCCGGCGCCGTCGCCGGTTTCAGGATCGCAACCGCATGCGCCACGGTGGGTCAGGTTGATCAGGATCTGAATGCCCTGCTCAACGATGGTATGGGTCTTCTCTCCGCGAATGCTGGCTACGAAGCCGATGCCGCAGGCGTCGTGCTCGGTCGCCGGGTCATAAAGACCCTGCGCAGGAGGCAAACCGTTGTTTGTCTTCCAATGCGTCAGAAATGCTCCTGGCTGTTGGTCGTTGGCGTTTGTTATTGGCTTCTCGGAGGTGAGCTACGCCGCAGTTGATTGTAAGGCACTTCGAGAAGAAAAAACGCTGAGGCTGGGAGCCTCCTCGAAACTGCCTTTCACCAACATCGGACAGCCAACAACGGTCTTGTGGATCGCGCGCGCCACGACCTGTATATATCTTTGGTACAGCCACTTGGGGTCAAAAGTACAATTCAGAATTTCGATCCTGCGGATGGAAATTTCAGGAAGCACGCCACAAGGTAGGGCCAGAGAACGATCGACATCGTCGCTACTCGTGCGATTCGCACACCAATGCCCGGTTTGGGCTTACTCCGCGCCACCCATTTGTCCGCCTGAACCTCGGAAAAGTTCTTTCTTTTTCGGTATTTAAGCTATCCAAACGGAACTCACTCTGCCGACATTCCAGATTTTTCGAGCACCCTGCGCAATTCACCAAATCCCCGGTCTCCCTGTTCCACTGTCACAAGCGTACCATCTGCGCCGATGACCATGTACGTGGGGATGATATTGAGCTGATATACGTTGGGCATCAGGTTGTCGCTCGACAGGACGATGGGAAATTGATGCGGGTGTTTCTGCAGGAACTTCTCAACAGTATCTCTGTCTTCGCCCACGGAGATTCCGACGATCTGGAGGTTCTTCGCTCCGAACTTTCGATGTAGTGCGTCAATCGAGGGACCATCTGCGACGCACGGCTGGCACCACGTGGCCCAGAAATCAAGCAGCACTGTCTTGCCCCTCAGGTCTGCTAGAGAGACGGTTTTGCCCTGCAAATCGGTAAGCTGCAACTCCGGCGCAGGTTTGCCCCCCAGCTCTTTCCTGATGCGGGCCGCATCCCATGGCTTGAAAGAACCGACTTCATGCATTCCTTCGGGAAGCTTGAACAGGGTTGGGTCGGCCTGTGCGCTGTAGTTCAGTTCCCGGGCCGTGTAGGAGGTTTCCCGCTGAACCGAGAGGCCGTTACCCTGGTCAATCGTGGCCAGCACATGAGCGCGGAGCCAAACTCCCGTTTCCGGATCAATCATGACGCGCGCCTTCCCATCCAACATCTTCGTGACTTCGCCGGGGAGGCCGGGACGCATCCAGGCTTTCATGGGGGCTTCCACAATGACGCAGGTGTGATCGTTCTGCGCAAAGCCACAGGGCAGCTGTTGCACGGCCTTGGCTTTCGACCAATCGAGTTTATTGTCATACGGCTCAGGCAGCTGCGGATCCTTTTTGTCCCCCTTCTTCCGAACGTAATCCGTCTCCCCTTTGAACAGGAAGGAGAGATCCTGGCCGTCGAAAATCTCGGTACGGTTGCCTTCTACACCTACGAACTGCTGGCGCCATTTCCCCTGCGAGAGATCAACGCTAATCTGATAACGCCAAAGGGCCTGGCGGTAAACCGCGCCGGCGGCCTCCTGCTGCGTAACATCGAATACCTGATGAAGCGTGCGCTCGGATTGGCGCGTTTGCTGAAACTTGCTCCAGAGATCACCGGTCGATTCTTCGGCCGCGCCGACCGCCATTAAGAGTGTGGCTAAGAAAATCGTGATCGCGACAATTCGCTTTCTCATGCCTGACATCGTTCTCCTCCCCTCATAAGAATGGCTGAAATATAGCGCAAAGATAAACGCTTGTGAACGGAGATCTGTGACCCATCTGAGCGGCGGTTCCAGCAATGCGATTCTTCGAGAGTAAATGCCGGAGCGATCCTTCCGCTCAAAGCCAACCCAAAACATCTTTTTCGATTATTACTATCGAAAAACCTGCTTTGGAACCCCTGCTCTTTCCGGTATATTCATCTTTCATGCCGTGCACATCCCAGACCACGTCGATGATGCCCATGCGAATTACGGGCACACGAATTATTGTCTGGGGTGGGCGTTGAGCTGAGATTCAAAACATCTGCTCAAGACCCACAGCCAGGAAGACAGACCGGCTGCTGGGTCTTTCGTTTGTGTGGAGCTTTTAATTACGAAGTTGCGGGAGGAAGTTGCATCATGGATGACCAGTTGTGCGGGGTGCGCCGATGATCGTAATGAAGTTTGGCGGGACGTCCGTCGAAAGTGCCGAAGCCATCGAGCGCGTCTCCAAGATCGTAGGCAGCCGCAGCAAGGAATCCCCCGTCGTCGTGGTGAGCGCAATGGCGAAGGTCACCGACCAGTTGGTGGCGATGGGAAACAAGGCGGCTTCCGGGGATTCCAGCGAAGCTTTGACGTCCCTTGCAGCGTTACGCGAGCGCCACCGCGATACCGCAAAAGCACTTCTGGGCGAAAAGCGGGCAGCCGCGCTTGCCCCACGGCTCAACGCTCATATTGCAGAGCTGGAAAATTTCCTGCGCGGGCTGGCGGCAGTCCGTGAGCTTACTCCGCGCGGCAGCGACTATCTTCTTTCTTTCGGCGAATTGCTTTCCAGTCTGATTGTTGCCGACGCATTCATCGTTCGTGGACTAAGCGCAGCATGGGTGGATTCGCGTGAATGCCTAGTCACGGATGCGACCCACACCCGTGCCGTTCCCCAAATGGGCGCGACGCGTGAAAAATCTAAAAAGAAAATCGGCCCTCTGCTCACCAAGAAGCGCATTCCGGTTATGGGCGGGTTCATTGCCGCCAGCCAAGAGGGTGTGCCCACGACTCTGGGCCGTGGCGGATCCGATTACTCTGCGGCAATTATTGGCGCAGCCCTCGACGCCGACCGCATTGAGATCTGGACCGACGTCGAAGGCATGATGACCACGGACCCTCGGCTCTGCCCCGGCGCGCGCACCATCAAGAGGATCAGCTTCAATGAAGCTGCCGAACTCGCATACTTCGGCGCCAAGGTGCTGCACCCGCTCACGCTCCTACCCGCAATCCATCAAAACATTCCAGTTTACGTTCTGAACTCACGCAACTTGAAAAGCACCGGAACAGAAATTACCGCCCAGACCCCACACAGCAGTGATACCTTCCGCGCCATCACTGCGAAAAAAGGCATCAGTATTGTGAACGTGGTGGCTTCGCGTGGCGTGGGTGTTCACGGGTTCCTGCGATCGGTTTTCGAAGCAATGGATCGCCACGCGGCATCGGTGGACATAGTAGCCATCTCGGAAGTCAGCATGTCCTTCACCATTGAGACCAAGCGATTGCCGGATGCACTACTCAAAGACCTAGAAGAAATTGCGGATGTCACTTGCGAAAACGAGCAGGCGATCATCTGCCTGGTTGGCGAAGACATTCATGGCAAGCCGGGCATCGCGGCGAGCGTCTTCAATACGGTAGCGAATGCCGCTGTAAACATCCGCATGATTTCACAAGGCGCGTCGGAAATTAATATCAGCTTTGTGGTGCAAGAGAGCGACGTTCCGCGCGTGGTCAGGCATCTTCATGACTACTTCTTCCCGGCTAACACACGGGCTGGTGCCGGTTCGGCGAAGATGAAAAAAACGGGGATTACGCGCAAGCCGGCGAACGGCAGCGGGACGAAACGCAGCCAGCGTTCGTCGAATGGCCGGTCAGCATTGTCGGCGAAGAGGGCGGCAGCGGCAGCGGTCTAGTATTTTGAAATGATCATGACACTGACGACATCCATTTCCGAAGCGGGCATCAAAGCCAGCGATTCGCTGCGCAAGCCTCTGAATGTCGCCATCGTTGGCTTTGGAACCGTTGGCAACTCGGTCGCGCGGATTCTGACCGAGCACTCGCCCGACGGGCTACGGCTCACCCATATCTGCAATCGCAATTTCGAACGCAAGCGCAAGAGCGCGGACTGGCTTCCCGCAACCGTGCACTGGACCGATGACATCGAAGCCGTGCTCGCCTCCGACGCTGACATTCTTGTGGAGCTCATCGGCGGGCTGGATCCGGCCGGCGACTGGATTCGCCGCGCGCTGGAGTCTGGCAAATCAGTTGTGACCGCGAACAAGCAGATCATCGCGCGTTTCGGGCCCGACCTCATCGCACTGGCCCACAAGAACGGGGCGCACATTGCCTTCGGGGCTTCAGTCGCCGGGGGTGTGCCGCTCATTTCGGGACTTCAGGAAGGCCTCGCCGGGGACGAACTTGTTGAACTCTGCGGAATCCTGAACGGCACCTGCAATTACATTCTTACGCGTATTGAAAGCGCAGGAATTTCGTTTGCTGAAGCATTGGCCGAAGCGCAGAAGCTTGGCTTCGCGGAAGCCAACCCCGCAGAAGACGTGGATGGTTTTGATGCGAGGGCGAAACTCACGATACTTTGCCGCGTCGGTCTGCGTTGCGCAGTCACGCATTCCGATATTCCCACGCGCTCGATCTCGACGCTGGAGCCGATTGATTTCGAGTACGCGAAACTCCTCGACTGTACCATCCGCCAGATTTCTCGTGCCGAAAGAGACGGCGACAGGTTACTGGCCTCGGTAGAGCCGACTCTGGTTCACCGCTCGTCACCGCTGGCGAGTGTGGATGGCCCGCAGAACCTCGTGCTCTCCACGGGCAAGTTTGGCGGCGAGACCATTTTTGCCGGGCACGGCGCAGGCGGAAATGCAACGGCGGTTGCAGTGGTTTCCGACCTCATCTCCATGGTTCGCTTGCGTCAGACCAACGGCGTCCCTCTAGAC
>Ga0207693_10005314_pt1 | contig 10757 bp, 6 predicted proteins | sample LARL81metaG_FD_184347 | JGI IMG/M metagenome (GOLD analysis project Ga0207693, IMG submission 184347) | Corn, switchgrass and miscanthus rhizosphere microbial communities from Kellogg Biological Station, Michigan, USA - LAR L8-1 metaG... | ecosystem: Host-associated > Plants > Roots >... | reverse complement strand
GCTGCTGGAGGCTTGTGACCGCAGCGGTGGCGCCCAGCAGCGCCTCGTCGAGGTCGCGCACGAGCGCGCGCCGGTCCTCGTGCAGGAGAACCGCGACGAGCAGGCGACGCACCAGCTCGCAGCTCGGCTCGCGCAGCTTCTCGGCGAGGTCGGCCCGCTCCGCCGGGGTCGCGCCGAGCAGTGCGGCGCCGCGCATCGCGGCGGCCCAGGCTCCGTCACCTTCGCCGAGTGCGGCCTCGAGCGCATGGCGGAGCTGCTCGCCGCGGAACGGCTCGGACTGGAAGAGCGCCAGCTCCCAGCGGTCGAGAGCGTCGCCGAGGCGCGCGTCGTCGTCCGCTGCGGCGAGGCGGACCCGGACGTCGCTCGCCACCGAGGCGCGGAAGGGGTCGAGGCGCGTCGACTCGCCCGGAGGAGCGGTCGCCGCGATCGGTAGAACAGGGCGGATCCCGTACGGCCGCCAGTCGAGCCGCTCGAACAGGACCGGTCCCGCGGCGACGGGTGCCGACGTGGCCAGCCGGATCGCAGTGACCGCGTCCGCGAGCTCGCCCGGCGCGTCGGGTGCCTCGATCGCCCCGCTCGCGAGCGAGCGCTCGAGCTCGAGCACGCAGATCCGATCCGGCTCGCGGCCGAAGTTCCGTGGCAGCAGCCCCGCGGCCTCGGGCCACATCGCCGCGAGCTCGCCCGTGGCGGCCGCGCGCACGCGGATCCCGTCGCCGAGCTCGATCTGCGTGCCGACGGAAAGGCCGATCAGCGGCGCCACTGCGCCGTACGAATGGCCCTCGCCGTAGAGCGAGCCTTCGAGCTCCTCGTACGCACGGGCGAACGCGGAGTCGTCCCAGTCGAAGCCCCCGCAGCCCTCGGCGGTACGCACGAGAAGGGGCACGAGCACGCTGCGGTAGACCGCGCGGGGCTCGTCTCGTACGTCTCCCTCGTGAGCGTGGGCAAAGATCCTCGCCGCCGGCTCGCGCAGCAGGTCGGCGACGGCGTCCTGCACGTCGACCCGCGTGAACAGCCGCTCGGCCCGCGCCTCGACGAAGCCGCGCACGAGCGGGCGGTACTCGTAGAGCGTGGGCCGGCCGTACGTGCCGTGCTCCTCGAAGGCGAACGGGAGGTCGACGCCGTCCTCGAGCTCGCGCGTGAAGACGGCAAAGGCGCCGAGGCAGAAGCGGCGGAGCGTGTCGTGAAGGTGCGGCGCGCGCATCCGGCTCTCCTACGACGGCGGCGCGTTGCCTCCTACCTGACACCCGGCGCACCAGTACGCAGTGCGCACGTTTTCGCCCTGCGGCGCGGAGCGGACGACGCCGCCGCAGCGAGGACAGAGCCGGCCCGCGCGGCGGTAGACGCGCCGTGCAGGTCGCGGACCGTCGAGCGAACCCCGCATCAGCGCGTGCGCGGCTTCGAGCACGGCTCGCAGCTCGGAGTCGTCGAGCTCGCCGAGCCGCCGCCACGGCGAGACGCGAGCCTCCCAGAGCGCTTCGGCCTTCCAGAGATTCCCGATTCCGGCCACGAGCCGCTGGTCGAGCAGTGCGTCACCGAGCTCACGCTCCTGCGGTCCGCCGCGCAAGCGGGCGAGCATCGTCTCGAAGTCGGGCGGCTCGCCGAGGATGTCGGGGCCGAGACGCGGCGCGCCGCGGGCGCCCACCAGCTCGAGCTCGGCGCCGTGCCAGAGGAGAGCCTCGTGCTCCGCTCCGCGCAGCACGAGCCACGGCATTCCCGCCCGCGCTGTCCCGCGCCGCTCGACGCGCCACCGGCCCGTCATGCGCAGATGGCTGCGCAAAACGAGGTCTCCCTCGAAGTGGAGCAAGAGGTTCTTCCCCACCGCCTCCACTCGCTCGAGCCGCCGGCCGTCGAGTCGCCCGGCCAGGCCCTTCACCGCGGCGCGCGGGTGCGGTGTCTCGACCTCGACGGGCTGACCGACGAGAACCTGCAGCCGCCGAGCCGCGCGATGGAGCGAATCCCCTTCCGGCACCCCGCGAAGCCTACGATTGAGCCGTGCCGAAGCCCTTCATCGGAGTTCGCTGGTGGCTCGGGGTCGCCTTCGCCGTGGTGGCGGCGACGTCGACGGCGATCGTGGTCTCCCAGTTCTCGGACCGCTCGGAGATCGCGTTCCGCAATCACGCCGAGAAGGTCGCGCTGCACGACGCGCAGGCCGCCGCGCGGAAGAACGTCACGCCGGCCACCCTCGGCCAGGTGGCGGGCAAGCTGGAGGGCAACGTCCGCCTAGAGCTCTTCTCATCGGCCGGTGCCCCACCGACGGAGTCGGCTCTCGTGCGCGAGGCCGTGAGCTCCGCGGCCGCGGGTGCCAACTTCGCCAAGGGGACATCCGACGGAGGGACGTTCGTGGCGGCGATCCCGTACCACAGCGGCGAGATCCTCGTGGCGATCAGCCCACAGCCGGCGACCGCCGAGGCCATCGACACGGTCAACGGCGAAGCGCTGCGCGCCGGCGTCATCGCCGGCGTGATCGGCGTCATCGTCGGCCTTCTGTTCGCACAGCTCATCGCCCTCCGCCTGCGCCGCCTGACCGCCGCGACGGAGGCGATCGCGCAGGGCGACTTCGAAACGCCGCTGCGCTACCGCTTCCGCGACGAGTTCGGGCTCCTCGCCCACAGCTTCGAGCGAATGCGCCGCCAGCTGCGCCGCGGCTTCCGCCGCCTGGAGGCAGAGCGCGACCGGCTGCGACTCCTGCTCGAGCGGCTCCACGAGGGCGTGCTCACGATCGACCAGGACCTCGTCGTCCACTTCGCGAACACCGAGGCGCGCCGGATCCTCGGCGGGCGCCTGCGCGAGGGAGACGCGCTGCCGGAGCCCTGGCAGGGCTTCGGGCTCCGCGATTTCGCCCAGGGCCTGTTCGACGAGCGCGCGACGGTCACGCAGGTCCACGTGACGCCGGACGAGCAGCACGCGTACGGCGTCGTCGGCATCCCCTCCCAGCCCGAGACCGACTGGGCGCTGCTCGTCGTCGACGACCTGACCGAGCAGGAGCGGCGGGAGCTCGCCGAGCGCGAGTTCGTTTCGAACGCGGCACACGAGCTCAGGACGCCGCTCACGACGATCATCGGCGCCGTCGAGGTGCTGCAGGCGGGCGCGAAGGAGAACCCGGTCGAGCGCGACCGCTTCCTCGGCCACATCGAGCGCGAGGCGGGCAGGCTGGCGCGGCTCGCCCGGGCGATGCTGACGCTGGCCCGCGCGCACTCGGGGCAGGAGCAGCCACGTGTCGAGGCGGTCGAGCTCGCTCCGCTGCTGCGCGACGTCGCCGCCGGCCTGCAGCCCCACGCGGGGGTCGCCGTGGACGTCGAGGTCGCGAGCGGCCTCGCGGTCGAGGCGAACCGCGACCTGCTCGAGCAGGCGCTGCGCAATCTCGGCGAGAACGCCGCCAAGCACACTGCGCGCGGCTCGATCGTCCTCCGCGCCTACGGCGACGGGAACACGGTCACGATCGAGGTCGAGGACTCGGGCCCGGGCATCAGCCCCGAGGTGCAGCGCCACGTCTTCGATCGCTTCTACCGCGGCGAGCGGGACGCCCACGGCTTCGGCCTCGGGCTTGCGATCGTGCGGGAGTCGGTGCGAACGCTCGGCGCCCGCATCGAGCTCGACTCCTCACCGGGCGAGGGGACCGTCTTCCGGATCCTGCTCGCGCCGGCGCGAGTGCGGGAGAAGGTGCCAGCGGCGTGAACGTCGCGAGCGGAAACGGCGAGCGGATCCTGCTCGTCGACGACGACGCGGGAGTACGGGACGTCGTCGCCTTCACGCTGCGGCGCGAGGGCTATGTGGTCGACGAGGAGCGGGACGGGGAGTCGGCTCTCGAATCGGGCCGCTCGGGCCGCTATGCGCTCGTCGTCCTCGACGTGATGCTGCCCGGGATCTCTGGAGTCGAGGTGTGCCGCGCGCTGCGCGCGGAGAGCGACGTCCCGATTCTGATGCTGACGGCCCGCGACGCGGAGTCCGACCGGGTGCTCGGGCTCGAGCTCGGCGCGGACGACTACGTGACGAAGCCGTTCTCGAGCGCCGAGCTGCTCAGCCGCGTGCGCGCGATGTTGCGGCGCCGCGAGCTCGACCGCGCGATCGGCGGCGCGACCGTGCGGAAGCTCGGCGGCCTCCAGATCGACCTCGGCAGGCACGAGGTGCTCGTCGACGGCGAACGCGTCCACCTCACGCTGTCGGAGTTCAAGGTCCTCTCGCTCCTCGCCGAGCAGCCGCAATCGGTCGTCTCGCGTCGCGAGCTGATGCAGCACCTGTGGGCGAGCGAACACGTCGGCGACGAGCACGCGTGCGAGGTGCACATCTCGAACCTCCGCCGCAAGATCGAGCGCGATCCCACCCAGCCGGAACGGCTCCTGACCGTGCGCGGTTCGGGCTACAAGCTCGTCGAGGCGTGAGGCTGCTCGACACACCGCTCTGCGGGCTGCTCGGGATCGAGTACCCGATCGTGCAGGCGCCGATGGCCAACAACGCGCCGCCGGCGCTCGCCGCGGCGGTCTCCGCCGCCGGAGCACTCGGCTCGGTCGCGGGAGCGACCATCTCCCCGGGCGAGCTGCGCGCCGAGATCCACGACGTGCGCAGCGCCACCGATCGGCCCTTCGCCGTCAACCTGTTCGCGCCGCCCTACCTGCGCGACGAGAGCCTCGAGGTGGTGCTCGAAGAGCGCCCCGCCGTGTGCAGCATCGCCTTCGGGATTGCCGATCCGGCTCCGCTGAGGGACGCAGGCATCGTCGTGCTCGGGACCGCGACGACGGCCGAGGAAGCGCAGGCGCTCGAGCAGGCGGGAGTGGACGCCGTTGTCGCGCAGGGAGCCGAGGCCGGCGGCCACCGCGGTTCGTTCCTCGACGGCTTTCCGCTCGTGCCGCTCGCCGAGCTCGTGCCCGCCTGCGTCGATGCGGTCACGGTGCCGGTCGTCGCCGCCGGCGGGATCGTGGACGGAGCCGGGATCGCCGAGATGGTGCGGGTCGGGGCGGCAGGAGTCTCGCTGGGGACCGCCTTCCTCTTCACGCCGGAGGCCGGCCGGCCGCGGGAGCACCTGGAGGCGCTCCGCACGCTCGAGACCGTCGTCACCGACGCGTACACCGGCCGGCCGATGCGGGCGGCCCGGACGCCGGTGCTCGAGGAGCTGATGGCCGGACCGCCTCCCCTGGCGTTCCCCGAACAGCGCAAGGTCTCCGCCGAGAAGGGGCCGCTCTTCATGGGCGGAACCGGCGCGGCGCGGGCACGCGAGCTCGGCGCCGGGGAGCTCATCCGGCTGCTCGTCGTTGAGGCAGAACGAGCCTGAGGGGCCGGACTCAGCGCGAGGCTTCGAGCGCGACGTCGAGCGTGCAGCCGGTCTCGAGGAGCGTCTCGACCGCGCGCCAGTCGACCGCGTCTTCAACCGCCCGGATCGCCTCGTAGCGACCGAGGCCGAGGCCCATGAAACGCTCGATCTTGAACTGTTCGACTCGTACGATCTGGTCGCTCGTCATCCCGTTCCTCCGTCGTTACAGATCGGACGGCGACCGACACCGAACGGTTAGGCCTCCACACAGAACGCGTACAAAGGCCGCTATGCGCGCAACACCGCTCGGCGCGGGCCGGCGAGGAAGCCGGCCTCGACCAGCAGCGGCATGACGAGCGTCTCGGTGACCGGCTCGCCGTCGAAGCGCTCGACGGCGAGACGCTTCGCTCCGCCTCGCTTGACGAAGCCGACGAGCGCCGCCAGCGCGGGCCGTAGCCACTCTTCGTCCGGCTCCCGCAGCGGGACGAGCGACCGGCCCCCGCGCTCGACGAACAGCGCCGGCTCGCCGCCGAGCAAGACGACGTGCGCTCCCGCCACTCGGGCCGCGCGCGCCCCGGAGCGTTTCGGCCACGGCAGGACGGCGCCGTACGGCTGAGCCGGATCGGCGGCGGCGAGCACGAGCGGCTCCGGCTCGTCGTCCTCGCGTGGCCGCAGCTCGCGCAGGCGCTCCACGGCTCCGCCGAGCGCGAACTGCGCGCCGCCGAGCCTTTCCACGAAATAGCCCCGCCGGCAGGAGCCCAGCGTCTCGAGCGCGCGCAGCTCCCCGTACACCGCGCTGTAGCCGCCGGGGATCCCCTCGGCGCGGACGGAGTCGCGGGTGACGATGCCGTGCCGCTCGAGCAGGAGCTCCGCCAGCGCTCGCCGGTCGGGCTCGGCACCGGCGAAGAGCCCGGCCGCGAGCGACCAGCGTCCCTGCGTCGCGGTCGGCCGTTGTGCGCGTGCACGGGAGAAGCGCCGCGCGCGCCGGTCCGGCCGCGGCGGCTGGTAGCGCCGCTCGGCCCGCAGCGGTGACCAGGAGTCGTTCGTCACCTCGCCGCTCCAGACGAGATCCCAGAGCGCCGGGAGCGCGGTCTCGGGGTCGAGCCCGGTCGCGGAGAGGAGCCCGTCCCAGAAGAGCGCACCCGCGGCAAGCGCAGCGCGAATCGCATCGTGCGCCTCGGCTTCCGGTAGCGGCGTCCCCGCGGGACGCCCGAGGAGCGGCGCGTCGTCGCGGAAGAAGACGGCGACGCGGTCGAGCCCGGCACCGACCCACACCAGCTCGCCGGAGGCACAGAGCTGGTCGAGCTGCTCGGGCCGGTAGTCGGGGACGCGGCGCGGCAGCACCTCGGCTTCCCAGAGGGCGACCGGCAGCGCGAGCGCCTGCAACGGGATGAGCGCCTCTCGCAGCGACGCCCGGCGGTCGATCCCGTGCCAGCTGGAGAGGAAGCGGCCGAGCGCGGCCTGCTCCACGGGCTCGACCTCGCGGCGCAGGGCCGCCAGCGATGCCCGCCGCAGCCGGCGCAGGACGTCGGGATCGCACCACTCGCGCTCGCTGCCGCCGGGGCGAAGCTCGCCGCGCACGAGCTTCTCCTCGCGTTCGAGCGCGCGGAGCTCCTCCTCGACGTCGACCCCGAACCACTCCGTTGCCTGCGCAGTCGTGAAAGGGCCTCGACCCCGCGCCCAGCGCGCCACGAGCGAGCGCAGTGCATCCGGCACCGGCTCGAGGAACACGCCGGGGAGCCCCGACGAAGGCACGATGCCGAGCGCGTCGCGGTACCGTCCCGCGTCGTCCACCGCCGCGAGGCGCTCCTCGCCGGCCACGCGGATGCGGATCGCGCGGCGCTCGGCTTCGAGGATCGCCGCGTGCGCCTCGTCGAACTCGCCGCTCGAGAGGTCTCCTCTCAAGCGCAACAAATCGTAGAGCCGTTCCGGATCCTGGGGGAACGGACGCAGCGAGGCCTCGACCTCGGCGAGCGCGGCCGGGTCGATCAGCTCGCGCAGCTCCTCCTGGCCGAGCAGCTCACGTAGCAGGTCGCGGTCGAGCGAGAGCGCCTGCGCACGCCGCTCCGCCGGCGGCGTGTCGTCCTCGTACATGTAGGTGGCGATGTAGTCGAAGAGAAGCGAGGAGGCGAACGGGGACGCGGTGGCGGTCTCGACGTCGACGAGGTCGAGCTCGCGCGCACGGAGCCGGCCGAGCAGCCGCTTCAGCGCCGGCAGGTCGAAGACGTCCTGCAGGCACTCGCGGTACGTCTCGAGGACGATCGGGAAGCTCGAGTACTTGCGGGCGACCTGGAGCAGCCCCTGCGCCTTGAGCCGCTGTTGCCAGAGGGGCGTGCGCTCGCCGGGCCGGCGGCGCGGGATGAGCAGGGCGCGTGCGGCGTTCTCGCGGAACCGCGCGCCGAAGAGCGCCGTCTGCCCCACCTCGGCGAGGACGAGCTCCTCGAGCTCGTCCGGATCGAGCATCAGCAGGTCGGTCGCGGGCGGCGAGTCGGCGTCGGGCAGATGGAAGGCGATGCCGTCGTCCGACCAGATCGACTGCACCTCGAGCCCGAGCGACTCGCGCAGTCGCGCGCCGACGGCCATCGCCCACGGCGCGTGCACGCGCGCGCCGAAGGGCGTGAGGATGCAGAGGCGCCAATCGCCGATCTCGTCGCGGAAGCGCTCGACGACGACGGTGCGGTCGGACGGAAGCGCGCCGGTCGCCTTCTCCTGCTCGCGTAGGAAGGCGATCAGGTTCCGCTCGGCGCGCTCGTCGAGGTCCGGCACCTTCGGGTCGCGCGCTGCGAGCAGCTCGCGCGCGAACCTGCCGATCGCCTCGCCGAGCTCGTACGGCCGCCCCACGCCCTCGCCCTTCCAGAACGGGACGGCTCCGGGGACTCCCGGAGCCGGCGAAACGAGCACGCGGTCGCGGGTGATCTCCTCGATCCGCCACGACGAGGCACCGAGCACGATGACCTGGCCGGCGCGGGCCTCGTAGACCATCTCCTCGTCGAGCTCGCCCACGCGCCCGCCGGTCTCCCCGGCGATGAAGACGCCGAAGAGTCCGCGGTCCGGGATCGTGCCGGCGTTCGTGACGGCGAGCCGCCGCGCGCCCGGCCGCCCGCGGAGGACGCCCGCCGTTCGGTCCCAGATGATCCGCGGCCGCAGCTCGGCGAACTCGTCCGACGGGTAACGGCCCGCGAGCATGTCGAGGACGTTCTCGAGCTGCGCACGCGAGAGGTCGGCGAAGGGATACGCGCGGCGGACGAGCTCGTGCAGCTCGCCCACCTCGACCTCCTCGTCGGCGCAGATCGCCACGATCTGCTGCGCGAGGACGTCGAGCGGGTTGCGCGGGATCTGCGTCTCCTCGATCAGCCCCGCCCGCATCCGCTGCGCGACGACCGCCGACTCGAGCAGGTCGGCGCGGAACTTCGGGAAGATGCGGCCGCGCGAAACCTCGCCGAGGGAGTGGCCGGCGCGGCCGATCCGCTGCAGGCCGCGGGCGACGGACTTCGGCGACTCGACCTGGATCACGAGGTCGACGGCGCCCATGTCGATCCCGAGCTCGAGCGACGAGGTCGCGACGAGGCACGGGATCCGCCCCGCCTTCAGGTCCTCCTCGATCTGCGTCCGCTGCTCGCGCGCCAGGGAGCCGTGGTGAGCGCGTGCGATCTCCTCCTCGGCGAGCTCGTTCAGCCGCAGGGCGAGGCGCTCGGCGAGACGGCGGTTGTTGACGAAGACGATCGTCGAGCGGTGCGCCCGCACCAGCTCCACGAGCGCGGGATAGATCGAGGGCCAGATCGAGCGCGGCTCCCAGCCCTCCTCCCTGCTCTCGCCGCCGGGCTCCCGCATGTCCTCGACCGGGACCACGACTTCGAGATCGAGCTCCTTCGCGACGCCGGCGTCGACGAGCTCGATCGCGCGGCTGCCCGAGACGAAGCGGCCGATCTCCTCGAGCGGCCGCTGGGTCGCCGAGAGGCCGATCCGCTGCGGCGGATGCGCGGCAAGCTCCTCGAGCCGCTCGACCGAGAGCGCGAGGTGGGCGCCTCGCTTGGTGCCGGCCACGGCGTGCACCTCGTCGAGGATCAGCGTGTCGACGCTCCGCAGCAGCTCCCGGGCGCGCGAGGTGAGCAGGAGGAAGAGCGACTCGGGCGTCGTGATCAGGATGTCCGGCGGCTCGCGGAGCATCGCCGCACGCTCCTTCTGCGGCGTATCGCCCGTGCGAACGGCGACGCGGAGCTCCGACCGCAGGCCGGCGAGCGGCCCGCGCAGGTTCCGCTCGACGTCGTAGTTGAGCGCCTTGAGCGGCGACACGTAGAGAACGCGCAGACCTCGACCCGGGTCGGCGGTCAACCGATCGATGGCCGAGAGGAAGGCCGCCAGCGTCTTCCCGGAACCGGTCGGCGCCTGGATCAGAACGTGGCCGCCGGCGGCGATCGCCGGCCAGCCTTTCTCCTGCGCAGGCGTCGGCGCGGCGAAGTTCCGCTCGAACCACGCGCGCGTCTCTGGCCTGAAAACCTCCAGCGGCTCCATGCAGCGAGCCTAGCGCTGACCTCGACCGCTGGGACTGGGCGGTTTACCGTACGTACATGGTCACGTGTCCGGCCTGCGGCCAGGAGAATCCAGAGCGCTCCCGTTTCTGCGGAATGTGCGGCGCCTCGCTCGTCCCGGCGGCGGCGAAACCGCGCGAGGAACGGAAGGTCGTGACGATCCTCTTCACCGACCTCGTGGGCTCGACCGCACGCGCAGAGGGGCTCGATCCGGAGGACGTCAGCGCAACCCTCTCGGCCTACTACGCACAGTTGCGCGCCGAGCTCGAGCGCCATGGCGGCACGGTCGAGAAGTTCATCGGCGACGCCGTGATGGCCGTCTTCGGCGCGCCGGTCGCGCACGAGGACGACGCAGAGCGCGCGGTGCGGGCGGCGCTCGCGATCCGCGACTCGATCGGCGAGGACCTGCAGATCCGCACCGCCGTGAACACCGGCGAGGCGCTCGTGGCGCTCGGGGCCAAGCCGGGCGAAGGCGACGCGATGGTCGCCGGCGACGTCGTCAACACTGCGGCTCGGCTGCAAGGGGCGGCGCCCGTCAACGGGATCCTCGTCGGCGAGGGGACGTATCGCGCTACGCGGCACTCGATCGATTACCGCGAGGCACCCCCCGTCGAGGCGAAGGGGAAGTCCGAGCCGGTCACGGTGTGGGAGGCGGTCGGTGCCCGGTCGCGCTTCGGCAGCGACGTGGAGGAGAAGCTGCGAACGCCGCTCGTCGGCCGGCAGCGAGAGCGGGACCTCCTGGCAGACTCGCTCGACCGGGCGCGCTCGGAGCAGTCGGCCCAGCTCGTGACCCTCGTCGGCGTGCCCGGCATCGGCAAGAGCCGCCTCATCGCCGAGCTGTTCCAGATCACGGACGCCGACGAGGAAATCATCTCCTGGCGCCAGGGCCGTTCCCTCCCCTACGGCGAGCGCGTGAGCTTCTGGGCGCTCGGCGAGATCGTGAAGGCGCACGCCGGGATCCTCGAGTCGGACGACGCCGCGAC
>Ga0207693_10005313_pt1 | contig 10759 bp, 7 predicted proteins | sample LARL81metaG_FD_184347 | JGI IMG/M metagenome (GOLD analysis project Ga0207693, IMG submission 184347) | Corn, switchgrass and miscanthus rhizosphere microbial communities from Kellogg Biological Station, Michigan, USA - LAR L8-1 metaG... | ecosystem: Host-associated > Plants > Roots >... | reverse complement strand
TGGGGTCAAGGCTACGTTGTACAGATTGATGTGATGGCGCTCACGGAAACTGGTGATTATAGCAGTTGCCTCGGGTTTGTAATCCGATTCAACGCGCTTCTTCTGAAAAAATTTCGTGGAGTTGACTGCCGCGCAAAACGTTGTTTCGTTTTTCAACGGCAACGAGAACGGAGACGGCACCAAGTGCACGAAAATCTCCGCGTGTCCGAGCGAGGTTCGTCCTTAACGAAGATTCATTACCATGAGTTTGGGTTCGGTCATTTCCTCGATCGCATACCGCAAGCCTTCGCGGCCGATTCCGGAATCCTTGATACCGCCATATGGCATGTGGTCGATGCGGAACGTCGGCACATCACCAGCCAGCAGTCCACCCACCTCGAGTTCTTCAAACGCATGGAACATCAGCTTGGCGTCGCGCGTGAAGATGCCTGCCTGCAAGCCGTACGGGGAACTGTTGATAAGCCGGATGGCCTCGTCGAATTCTACGTAGGGCTCAACCGTAACCACTGGCGCAAAAATTTCCTGGCAGTTGACCTTCATGTCGGGCCGCGTCCCAGTGAGCACCGTCGGTTCCAGCAAAGAGCCTTTGCGGGTACCGCCGCACAAAACGCGCGCACCTGCACGCACCGCCTCCTGGACCCAGTCGGTGGCACGGATCGCATCGCTTTCTCGAATCAACGGGCCGACATCGGTCGTTTCGTCCAGCGGATCGCCGCAACGCAGTTCCTTCACGCCCGCCAGAAACAGATCGACGAATTTCCCATACGCTGACTGCTGCACCAGCACTCGCTGCACCGAGATGCACGTCTGCCCGGCATACCCGAAGGCGCCGGCCACACATCTGCCGGCGGCATATTCGAGGTCGGCGTCGCTATGAATGATGACGCCGGCGTTGCCACCCAGTTCAAGGATCACTTTCTTCTTGCCGGAATTCTTCTTGATCTGCCATCCGACGGCGGCGCTGCCCGTAAAACTGATCAGCTTGATACGATCGTCGGTGACCAGCACACTGGCGTCGTCATTCGAGAGTGGCAGCACGTTCAACCCGCCATCCGGCCATCCTGTCTGCTGTATCACCTCGGCCATAAGCAGCGAGGAAAGTGGAGTCTGCGGCGCCGGCTTCAGCACCATCGGGCAACCCGCGGCGATCGCCGGCGCCACTTTGTGCACTACCAGATTCAGCGGGAAATTAAACGGAGTAATTCCGGCGATGGGCCCTAGCGGGAAGCGCTTCACGATGCCCCACCGCCCGGCGGTGTATTCCTGCCAGTCGAGCGGAAGGTACTCGCCGTAGATGCGGGTACTCTCCTCGGCCGCCACGGTGAAGGTGAAGATCGCTCGGTCCACCTCGGTTCGCGCCGCCTTGATGGGCTTGCCCGCTTCCTGGCACAGAGTGCGGGCGAATTCTTCTTTTCTTTTGCTGATGCCTTCGGCGACCTGGCGCAGCACGCGTTGCCGCTCGAAGGCTGGTAGACGTCGGGTGGTACCGAACGCCTTGACCGCGGCGGCGATAGCGGCTTCTGCATGAGCACGCCGGCCCTGAAACACCCGGCCTACGACGGCACCGTCATAAGGAGATTTCACCTCAACGGTGTCGCCGTCCTCAATCCATTTCCCATCGACCAAAAATCCGTGGGTCGCAATATCCGCGAGGGTCATTTGTGACATGGGACGAGTGTGGACCTCCACCCCGGAGCGCTGCGATTTTCGATTATAGGCTTACGTCCCGCGTCTTGGCGCTCAACTCCACGATAATATTCTGTGCGATGCCGAACTCCGCCACGATCCTCGAATTAGCCGAAGCGCTGCGATCACGCAAGGTCTCCCCGGTCGAACTCACCCGCGCATGCTTGCAGACGATCGAAGAACTCAATCCAGTGTTGAACGCGTTCATCACGGTGACCGCTGACCAGGCGCTCGCCCAGGCCCGCACTGCTGAAGCAGAACTTTTCCGAGGCGATTGGCGTGGACCTCTGCACGGCATTCCCATTGGCTTGAAAGATCTCATCGACACCGCCGGCATTCCGACAACGGCCGCGAGCGAACTCTATAAGACTCGCATACCGACGCAAAACGCCGAGGTCGTGCAAAGACTCGAGCGCGCGGGAGCAATCTTTCTAGGCAAACAGAATCTCCACGAGTTCGCTTACGGCGGCAGCTCGATGATCAGCTGCTTCGGCGAAGTCCACAACCCGTGGAATCCGGAGTTCATCGCCGGAGGCTCTTCGGGAGGATCAGCAGCCGCAGTCGCAGCCGGGCTAGGCTACGCGGCCATCGGCACCGACACGGCAGGCTCCATCCGCGAACCCGCCGCGCTGTGTGGCGTCGTAGGGTTGAAGCCAACTTACGGGCGCGTAAGCGCGCAAGGCGTGATTCCATTGTCAGAATCGCTCGACCACGTCGGCCCCATCGCCGCCACTGTGGCGGACGCCACCGTAGTTTTCTGCGCACTGGCCGAAGGACCAGGCGTTCCACCCGCAAATTTTCTGGAGCAATGGTCACAGACCCGCCAACTCCGCATAGGAATTACGGCCTCCTTTTTCTATGACGACTTGCATCCAGAAGTCGCCAAGGCGGTCGAGTCGGCGCTGGAAAGTATGAAGCCGCTCGCTTCAGAGATCCGGGATATCAGCCTCGCTCCCGACAACGACCGCACGGTGCAGGCCGCCGAGTCCTACGCCTTCCACGCCGACGCAGCTGCAAAGACTCCCGAGCTCTATCAGCCAGAAACTCTGCGCCGCATCAAGACGGGGGAGAATATTTCCAAGGAGGATTACCGCCGGCAGCATGCAGTTCTGGAGAAGATGCGCGCGGACATCCACCGCGTGTTCGAGTCGGTCGACATCATCGTCACGCCTACCACTCCCATCCCCGCGCCAAAAATTGCAGACTTGAAACAAAAACCCGAACTGCTACGCCCGCACGAACTGATACTTCTCAGGAACACGCGTCCCTTCAACGTCTGGGGCGTGCCGACCATCTCCATTCCGTGCGGGCTCACCACCGACGGCCTGCCCATCGGTCTGCAAATCGCCGCCGCGCCGCCGCGCGAGGATCTCCTCCTGCAGTTTGCTTACGAGTGCGAACAGGCACTTCCATGGAGAGAAAAGACGCAAGCCCTGAGGACAAGCTTACGAATCTAGCGAGCTCTTCTTTGCGTCCTTTGCGAACCCTTAGCGACCTTTGCGGTTAAGAGCTTTCGTCAGGAACTGGAACAGTCGCGAGGGCTATTTGAGGGCGGCTAGTTCACAGTCCTCACATCATCCGGCAGCATCAGCACGAACGTGCAGCTCCCGGCTTCCTGCGTGCACGAGAGCGTTCCCCGACGCAGAATCTTCGCTGGCGTGTCATCGGGGAAATTAATGCTGTATTTCAAATGCTGCAGCGCGCTTTCCAGCACACGCAGTTTCTCTTCCCCGCTGATGAATTTCACTTTATCGACATCTGCCCCGTTGCTGTTGGTTCCCAGCAGCACCCAGAACTCCGCGCTGCCCGAAGCCGGTGGCTTATCATTCAGCTTCGTGGTCCGCATCTGCTGCAACTCGTCGTGATATTTCTTCACGACCGGATCAACTTTGTCCTCTCCGCCCAGCAGTCCGCCGAGACGCCCGCGCGTCTCCGGAATCGGCCGCAGCCCGCTCAACGCCAACGCGTAGGTGCGAATCGCTTTCTCCTTGTCGCCGCGCTTCTCGTAGATCTGCCCCAGGTGGTCTCCCACCTCCCCGTGATGCCCCAGGCTCCATGCCGCCGAAACGTAGCGCTCGGCTTTCTCCAGATTTCCCTCGGCGTAATACACCCAGCCAAGCGTGTCCCAGTACGCAATCAACGAAGGCACGAGCGCGAGGTCCCGCTGGTTCAACTGATCGAGCGAAAGATTCCGCAGCCCTGCCGCCGTCGATGCCACCGCGGACTCCGCATACTGCTGCGCCTTGTCGAGATGCGTGTTTTTCAACGACAGCTGATACGCGATGTTGTTCCACACCAGCGGCGACGCCGAAATATCCACGGCGTGATCGAACGCCGCCAGCGCCTTGTCATCCTGACCGAGATTCAGGTACGCATCACCCAAGCTGACCTGCAACCCGGCATCATCCGGCGTGAGCGAAGCCGCTTTCTCCAACTCTGGAGCTGCCAGGTCATACTTGTGCCACTCGGCGTACATCGCGCCCAGGTTCGCGTGCGCAAACTTGTCCAGCGGATTGTTCTCGAGCTGCCTGTGGAAAGCGTTGGCCGCGTCGTCGTATTTCCGATCCTGCCAATACGCGCGACCCAAATTGTTGTAGGCGTACTCATCGTACGGATTTACTTCGAGCGCCTTCTGGAATGAAGACACAGCTTCCGCACCTTGCCGCATCGAGAGGTAGCAAAGGCCGAGATTATTCCAGGCGTATTTGTTTTTCGGCTCGACCTCTACCGCGCGTTTCAGCAGCTGAATCGCCAGCGGAAAATTGCCGCTCTGCATGGCGGTGCGCGCGCTTTCGTTCAGGTCGTCGGCCTTCATGTCCGCAGGCGGCGCCAGCGATCCGGCCGCGCTATTCTCCACGGCTAGATGCTGGCCAAGATCGGAAAGCACCGCGCGCCGGAACGACAGGTATTCGCTCGCACGCGTTGCCGGCAATTCCCGTTCGCGCATCAACATGCGGCGTTCCGCAGTAAAGACAGCTCCGTCCAGCTTGTAGCTGGCGGAGTACTCGCCGTAGTCCCGTTTCAGCGCAAACGGCAGAGGTGTATGCCCGCTGAACTTCGCAGGCAGCGTCAGCTTGATGCGATACACGAATTCGCCCGGAGGCCCGAACTTGATCGGCTCCGCATCGGCGCCCACGTCGTCCTCGTCGGCATCCGCCAGCGTGAACTGCGACAGCGGCAAGTCGATGTCCGATTTCTTCTTCGACCAGTCCAGAAAATTCGCCTTCGACACGTCGTAGGAAAACTGAAAAGGTTCCTTAGTCGCGGCGGGATCGCCGACCTTCAGGTTTGTAATATCACCGTCCAGACCGCCCATCGAGTTGATGTTCTCCACCAACCGCTCCCACTGCGCGCTGGGCACGCGGCGGAAGATGATGCGCATCAGTAACTCCGTATCGCCGCGCACCACGTAGCTCACCTTCGCATTCAGCTTCCCCAGTTCGTTGATGGAGCCATCGATGGTCTGCAGCTGCGTGTTCGCCATCGGCGGATCGGCCGGAGTTTCTTCCAAGTGTGCCGCCCCGCTCACCGGAATCACCAGTCCCTGCTTCTTACGGATGTTGAATGACAGCAGCCGGAACGGAGCAACCTCGGTGGTCGTGTCCATCCAGACTTCTTCCTTGCCCATCGGCAGCAGCGTGATGACGTGATCGAACTGCGAGGGCGACGGGATGTCGGGATCGAGTTTGCGGCTGGAATTAATCAGCACCGACGAAGCATGCATCCCTTGAGCTTCGAGTAGCGAGGAAAGCAGCGTGTGCTTGTCTTTGCAGTCGCCATACTGGTTATGCAGCACGTCCGACGCCGCATGCGGCTGGTACCGCCCCAGCCCCAGCGACAAACTCACATACCGGAAATTCTTGGCGACGTAGTCATAGAGTGCTTCGACTTTGTCAAGATCCGTGGCCGCGCCCTTGGTCAATTCATCAGCCTTGGCGCGAATATCGGCGGTGGGCTGGCGCCGGTCGTGATCGAGCCCGGCATACCACTTCCCAACCTCTTCCCACGATCCGAACGTCGTTAACTGCACCGCGGGCACTTCATCTTCCGGCTTTTTCTTCTTTCTCTTTTTCTTGTCCTTGTCTTTATCTTTGTCTTTGTCGTCGTCCTCGCGCTCCAGGTGCGAACTGGTCCAGCGATAGACGCGCCGCCCGTTCTCCTCGGTAACCTTCGGCTCAAAGCCGGGCTTGTTCTTCAGCTTAATGGTGCGATCCTTGGGAATGTTGACTTCGAGTTGTTCATCGAGCGTAATGTTGTTCTTGTCGAAGTCATACTCGGTCCAGAACTGGTTGGGTGCCAGCGGTGTGTGGATGATGGTGGCGACGTCGTATTCCAGTACCTCTCCGGGACGCAGCCCTGGCACCGTAATGTGTTTCTGCCGGTAGTCGGTATAGACCGGCGCTTCGCGGGCCACAGGCGCGCTCAGGTCTTGCACTGCATCACCGGGAGCGGTAACCACGGTGCCGTCTTTCTTCAAAACGCGAACATATGGAATCTCCACGCGCTCGTTCGCCGAACTGTACCCAATGACAACCTGCCCCCACTGCTCCACGCCCGCTTCGCTCTGTACGCGCACGCGCGCGATGGTTTCTTTACGTCCCGTGCCGTCGCTCTCAAAGCGAAACAGCGTGCGCACTTGTTCGATAACAAAGCCTTCCTGCGAATAGTCCTTCTTATCTTTGTTCTGGTCGCCGGCCTTGGCGTTCTCGTCAGTGGGCTTCGCGTCCTTCTCGGTTCCAGCCGGCCTTGGCGCTTTTTCCTGCGCGGGCGTCTGCCCGACGCCCGTGTCGACGGTCTTCGTGGATGTTTGTTGGGCGGCCAGGGCGTAAATCAAGCTGGAAAGAAGGAAGACGGGAACTGCTAAACGGCGCATAAATTAAGTCCTTGGGCGTTTGTACCGTATGCGGGGGGCGGGCGCAAGGGGACGGCGATTGGCCTCGCTATCTATAGTAATCCAAGAAACTTGCGCCCGACTGGTGTTTCGCGAAGCTATCATGCTTGTCGGCAACCTTGGTCTTCATGGTTGGACGTAACAAGATATGCAATCCGTCGAGAAGCACTCCGAAATCAGACACACCCCGATAAAGAATCGGCTCAAACTGGTCGCATTTGGCTTGCTGCTGATCCTGGTCGGCGCTGTAGAGATTTCAAGGGGCGTCCAGGTCTCAACGCACTGGACAGGGCAGCCCCTGTTTTCCTGAGGGACTGGTGACCGGCGGTCCGTCTGTATTCTTCTTTCTTTGATTCCGATGTCGTGGATCACGAAAGCGTCCGAGAATCAACGCGCGAAGCATCGATCCGATCATTGAAACCAATTTGGCGGGAACCTACACCGCCCATCGCAATCGCCATCCCCCTTCAAACGAACCTTTACTTCACCTGTTTCACTGAGCGACAGGACTCGAAGGCTGCGACAGGTTACTGTGTTGAAACGTCCTTGTCTGGGACGCACGCAAAAAACTCTGCTGGTGAAACTTGCCGGGAACAGCCGGGTTCACCATGCGAGGCCTGTGAACTGTCACCCGTCACCTGTCGTTTAATATGGTTCCGTGCCAATCCGGGCTCCCGCAAAATCACAAATCAAAATCCTCCAGGCGGAACACTTCGAGAAATATCCCTGGCTGATTCACGGCTTCTCGACTCGCCAAGGCGGATACTCCCGCGTCTATGGAGGCCACGCCCTCAACCTTGGCTTTACGAAGGCCGATGCCCGCTCCGCCGTTGAGCGCAATCGCACCGCGTTCCTCACCAATTTGGGAGCGAACGGCCGGCACAGATGGCCCCTCGTCACCATGCGCCAGGTTCACTCCGACATCATTCATCGCATCATCGACCCGCCCGCAGTTCCGGCAGTTGGCGACGGCATGGTCACCGACACTCCCGGCGTCGTGCTGGCCATTCAAACCGCCGACTGTCTGCCAGTCATCCTGGTCGATTCGAAAAAAAGTGCGGTCGGAGTGTTCCACGCCGGCTGGCGCGGCACCGTGAAGCGCATTGTGGAGAAGGGTGTGGGCGTCATGCGGCTCCATTTCAATAGCCGCCCCGGTGACCTCGAAGCCGCCATCGGCCCGGGTGTGCATCACTGCTGCTACACCGTGGGAGAAGAAGTCCGCGACCAGTTCACTTCGCAGTTTGCGTACGGCGAAAGCCTGTTCCACGAAGTCAAAGAGTCTGATCCCGTGCGCGAAAAATATCCCATGCTGTTCCTGACGGCACGCGCCCCGGGACACAGCAACCTGCCAGTGAATATCTTCCTCGACCTGGTGGAAGCAAACCGCCGCCAGTTGCTCGATGCCGGCGTCTCCGCCCGTCGCATCAAAACGATCCCGTTCTGCTCGGCGTGCCACACCGACTTGCTATTCTCCCATCGAGCCGAGAGGGGCAACACCGGCCGGATGATGGGAGTTGCCGCCATCCGCCCACAGGCCGCCCGCGGAGGAAAGAAATGAAACGAACTCACTGCTTTGCCCTGCTTGTCTTCACGCTGGCGCTTCCGCAGTTTCTATTTGGCGCGGACCGCGATCCCGCCGCGCAGGCCGCTGCCCTTTTCGCTTCGATTCTTCCTTCCACGCCCGGCGCCGCCGTCGAAGTCATCCGCAACGGGCAGGTTGTCTTTCAGCACGGCTATGGCGTCACCGACCTGCGCACGCTCCACAAAATCGACGAGCACAGCAACTTCCGCCTGGCCTCGCTCACCAAGCAGTTCACAGCCATGGCCATCATGCTGCTCGTGCACGATGGCAAGCTACGTTACGACGAGGCGCTGACCGAAGTTTTCCCGGAATTCCCGGGATACGGAAAGAACATCACGATCCGTGAAATCCTGAATCACACTTCGGGCCTGCTCGACTACGAAGACCTCATGACAAAGCAGTACGGCAACACGCCCGACGACCAGATTCCGCAGATCAGCGACGCGGGCGTCCTCGCGCTCATGGAGAAAGCTTCCACCACTCAGTTTCCCCCAGGCAGCAAGTGGCAATACAGCAACTCAGGATACTGTGTGCTCGCCATGGTTGTAGAAAAGGTATCGGGGGAAAGGTTTGGCGACTTCCTGGATGAACGCATCTTCTCTCCCTTGAAGATGCAGAGCACGCTCGCCTATGAGAAGGGCACGAATGAAATTCCGCACCGCGCCTACGGGCATACCCCCGACGGATCGAAGTTTCGCGAAACCGATCAGAGTTCGACGTCCGCGACTCTCGGTGACGGGGGCGTCTACACTTCGCTGACTGATCTGTCGCGCTGGGACAAAGCTCTCGCCGAACACACTCTGCTCAGCGAAGCAGAAATGCAGCCAGCCCTTACGCCCGTCCAGCCAAGCGGAGGACCCGCGGAGGAAAACGGCCACTCCGTGAACTACGGCTTCGGATGGTTTCTCGAACCCTACCATGGCCGCGAGCGCATGTGGCACTACGGCGAGACCATCGGCTTCCGCACATCCATCCAGCGCTTCCCGAAAGACCACCTCACAGTAATCGTGCTGTGCAATCGAGCGGACCTGAGCGCAATCGATCTGGCCCTGAAAACCGCGGATCTGTTTCTGAAGTGAAAGGCGGGTCGTAGGTCACTAGTTCCGGTGTCGGCCTTATCGGCCTTTAGGTTTAGTTGCTCGGTAAGCAGCGGTAGAAGGTCAATCGAGCGAGGCAGGCGCGCTGGAAACCGAGCAGAACGAAAATAGGTGCATGACACCTGACACCCCGATCTTTCCCAAGAGCTAAGTTATTGAAAACTCGTCACAGGCTCTTTCCGCATCCAAAACGTCCCGCGACCATCGCACAGAAGGCATGTTAATCGCGCTCCTGAGCCCCTAGAGCGCAACCAGACGGCGTGGTGATGCCTGAGGTCATCTCAGCCTCCAACTGTGTACCTGAAGGTTCGTATGCAAGAAATTATCTTATAGTTAATGCGACTAAAAAGGTTGCCTGTCCAAGTCTTCAAAAGTGACCCGCAAAAGATTCCCGGTCAGGATCAGTCAACATACTCTCGGCAGTCAGCCGCCGACCCTGCCCGAGGACCACGGTCGGCCTTCAGAACTGTTGCCCTTGCGCCTTCGCCAGAAAGCTCATGAGCGGCGCCATCTTCTTTGCTGCGGCCGTGACTGCCTGCAGAAACCGCGGACTACACACTTGCGCATTCGAGAAGCGCACGCTCACGACGAAGTCCTGACGTTTCAGGTCTTCGATCAGCGGATGATTTTCCGCATAGCCGCGCGGCGCGCGCGTCAGGCTCGCACCTTCCAGCGCCCAGCCGCGTTTTGCCTTCTTCCATTCGTCGGCTTTCCATGCGATGGCGTCGCGAATCTTCGCGAGCGATCGACGATCGGGCTGCCATGTGCCGCCGTACAATGCGCTTTCCCCGGGTTCGAGTTGCAGGTAGTAGCCTACGGCGCGCACATCTTCGTCGCGCCCGGCATGCGGAAACGTCATGCCCACCCAAGTTTTATATGGACGCCGGTCAGCCGAGAAGCGCAGATCGCGGTACACGCGCTGTAGTGATCCGCCCATCGGCTTGGGATTGACCACGATCCACGGGCTGATTTCTTTCATGCGGAAGCTGAAGTCGAGGACGAAGCGTAGGCCGGACTGCCTTGCAACTTCTTCATAGCGCTCACGATTCTTCAAAAACCACGTACGGCGGTTGTTGCGCTTGATCTGTTGCAGAAACAAAAACAGTTCTGGACTGAAATAGGCCTTACCCATGATTCACCAATATGAAGAGTGCTGGCAAAGAGAAGGGCGCGCACAAGGCGCGCCCTGAAGACTTTCGCCGAAGCTACTGCGCGGGAGCGGGTGGTGCTGGAGGAGCGGCGGCTGCTGCCGGCGCGCCTTCTCCGTGATTGACCAAATCCTTCAACTCCTTGCTGGGCTTGAAGAAAGGAATCTTTTTCGCGGGAACTTCGACCCGGTCGCCGGTCTTCGGATTGCGTCCCACGCGCGGTTTGCGCTGCCGCGTGCGAAAGCTGCCGAAGCCCCGGATCTCGATCTTGTCGCCCACGCGCAGCGAGCGCACGATGCTGTCAAAGATCGTCTCTACAATGACTTCGCTGTCTTTCCGCGTAAGCTCCGCCAGA
>Ga0207693_10005312_pt1 | contig 10761 bp, 8 predicted proteins | sample LARL81metaG_FD_184347 | JGI IMG/M metagenome (GOLD analysis project Ga0207693, IMG submission 184347) | Corn, switchgrass and miscanthus rhizosphere microbial communities from Kellogg Biological Station, Michigan, USA - LAR L8-1 metaG... | ecosystem: Host-associated > Plants > Roots >... | reverse complement strand
CGCCGCGGAACTCGCAAGGATCATGCCGGGCACCCGGGTGTTCGGGGTCCGTCACCTGCGCCCAGGGCAGCACCGTGTCGACGTCAAGCTCGCGAACGGCGCGGGCTGGCTCACCCGCTCCTTCGGCTGGCGGGTCGGCGCGCTGCCGGCGCCGGCCGTCTGCGCCGCGCCCTGCTGGGCGCCGCCGCACCTCGACAGCACCGGAAATCCCATGTCCAACGAGCGGCTCTCGCAGGAACGCGCAGCTTCCGTGCAGTCCTATTTGACGCAGCAAGGCGTCTCCGCTTCTTCAATTTCTATTCATGGATTTGGAGAAGCGAATCCCGTCGCTTCAAACGAGAGTCTTGAAGGCCGGCAGCAAAACCGGCGGGTTGAACTAGTGGTTAGCGGTCAATCCATCGGCAGCGCTGAACTTACTCACTAACCGATCTACTTTTCGAGCCTGGAGGCTTCTTCCTGAATGCGCTTCCAGGCTCTTTCTACGTGACGCTCCTCCGTGTTTGTCTGACCTATCGACATGCGTAGCGTCAGGCGCTCGCTTAGTCTCGTCTGAGTGAGGAAGAGATCACCGCTGCGATTGAGCGCGTCCATGAGTTGCTGGTTCAGTTCGTCGCCACCTTTGAGCCGGAAGCAAACGAGGTTGAGTGGTGGCGGGACGACAAGTTCGAAGCGCTCGTCATCTCGGATCCATTCCGCGAACTGCTGCGCCAGGCGCACGTGCTCCCGCACATGAAATTGCAGTCCTTCGACACCGTAGTAGCGAAGCACAAACCAGAGCTTCAACGCACGAAAACGCCGTCCGAGCTGAACGTGCCAATCACGATAATCAATAACAGCGCCTGACTCCGTAGCTTTGTTTTTTAGATATTCCGGCAAAACACTCAGAGTCTGGATCAGCAGCTTGCGATCGGCTACGTAGAAGCAATCGCAGTCGAAATTGGTGAACATCCATTTGTGCGGATCGAAACAGTAGCTGTCAGCGTACTCGAGACCGCCTTGCAACTGGCGAAACTCCGGGCAGAGCGCGGCTGTGCCGGACATTGCTGCGTCAACATGAAACCAGAGGTCGTGCTCGCGGCAGATGGCGCCAATTTGCCGTAACGGATCCATCGCGTTCGATGAGGTTGTGCCCATGGTTCCGCACACCAGAAATGGAACCAGACCAGCATCCTTATCTTTCGCGATTGCCGCCGCAAGCGCTGCGGAACGCATGGCAAACGCGTCGCCCACTTCAATGAGTCGTAGATTCTCATTCCCGATGCCAGCCATCTTGATTGCCTTCTCGATAGACGAATGTGCCTGGGTCGAGGTATAGGCAACAAGCTTCTCGCGGACTCCCTTTCCATTTGACTCGAGGTTCGTGGCGCGTTCTCGGGCGGCGAGCACCGCGCAAAAATTCGCGCTGGATGCAGTGTCTTGAATCACGCCGCCTCCGGTACTTGACGAGTGAAACTTTTGCGGCAGCCCCATGGCGTTTACCAGCCAGTCCAGAACGTGCGTCTCCAGTTCCGTACACGCTGGACTGGTGGCCCAGAGCATTCCTTGCAGGCCAAAGCCGGATGACAACAAATCACCAAGGATCGCAGGCCCTGAAGCGTTACACGGGAAATATCCAAAGAAGTTGGGCGACTGCCAGTGAGTGATACCCGGAACGATCAGCTTCTCAACATCGGCCAGAATAGCCTCAAATGACTCAGGCTTGGTGGGCGCTTCTTCCGGTAACGACGCACGGATCGTTCCAGGCTTCACTTGCGAAAGTACTGGATACGACTCAATACGATTGAAGTAGTCGGCAATCCAGTCAACCACCTCATGGCCGTGCTGACGAAACTCCTCCGGACTCATATGGAATGATGACTTCGGTTGCGGATTGCTGGCCATGAACGCGGTCTCCTGCTCAGAACGCTGTGAAATACATCTTGGTGTCGTAGTCCATTCGGACCATGCCATCTCGCTGGTGGGCATCGAACAAACGCCGCAGATCCGAAATCATGGCCTCGTACGAAGGCTCTCCCGGCTGCGGTATGTACGACGACGAAAGCAATCTCCCCTGCAGCGACTCGAAATCCATCCACTGATGGTTCGGTAATGACCGCTTGCTGCAAGGGATCTCTCGAAAATAGTGCGCCGCAGCCGCGTCGCGCCGTTTCACTTCCGCGTAATCTGTACCGAATTGCAGAACCAACTGCTCGTAGTCCTGGTTGAACCCGCGAGCGTCCACCCGCCGATCGTTCCACAGCAGCACCAGGTATCCGCCGGGCCTCAGGATGCGCCGGAACTCAGCCAGCGATCGGTCCCGATCGAACCAGTGTGCCGCCTGCGCGGCGGTTACGAAATCGAGCGACTGAGCGTCGAGAGTTGTCGCTTCAGCTGTTCCCTCGATGCTGCTGAACTTCGGGAATGCGACGAGATATTCTTTGCCGGCCCGTCGCATCTCCGCATTCGGCTCGACTCCAATCACTCGATTTCCATTTTCAAGCAGCACCCGCGTGAAAAGACCGGTTCCGAAGGCGATGTCCGCGACCAGCGAGTCTGAACTCAATCCGCACTCATCGCGCAAAACCGCAATCGTCTCCTTCGGATAACTGGGCCGAAAACGCACGTAGTGCTCGACCCGCGAGGAGAACCGCTCGGTGGGACCCTGCCGCAACATGGTCTCTATTACAACACCGAAGCCGCACCTATGTGTGCTGCCACTTGCGACCTGCTAAATTAATGAGAATAGATGCGAATCGTAATCAAGGTCGGGACCAGTCTCATCGCGCCGGGCGGGCAGATTGACACGCAACAACTGCGCTCGCTCATCGACCAACTCGATCTTAAGCGCGACGAGATCCTGATTGTCAGTTCGGGCGCGATTGCGTCGGGCATGGCCCATCTTCAACTGAAAGACAAGCCGAAAAGTGTACCGCTGATGCAAGCTTGCGCCGCCGTCGGGCAAAGTGCGCTCATGCATACCTATGAGCAGCTATTCTTTGGCAAAAAGCCGGTCGCGCAACTACTGCTTTCCAGTGACGACTTTACCTCGTCCATACGCTACAAGAATCTGCAGAACACCTTGGCCCAGCTGCTTAGGTTAGGTGTCGTCCCGATCGTGAATGAAAATGACAGCGTGTCGGTGCGCGAACTGGTCGGCGCATTTGGCGATAATGACGAACTCAGCGCCCTGCTCGCCGCAGCCGTTGAAGCAGACTGGCTATTGCTGTTGACCGATGTTGACGGATTCTACGAGGGTGCAGGAAAGCGTCACAAACTGGTGCGCACGATTCGTAAACTGACGCCGGCTATGGAAGCCTTGTGTAACGGGCATAGCAAGCTGGGCCGCGGCGGCATGCGATCCAAACTTCGGGCGGCAAAAAACGCAAGTGAGGCAGGAGTAAACGTCGCGATTGTGAACGGTCGCGATCCGCAAGTAATTACAAATGCTCTGGCCGGGAAAATAGGAACCTATTTCCCTCCAACTGGGAAACGGACTTAATCATGGCTACAACTGTTGCTATCGGCTCTTCGACCCGCGAGAAACTGGAGCGGGCGCGCGCCGCGTCGGCAAAGCTGGCAAAGTTTTCGACCGCACAGAAGAATGCCTTGTTGCTGCAGATGGCGGATTCGATCGAGTCCCAGGAATCAAAAATCCTCGCAGCGAACAATCAGGACATAGAGCGATCCAACCTTGCGGGCGCCATGCGCGATCGCCTGTTGCTCACGCCATCTCGCGTAAAGGAAATGGCAAAAGCCGTGCGCGATGTGGCGTCGCTTCCCGATCCGATCGGCGAAGTCCTTGAGGAGTGGACCCGACCGAACGGCTTGAAGATTTGCAAAGTGCGAGTGCCACTCGGCGTGGTGGGGATTGTTTACGAATCGCGGCCGAATTTGACTGTCGATGCCGCAGTACTGGCCTTTAAGACCGGCAACGCAGTCGCTCTGCGCGGAGGCAAGGAAGCCAGCGACAGCAATCAGGTGCTCGCAGAGATTCTCGCCGGTGTGCCGGGCGTGCCCGTGGGAGCAATTGAGCTCCTCGATTCCAGCACGCGCGAAACGGTGCAGGAGTTGATCACCGCGCGCGGACTCGTAGATGTAATCGTGCCGCGGGGTGGACCGGCACTGATCACTCATGTTGTGGAGAATGCCCTTGTGCCCGCAATCGAGACCGGCGCGGGGAATTGCCATATCTTCGTTGACGAATCGGCTGATCTCGAAATGGCAAGCCGGATTACGATCAACGCCAAGACGCAGCGTCCGTCGGTCTGTAATGCAGCCGAAAAGTTGATCGTGCATCGCGCGGTAGCGAGGAAGTTTATTCCGCAAATCGCACAACTACTCGCCGAGGCGTCCGTCGAACTCCGCGGTGACGAGGAATCACGCCAACTTGCATCTGGAATTGCGCCCGCAACCGAACAGGATTGGGGCGAAGAATACTTACGGCTGTGCATGGCAATCCACGTTGTAAGGGGCACGGACGAAGCGATTGAGCATATCAACCGCTATTCCACCAAGCACTCGGAGACCATTGTCACCGCGAACGAGGAAAACGCTCGCCAGTTCCTGCAACTTGTAGATTCCGCCGCCGTGTATTGGAACGCGTCCACCCGTTTCACTGATGGCGGCGAATTCGGTTTCGGTGCCGAGATGGGAATCAGCACCCAAAAGCTGCACTGCCGCGGGCCGTTTGCGCTTCGCGAGCTGACCTCGTCCAAGTACCAAATCATCGGCACCGGCCAAGTCCGCTAATCAGAAGATTTCCGCTTTCCCTTCGTGTACCTTCGTGGTTGGCTCTTTAGAGCTTCTACCACGAAGACACGAAGTTTCACGAAGGAACCTCAGCGTCTCCTCCGAATGATCAACTCTGCAGATCGCAGGGCACCCTTAAGCCGGGATCGCCATCCATCCGCAAATTGAAAATCCAGAAAGCCTTCGGCCGCGCCCGCAAGCTTGCCGCCGTACCCGTACCACCACGGTTTTTTCATTCGGGGAAGCAGGTCTGAATCCACGTACTTCACGCGAACCATTTCTTCGAGACCGAAGCGGCCATGAGTACGACCGATGCCGCTGGCCTTCACGCCTCCGTGGGGCGCCTCGCTGATTCCGAAGCAGGAAACTGCGTCATTGATCATGACAGTGCCCGCATTAATTTGGCGCGCAATGGTTTCGCCGCGAGCACGATCGCCGGTCCAAACGCTCGCAGCCAAGCCGTATTCTGAATCGTTCGCGAGTCGCACCGCTTCTGCATCGGAATCGAATGCCATGATCGGCAGCACAGGACCAAACGTCTCTTCGCGCATGATGAGCATTTCGTGGATCACGTCGGCGAGCACAGTAGGTGTGTAGAAATTCGCTCCCAAAGACGTCAGCCGCTCGCCGCCACACGGAACTCGAGCCCCACGGGAGCGTGCATCTTCCATATGCTGTTCCACGATGCGCAGCTGTCGCTCGTGAATGAGCGGTCCAACTTCGGTATCCGGCTGCATTCCATTGCCCACTCGAAGTTGCTTCGCCTTCTCGACACATGCGGCAACGAACCTGTCGTACACACTGCGATGCACGTAACACCGCTCAACCGACAAGCACGCCTGCCCCGCATTCACGAACGCTCCCCAAACCGCGCCGCTCGATGCTACATCGATATCAGCATCTTCGAGCACGATCATCGGATCTTTGCCGCCTAGCTCGAGCACAACCGGTAGCAGACGAGCGGCGGCGCTTTGAGCGATACGCTTCCCTGTCCCTACGCTACCGGTGAACACAAGCTTATCGATCGCGGACTCAACGAGCGCAGCTCCGGTCGCGCCATCACCGACGACGACTTGGAACACATCTCGCGGCAGGCCGGCGTCCGCGAGCAGCTTCTCCAATTCGAGCGACGACAACGGCGTCAATTCCGAAGGTTTCAGCACAACTGCGTTTCCCGCGATCAACGCGGCAAGACTCTGCGTGGCTGGAATTGAGAACGGATAATTCCACGGCGAGATGATTCCGATTACGCCGTGGGGCTCGCGAACGATGCAACCCCGCTTGGCTTTGGTCGCGAGACTGCCGTGAGGTACCGACTCGTCGCGCAGGAAGGAATACGCTGTTTGCAGCAGGAAACGCGAGGCATCGAGAACGACCAGCACTTCCGTCAACAAAGCCTCGGCGACGGGCTTGCCTGCTTCAGAGGTGATGGTTTTCGCGACCTCCGTCTTGCGATCGCTCAGTAGTACTTGAAACCGTTTTAGGATTGCGAGCCGCTCCCGGGCAGGAGTGGCCTGCCATGCCAGTTGCGTTGCGCGCGCACGAGCGACCGCTGCGTTCACCACAGCAGCATCAGCACACTCGAACTCTCGCAACACCTCGCCCGTGGCGGGATTTGTCACGCCGAACGAGCGCGTCGCTTTTGCGGATTCGGCTGGCACAGTCACGAATACTCCACATTCACCAAATACAACCCGCTCGCCGGTGCAGTTGCTCCTGCCGCGGACCGGTCACGCGCAGAAAGAATTCGCGAGATGTCTTCCGGCTTCAGTGTCCCCTTCCCTACCAGCAAGAATGTTCCGACGAGATTTCGCACCATGTGATGAAGGAAACCGTTGCCACGAATTTCATACATAAACTCGTCGCCATTCACAGACCATCGAGACGAGAATACTGTGCGCACATTCGAAACTGTTTCGCCTCTTCCCCGCTCCGGATCAGCCGCCGCAAACGAGGTGAAATCATGCTCGCCTTCGATGGCGGGGGCCGCCCTCTCCATCGCCCCAAAGTCCAACGGATAAGGATAGTGCCAAACATATCGCGCCAGAAATGGCGGGCAGATATCCCCGCGAAACATGCGATAACGATACGTCTTAGCAGTTGCTGACTTGCGCGCATGAAATTCGGGCGAAACTTCCGCGCAATCAAGTACCCGGATTCCTGCGGGCAGAACATCGTTGAGCGCGATGATCAGATTCGCCGCAGGAATCACCGATTCGAGCGCAAACGTCGCCACCTGACCCAGCGCGTGGACTCCGGCATCGGTCCGCCCAGAGCCTTGTGGCAGTACTTTTTCGCCGGTGACACGTCCAATAGCCGAGGCGAGCAAGCCCTGGATGCTGGGCGTCTCAGGCTGGACCTGCCAACCACAGTAATCGCTCCCGTCGTATGACAGAACGAGTTTGAAATTACGCATGAGAAATCGAATCCTGCAGAATGCGTGTGCATCCAACATTACATTGTTTACAGTCGTTTACGTGAGAGCAAGCTTTACTCGGCTATACTGTTGCATTCACAGGAAATGCTTCCTGTCCCGATCCCGCAATTTTTCCGCGGATGTGTGGAACCAGACAAGCACTTTTTGCGTAACAAAGGTTTGTTGGGAAGTCGTTTCGCCGGCCTGAGTCGTCCGGCCCAGGTTTTTACGACCAATTACTAGCGTGTTAGATGGAGAGAATGGAATGTCATTATCTTTCTTGCAGTGTCTGCTTCGTAAGGCAATAACAGTTGGGCTGATCTGCGCGTTTCCGCTGTCCATGTGGGCCCAGGAAGCACCCGCGGCGCAACCACAGGCTGCTGCCTCGTCGCAGGCCAGTTTGCCGGCCGCGCCTGCGTCGCGTGAGCGATCGGAAGTCTTCAATTATTCGAAACCAAAGGGCCATTTTCCAAATCCGATTGCGCCTTACACGCCACGAGAGATTGCGCAGCCCGATCTTGCCAACTCGCCGAAGCTCGATCAGCTGATGCGTGACGGCAAAATCTATCTGTCAATGGATGATGCAGTCGCGATCGCGCTCGAAAACAACATGGATATCGCCATTCAGCGATACAACGCCGGCATTGCGGACACGGAGGTAATGCGTGCGAAGTCAGGCGCAAATACCTTCTTCGGTGTGAACTTCGGTGTTGTCCAAAACACCCCGGGAGGAGGGGTGGGCGGTCTGAGTGGTTCGGTAGGTTCAGGCCCTGGCGGAACCAGCGCAGGTGCCGGAGGTGCCGGAGCAGGAAGCCTGGGTATCACGAGCACTGAAGGCCTTGGGCCATTCATCACTAGTTTTGACCCGACCATCACTGGGACCTTGCAATTCGACCATGCAAATTCCCAGTCGATAAGTTTCTTCGGCGGCGCACCTGTTGTCACGCAGAATTCGACGACGGGTAATTTTAGCTATCAACAAGGTTTTCAATGGGGCACGAATATGCTGGTGGGGTTCAATAACAGCAGGATCACCAGCAATAACACGTTCAATAACACCAACCCTTCGCTTGCTTCATCGTTTCAGTTCAAATTGTCCCAGCACCTGTTGCAGGGATTTGGCTTTACTCCGAACAATCGCTTGATCCAGATCACGAAGAACAACCGGGAAATCACTGACGTTGCATTCCGCCTGCAAGTCATCACGACAGTAGACCAGATCGAGAACCTCTACTGGAATCTCGTCTACGCCTACGAGAACGTACGAGTTGCGCAAGAGTCTCTGGCGTTTGCTCAGAAGACGCTTTCTGACACACAAAAACAAGTTCAGATCGGCAGCTTGGCGCCTATCGAAGTAGTTCGATCACAAAACACAGTTGCTGCGGACCAGCAAAGCCTGATTCAGGCGCAGACAAACCTCGACCTCCAGCAGTTGTTGATGAAGAACGCCCTGAGCCGCACTCTGCAGGATCCGGCACTGGTCAATGCAGAAGTCATTCCAACCACCACGATGGCATTACCGCAGCAGGAACCGGCGACTCCGACCCAGGACCTCATCAATGAGGCGCTGCAGCACCGGGCGGAAGTGGTAGAGACGCGAATGGATCTGAAAAATCGCGACATCAGCATCAAGGCTCTGAAGAACGCTCTTCTGCCAAGCCTTGATTTATTCGCCTATTACGGCGGGACGGGTGTTGGGGGCAATGTGACTGCCTCGGCCGCAAGTAACCTTTGCACTCCGGGCCAGGTTTCTAGCTTGCTTAACCCGTGCACAACGTTACCCCCGGGTTTCGGTGGAAGCACTAATCAAAGTTATAGTGGAACATTAAACCAACTCATCAACTCCACCGCCCCTGACAAAGGCATGGGGGTCACGCTCAGCATCCCAATCCGGAACCGGCAGGCGCAGTCGGTGCAGATCCGCTCCGAGTTGGAATACCGCCAGGCTCAAATGCGTCTGCAGCAGCTTGAGAACCAGATACGCATCGAGGTTCGCAACGCCCAGTTTTCCGTAACCCAGAACAACGCAGCGGTAAAAGCCTCGCAGGCAGCGGTTGATCTTGCAAAGCAGTCGCTGGATGCCGAGCAGAAGAAATACAATCTGGGAGCCTCTACATCAACAAATGTGTTGAGCTTTCAGTCGCAGTTGGCGACGGCGGAGTCGAACCTCGTCTCTGCCATGGCGGCATACGAAAAGGCGCAGATTGAGCTCGACCGCGCCACCGGGCTCCTGCTGGAGCATGCCGGTATCGATATGGGGGACGCCGCGAAAGGTCAGGTCACCCACATGCCGAAGGTTCCTTTCGTTGCGCCGCGAACGGATGTGCAATCGGCTATGCCAGCGGCAACATCGCAGCACTAGTGCAGACCATTTAGGCGGGTGTGCAAACCTGCCCTGCTGAGTAAAGTCGAAGTCTCTTGTGCCCTGGTGAAAGCCAGGGCATTTCCTTTTACCGAATAGCCTTCCTTCGTGAAACTTCGTGCCCTTCGTGGTTAATAAAATGGCTGAGGGCTTATGCGAGAATACCTGCACTGATCCTTCGCGATGCCTGACACACTCTCGATCGCCATCGTCGCGCTGAACGAAGAAGCGAACCTCGGTCGCGTCCTTGAGAGCGTGCGCTGGGCGGACGAAATTGTCGTCGTCGATTCCGGATCCACCGATCGCACCTGCGACATTGCGCGCGAGTATGGCGCGCGCGTGATCCATGAAGCGTGGCGTGGTTACACCGGGCAAAAGAATTACGCGCTGGAACTGTCCACGAAAGATTGGATTCTTTCACTCGACGCCGACGAGGAAGTCAGCCCTGAACTGGCCGACGAAATTCGCAGCGTGCTGGCGAATTCTGGTCCGCTCGATGGCTACTCAATCCCTCGCAAGAATCTCTTTCTTGGCCGCTGGATGAAGCACGGCGGCTTTTATCCCGACCCCAAGCTGCGCCTGTTTCGCCGTGAAATGGCATATTCAACTGGCCGCGATCCGCATGATCGCTTCGAGATGAAAGACAGCAAGCGGGTGGGACTAACCCGGGGCGCGATGATTCATCACACCTACCCGACGCTCCTTCTATATCTCGAGCACATGAACCGTTATTCAAGCGTGTGGAACCGCGTTCCCGGCGCCAAGCCTCGTCCATTCAGCATCAATGCAATCGTGCTGCGGCCGATCGCAACGTTCATTTACAACTACTTTTTTCGCCTCGGATTTCTCGACGGCCGCGAAGGCTTGCTGCTGCACATGTACCACGCCGGATACGTCTCATGGAAATATGCGAAGGCATGGGAAATGGGAAGGAAAGAATAAATCAAACAATCGGAACAGTTCGCCGGCTGAGCGGTTCAATCACTCAGGGTCAATGAGTGATATGGGGATTTATCAGCAACTGACCCACTGCCGCTTAGTCGGGTCGGAGGAGGCGCGCATAAAGCGCTGGCCTCCGTCCGCCGCCCAAACTGCACGTACGGTTTTCCCGTATGCAGCTTTCACGAAGACTCAGCGACGCCAGGATGCAAGAGAAGGAATTAAATAGATCAGCCGAACAAGCTCGTACTCGTCGTAGAGCTGCGTCGCTGGCAGCCGTTTCCAGCCCGCATTACGCCAGCGCCGGTACCGATGC
>Ga0207693_10005311_pt1 | contig 10762 bp, 9 predicted proteins | sample LARL81metaG_FD_184347 | JGI IMG/M metagenome (GOLD analysis project Ga0207693, IMG submission 184347) | Corn, switchgrass and miscanthus rhizosphere microbial communities from Kellogg Biological Station, Michigan, USA - LAR L8-1 metaG... | ecosystem: Host-associated > Plants > Roots >... | reverse complement strand
TGAGATCTCGGAGTAATCCAGGTAAGGGTGATCGCCGCACTCGCAGCAGATGAGCTCAAAGGCGCTGGTGTAGCCGCCGGCCACCCGGCTCCATGATGCGGGCCGGCCGGCGCCGCAGGGTCGCCGTGCAGCCGTGGCCGGGCTGACCAGCAGGGGGGAGGGTCGTCAGACCCTGGTCGTGCGGCCCGCGTGAGGCGGGAAGGGTACCCGGACGATCAGGCGGACGAATGCTAGTGCCTATGCCCGTGTCTGCGGGACTCACCGGAGCCTACCTCCAGGTCGGCAGCTTTATCATCTGCCGGGGTCTGGAGCAGCACGACAACGCCGAGTTTCGCAGGATTACCGGGTACAGGCAACCCGTGCGGTGCAGGCAGGGTGCATCGGCCGACGGTCCCCAAAACCAACGCGCTGGACGCTGTCCAGGTACCGTACGCGCGACGTTCAGGCCGGGACTGGGCGCCCCGGCCCTCGAACGTGAGCTCTGGCCTGGGCCTGGGCAGCCCGTCAGCTGCCTGTCCTGTTAGGGAGAGGCCGGGCGGGGCGGGGCCCATGCGCGCGGGTCGAGGGTTCCGTCGATGGCGGCCTGAGCGACATCGGTGAGGCGGTGGTTGTGGTTGCGGGCGTAGGCTCGCAGCCGCGCGAAGGCCTCGGCCAGGTCGACGCCGGCGCGTTCGGAGATCACGCCCTTGGCCTGCTCGATGATCACGCGGCTGGTCAGCGCGGCGGACAGCTGCTCGTTCAGGCGCTGGGCCTCGGCGCTGGCGCGATGCTGGGCGATGCTGAGCGCGGCAAGGTCGGCGAAGGCGCGGGCGACGATGACGTCGGCCTCGGCCATCGGGGCGCGGGTGATGCTGAGCAGGTTCAGCGCGCCGAGGGTCACCTCCCGCAGCCGCAGCGGCAGGGCGAGCGCCGAGGCGAAGCCGGCCTGGACGGCGGCGGCGGAGAAGACCGGCCACCGGCCGGCCCCGGCCTGCAGGTTCTCCTGCTGGACGGGCTCGCCGGTGCGGAAGGCGTCCAGGCACGGGCCTTCCTGGGCCTGCAGCTCGAACAGCTCCAGCAGGCGCATCGCCTCGCTGGAGGAGGCCACCAGTCCCAGGCTGCCCGCCGGGGAGGCCAGCATCACCCCGGCGGCGGAGACGCCGAGCAGGCTGACGCACCGGTCCGCGACCCCGGTCAGCATGTCGACGATGTCGTAGTCGTCGACCAGGGTGTCGGCCATCTCGACCAGTGACTTGACCACGTCGGCTTCCCGGGTCATCTCCCTCACCCTCCCGAGCGCCCAGCGGCCTGTCAGCCGGCCGGCGCCGGATCGACCCCGGGCCGCGGCATCCATCCTAGCGGCGGCCTGTCCCCGCCGCTGGGCGCCGGACGGGGTCAGCCCAGCCGGAGCCTGCGGGCGATGATATCTTCGGCCACGTCAGCGAGCAGGCGGTCGCTGCTGAACGCGTACGCACGCAACCGGATCAGCGCCTCGGTCACGCTGATGCCCTCCTGGGCCGAGACCATGCCGGCCGCGTTGTGCACCGCGAAGTGGAAGTCGGCGCCGGCCTCCAGCTCCTCGGCCACCGTGTCCGGGGGCGCGCCGGCCTGGGCCTCCAGCACCCAGCGGGCGGCCACATCCGCCACCACCAGCGCGTCGGCATGCTGGTCTCCGGTCAGCGGGCCGGGCCAGTCCCGGTACAAGTTGAGCGCCCCCAGGCGCACCGTCCCGGCCCGCAGCGGGAACCCGAACACCGCCCGTGCCCCCGCCTGCACCGCCGGCGGGGTGAAGGCAGGCCACCGGCGGGTCACCGGATCGGCCAGGTCGGGCTCGGCCACGACCGTGTCCTGCTGGTAGGCATCGACGCACGGGCCCTCGCCCAGCGTGTACTGTAGCTCCTCGATCAGCTGGCTGACCTCATCGGTGCTGCACAATGACCCCCGCGGTATGTCACCGGACATGAGCATGACCCCGGCACCGTTCACGCCCACGATCGGCGGGCAGGCCCGGCACAGCTGGGCCGACGACCACCCCTCCCCCCCGGCGGACAGCGCCGCCAGGACCCGGTGCAGCCTGTCACCGGCCATTCAGCAACACGGTCCCCGGCCAGGACCTCGGCGCACCGCCCGCGGCATCGGGTAATCGCCCATCCGCCGCCTCCCTCGCCTGAAAAGAGAAGACGCCAGCAGGGACTGGACTCAACGCCGTTCCGGGCCCGGGCAACCGGGCCCCCTCTCGCCACCCACGCTACGCCACAGACAGGCTAACCGCAGCCCAGGCCAGGGCCGGGCAGCTTGCCAGCGATACGGCCGCCTCGCCCAGACAGGCACCCGGACTTGGCGGATCCGGTGAGCAGCATTGGCCGGGCTATGCCGCGCCGGACCTCGGCACGCATGGCGGGGCGGGATCACCAAGGATGCGGTCAGCCGGGAGGCGCCAGATGCGGCCACCATCGTGCCGGCCGGGTGAATCCCGGGCTGACCCGGCCACGGCTACCCCGGGCCTGGGCGGCAGCTTATAACCCAACCGGACCAGTATCCGCAAGCATCCTGCCTCAGGCCACGGCACCGGTGCAGGACCGGGCCGCTCCAGACCCTGGCGGCACGGCCGGTGATGGCCAGATCGGACCCAGGGTTTGTCAGCGATGCGCGAGCCAGCAGCGGCGCGCGTCTGCGGCGGGGCGATCAGGTGACGCGGTGGGGGCCGAGCCGGGCACGGGCCTCGAGCTGACCGATGGCGCGAAGAACTCGACCCTGTGGCGGCGCAGTTCATCGAGAGGCTCACGGCGGACGGTGAGCTCTGGATTCGTGGCTCCGGCTTGCCAGGCGATGAACGAAGCGGCAACTCTCTGCTAACTGATCACGGACCGGCACGGACCCTGATTAGAGAGGTTCTCCCTGGCACGGGCCAGCGGCTGAGCATCGCATCCGTCCTGCTGGGCGATCCCCGCGTCGCGGTCCTCGACGAGCCGGTCAACAGGCTGGAGCGAACGGGAGCGGATGAATAGGCCGCCAGTGCGGATGATGATCAGGGTGACGGCCATGCAGATGAGACCGTCAGTGATCGCCGCAGACGGGATGCGGTTGGCGGCCAGCCAGCCGCCCAGCCAGCTGTTGAACCCAGTGATCGGCGCCATAGGAGAAGATCCGGCGGACGCCCATGACCGCGGCCCACAGCAGCGCGTAGCCCCATTTCGCGAAGCTGACCGGCTGGCCGGTCTTGCCGCTGCGGTAGACGCTTACAAGAGCCAAGGCGATCAGGCCCCCCGACCGTCCGGCTGCCACGCCGGCGAGTTCGACGCCCAGCCCGCCGCCGTGCGTGGTGACCTTCTCCAGGAACAGCGGGACAATGGCTGCGGCTAGCAGGGTGGGCCGCAGGAGGCGGAATTTGCTGATCTTGCGGTGCGATCCGAGGTCGGCTTAGAGCACGGCGGCCAGGATCACGACGTTGACGATTTCGGCGTCTGTAAGCACGGACATCGCGTGACTCCCTCTATCGGTGACTCTCGTGCAGGTATTCGCCGCCTGCCCCGGACCCGCGGGCACATAAGGTCAACAGCACGACCTGGGCAGGGGCAGGCTCATGTCGATGCTGGGTAGCCGGCGACTGCAACGCAGACCTCCGGCCGCCATGCGGCCTTTCCGGCTGCGCGCCAGGGACCTTGGTTCCGGTCCCGCCGTTCACGTCAGTCGATCCCTTGCGGTGACCCTGGGGTAGCGGGCCGCCGCCGGCAGGCTGATCGCGGATCGTGTCCTGACTCAGGCCGCTACCACTGTGCTCACCGTGTGTAGGACTCGGCGGGGATGACGGTGTCGTCGCGGCCGTGGATGAGCAGCGCGGGGCTCGATGGCTGAGACCTTCTCCTTGGCCAGGGGGTTCTCGGCGCGGGCCTTGGCCCGGGCGGCGGAGGTGGCGGCGAAGGCGAGGACTCCCGTCGTCTGCAGCAGCATCGGTCTCGGCACCGCCGGGTCGTGCGCTCGCCGCCTGACGCGCACCGCGGGCAGTTGCCGTCACGGTGTGTTTGCCTCCGCCGTGGGTTCGTGCGAGGCTGGCAGTGCTTAGCGAGCCTGGATCGGTCCAGACCATGTGCTCCCTCGCCGCTTGGAGCCCTGCACTGAAGGTGGCGAGAGCTATGACAGAGCCTGGGATGGGCTATCCCTCCGGGACTGACGGAGAGCGGCATACCGGGCAAACACCCGAGGCGGGCCGGTGGGCGCTGTGCATCTACTGCCGGACGGACAGATTTGTTTACTGGCCGTCAGCGATCCGGCTGTCCTTGGCCGAGTGCCCGGGGTGCCAGCGGCAGGGCCCCGCCGGCCGAGACATCGCACCGCTGAATGCCCGGCCGGCCGCAGAGTTCAGCCAGACTACGCCAACGGCTCGCGGGCTGAGCGCTACCTCACGGCTCGGGCATCTGCCGCCCGATTCAGCGCGTGCTGGCAGGCCATGTCCTTGACCGATCCCTTTACCGCCCCGCGCCGGGCCGACGCGGGTGTTAGGTGCGCCCGTCGCTGCGGACGCTGCGGCACGGCCCAGCTTGGCCCTATAACGGCAAGGAGCCGCCACGATGTACCAGATACCAGGTGTTCTGTCCCCGGCGGCCACGACACCCGCACCGGCCGTCCCCCGGATACGGCCGGCCCCCGGTCTGCCGCCCGGCAGCCCGCAAGCGCCCGAAGACGGCCGCGCCGCCGGCCCGGCCGAAGCCACCGCGGGCCGGGCCGAAGACCGCGAGCAGGCCGCCCTGGGCCTGAACGACGTCGTGGTCCGCCGGCTGCTCACCGCGGGCCAAGACCTGCAGGCAGCGCTGGGGCTACTGGGCGATCACCCCGCGAGCGGCAAGATCCGCCACGCCGTGGATGAGATGGACCAGGCCATCCGGGATATCCAGGGCACTATTCTCGATCACCCGGCGGGTGAGCAGCCCCCCTCGGCGCATCCGGGAGCACAACCTGAACCAGGAAAGCCACACCAGCCAGCACGCGCAGATCAGCGCCGGGACTGACGCGGCCCGCTTCCGCGGCGCAGCCGCCGCTGTGGCCACGGCGATCGTGGAACCCGCGCCGGGGACGCCAGGCAAGAGGCCGCACATCAGCAACCCCCGGCGGGTCCGGGTCTTCGTGTCCTCGGCCCTTCAGGAGCTCGGCAACCGAGCCGGCCGCGGCCCGGGGCGCGATCACCGGGCTGCACCTCGCCCTAGTGATGCCCGGGCTCGGGGCACGGCCGCACCCGGCCCGCGAGCTCTACCGCGCCTATCTCGCTCAAACCGAAGCGCTCGCCGGGATTTGCCGGGGCCCCCACGCATGTGCGTGGGGGGCCGCTACCGGGCCAGCAGAACTTGGTGACAATCGGGTAGCAGGGTCACTTCCACCAGCCTGCCGGTCAGGCGGCCAAAGCGGCAGTTCGCCGCGACGGCTGAACCATGGGATGCGCAGATGACCAGGTTGCGCTATACGCCGAACAGGGAAATCTGCGCGAATCCCGCCTCACCGTCGGCGAACGATCGGATCGCAGAGAATCGGCGATCTGGCCGTTCCGGATGGGATGATGCGCCTGACCTGATACGTCTAATGGGTGTGCCCAACAGCGAATGATCATGCGGATCCGCGCATGAGTATGTACACGTACAACATCCGCTATTCGGCAGGACCGTGCGTCGGCCAATTGAGTTGCTCATCTGGAGCTGCGGCGGTGGCCAGCAGGAGCCGGATATGGTGCGGCCGGGAGCCAGGCGCTACCGGCAATGGTGCTGCGCTGGCCTGGCTGCAACCCGGGGATGATCGACGGATGAGGCGTGCGGTATGAAGGGATCATGGCCGCGGCACCGGGGGACCTGGCGGGGCGTACGGTCCTGGTCACCGGGGCCAACACCGGGATCGGCCGGGCCACGGCGACTGTCCTGGCTGGGCGGGGTGCCTGCGTGTTCGTGGCTTGCCGGTCGGAGCCGAAGGGCCGGGCGGCGGTGGCCGGGATCGTGGCGGTCACTGGGAACCCGGCGGTCGCCTTGTTGCCGCTGGATCTGGCTGACCTGGCGTCGGTGCGCCGCTGCGCCGGGGAGTTCCTGGCTCTGGGCCAACCGTTGCACGTGCTGGTCAACAACGCCGGGGTGGGCGGGCAGCGTGGTATCACGGGCGACGGGTTCGAGCTCGCGTTCGGGGTCAATCACCTGGGTCACTTCGCGCTGACCGCGGCGCTGATGGACCGGCTGGCCGACAGCGCCCCGGCCCGGGTGGTCACCGTGGCCAGCGACGCGCATTATCAGGCCACGGGCGTAGATTGGGCGGCGGTGCGGCAACGGACGGCCAGCTTCACCGCCCGGCGGGAGTACGCGGTGTCCAAGCTGTGCAACGTGCTGTTCTCGGCCGAGCTGGCCCGCCGGGCGGGGCCGCAGGGCATCACCAGCTACGCGCTGCATCCTGGGGTGGTGGCCTCTGACATCTGGCGGCGGGTGCCGTGGCCGGCCCGGCCGCTGATCAAGCTGCGGATGCTGTCCCCCGAGCAGGGCGCGGCGACGTCGCTGTACTGTGCCACCGCACCCGAGGTGAGTGCCGATAGCGGCCGCTACTACGAGGCCAGCCGGGTCCGCGAGCCCAGCAAGGCCGCAACTGCGGAGCTGGCCCGGGCCCTCTGGGAACGTAGCCAGGCGTGGACTGCCAGCTGAAATGGGAAGGCAGGTTCGCGTGATTGAAGGTAGAGCCGCATTGAGGGACCGGCCGGCAGCGGGCGCTGTGTTCCGGGGCTGCCTGTGGCGAGGCCTAGCCCTGGCCGCTTGGTCCTGGCCAGAGGCTGGCCAGGCGGTTGTGGCGGCCGGCCGCCGGGGACTGCGCAGTGGCCAGTGCCGTGGCTGGGATGGCCGGCCAGGCGGTAACTGAAACCCTGGTGAGCGTGTGGCGTGCCTGGCGAGGCTGAGTTGCACCGCAGTCAGTGGGCCAGAGCCCTCGCCCGGATTACTGGCGCCAGTCAGTCTCCTCATACCAGGTCACCATGATGGCCTGTTCGCCCGCGATGGCCTCGATGTCCCCCTGTATCGCGGCGCTGGCCGGGCGGGCAGGGTACAGCAGCGCTCCGGCGAGGCCGCCGGCCCACCGGCCGGCGTCGATGTCCTCGGCGGCGGTGTCGAGGTAGGCCTGCAGCTGGCGCAGGTGGCGGCGCAGGTTACGCCTCATGCGTGCGGCGGGGATCTGGTCCCAGTCGGTTCCCTTGATTTCGATGATGATGAGCATCGGCCCCGGCCCGTCCGTCTCGACAGCCAGGTCCAGGCGGCCGGGGCCGCCGGCCCCCAGCCGCCACTGGCGTTCCCGGAATCCCTGTCCGCCTAGCGGGCCGGACAGGAAAGCCTTCTGGACCGCCTGGTGGAACTTCTGGCCCGCGGTGAGCCGCTCAACCGGCACGAGCCCTGCCACCTCACCTGTCCGCCTCGGTGACCCGCACTGTGCCTGGCAATCTACAGACACCGCGACCGGAAGCCGGACTGGGTGTTCTTGCGGCTCCTGTCCGATAGCCGCTTGACCCGCGGCGTACTTCATCGCGGCAAAGTAGTACGTCTCGGTTCAGGCGGTCATGAATAACCATGCAACTCGGGTCGGCCAGGCATCTGTAGGAGGCCCCTGTGGAACCACTACCGCCGGCCCAGTCCCAGTGCTTCACCGACCGCAGCGATTCCCATGGTGTCGGCGAAGGCGAAGCTGAAGATCACTTCGTCGGCGCCGGCCTCTAGGTGACCTGCAATCAGGCCGGGAATCTCGTGAGGCTGGCCGACGGTGAATCCGGCGGTCTGTTCAGCAGCGCCGGCCGCCGCCAGCATCTCGCGCACCTCGGCGGTGTTCTGGTCGGAGGTGGTCAAGATCAGCGGGGTCATCCACGTCACGTCGACTTCAGCCGGGTCACGGCCCACCTCGGCGCAGTGGCGGCGGAGCACGCCGATCTTGCGGGCCAGCGTGCTCACATCGCCGGAGACGTTGCACTGATCCGCGTAGAGCGCCACCAGCCGCAGCGTCCGCTTCTCGCCACCGCCGCCAATCATGATCTTCGGGCCGCCGGCCTGCACCGGCCGGGGCAGGTTGCGGGCGTGATCGAGCCGGTAGTAGGCGCCGGTGAAGGTCACGTCATCGCCGGTGAACATGGCCCGGCACACCTGAACCGCCTCTTCAAGCATGTCCAGGCGCACCCGGTCGCCCGGATAGTCGATGCCGAGGCCCTGGTGCTCAACGTCATACCAGGCACCCCCAATGCCGAGGACGGCCCGGCCCCGCGAGATCACGTCCAGCGTCGTGACGATCTTGGCCAGGACGCCTGGATTCCGGTAAGTCACGCCAGTGACAAGCGTGCCGAGCTGCACCCGCCGGGTGCGGGCAGCCAGCGCCCCGAGCAGGGTATAGGCCTCCAGCATCGGCTGGTCCGGCCCACCCAGCGGCGGCAGCTGGAAGAAGTGGTCCATCACCCACACCGAGTCGAACCCGGCGTCTTCCGCCGCCGTCGCCAGGCCGGCCACGTGATCGAACAAGTCGGCCGGATCAAATCCCGAGAAGTTGGGCAGCTGTACGCCGAATTTCGTCATGGGCCCACGGTAGCGATGCCAAGCACGCCCGGCGGCCCAGGCACACTCCACCGCCGGGACCGGATTCCCCGGCGATCATGGTGGGGACCTGGCGGGCCGATGACGGCGTTACCTTCGCGGTCTGCCACGGGCGCCGTCCGGCTGTTGTCCTGGACCCGGTCGGCCAGCCGCATGACCGGATAGCTGTCACGGTCGAGAACCCCGGGCGACGCGGCGGTCAGCCTGGCCTGACGGCTCGCGGGGGCTGGCGAGCACGGGGCGCACGCAGTGGCCATGGCAGATAGCGCGGAACGCGGCAGGTCCGTGCGTCGGCGTGGTTGGTCAGCCATGCGTAAAGATGCAGGCTGAGCTCACATTCTGTTGGGACCCCGCGTTACGGATAAGACGTCGGCCCGCCTAATAACTGCGCGCCTACCCGCCGATATGGACGGCTCGTGAGCACGGTCCTTCCCCAACTGCTGCCGTGCATAGTTGGCGTATATGTGTTCCATGTTCATCTCGGCCGCATTCTCGGCTTCTCACGCCTAATCGATCTGGCCCGAAACCGCAAGGCGGTTGCCCTGCGCCTGATGACTACATGTGACGGCCGGTGGTAGGCAAGCACCGGGTCGTCTGGGCTGGCTCCGGCCGGTCCTGCACATCACTTCTGTCGCCCGCCTGCCTGGGCGGCCGGGCAGGGTCTGGTGTGGTCGCGCCCATCCGGGCCGCGAAGTCGCGCTCGGCCGGCGGCGGACGAGTTCATGCTCGCATCCCTGTCCACGCCTGGATGACGGCTGGTCCGCGGCCTCGTGGCGGTGCTGCTCATCGTCACGGCTGCCGCGTTCGCGGTTCTGGGTGTGGGGATGAGTCATGTCGGCACCGCCGGACTTCCCGGGCCCAGATCGTTGATCACCTGGGCCTGATGAAGAAGGTACGGGACGTTCCGGCTCAACTGTCCAGATCGTCGGCCCCGAAGGGTCGCTAGACGGTGGGTGCGCGGCCGCTTAATCTCAGGCTGATGATGGCAACGATGTCCGCCACCTCGGCCGGACCGGACGTGGCCCGGCGGCTGATGGACGACGGCTACGTGGTCGTGACCGGCATGCTGACGGCACCCGGAGTGCAAACCGCCCGCGCTGACCTGGACCGGGTGCTGCGAACCACCCGGACCGGGCGGAACTTCTTCGAGGGCTTCGACACGCAGCGGATTTATGCCCTGTTCGCCAAGACCCGCGCGTTCGACGCGCTCGCCACCGACCCGCTGCTGCTCGGCGTCCTGGATCAGGTACTCGGCCACTACCAGCTCAGCGCCCCGGTCGGTATCTGCATCGGGCCTGGCGAGAAGGCGCAGATCCTGCATCGGGACGATGCCGTCTATCCGGTGCCAGAGCCGCATCCGCCGCTGGTGGTCAACACCATGTGGCCGCTGGATGAGTTCACCGCGGAAAATGGCGCTACCAGGTTCATCCCCGGCAGCCACCAGTGGGAGCCGGGCCGGCAGCCAGGCCCGGACGATCCGGTGGAGACGGCCGTGATGTCACCCGGATCGACCCTGTTCTACCTGGGCAGCCTCTGGCACGGAGGCGGCGCGAACCAGACTACCCGGCCGCGACTCGGCGTGATCTTGGAGTACGCGGCCGGCTGGCTGCGGCCCCAGGAGAACCACTGCCTGGCCGTGCCCCGTGAGATCGCCCGTGAGCTGCCGGAACGGCTTCAGGAACTGCTCGGCTACAACATCTACCCGCCGTTCGTGGGGTACGTCGACGGCAGCCACCCGCGCCGGGTGCTGTCGGCAGGTTCCTAACCGCCGGGTGCCGTTCCGGCTGTTATCGCTGACCGGCCAGGCGGCCCTGCACCGGCGGCGTGCCGCGTGGCCAGCGTTGCAGGTCGTCAGCGCCGCGCCCGCTCGTTGCAGGTCGTCAGCGCCGCGCCCGCTCATAGGCGGCGATATCGGGGACGGCGAGATCACGAACCGCTGTTAGGGTCGGCAGCCGCCCGATGGATGATCTTCGGCTGGGTTCGCGCCGAACTGGTTGTTCGGTGCGGCGTCCGTTCAGCGGCCACCCGTCATACGATCGCGGGCAGGTGGAGCGGGTTGTTAGCCCGCTGATGGCTGCGGAGGCCCGGTCATGTCCACACCGCAGGTTGCCGCGCACAACGCCGAACTTGCCAGCCAGATTGCCGGGGAGCTGACGCAGCGGGGCGCGAAACTGCTCACCCCGGCCGACCCGGCACGGCGGGCCGGG